>Ga0187848_10001788_pt1 | contig 17798 bp, 14 predicted proteins | sample June2016WEW_4_40_FD_132424 | JGI IMG/M metagenome (GOLD analysis project Ga0187848, IMG submission 132424) | Peatland microbial communities from SPRUCE experiment site at the Marcell Experimental Forest, Minnesota, USA - June2016WEW_4_40 | ecosystem: Environmental > Terrestrial > Soil >... | reverse complement strand
CGGCCAATTTGAACTCTTTCGTGAACTGCCTGCGAGACAATCCCATGACTCAATTCTCCATTCAATGTAAAAAATGATTAACTGAGTCTTAACTGTTTGTGTCAAAAATCGGGACAAGTCCACCCGCGTGTTTCCCATCTAGTCAACCTCAAACGAGCCACATCTTTGTCCCCGGCTGGCAGGGTCGAAAACGCTGCCTACGGAGTGCAGGCCAAAGGCCTACTCCACGTGTGATTTCATGAGGCTGTGGGGGCCGAAGGCCCCGAGACGGCAGACCGCGGAAAACGATGGTCTGCCCCACGTCCCTACTTCTGCCTTCTCGACACGATCCTCACCTTGCGCGTTTCCGAGATCGGTCCGGGCGCTAGCGCGTCATTCGCGATTTCGGCCTGCTCTTGCTGGTGGCGCTTGCCGGAGCCGGTGGCCGGGCTCGCGCTCTCGGGGCGGCCGACGTAGCGGATTTCGCGGTGGGTGGAGTCGAGCAGCGGCTCCATGAATTCCCGCAGGAAACGCCACGGGCCCATGTTGCGCGGCTCTTCCTGCGCCCAGGCCACTTCCGCCGTGGCGGGGTAACGGGCCAGCATGTCGCGCGCCCGATCGGCGGCGAACGGATACAACTGTTCCACCCGCACTAGCGCGACGTGATCGGCTTTGCGCTCCTGGCGCGCCGCGGCCAGGTCGTAATAAATCTTGCCGGAGCAGAAGACCACCCGGGAAACCTGCCCGGCGTTTTCCATCCGCTCGTCGCCAACAATCTCCGCAAACCCTCCGCTGAGGAAGTCGTGCACGCGTGAGATCGCGCGCGGATGGCGCAGCAGGCTCTTGGGCGTGAACACCACCAGCGGTTTGCGCATACCGCGGCGGTCCGGCCCGCCGTACATGTGGCGGCGCAGCAGGTGAAAATAATTGGCCGGCGCGGTGCAGTTGGCGACGATCATGTTGTTTTCGGCGCACAGCGTCAGGTAGCGCTCGATGCGGGCGCTCGAGTGCTCCGGGCCCTGGCCCTCGTAGCCGTGCGGCAGCAGCATCACCAGGCCGCTGGGCTGGCCCCACTTCGATTCGGCGCTCGAAATGAACTGGTCGATCATGATCTGCGCGCCGTTGGCGAAATCGCCGAATTGCGCTTCCCAAATCACCAGCGACAAAGGATCGGCCACGCTGTAGCCGAATTCGAAACCGAGCACCGCGTACTCGCTCAGCGAGCTGTCGAACACTTCGAAACGCGCCTGATCGGGCGAAATATGCTGCAGCGGCACGTAGCGCTTCCCGGTTTCGGAATCGTAAAACGCCAGGTGGCGCTGGCTGAAAGTGCCGCGGCCGGAATCCTGTCCGCTCAGCCGCACCGGCGTGCCTTCGAGCGCCAGCGTGCCGAAAGCCAGCGCCTCGCCGAACGCCCAGTCGATGGGCCCATCCTTGGCGACGGCTTCGCGCCGCTTCTCCACAAACCCGCGCAGTTTGGGATGCAGGTGGAAACTTTCCGGGAACTGCGTCATGGCGCGGGTGACGCGCTCTAACACGGCGTGGTTCACCGCCGTGCGCGGGCAGAAATTGCTGATTTCCTCGCTCGGGACCGCGCTCAGTTCCTGCAATTCGAAATGCTCTATCTTTTTCTGCGCCTGGTCGTAGGCCTCGGAAAGCCGCTGGGCGAAACTCTTGCGCAGGGCTTCCGCCTCTTCGGCGCTCAGCACGCCCTCGCCCAGCAGCCGCTCGGAATAGAGCTTCGCCACCGAGGGATGCTCTTTGATCTTGCGGTACAGAATCGGTTGCGTGTAGCTGGGATCGTCGCCTTCGTTGTGCCCATGGCGCCGGTAGCAGATCATGTCGATCACCACGTCGGTCTTGAACGCCTGGCGGTAATCGAAGGCGATTTGGGCCACCCGCACCGCCGCCTCGGGATCGTCGCCGTTGACGTGAAAGATCGGCGCCTGCACGCCCCGCGCCACGTCGGTGGAATAGGGAGTGGACCGCGATTCGTCCGGCAGCGTGGTGAAGCCGATCTGGTTATTGATGACCAGGTGAACCGTGCCGCCGGTGGAATAGCCGTCGAGCTGCGAGAGATTCAAGGTTTCGGCCACCACGCCCTGGCCGGCGAAGGCTGCGTCGCCATGCACCAGCAGCGGGATCACGCGTTCGCGCGCGGCGTCGCCCAGGCGGTCCTGCTTGGGCCGCACGATGCCCTCCACCACCGGGTCGACCGCTTCGAGATGGCTGGGATTGGGCGCGATCGAAACCACGATTTCCCTTCCGCCGGCGGTCTTGCGCACTCCCGTTGCGCCCAGGTGATACTTCACGTCGCCCGAACCCTGCGTGCTGGCGGGATCCATTTCCCCCTCGAACTCGGAAAAAATCTGCTGCACGTCTTTTCCCACCGCATTGACCAGCAGATTCAGCCGGCCGCGATGCGCCATGCCGATGACGATCTCGTGGACGTTGTTCCCGGCCGCCCGCTCCAGCACTTCTTCGAGTATGGCCAGCGCGGTCTCTCCGCCCTCCAGCGCAAAACGTTTCTGGCCCACGAAGCGCGAATGCAGGAAATGCTCGAATTCCTCCGCCGCGAACAAGTTGGCCAGGATGCGCAGGCGCGTCTCCCGCCCCAGCGGCCATTGATTGGCCTGGTGCTCCATGCGCTGCTGCAGCCAGCGCTTCTGCTCCGGCACCTGAATGTTCATGTACTCGGGGCCGATCTTGCCGCAATAGGTCTGGCGCAGGGTCTCCAGAATCTCGCGCAGGGTGGCGACCGGCTTCGGCGCGCCTTCCCCGATGGTCTCGCCCAGGCTGCCGGTGAGGAATTCGCGGTCGAGGTCCCAGATGGTCAAGCCGTAGGTTTCCGGATCGAGCTCGGGATGGTAGCTCGGTTCGTGGCCCAGCGGATCGAGATCGGCAATGAGATGGCCGCGCACGCGATAGGCGTTGATCATCTGCATGATGCCGGCTTCCTTGGCGATCTCGGCGGTGCGGGCCGCGGTCATGCCCGGCAGCAGCGGTTTGCGGTCCACTTCCCAATGCACCGGCTGGTGCGGCATGCGCAGATGGTCGAAAACCTCTTCGTAAAATCCTTCCTTGCCGTCCAGCAGGGCCTGCACCTGGCCCAGAAACGCTCCCGACTCCGCGCCCTGAATCACGCGATGGTCGTAGGCGCAAGTCAAAGTCATGACTTTGCTGATGCCCAGCGTGGCGCGGGTCTCCTCCGCGGCGCCGCGGTATTCGGCCGGGTAATCGATGGCGCCGGTGGCGACGATGGCGCCCTGCCCCGGCATCAGGCGCGGGGTGGAAGCCATGGTACCGACCGTGCCCGGATTGGTCAGCGAAAGCGTGGTGCCCTCGAAATCGGCGGGCATCAGCTTGGCCGTGCGCGCCCGCGCCACCAGGTCGTCGAAGGCAGCCAGATATTCCTGAAAATTGAGCGCGCCGGCGTTCTTGATATTCGGAACCATCAGCGAGCGGCTGCCGTCTTTTCCCGCCACGTCCACGGCGATGCCCAAATTCACCCGCGGGTGCGCCACCCGGTAACCCTGGCCGTTCGCTTCCGCGTAGGCATGATTGAGCGCCGGCACTTCTTCGAGCGCCTTGACGATGGCCCAGCCAATCAGATGCGTGTAGGAAACCTTGCTCTTGCGAACCACCGAGCGGTGCTGATTGATGATGCGGCGGTTCTCGTCCATCACCTTGACGGCGATGGTCCGCTGCGAAGTGGCCAGCGGTATGGCGAGCGACGCCGTCATGTTTTCGGCGATCTTGCCGGCTACCCCGCGCAGGGGCTGCAACTCGCCGCCGGCCGGCGGTTCCGGCGGCGCCTGGGCGGCGGCGGGAACGGCCGCTCGGGTGGGCGCGAGCGAGGGCGAAGATTCCTCGAAAACATGTTTCCAGCTCGGATCGACCGCGGACCGATCCTGCAGATACTGCCGGTACAGCTCGTCCTCAAGCCAGCTATTGACACTCAAATCCGGTTCGGGTTTTGACGCCATCGGTGGGATTGCTCTCTATCGCTATGATAGCAATGGCAGGAACGGAATTGCCGCCGGCATCCGGGTTTGGGCTGATGCGACCCGCGCGGATTCAGCGAAGCGCCATCGCTGGCGCCGCCGGCCGGCTCTCTAACATCGACAACAGCCGCTGCGGGATCGAGGGAAGCCCAACCACATGTTCGGCCGCGCCCAGCTTGAGCGCCGCGCCCGGCATTCCGAAGACCACCGAGGTAGCCTCGTCCTGGATCATGGTTTGCGATCCCGACTGGCGCATCTTCAGCAGACCCTTGGCGCCGTCTTCGCCCATTCCCGTAAGCAACACGCCCACGGCTCGCCGCGAGGCCATTTCCGCGACCGACAAAAACAGCACATCCACCGACGGTCTCTGGTAACACACCCGCGGCCCGCTCCGCACCTGGACACACAACCCGCGCGCGTCGCGATGCAGAATCATGTGGTAATCGCCGGGCGCCACCAGGACCCGCCCCGGAGCGAGCCGGTCTCCATCCTCGGCTTCCTTCACGTCGAGCGAGCCGATCTGGCCCAACCGCTGCGCAAAGGCCCTGGAAAAGACCGGCGGGATGTGCTGGACGATCAAAATCGGAGGCATGCCGGCGGGCAACCGGCGCACAATGGAAGCCACCGCTTCGGTGCCGCCGGTGGAAGCGCCGATGGCAATCAGTGTGCCCTCCGGCGGGCGCCACGCCGCCGGCCGGCTCGGCGCCAAAGGAAGGAGCATTTCCGCCGCGGGTACGCCGGTGGGTTTGGTCCGATTCGACTGCGCCACCGCCCGGATCTTGTCCACCAAAACCGGCCGCAATTCCGCCACCGAATAAGGACCGCCGGGCTTGGCCAGCACTTCCACCGCCCCGCCCAGTTCCATCGCGGCGATAGCCGCCGAGCAGGATGCCGGCGCCAGAGAACTGATCAGCACCACCGGCATGGGATGAAAATGGGTGAGCTTTTTCAGGAAGGTGAGCCCGTCCATGCGCGGCATTTCGATGTCCAGGGTCAGCACGTCCGGATGAAGGGAGAGAATCCGGTCGCGCGCCACGTAGGGATCGGGCGCCGTGCCCACCACTTCCAGATCCTGTTCGCTGGCCAGCATTTCGCTCAGGACCTTGCGCACGATGGCCGAATCGTCGACGATCAGGACGCGGATTCTGCGGCGGGGGGACATATCGGCGTCTCCGTAATCATCGCGACCGTGATCGCGGCGGGCCCTAACGGCACGGAATAAACGACCGCGCCTGCGGGCGGCGGGCCGGTCGCCACGATTGCCGGCGCGCCCAAGCGAAACGTCACCGCGCCTTCCACCCGGCTGAGCACCGAGCCGCAGATCATATTGGCCAGCTCGCACATCACTTCCGCGACCTGGGAATCCGATAGCTCGCCGGCTTCGGCGCCGAGAAAGTCCGCGGCGATCGACCGGGCCACCGAGCGGCCGAGCTGCACCGTCAGGGACCCGGAAGGCTTGCCTTCAAAACTCAACCGCACGGCGATTTCGTCCGCAACCGGGGGCGTCGCATTATCGGACGGTTCGTCGAGGATGCTGACGAAGAACATCTTTTCGAGCACGTCCACCAGCGATTCACGCAAGACCCGCTCGAGGAAACTTTCAGTCATGCGGCACTCCCAGGTGGCGCTCCAACATTTCCCGCAGATTCTCGGGCAGGAACGGCTTGGTGATGTAACCACAGGCGCCCAATTCCCGGAGGCGCTCGACCCGATGGCGCGTGCCATCGGTGGAAATCACCACCGTAGGAATCGAACGGAGCAGTTCTTCCGACTGGAGACGCTCCAGAAATTGTTCGCCATCCATTTCCGGCATGTTGATGTCGGTCAGAATGACGTCGACCCATTGATCGGCCAGCACGGCGAGAGCTTCCCGCCCGTTGCCCGCCTCGAAACAGTCCGCCACATCGACCCCGGAGAGGCGAATCACACGCCGGACAAGGGCACGCATGGCCGGAGAATCGTCGACGATCAGGACGCGGTAGGCCATGGCATTTCTCCTTTCGCTCGCGGCGCGCCGTTCCAAAGGCGCTGCTCGCCGGCTTCCTGCAATACCACGCGGCCGGTGGCGATCTCGAGCTTTATGGAACGCGACCGTTCGCCGCCCACCACTTCGCCGCTCAGCAGGACGCCCACTTTCCACAGAATCTTTCTCGCCGCCAGAGAATTCCTCTTGCCGATCTCGAACACTTTCCGGTCGTCCATCATCTGGGCGCCGCCGAACGCGTGCACCACCAGGCGGCGTTTGGAGGCTCCCCGCGCAGTCAGCATCTCGATCAATCGCGGAATCCCGGTGTCGGCAAACATAAATGGATTGTGCCGCCCCTTCTCCGGATCGATCCCGGAGTCGGGAAGCATGAAGTGAAGCAGCCCTCCCAACGCCGCTGCGGGATCGTAGGCGGTCAGCCCGATGCAGGAACCGAGAGCGAAGGTCGCCAGCACCTGTTCCGGCGCGTCGGCGACCCGGCAGTCCGCGATCCCTACGACGATCTGGTCCATCCGCCCTCTCTTTTTGCCGGCTTGCGATAAATGGCCGGCCGCAAGTACTCGAGCGCGTGATCGATCCTGGTCAGACTCTCCGCGTGGCCGACAAACAAATATCCGCCCGGTTCGAGGAACTCCGTCAATCGCCGCACCACCGCCTCCTGCACCGTCCGATCGAAATAGATCATGACGTTGCGGCAGAAGATCACCGGAAACGGACGGGGCCAGGTGTAGGGCTCGGTCAGGTTCAGGCGGCGAAACGAGGCTTGCCGGCGCAACTCCGGCGCTACGCGATAGCTCGCCCGAGGCTGTCCCTCCCTCACCAGGAAGCGGGAGATCCATGCCGCCGGCAAAGCCGCGCAACGTTCGGCCGAGTAACGCGCTTCCGCGGCGGCCGCCAAGGCCCGGTTCGAAATATCCGTCCCCACAAATTGCAGCCGCGCCGATGGCATGGCGTCATTCAAAACCATGGCCAGGGTCCAAAGCTCTTCACCGGTCGAACAGGCCGCGCTCCAGACATCCACCGCCGGGCGGCTTTTCAGCCAAGGCACGACTTGCTCCCGCAGAAACGTAAAGTGCTCGGCCTCGCGCAAGAAGCTGGTATGGTTGGTGGTGAGGGCGTCGATCATGGCGGCCAGAGCCGCGCCTGTTTTGTCTTCGAGCACGTGCCGATAATACTGCTCGAACGATTGCAGGCCGCCGCGCTGCACCAGGCGCCGGAGGCGCGCCGACACCAGTTCTTCCTTTCCGCTCCTCAGGTCCAGCCCGAAGGTTCGCTTGGCCAGATCGCAGATTCGCTGAAATTCCTCGGGCCGCAGGGGCGCCACCGGATTCGGCTCGTTCCACTCACGGACCGGCATCGGCGCGCTCCTTGAAGAGCCGTTCCAGGTCGAGGATCAAGCCGACCCGTCCGTCGCCCAGTATCGCGCCGCCGGCAATTCCCGACACACCCTTGAACGTCTCTCCCAGGCTTTTGATCACCACCTCCTGCTTGCCGATCAGCTCGTCCACCAGCAAACAGAAACGCCCACCTTCGACTTCCCCGACGATCATCACCGACGCGCGCGGATCGGTCGAAGCCGGCGTCACCTGAAAGCGCTTGTAGAGCCGTAAAACGGGCAGCAGGGCCTCCCGCACCAGGGCCATTTCCGCCCGCTGCTTCACGGTCCAGATGGTGTCTTCCTTGGGACGGAGCATTTCGCGAACCGAGAACAGCGGAACGATGTAGCGTTCCGCGCCCACCCGCACCACCAGCCCATCGATGATCGCCAGCGTCAGCGGCAGCTTCAACGTAAAGGTGGTGCCCTGGCCGGGAACCGAGCGGATCTCGATTCTCCCGCGCAGCTTGTCGATATGCCGCCGCACCACGTCCATGCCCACACCCCGCCCGCTCACGTTGGTCACCACGGCGGCGGTGCTGAAACCGGGCTCGAAGACCAGGTTGAAAACTTCCGTGTCGGTGAGGCCTTCGGCGGTTGCGATCAGTTTGCGTTCGATGGCTTTGGCCGCAATTCTTTCCCGATCCAGACCGCGTCCGTCGTCGGCGATCTCGATTAAGACTTGGCCGCCGCGATGCTGGGCGGAAAGCGTCACCCGGCCGGTCTCCGTTTTGCCTGCCGCGCGCCGTTCGCGGGGGGTCTCCAGACCGTGGTCCAGCGCGTTGCGGACCATGTGCATCAAAGGGTCGGCCAACTCCTCGACAATGGTGCGGTCCAACTCGATTTCATCGCCGGCGGTGACCATCTCGACCCGCTTTCCGAACTGCCGCGACAGATCGCGCACCAGGCGAGCCATGCGCCGGAACAGCGGGCCGACCGGCACCAGCCGCATGGCCATGGCGGTCTTCTGCAGTTCCTGCGTGATGCGGGTGAGTTGGGCCATGTTGCGCTGCAACCGGGTGCTCTTCAGAGTGGGCAGGTCCGGGTCTTGGCGCACCAGCGATTCGGCGATGACCATTTCGCCCGCCATTTCCACCAGCAGATCGAGCTTGGCGGTGTCCACCCGGACCGCATTGGCACTGCCGCGGCGCGCTTCGGCCGGCGCGCCTTTGGGACCAGCCTCGGAGGTCTCCGGGTGCGCGGGCGGAAGCTCGGCCGGCTGCTCGTCCCGGTCCGGTTCGGGATGGCCGCCGCCCAACTCGGCCGGCGCCGCACACACCCCGCGAATGCGGGCCAGCAACGCCTCCTCGCCGCCTACCGGCGGACCGTTCGTCCCGGGCGCTTCCAGATAGCGGAGCCAGCGGCGCAGATAGTCGGCGCTGGCCAGAATGGCGTCGATCGCGGGTGGTGTAAGAGTCAGCTCGCCGTTGCGGGCACGGTCGAGAACCGTCTCCGTCTCGTGGGCGACCTTCTGCACATGCCAGAGCTCCAGAAATCCGGCCAAGCCTTTAATGGTGTGAAATGCCCGGAACACCGCATTGAGGGTTTCGGCGTCGCACGGATCCCGCTCGAGCATCAGCGCCTGGGTTTCGATACTGGCCAGGTGCTCGCCACTTTCGAGCACGAAGTCCGACATCAACTCCGGATCCTGCGCGAGCGATGGCGAGTTGGCCGCCGTCTTTGGCGATCCGGCCTCCCGCACGGCGCGTTCGAGTTCCGTCAGCCCGGCCTGCAGTTGTTCAGACAGACCCTCGGCCCCGGGCGCTTCGGTGGCGGTGAGCAGCGCAATCAGAGAGCCGGCCGACTCGGCCGCCTGGATCGCTCCCTCGGCCCGCGCCGATTCGACAATCCCCGCGAGTTGAGGAACCCACGCGCCGGCCAGCGCGCCGATCGGTGCATCCGGCTGGCGCATCACCAGTTGCACCGCAAGATCGTCGATCAAGTGCCCGATTTCTTCCAGTTTAAGCATGGTGGTGGCCACCGTCCCACGGAGTGAGGTCGCAGATCATGGCGCGGGTGCTTAGTGCAGAATCGAGTTCAACCCGTTCAGGTCCTGGGTCGAAAGCACCTTATCGATATCCAGGAGAATCTTTACCTTGCCTTTCACTTTGGCCATTCCGAGCAAGTAACGGTTGCCGATATCTTCGCCAAAATCGGGCGTGTCCTCGATCTCCTGGTCGGAGAGGTTGAGCACTTCCGACACTCCATCCACCACGATTCCCATCATGAGAGGTCCCGATTCGCCTTGCACTTGCGTCACGATGATGCAAGTTCGCTGGGAATACTCGGCCGTCGGCAGTCCGAACTTCAGACGAAGATCGATCACCGGGACCACCCTGCCGCGCAGGTTGATCACTCCTTTTACGTGGGCGGGCGTTTGCGGAACCGCCGTGATTTCCTGAAGCCCCATGATTTCGCGCACTTTGAGCACGCGAATCCCGAACTCTTCGTTACTCAGGGCAAAAGTAAGGTACTTGCCGGAACGCACGTCCAAGGGCGCCCCGGCGGCGACTGGATTTTGGGAAAGAACGCTTGCAGACATTTTCATCTCCTCGACCGTATTCTCGGTGGCGCACTGGGTTGCCGAAGCGCGCCTTATACGTCCACCGCGTAAGGCTCGTTGAGCAACAGTGCCGACGCATGTACGGTGCCCTTGGCGCCGTCCTGTGGCGTCAGGCTGACCTTGACCGTCAGAGCTTCCTCACCCCATTCGAACCGCGCGACAATCCATTCGGCGTGCCCTGCGTTTCGGGCTTTGAAGTTGTGGCCGTAGACCACCGTCGGCACACTCAGTCCCAGAGGGCCGAGATGCGCTTCTAAGTCGGTCTTGACATTGCCGATGACCATGTTGGTAATCTCGGCAATCGCGTCGAGAACTTCTTCATTGACCGCCGACGCCTCGGTCATGAGCATCTGCCCGCAGATCTTACAGGCCAAGGTCGGCGAACAAGTGATGCTGCCGGTGCCCGCCCAATTACCCGCCAGACCGACAAACGATACCACCCCGTCGCGCACGTCCGAGGTGTCCCGTTCCATGGTCACCATCGCGGGCTTCAATTCTTCACCCAGCATGGTGGAAGCCACCTGCCGGGTCGCGTGCTGGATGCAATTGACGATCAGATCCTTTACATTCATAAAGGCAACGCCGGCTCGAGAATGCCTGCGAGCTTCTCCTTAATTTGATCGGCCGTGAACGGCTTGCGAACGTAGCCGGCCGCTCCCAAGCGCACGGCTTCGGCGACCTTGGCCTCGCCCCCTTCGGTGGTAATCATGACCACTGGAATAGCTTCCCATTCGGCGGTCGCTTTCACTTTGCCCAGAAATTGCAAACCGTCCATTTTGGGCATGTTGATGTCGGTCAGGACCAGGTGAACCTTATGGCTCTGCATCATCGCGAGGGCTTCTTCGCCGTCCCCCGCCTCCATGATGTTCCCGATAGCCATGCCGGTTTGCCGTAGTACCCGCTGTAGGATCTTACGAATAGCCGCGGAGTCGTCCACCACCAAGATTTCGGCTTCCATTCCATTCCTTCCATCAGGACTTATCGGTTGAGAGGAGCTTTTGCATTAGAGGGAAGGGGGAGAAAACTGGAAGGCAGGGGGCAGAAGCCAGAAGGCAGAAGGCAGAATCGGCTTTGCGCGCCGCTTTAGCGATAAATCAGGTAGCGCTCCCGCAGCGCGAGGAAATCTTGGACGGCCCCCTCAAAGCTCTGCTCGATCGCGCGCGGATCCTCGCCCGTTTCGAGCCGCCGGATCGCGTCGTCGCTGCCGATCAGCCCCGCATTCGCCGCCAGATCGATTTTCCCGGGGTACAGCTTCTCCAAAGCCGCGGCCAGCTCCAGCCCCAGCCGCGCCGAGTCGAGCACCTCGCGGTTGACGATCTGGAACCGCACGCCCTCCACCCGCACCCCACCGAAATTCGATTCCGAGGGCGTGAAGCTCGTGGCATACACCCGCACCCCCGGAATCCCGCGCCGGTTGAGGTAAGCCGCCAACTCGCGCCCGCCGATGAAATCGGCCCCGATCTGTTCGAACGGAGCATCCGTGCCACGCCCCACCGAGAGGTTCTTCGACGCCTCCAGCAGGCACAGCCCCGGATACAGAATCGCCGCGTTCAGGCTGCGCATGTTCGGCGACGGATTCACCCAGGGCTGAGCGGTGGCGTCGAACCAATCCCCGCGCTGCCAGCCTTCCATGGGAATCACGGTTAACGCCGCGCCCAGCTTCCCTTCCCCATTGAACAATTGCGCCAGCTCGCCCATGGTCATACCGTGCCGCACCGGCAGGCCGGCGAAGTAACCCACGAAAGAGCGGTGAGATGCATCGAGCAGCGGCCCCTCCACATGCATGCCGGTGACGGGGTTCGGCCGGTCCAGCACGTAGAACGGCATGCCGGCCTTGGCCGCCGCCTCCATGGCATAGGCCATGGTGGTCTCGTAGGTGTAGAAGCGCGCGCCCACGTCCTGAATGTCGAACACCAGGGCGTCGAGGCCCTTCAGCATTTCCGGCGTGGGCCGCCGCGTGGCGCCGTAGAGGCTGTAAATCTTCATTCCGCTGGCGCCGTCCACCGAATCCGGCAAACTTTCCCGGTCTTCCCTGCCCGCCAAGCCGTGCTCGGGCGAAAATAATGCTACCAGACGCACGCCGGACTCGCGCATCAGGTCGACATTGCGCCGGCCCCGCGCATCCACTCCGGTCTGGTTGGTAATCAATCCGACGCGCTTCGCGGCAAAAGCGACGAAGTGTTCCGCCACCAGCCGGTCCAGCCCGGTTTCGGTCGCGCCCGAATGCTCCACCTCGCGCCGCAACCCGGCCACCGAGCCGCCCACGGTCTCGTCGTACCCGGTCAGAATCACTCCTTGGGTGCGAATGCCCACCGCCGCCGCCACCATGGTCGCCACCTTTCCGCGCAGCGGCGTGATAGCCGGATGCTGGGTGGGGTGCACGCTGTTGGCGAGCAGAATGACGTAAGTCTTGGTCGCGGGGTCGATCCAGATCGACGTCCCCGTAAACCCCGTGTGGCCGTACGACCCGATGGGGAACAGCTCGCCGCGATTGCCCGAATAGGGCGAATCCAAATCCCACCCCAGCCCGCGCAGGATCGGCTGATCCGGCGGGCTCTGCGGCTCGGTGAATTTCGCGACGGTGAAGGGGCTCGCAATGCGCACGCCATCGAGCGTCCCCTGGTTCAGCATCATCTGCGCGAAGCGCGCCAGATCGTCGGCCGTGGAAAAAACCCCGGCGTGGCCCGCAATGCCGCCCATGTTGCGCGCCGTGGGGTCGTGCACCACGCCGCGCAGAGGCGGGCCGTCCTTCACCGGCCAGCGCTCGGTAGGCGCAATGCGCGGGCCGAGCGAAGCCGGCGGTTGGAACATGGTGTCTTTCATCCCCAGCGGCCGGAAGACGCGATCCCGCGCGTAGTCGGCCAGCGTCTGCCCGCTCAGCCGGTGCACCATCTCGCCCAACAAAATGAAGTTGATGTCGCTATAAACAAACCGCGCGTCCGGCGGCCCCGCGGGAGGGTCCGTGCACGCCAGGCGAATGCCGGTGTCGTACCCCGACCACGGCTTGTCCAGCGGCACATCCGGCCGCAGCCCCGAAAAATGGGTAAAAAGGTTGCGCAGGGTGATGTCGCTCTTCCCGCCCTGAAACTCGGGGATGTACACCGTCACGCGGTCGTTCAGCCGGAAGCGCCCCTGTTCGAACAACTGCATCAGCGAGGTGGTGGTGGCGACGACTTTGGTCAGCGAGGCCAGGTCGAAGATGGTGTCCACCGTCATCTCCTCCGGCGCCGGCGCCAGCGCCCGCTTGCCGTAGGCTTTGCGATAGACCACCTTGCCGTCGTGTCCCACCACCAGCACAGCCCCCGGCAACCGCCCCTGCTCGATGGCTTCGCCGATGGCGCGGTCGAGCGCCGGCCCCGCCGAAAACTCCTGCGTCCACCCGGCCGCGCCCAATGCCGCGCCCATCCCCAACGCGCACCAGAAATTCCTCATCACCGTTTCATTCTAATCTGTGTTTATCTGTGTTCATCTGTGGCTCGAACTTGATTTTTTTCACGGCTCATTTTGGCGCCGACAGCGCCGCAACGGCCGGCAGCATATTGCGGATCGCCGCGATGCGCCAGCCCGCCGGCGTTCGCACGCAGACGATGGTGGTCCACATGTGCCGTGCCGGCGCGCCGGCCAAGCCTCCGATTTCGTACCGTCCATCGGCGATCGCCGCATCCGGGGAGAGAAAACGCACCGACTCGACGGCGATAGTACGCCGCCCGCCGCTTCGCTCGGAACTGGCGAGCGTGCCGCCGACTACGGCGCTCCGCCCCTTGCGCCATTCGCCGGAAGAGACCAGTTGGTCGGCCTCCGGCGTAAACAGCGCCCCGATGGCTTTCGCGTCCCGGTGCTCACGGGCGTCGACGTAGCGGGCGACAAGTTCGCGCACCCCGCTTTCGTCGGAAAGCTTTTGCGGGAAAAGCGGAAGAACGGCGAGGAACACGATCGCGATTTTGTACATGGTTTTGGCCCTGCGGGAATAGTGTCTCAAACCCGGCGGAAAAATGCAGAACGCGCCCGGTCAATGAATCGCGATGGTGACGGGCGGGCTGCTGACTCCGTCCGACACCAGCACCACCGATGCCGTGCCGGAGGCGAGACCCGTGGGAATTTGAACGTCGATCTGCTCCACCCCCGCGGTGGCCGTGGAGACCGATTGCACCGCCGCGCTCTCGCCCTGAATGGTGACCGCAAGCATCGATCCGGCGGCGCCGGTAGCGAACAGCGCCACCGTGCTGCCGGCAGCGGCGGGGTTGGCGGCGCTATTCAATGTTCCGTTCTGATTGAGGGCTTCGGCTTGCCCGGAGCCGCCGCCCGAAGCGGTGAACAGAGCAGGCACGGCCTGAGCCAGGGTGAGGACGGGCGAGGTGGATTCGATATCGCCGTACACCGCGGTGACGGCCACGGTTTGGCCGCTCAAGCCCGCCGGCACAATCGCCGATGCCTGCCGCGACGACGCGTAAAGCATTTGGCCGGCCACGCCGTTGAACAGCAAGCTCGCGTTGCCCAACTGGACGGCACGGGATGCCGCGGACACGAGTGTGACTGGACCAAGTCCCGAGCCGAAGACCACCACCACTTCGCCGGGCGCCAGCGGACCGGTTTGATCGCTGGCGCCGTTGACCACGGCGGTAATCGACGGCGCCGCGGAGGCCGGCTCGATGGCGCGCACGGCATTATTGCCTGCATCGGCGATGAAGATATCGCCGGAAGCGTCGGCCGCCAAACCCTGAGGCAGGTTCAGCGCCGCCGCAGTGGGCGGGCCGCCGTCGCCCGCATAGCAGCAGTTGCCGTTGCCGCCAATTGTCGTGAGCTGTCCGCCCGACGGAATTTCGCGAATCTGGTTGTGACCGGTGTCGGCAATAAAAAGATCGCCGGCGCTATCGACGGCCACGCCCTGAGGGGCGCTCAACACGGCCTCCGTCCCATTGCCGGCAACGGTGGAGATCTTGCCGGCCGGCGAGATGGCGCGCACCCGGTGGTTGCCTGTATCGGCGATGTAGATGTTCGAAGCCGCATCCACCGCGACCCCGGCCGGCAGGTTGAGCTGTGCGCTGGTGGCGGCGCCGCCATCGCCCGAATAGCCCTGCCCGCCGCTTCCGGCCAGCGTCCCGATGTTTCCGTTCCCAGCGATGCGGCGGATCCGTTGGTTGCCAGTGTCGGCCACCAAAACGTTGCCATTGGCGTCGATGGCGACACCCTGGGGCGCGTGCACCGAAGCCTGCCCGGCCGGTCCGCCATCGCCATAGAAAGAAGCGTTGCCGTTGCCCGCCAGCGTGTACATCGCGCCCGTGCCGGTCACCATCCGGATTCGGTTGTTATGCGTATCGGCGATATAGAGGACCCCGTTGCCAGCCACGGCAACGCCCATGGGGCTATCCAACTGCGCGCTGGTGGCGGGGCCGCCGTCGCCCGAATAGCCCGCCACCCCGGTGCCGGCTACAGTCGTGATCGCGCCCGAGGGCGAGATTTTCCGCACCCGATGATTGAGCGTGTCGGCCACAAATAGGTTGCCTTGGGCATCCACGGCCACGCCCGCCGGGTTGTTCAATTGAGCCACCGCGGCCGCTCCGCCATCGCCCGAGTAGCTTTCCAGGCCATTGCCGGCGGCCACTGCCAGCAGACCGGCGGAAGTCACTTCCCAAATGCGGAAGTCGCCGGGCGCGAGACCCGAACCGGTGCCGATCGAGCCCTCCGCGAAATAGATGATGCCCGCGGCGTTCACGGCTAAGCCCGTCGGTCCGCTGAGTTCTTCGGAAACGGCCAACTGCCCGACTTCGAGCGGTATGCCGTCTAAGGCGCCGGCCAGGGTGTCGATGGTGCCTTTCAGCACCTGGCGGATGCGGCCGTTGCCGTAATCGGCGATGTAGAGGTTGCCCGCGGCGTCAAGGGCCACGTCGGTGGGCAGCACGATGGCGGCGCTGGTCGCCGGACCTCCATCGCCGGTCGTGGTGGAAACGCCGGTTTCGTCCCAAATGGAGCCGTAAACCGCGGAGAAACCAGTGCCGGCCACGGTGCCGATCACCCCGGCGGGCGATACCATGCGGACGCGGTTGTTGACGGTATCGGCAATGTAGAGGTTGCCGATGCGATCCACGGCCACGCCTTCCGGTTCATTGAGGCTGCCGACGGTGGCCTGGATGCCATCGGCCGTAAATCCGGCTACGCCATTGCCCGCCACGGTGGAAATCGTTCCGTTGGCCGAGATTCTGCGCACCACGTTGTTGCCGGTATCGGCCACGTAGAGGTTGCCGTTGGTATCCACCGCCAGGCCCAGCGGGCCGCTCAACTGGGCCGAGGCGGCCAGTCCTCCGTCGCCGCTATAGCCGGCCGTACCGGTGCCGGCGTAGGTAGAGATGGCGCCGCTCGAAGAAATGCGGCGGATGACGGCGGCATCGCGATCCGCCACGTAGACGTTGCCGCCAGCGTCGATGGCAATGCCGGCCGGATATTCAAGCTGCGCCGCGACGGCCGCTCCGCCATCGCCCAGGTACCCGGAACGGCCGTTACCGGCGATCCGCGTGAGTGTGCCCGAGGTATCGACTTTGAAAACCGAATGAAGGCCGCCGAAATAGAGATTGCCGAAGCCGTCGAGCGCCAGCCGCGGCGGATCCCCGATCGAAGCGGCAGCCGCCGACGCCGGCGTGATGGGAGGGTTCCCTCCCGCCACCGTATCGATTACACTTTGCGCGCCGAGCGACGCGGCACATACCAATCCGACCAATCCCGGAAGAACCTTGAACACGGTTCTCGATACCTCGACTTTCCAAATTCACCGCGGAAAGGGGAGAGCGTGGCTGGGTTCCGGACCGTAATGGGACCGGAACCGGACGTGTGCGTAGGGAGCGAGGAAATCCCTCCGCTCTTTCCGAATCTTGTAATGCAGCGACTTTCCTTAGATTTATAACACGCGGCAGCCGCCCGCCGCGCAAAGTTTTCAAACCCAATGCCGTCACCTTAATAGTGTAGGATCCGGCGTTTTTGCTCAGGAGAATGTTTCCGTAGGCAGACTCCGGGCGCACCTCTTGTCGGCACGATCGAGAGAGGCGTGGCTACGAGGCGCGGATCGTGATTTAGAGGTGTTCGGCATAGGTCAGGCGGCGGTTTTGAAGCGTTTTTCGGAGTTGGGGGTCGAGTGCTGGGCTGCTTTGAGGCGGCGATGGTGGACGATCAAGCGGAGGATTTCCGGATTTGAAAAATCGAATTGCGGGGGCAGCAGCTCACGCGGGAAATCGGTAGCAGGGTTGTAGGTTTCTCCCGCTTTTTCAGCAAGTTGGGACATCGACTGGGCGTCTTCGATGGCTTTCTCGAAGGCGGCTTTGCGGTCGGCCTGGAGTTGGCGGAGCATGGCGATATCCTTTTCCACGCGGCGCTGGATGCGGGAAGCGTAGAGGGCGATCCGTTCGAGGCTTTTGTCGTGCGCGAGCCAAGTGCGGCCTTTGGCGGCGGCGACGGCGGCCTCGGGGTGGGTGGGGCCCGGTTGGAGGACGCCGATGTCGAGAGCGAAGATGGCGTCTTCGATGGCGACGGCGCGCTGCAGTTGCCAACGGCCGTCGGCGATGGACTGGACGAGGCCGGCTTCGAATCCGCCGGCGGGGTTGAAGTAATCTCGGATGTCGAGGCAGTGTTTCTCGTAGGCGACCCGGTCTTCCGGGGTGAGGATGTGGATCTGGCCGGTGAGGCCGTGGCGGAATGCGTTGAGGGCGCGCGGATCGCGCGGTTTGGCAGCGGTTTCGTTAGTCATAAGTTCGATTGGTGAGCTTCCTTTCAAGCTTCCATCGACCTCATACCTGGATCCGGCGCATTCCGGGCGGGGGTTTTGGTCGCAGTGCTGGGTTGACAGGGCGTTCGGCAGCTTCCTGACGTTTCGGGATAACCTAACTTTTGGTGAGGTAATCCCGAAAT
>Ga0187848_10001787_pt1 | contig 17819 bp, 12 predicted proteins | sample June2016WEW_4_40_FD_132424 | JGI IMG/M metagenome (GOLD analysis project Ga0187848, IMG submission 132424) | Peatland microbial communities from SPRUCE experiment site at the Marcell Experimental Forest, Minnesota, USA - June2016WEW_4_40 | ecosystem: Environmental > Terrestrial > Soil >... | reverse complement strand
CGGGGCGGTCGGCGGCGCCGTCCCAGGGGTGGTCGACCTTTTCACCGCGCCAGATCGATTCGATCGCCGCGACGAGGTTGACGAAAGAAGCCCTGCGCAAGGGATAATGCACCAGATGCGCCTTGTCGCCGAGGTGGAGCGTGACCTCGCTCGCGCTCCAGCGCACGGCGACCCTTTTCGATTCGACCACGGCGCGGAACGCGACGCGGCCGGAGAAAACCGGCGCCTCGGCGGCGCCGAGGCCGATCCGTTCGCGCACCAGCGAGCGCAGGCCGTCGGCGCCGACGAGGACGTCGCCGGCCTCGCGCATCGTCGCCGGGCCGCGCTTGAGGCCGATCGAGACGCCGGCGTCGTCGTCGCCGATTCCGGCGACTTCGGTCCCCAGATGCAGCGCGACATTGGGCAGGCGCGTCGCCGCCTCGGCGAGCGCGCGTTGCAGATCGGCGCGGTGAATGACGAGATAGGGCGCGCCCCAGCGCCGCTCGGCGTCCTCGATCGGCAGTCGCGCCAGCTCGGCGTCGTCGCTCCCGCGCAGGATGCGGATCGCGCGCGGCGCGGTGGCGAGGCCGCGCACGGCGTCAAGGACGCCCAATCGCTGGAGAACGCGGGTCGCGTTGGGCGTGAGCTGAAGCCCCGCGCCGAACTCCTGGAGGACGGGCGCGCGTTCGAAGATCTCGACTTTGAAATCTCCCCGCGCCAGCGCGAGCGCGGCGGTCAGCCCGCCGATCCCGGCGCCGGCGATGAGCGCGCGGCGCGCCATGGCTCACGCTGCGTCGTGAAGTTCGCACTCGGCGGGAATGGAATGCGCCCCAAGCGTCGGATCATAGACGAAGCGCGTCGAGCAATAGGAGCAGATCGCTTCCGTGTCGCCGCCCATGTCGATGAAGATGTGCGGATGGTCGAACGGCGGCTTGGCGCCCGTGCACATGAACTCCTTGACGCCGACCCGGATCGTGGCGACGCCGGGGTCGTTGTGAAAATGCGGGATGAGGTGATCCGCCATTTCGAGCCATCCTTCTTCAGCGCTGCGGCGGCGAGCATAAAGCATGTCCGCTCGGCCAGGGATAGTCTGACGGCCGCGTCGAATGGCCGCCGCGCCGCCCGAGCCGATTGCTTTTCACCGGAGACCGGAGCAGCATATTAAGATAGCATTAACCGACCAACGCACCCGAGCTGTCCGTAGCGCGTTCGACGCCGCGGCTGAATAAGGGATGCGAAGCTTCGGTTCGGCCTTTGGGGGGCTCGAAATGACAGGTTTGGTTTCGCGTATCGCCGTCGCGGCGGCGTTGTGCTGGTTGGCGTCTGGCTGCGCCTATAATGACCATTTCGACAATCGCGTCGCGCGTTACGACATCGCCTCGGAGCAGGCGCGCGACCAGATGATCTTCACCAACATCGTTCGCGCGAGCCGCGCCGAGCCGCTGGCGTTCCTGCAGGTCGGCCAGATCAACGGCTCCAACACGACTTCGGCGACGATGGGCATGCCCTCGCTCGTGTTGGGGCCTTCGCCGCCGACGAAAATCGCCTCCAGCGCCGCCGGCGCCACTACCGACTTCTTGGCGTCTGCGTTGGACAAACAAGCCGTGTTCGGCGCCAATCCCGGCGCCACGGGCTTCCAGGCCAATTCCATCTCGACGAGCGGATCGACGAGCTTCAATGTGACGCCGTCGGAGACGAAGGATTTCTACCGCGGCCTGCTGCTCACGGTCGAGCCGGAGACGCTGGCGTTCTTCATCGAGCAAGGCATCGCGAGCGAAACGTTGTTCTACCTCTTCACGGAAAAAGTCGTCGAGGAAAAGGGCGGCGTGGTCAGTCAATATGTGAACGATCCGCTCGACCCGAATTTCGATAAATTTCAACATTACGTCGAGTTGGCGATGGCCTACGGCCTGATCGCCGAACCCGAGCCCGGCGCCAAGGCGGCGAAATTGGCCAAGTGCGACAAGACGGACAAGTCCGACAAATCGGGCAATGGCGATTCTTCGGGCGCGGATTGTGGGCAGGCCCCGGCTTGGCGGCTCTGTTTCGATCGCTCCGCCTGGGCGCTGGGAACGAAGGCCGCCGACAATCACCCGATGTGCGGCTCACGCGAGAAGACGGCGGACACACGCATCGTGACTTTCCGCGACCGCAAAGGGGAACAGGTGAAATTGCGGGTGTTTCCGCGTTCGACCTTCTCGATTTTCCAGTATCTCGGGCGGCTCGTCGCCGCCGGCGAGGCCGGCGCGATCAAGCTGCAGACCCCACAAGCGGTCGGCCGCGATCCGCTCAAGGACGACACGCTCTTCGCCGTCGCCAGCGGCGGCGATGGCCTCTTCGGCCTCAACGGCGGCGATGTCGGCATCAAGGGCGGCGACTGCTTCCTGTCGGTCGCCTATGGCGGCCGCGGCTACTGCGTGCCCGACTCCGCATTGAACACCAAGCGCATTCTCGGTCTGCTGGCCCAGTTGCTGGCGCTCAACACCTCGGTCCAGGACATCGGGATCACGCAGCAGGTGCAGCTGTTGCCGTAGTAGCGGCCTCGGCGAGACGAGGATCACTCGAAACCCGGCGGAGGCTGGGGCGCGGCCTCACGCCGCCTCGGTCAGCCGCCGCAATTCGCGCTCGAATTCGAAGCGCAGTTGTTCCGCTTCGGAGTCCGGCAGCCAGTTCGCCATTTGCGGAAATACGATCTGGTACATGCGCGTCGTGCGCTCGTTCCACGGCGGACGGGATTGCGCCGCGCGCGCTTCCGCCAGCATTTTCTGCAAGCGGGCGCGGATGTCGTCGGGGTCCGCGACGCCGACGCCGTTGTTGCGCGCCGGTTCATTGGCGAAGAGATCGCCTTGGGCCGGCTTGAAGCCGAAAAGGTCGGGCGTTTGGTCACTCATCGACAACAGCAGGCTCAGTTTCGCCAAGGCCCAGGGCCTCGCGACTCAGAGTCGCGCCCAGGGCGCGTTCGAGAAGTTGATCGGCGCGGGCGAAAAGGTCAATGAGCTCGGCGATTCTGCCCACAAGATCGCGCAGCGCCGTGACGAGCGCGTGATCGATCGGCAGGCCTTGGCGCGCGTCGATCCAACGGAAGAGCAGGCGATATCCGCTGACCGAAAAGTTCCAAACCGCCGCGCTGACGCCTGACACGCGCCCGGTTCGATTGGCGCAGAGGTATATTTCGCCCTCGCTCCAATCGGTAGCGTGCAGAGTTTCGGTCGCTTCGCTCTCGACGCGCGCGACACCCGGATTCAGGAACTCGGCGCGCGGCGGACGGGCGAACGTCTCGACCGCGCGGATTTCGCGGCCCAAGGCCGCCGCTTCGAGAAACAGCGCGTGATCGCTGGGGAATGGCACGTGCGGAAACACGTCCTCCAAGTCCTCGGCGAAGCGCAAAGTGTAGGATGTCGCCGACAGCAGGGCGAGGATCGCGTCGAATGCGTCTTGCGCGCTCACCGGAGCGCCGTAATTGGCGGCGAGCCCGGCGAGAAGGTTGGGCGAAACGTTGAACGGACCATGGCCGGCGCGATTGTCGCGCAGGGGGAACGCGTAGCCGCCTCGTCCACTAAAGGCGTGATAGTCGGGAAGCAGGCCGTGGGACCAGACAGCCGGGCCGGCGCCCGTGGCGAATGGCATGGCGTAGAGGGCGCAGTTTTCGACGCCCCAAACGGCTTGAAGTTCGGGGCGTAGGAAATCGCCGTAAGCGGGATGGTTGTATAGGTATCGGCTATCAAGCGGCCGATAGGCGACCTGGACAATTCTATTTGCTTCGAAAGGGATCGCGTGTGCGCCGACCCATTTTCGGTCTCTGCTGTCATGAAACATTGCGCGCGCAGGGTCAGCCAAAACAGCCAAGAATGACGCAATTCGCTCCCGCATGGCGGTTCGAGAAAACGCGTAGACAAAGTCGTCGCGTTTTGTTTGCAGTCCTGATCGATTGAAAATGAAACACTGAGACATTGACGCCCACTCGACGTCCTGGAAAGGCTTCGGTTTGAACGGGTCCAACCGATCTCGATTGATGAGGACTGCGCCGGGCCTCTCGCCGGTTTCGCTTCCAGCGAGAAGCCATGTCAATTTGGCGGCGCGCGTAAACAAACCTTCCGCCCAGCTATCGATGTACGTCACTCGAGCGAGCGCATCTTTGGCCTTGCTGCCGTCCGCGATCGCGACCGTGATTGCCGTTCCCACCTGAATATTGAACACGCCTTGATCGCCCTCCACGCCCGCGCGTTCACCGCGCCGGACATCACCGCGCAGATCGATGATCTCGATGAGGTCGAATCGTTCGCGCAGCATGGCGCGCAATCCGGCGTAGGGCTTTCCCGCCAGAAAGGTGCGGTTCGAAATGAACGCCACGACGCCGCGCCTCGGGGCGCCTTCGCTTTCAAACAATTTCCAAATCGCCCAACGCCAGAAAGCGACCGAAAGCTCGGGAAACGTGTTGAGCTGATTTCCCCAGCCCGCCTCGCGCACGGGCGCCTTGAGATCATCCCAAAGGTCGTTCATTCAGTCGCCGACGAGCTCGCCGACCTCGCCGGCCTCAAGCCTTCGGTAGGGCGGGTTTCCGATGATCGCCAGGATGGGCTGGCGCTCCTTGATTCGATCCGCCTCGTGCCTTTCCGTGCGGATGTTTTCAGCGACGAATCCTAAGCTCCCTAGCGGCGCCGCCGCTCCCGGTCTGGCCAGCGTGTCGGTCAGAAAGACGCCAAGGCGTTGATTGGCCTGCAACGCGCCCATCACATGGCGCAGTCGGTAATGCGCGACAGCGTACGGGCCCACGAGAAGTTCGAACCCGAACAGCCGTGACGCGAGAGCGCGCAGGGCTCCGGCGACCGCTCCCGGACCGGTGCTGGATTCGACTGAGGCGCGAACATGCTCGATCACGCCCAGCAAGAAGGTTCCGGTCCCTGTCGCGGGATCGAGCAGAGTCACCGACTCGTCGGCCACTCCTGTCGTCCCGAGATTCTCGCGCAACGCGCGGGCGAGCGCGGCGACCATGTACTTCACGACCTCGACGGGCGTGTAATAGACGCCATAACGTTCGCGTGCGGCGGGATCGAAGACTTGCAGGAAGTCCTCGTAGAAGTAGAGGATCGGATCGGGCTTGCCGGTCTTTCTCGCGAGAATTTCCGGATCGAAGCTGTTCACCGTGTCGAGGATGACGTCGAAGCCGACGCCGACGTCGATAACGATTTCCTCCATGCTCAGCACGCGAAGCGTCGTACGCAAGAGCGAATGTTCCGGCGGCATGTTTCGCCAAGCGTCGCGGTCGACATCCTTGTCCGTGGCTTCACGCACAAGCAGCAAGCCGAATGCCAGCGTTTGCGCGAAGGCGGCGGCAAAAAGAGTTTCAAATCGTGGCGCGCTATAGCCGGCCGCTTGAGGATGCGCGTAAAGCACTTCGCGAAAGTCGTCGCGGACAGCCTGCAAGGGCGTGCCGGTCGCTCCGGATTCGGCGAGTTCGGCCAGCCGATCCGCGACAATGCTTCGAACGAGGCGCGCAGCGTGGGCCAAGTTGCTCGCCAGTTGTTCCGCATCTTTCGCCGGCGGCGGATCGGCGAGAGCGAGCGGCGTCAAGGCCGCGACAAGCCCGGCGGGATCGCCGCATCGAATCAAACGCTCCGCGCTCGCGTCCGTCGTTTCTGGTTTGAGCGCGGCCTCGGGAACGATTTCAATCGAGTCTATCGGCTGGTCGCGCCTGAACACGCGAAGGCTCGAAAAATTCGAGATCGCCCAAACCGGCAACGACTTGAAACGCTCGAACTGCTGCTTGTCGTGAGGATCGCGATAGCGCGAAGGATCGCCCGGTTTGGTGGGCGCCTTGAGCTCGACAAAGGCGCGCGGCGGCTGACCAGCGCGCTTGAGGGCGATGTCCGGCCGACCAATGCCAGCGTGGCGAATTCAGGGACGACGACAAGTTCGTTCGACGAAATTAGCGGCAGCAGTGATTCGAGCAGGCGCTGGAATTCCGGCGCCAATGCCTGTTCGAGATTGCTCGGCCCCGCGCGACGCTGCTCGCGAATGCGCCGAGCGTATTCAATGATCGCTTCTGTCGACATCGCGCCACGTTAGCGCAGATTCGCGGAATCACAAGAAACGAAAGGCTTTGCCCGGTCGCGAAGACGCCGCCGATTCACAGCCCTCGCTCAGAGCTTCATCGCGTCCTTGAGCTCGCGCAGCCGGTCGAGCTTCTCCTGCCAGAGGCGCTTCTGCTCGTCGGGGGCGTCGGCGAGATCCTCTTCGGCGTTCTTGATTTCCTGGTCGAGATGCGCCGCGTCGAGTTCGCCCGCGGGGATGGCGGTCTCCGCGAGCAGGATCAGGCCGCTCGCGCTGACGTCGGCGAAACCGCCGCGCACGAAGATCCGCGTCTGTTTGCCCTGCGCTTCCTCGAAGGTGACGACGCCCGGACGCAACGACGCCATCACCGGCGCGTGATCCCTGAGCACGACGAAGTCGCCCTCGCTGCCCGGCACGAGCACCGATTCGGCCGGACCGCTGAACATGAGCTTGTTCGGCGAAACGAGTTCGAAGTGAAAGCTGGCCATGGTCACCCCTAAATGCGCGGCGGCTTACGCCGCCTCCGCGGCCAGCTTCTTGGCCTTTTCGACCACCTGCTCGATCGTGCCGACCATGTAGAAGGCGGCTTCCGGCAGATTGTCGTATTGACCGTCGATGATGCCCTTGAAGCCCTTGACCGTGTCTTCGATCTTCACCTGCACGCCCGGCGAGCCGGTGAACACCGCCGCCACGTCGAACGGCTGCGACAGGAAGCGCTCGATCTTGCGGGCGCGCGCGACGGTGAGCTTGTCCTCTTCGGACAATTCGTCCATGCCGAGAATGGCGATGATGTCCTGGAGCGCCTTGTAGCGCTGCAACACCTGCTGCACGCGGCGCGCCACGGCGTAATGCTCCTCGCCGACGACCGAGGGCGTCAACATGCGCGAAGTCGAATCGAGCGGATCGACGGCGGGGTAGATGCCCTTTTCCGCGATCGAGCGCGAAAGCACGGTGGTGGCGTCCAAATGGGCGAACGAGGTCGCCGGCGCCGGATCGGTCAAATCGTCCGCGGGCACGTAGATCGCCTGCACCGAAGTGATCGAGCCCTTGGTCGTCGTGGTGATGCGCTCTTGCAGCGCGCCCATGTCGGTGGCCAAGGTCGGCTGATAGCCGACCGCCGACGGGATGCGGCCGAGAAGCGCCGAAACTTCCGAACCCGCCTGGGTGAAGCGGAAGATGTTGTCGATGAAGAACAGCACGTCCTGACCCTGATCCCGGAAATACTCGGCGACGGTGAGGCCGGAAAGCGCGACGCGCATGCGCGCGCCCGGCGGCTCGTTCATTTGACCGAACACCAGCGCGCATTTGGAAACCACGTTCGGATCGGGGTTGTGCGGGTCGGCGTTGACCTTCGACTCGATGAACTCGTGATAGAGATCGTTGCCTTCGCGCGTGCGCTCGCCGACGCCGGCGAACACCGAATTGCCGCCGTGCGTCTTGGCGACGTTGTTGATCAGCTCCTGGATGAGCACGGTCTTGCCGACGCCCGCGCCGCCGAACAGGCCGATCTTGCCCCCCTTGGCGTAAGGCGCGAGCAGGTCGACGACCTTGATGCCGGTGATGAGAATCTGCGCTTCCGTCGATTGCTCGACATAGGAAGGCGTGGGTTGATGGATCGCGCGGCGCGCCTCCATCGGCACTGGGCCGGCTTCGTCGACCGGCTCGCCGATGACGTTCATGATGCGCCCGAGCGTGCCCGCGCCGACCGGCACGGAGATCGGCCCGCCGGTGTCCTTCACTTGCTGGCCGCGCACCAACCCTTCCGAAATGTCCATCGCAATGCAGCGCACCGAGTTTTCGCCCAAATGCTGCGCGACTTCCAAAATGAGCCGCGAGCCTTGGTTGTCGGTTTCCAGTGCGTTGAGAATGGGCGGCAGTTCGCCGTCGAACTTCACGTCGACGACGGCGCCGATCACCTGGGTGACGCGGCCGGTGGAGTTCGCGGCGTTCGCCGTATCTTGCGCCATGTCTTGACGTCCTCGTTTCGAATCCTGGAGGTCGCTCGCGCGACGGGTTGGCTCAGAGCGCCTCGGCGCCCGAAATGATTTCGATCAGTTCCTTGGTGATCATCGCCTGGCGGGTGCGGTTGTAGCGAAGCGTGTATTTCTTCACCATCTCGCCGGCGTTGCGGGTCGCATTGTCCATCGCGCTCATCTGCGCCCCGAAGAACGAGGCCGTGTTCTCGAGCAGAGCGCGATAGATGCGCACGCTCACGGCGCGCGGCAGCAATTGCGAGAGGATTTCGCTTTCGTCGGGCTCGTAGTGGTAGACCGGCGCGCGCTCGTCCTTCGCGCCGAGTTCCGGGGGAATCAGCTGCTGGGCGGTCGGAATCTGCGAGATCACCGACTTGAACCGCGCGAAGAACAGCGTGCAGACGTCGAACTCGCCGAGTTCGAAGAGATCGATCAGCTTCTTGGCGATCGGCTGGGCCGTCTCAAAGGCGATGGAGCGCACGCCGCGCAGATCGATCTGATCGATGATCGCCTTTTCATGGGTGCGCCGGAGCTGGTCGTAGCCCTTCTTGCCGATGCAGAGAATCTTGACCGTCTTGCCTTGCTGGGCGAGCGCGTTGGCGCGATCGCGCGCCAAGCGCACGATCGAAGTGTTGAAAGCGCCGCAAAGCCCGCGCTCGCCCGTGCAGACCACGAGCAAGTGCGTCTGGTTCGAGCCGCTGCCGGAAAGCAATGGCGGCGTCTGCGCGCCTTGCGCGATCCCGCCGGCGAGATTGGCGAGCACCAGCTCGACTTTCTCGGCGTAGGGCCGCGCCGCCTCGACCGCGCTTTGCGCGCGGCGCAACTTCGACACGGCGACCATCTGCATGGCCTTGGTGATCTTCTGCGTCGACTTGACGGAGGCGATCCGGTTTCTCAGGTCCTTTAAGGACGGCATCGCGAAGCTCGGCTAAGGAAACGGGATTTCAGGCGAAACTGGCGGCGAAGGCGTCGACGGCGGCCTTGAGCTTGGCCGCGGTCTCGTCGGTCAGATCGCGGGTCGAGCCGATCGATTGGAGAATGTCGGGGCTCTTGGAGCGCAGCGTCGCGAGCAGGCCGTCCTCGAACGGCTTCACCTTCTCGAGCGGCAGCTTGTCGAGATAGCCGTTGACGCCGCAATAGATCGAGCAGACCTGCTCTTCCATTTTCAGCGGCGAGAATTGCTGCTGCTTCAGGAGTTCGGTGAGACGCGCGCCGCGGTTGAGCAGGCGCTGCGTGACGGCGTCGAGATCCGAGCCGAACTGCGCGAAGGCGGCCATTTCGCGGTATTGCGCGAGTTCGCCCTTGATCCTGCCCGCGACTTTCTTGGTCGCCTTGGTCTGCGCCGACGAGCCGACGCGCGAGACCGAAAGGCCGACGTTCACCGCCGGGCGGATGCCCTGGTAGAAGAGGTCGGTCTCCAGGAAGATCTGGCCGTCGGTGATCGAGATCACGTTGGTGGGAATGTAGGCCGAGACGTCGTTGGCCTGCGTTTCGATGACCGGCAGCGCCGTCAGCGAGCCCGAGCCGTGATCCTTGTTGAGCTTGGCGGCGCGCTCGAGCAGGCGGGAGTGCAGATAGAACACGTCGCCGGGATAGGCTTCGCGGCCCGGCGGGCGGCGCAGCAGCAGCGACATCTGGCGATAGGCGACCGCCTGCTTCGACAGATCGTCGTAAATGATGACCGCGTGCATGCCGTTGTCGCGGAAGAATTCGCCCATCGCGCAGCCGGAGAACGGCGCCAGGAACTGCATTGGCGCGGCGTCCGAGGCGGTGGCGGCGACGATGATCGAATATTCCAGCGCGCCGTGCTCTTCGAGCACCTTGGCGAATTGGGCGACCGTCGAGCGCTTCTGGCCGATCGCGACATAGACGCAATAGAGCTTCTGGCTCTCGTCGCCGCTCTGGTTGAGGGCCTTCTGGTTGAGGATGGTGTCGAGGGCAATCGCGGTCTTGCCGGTCTGGCGGTCGCCGATGATCAGCTCGCGCTGGCCGCGGCCAATCGGGATCAGCGCGTCGATCGCCTTGAGGCCGGTGGCCATCGGTTCGTGCACGGAGCGGCGCGGAATGATGCCGGGGGCCTTCACGTCGACGCGCGCGCGCTTGGCGGCGTTGATCGGGCCCTTGCCGTCGATCGGGTTGCCGAGCGCGTCGACGACGCGCCCGAGCAGCTCCTTGCCGATGGGGACGTCGACGATGGCGCCCGTCCGCTTGACCGTCTGACCTTCCTTGATCTCACGGTCCGAGCCGAAAATGACGATGCCGACGTTGTCGCTTTCGAGATTGAGCGCCATGCCGCGCGTGCCGTTCTCGAACTCGACCATCTCGCCGGCCTGAACCTTGTCGAGGCCGTAGGCGCGCGCGATGCCGTCGCCGACCGACAGAACCTGGCCCACTTCGGTGACTTCGGCTTCGTTGCCGAAATTGGCGATTTGGCTCTTGAGAATGGAGGAAATCTCAGCGGCGCGGATATCCATCAGCCGACCTCTTTCATGCGTGTGCGAATTGCGTTGAGTTTGGTTTTCAGCGAGCCGTCGACCATGCGCGAACCGAGCTTGACGACGAGCCCGCCGATGATCGAGGGATCGACCTTGGCGGTCAGGTCGACTTCCTTGCCGCCGGAGGCGGCGCGCAGCGATTCCTTCAGCGCGGCGACGTTCGCGTCGCTAAGCGGCGCGGCGCTGGTGACTTCGGCGCGCGTCACGCCGCGAAAGGCGTCGTTGAGCTTGCCGTAATCGGCGATCATGTCGCGAATGGCGAAGAGGCGCCGCTTGGCGGCGACCAGCTTGATGAAATTGGCGGCGATTCCGGAAACGCCGGCCCGCTCGAGAATCGCGCTCAAGGCCTTGAGCTGCTCCTGGGCCGAAAACACCGGGCTGCGCACCAGGCGCTGCAGATCCGGGCTTTCGGCGATCATGGCGTCGAAAGCGGCGAGGGAGGCGGCGACGCCGTCGGTGTCGCGGGCGTCCCTGGCCAGGGAGAACAGCGCCGACGCGTAGCGCCCCGCCACTCCCGAAACGATGTCGTCCTGTTCAGCCAATTCACTGCTCTTTCACAGGCTCAGCGTCGTGACCGACGCCGCGATCAAAGCGAGGTCGATCCCGCGTAAATCCACCATTGATCCGTCAAACGCCGCGGCGCAGGGTCAAAGCCGCCCGAACCCCAAGGCGCGGGTTGCCTAACATAGGACTTTTCGCAGCGCAACCGCCGAAAGTCGCGAATTGAACGCCCCGAACCCGTGGCGAACGAGCGCGAACCGCGAGGCGCGCGGTTACGCGAAGCTCGTGCTCCAGCCGGCTTTCGGATCGCCGCCGAGATAGGCGACGCCGTCGACGCGAAGATTGCCGGCGTTGACGAGCGTGACGAGGCCGCCGCCGTCGCTCAAGGCGCCCGCCGGCAGCGCCGCGGGGATGGGATGGCCGGGCGGCAGATGGGTCGCGGGGAGGGGATAGGTCCTTTGGGCGTCGACGAGCAGGCGCCAATTCGTCAGATCGATCGCCTCGGCGGTCATGTTGGCGACGACGATCACGCCGGTTCCGTCGGGCGCGCGATGCGCCGAGGTGATTTCGGCGGCGCGCTTAGGGATAGGCAGCGGCGCCAAGGCGCCCTGGCTGAAATCGTAGAGCGGCGCTTCGCAGCCGGTGGCGCCGAAGAGGACGTCGCCGCTGTCGTTGGTGTGCCAGGCCTGGCTCTGGAACGCGAGAAAGATCGCGCTCATGGCGCGGGCGCGCGCGTCCCAGATGAAGCAGGCGCCGTCGTGCCAGACGCCGTTTTCGTGCAGGCGCAGGTCGAGCGCGCGCGGGTCGCCTTGCGCCATATGGACATTGTCGAGGCCGAACGCCGTCTCCGGCGTGTAGCCGAACGCCTCGTCGGTCTGATGCGCATTGTCCTTGGCGAACGCGTTGCCGTAGAAAAACACGTCGCAGTCCTGCGCCTTGGCGACTTGCAGCATCGCGCTCAGCCGATGCACCAGCCCGTCGTCGCCCGCGCCCTCGGGCGGCAGGATTCGCATGGCGTTGGGATTGAAGAGATTGGCGCGCTGGAAATCGATCGCGCCGCCGACGTAGGAGCGCTCGACTGGCGACAGCCCTTGCGGGCGCGCCAGCACCGAGGGGACGATCGGGTGGGAAAAGTCGTGGTCGATATAATAATAGAGATAGGACTTGCCGACCGGCTCGCCCGGCGCGTCCTTGTCGGAGCGCACGTTGATGGTGGCGAACCATTGGGCGCCGCCGGCCTCGAGGACGACCCACAAATGCGGATTGGTCGGCGGCTGCGCCGGCGCGAAGGCATGGACCTTGCCGCGCAGGCATTGGTAGTTGATGTGACCCATGCAGCCCCCGAACGGACGCGCTCGCATGGCGCGCCGCGGGTCAGCCTAGGGGATGGTTCACGAATTTAGCAAGGGTGGCGCACGCCACGCAGCGCCGATCTTGGCGAGCGCCTCGTTCGCCGGATTCGCTAAATCGGCGTCGCTCCCTCCGGATGCGCGTCCCAAGTCCGCCCGCGATCATTCCTGCCGCTGGTCTTGTTATTTGCGCCGCCCCTTGCTTGAGGAAAAATGCGACATCCCGCGCCTGGCGTGTCGCCGTTACCCCGTGCCCTGGATCGGTTCACAGTAAGTGTTAACTAAATCGATTAAATTATCTCTATGTTTTTCCACTGACGTAAAGTCATCCAGTGTAACCTAAGGGTAGTTCGTCAGTTGGGTAACTATTGCTTAAGCTTGCCGAGGCGAAAGCAGCTTTTGGCGGCACAGAGCATAACCAAACGTCGAATTCGGGCGACGGGTCCGGGCGGGCGAAGGAGACGTTATGAGAATCAGCTTGCGAATGGGCGTATTATCCCTGGCGTTCGGCATTTTGTCCGCCGGAATGGTCGGGGCGGCGGCGCTTCTGCCATTGGAACAGTTGGGGCACAGCTACGCTCTTACGCTTCCGGCCGATCGGTCTTTTCATGCGAATCACGCGATTTGAAGCAACGCCGCGGTTGGCTCCGACATCGGCCGCCGCAGCGCGTCGAGCCCTCTTTGCAAGCCTCTAGGCGCGGCCGACGGATCGAGACGGGCAGCCGGTGGCAAAATATGAGAAAGGAGCGTTAAATAATATTTTCTAGGCCGGATAGGCCCGCCGACCTCGTGGAAGCGCCGATGAGAAAAGCCGTAGCGCGTAAATTGAGGGAACTACGCTATTATTTGCTTGTGGCGGCCGTCGCATACATCTCCACGCTGGTTCTGGGGACGCTATTGACCCCCGTGCGCGTCAGCCTGCAAAACCTCACATTTGATCAATATCAGCGCTGGCGCCCGCGCAGTTACGACGCCGATCAGCCCGTCCGCATTCTCGACATTGACGATGAATCCATTCGGCGCATCGGCCGCTGGCCATGGCCCCGCGAACAGATGGCGACAATCGTCGACGCGCTGGTAAAAGCCAATGTCGCGGCGATCAGTTTCGACGTTCTATTCTCCGAGGAAGAACGACCAAGCGTCAGCAATGTCGGCTGCAGCGCCCATGCAGGCGCGTTGACCGGTCAGGACGCGGGCTGCGAAGAGCGCGCCGACGGCGATCGTGCCTTCGCTCGCGCCATCGCCAATCGACCTGTCGTTCTCGGCAGTCTTTTCACGGCAACGAAAAACGGCGTCGGAAGCGGAATTCCCGCGAAAGCCGGCTTTGCAATCGCGGGCGATGCGCCGGCGCCTTACTTGAGCCATTTATACGGAACCCTCGCTCCGCGGCCTATTCTTATGGAAAACGCGGCGGGAATCGGCTTCATGAACTGGTTGCCGGACAGCGATCGCGTCATTCGACGCGTGCCGCTGTTGCTCGACGTCAACGGACAGTTGCAACCGAGCCTCGCGATGGAGTCCTTGCGGGTCGGCCAAGGCGCTTCGAGCTATCTCATCAAGTCGACCAACGCCAGCGGGGAACCCGCCTTTGGCGAGAGCGCTGGCGTTCGCGCAATCAAGGTTGGCGATTTTGTAATTCCCACCCAGTCGGCCGCCGACATTCGTCTGTATTTTGCGAATTCCGACGAGCGGCGCTCGATTCCCGCTTGGAAAATACTCAGCGAAGGCGCCGACCTGTCAGACCTTGCCGGCAGGATCGTCATTGTCGGCGCCAGCGCCTCGCTCCTTTCGGACGTGATCGCGACACCGCTCAATCCGTCAACCCCGGGCGTCGAGGCGCATGCGCAACTGATTGAACAAATTCTTGCCGGCGTGGTGTTGCTGCGCCCCGACTGGGCGCCCGGCGCGGAAATACTGGCAGGCGCCGTCGTCACGTTCGCGCTCGTCGCGGCGACGCCGCTCGTGCCTGTCCTCGGCAGCACGCTGTTAGGCGCCATCGCCAGCGCCGGAATGGCGTGGGCGAGCTGGTTGGCGTTCACCCGCCACGGCGTGCTGCTCGACCCGATCACCCCCAGCCTTTCCTCGGGATTTGTGTTTTTGGCGGGCGTCGTGACGCTCTTCAGCCAGAAGCGGCGCCAGGTGCATGAGATTCGTTCGGCCTTTGGGCGGTTTGTCTCGCCTGCCGTCGTGGCGCGACTGGCCGAACATCCGGAAAATCTGCAACTCGGCGGGCAGCAGCGTCCGTTGACCCTGATGTTCTGCGACTTGCGTTCATTCACCACCCTTTCCGAGGGCCTCTCGGCGATCGAGCTCACGAGATTCTTGAACGAATATCTGACGCCAATGACCAATGTAGTGCTCAAGGAAATGGGAACCGTCGACAAATATATGGGCGACGCGATCATGGCTTTCTGGAATGCGCCGCTCGACGACCCGAGCCACGGCGTTCATGCGGTGCGCGCGGCGCTGGAGATGCGCGAAACGCTGGCGCGGCTGAACGTCCAGTGGGCGAAATTAAACGACCGATCGGGACAGCCATTTCGCAAAGTGAAGTTTGGAGTGGGCTTGAATACGGGAGAATGTTGCGTCGGCAATCTGGGATCCACGCTGAGATTCGACTATTCCGCGATCGGCGATGAAGTGAACGTCGCGTCCAGGCTCGAGGGCGCCTCGAAGATTTTCGGCGTCGATATCGTGGCGAGCGCCTCGACGCGCGATCAAGCGATCGACTTCGCGTGGCTCGAAATCGATTGGGTCCTCCTCAAGAACAAGACCCGCCCAATCTCTGTTTTCGCCTTGGCGGGTAGCGCCAGCTATGCAGGCAGCGCAAGCTTCCGGGAACTTGCCGCGCGGCATGAAGAAATCTTGACCGCCTACAAAGCGCGCGAATTTGCGATGGCGATGGACAAGGCGAAGGAGGCGGCGAAGCTGGCGCCTGACGAGGTCAAAGGGCTCTACCTTTACTATCAGAGGCGCTTTGGCGAGCTCGTCAGCAGCGATCTCGCCCCGTCCTGGGCTCCAATGATCGCGCTCGAGGAAAAATAGACTGCGCGAGATCGAAGATCGCAAGAGCGATAATTCCCCAGTATTGCTTGGTCGCGCAAATCTGTTTTCCGCGAATTTCGTCCGAATCGCGCCTGTCGCAATTCCGGGGCTCCGACTCGAGAGGAATCGATGGGCTGGCCGACCGCGATCCTTCGGGACGTTCCCGATCCGCGGACGGGGCAATGGGCCGCGTCCCTCCGCCGCGCGCTTCCTCTACCCTGCCGGAAGCATTCTATAGACGTATTTCGGATCGATGCCGACAAGCGGCAGTTCAGAGCGTTTTTCTCAAGACACGGCGTGTGATCGCTATTGACGAAACAGCCTAAGACTGCGAACAATCCCTGGGGCACGTCAGCGCACATCATTTCCTGATCAAACACAATTGGTGGGGCTATGAGTCAAGCGCGTTGTAATTCTCATTCGCTTGATCGATTGCCGCTAAGCCATTTCGCCGGCGGCGCAATTTGCGCCGATGGCGTGCGCGGCCGGCCGCCGCGCCGGATCGAGGTCTTGCGCCGCTTTTTGGCCGCACGGCTCCAGGGGTCGGCGATGCGCCTGAGCGCGACGGCGCGAGCCGTGGGGCTCGCCGGTCTCGTGCTTTTTGGCGCCGGCGGCGCGTTTGCCCAGATGGCGCCAGCGCCGAGCGACGGCGATCTGCGCGCCGCGGCGGACTTGCTGTTCAAGCGCATGCTCATGAAGCCCAACGACCTCGATGCGACCTTCCGCTATTCGGAGATCGAGACGAAGCTCGGCGATTACGAGGCGGCGATCGGGGCGTTGGAGCGCATGCTATTCTACAATCCGAACCTGCCGCGCGTGAAGCTCGAGCTGGGCGCCCTGTATTTCCGGCTGCGTTCCTACGAGATGGCGAGGAGCTATTTCAACGCGGCGATTGCTTCCCCTGACACGCCCCAGGACGTGCGCGACGAGGTGGCGACCTTCATCGTGGCGATCGATCGCGCCGTCGCCGAAAATCAATTCGCCATGTTCGCGCAGATCGGCGTGCGCAGTCAGAGCAACGCCAACGCGGGCCCGAACAGCCCCTTGGTGCAGGCGCTCGGGCAGAACGCGACGCTGTCGAGCCAGTTCCAGAGGGCCCCGGATTGGAACGCCTTCGCGATCGCGACCGTGCATCACTTCTATGATTTCGGCGATCAGCGCGGCGACGGCTGGGAATCGGATCTGACGGCCTATGATGCGCGCCAGTTCAAGATCGCACGCGTGGATCTGGCGCTGGTCGAAGCGTCGACCGGGCCTCGTCTCGGACTGGGCGACTTCTCCGGGGTTTCGATCCATCCTTATGTCCTCGGCAATGTCGTGACTTTGGGCGACGGCTATTATCTGGGCACGGTCGGGGGCGGCGCCTCGCTGCGCCTGCAGCTCCCGGCGGCGATCGAACTCAACCCCGGCGTGGAATATCGCGACCGGCGGTTCGCCAATTCGGGCGATTACCCCACCTCGAGCCTCCAGACCGGCAATCAGTGGATCGGCTATGCCATTGGCGCGGGACCGCTGCCGATGATCGCGGGCTTGTCCTGGCAGGCGCGCTTCGCTTTCACCCACGACATCGCCACCGGTTACACGCCCTATTCCTACAACGACGCGTCGGCGGATTTGTCGCTGCCTTACGCCTTCCCGGCGCCCGCTTTCGCGCGGTCGGGGGCGCCCTGGACCTTCGCGCCTTTCCTCGGCTATTCGCACACGGCCTATGCGGCGCCGGATCCGATCGTCAACCCGGTCGTGACCCGCCTCGATCAGCAATGGCGGGCCGGCGCGACGCTCGACATGACATTTTACAAGAATGTCGGCTTTGCCCTGCAGGTTCAATATCTGCAGACGCAATCGACGGTCTCGAACTACTCCACTCGCGACTTCATGGTCTCGGGAGGCCCTACGATCCGCTTCTGATCTCGGAGGATGGCATGCGCCTGAGATTGACGCGAAACCATTGGCTGCGGCTTCTGGCCGGCGCGGCGCTGGCGGGGCTGGCCTATGCCGGGCTCGCGGACGCCGCGGTTGTCGGCACGACGGGCGCGGCCAACACGCAGGCGACGAGCTTACCGCCGGGCGGCGGCGTGAGGGTCATCGAGATCGGCGCGCAGGTCGTCGAAAACGAGAAGATCGAGACCTCGGCCAGCGGCAGCGTCCAATTGCTGTTCATCGACAAGACGACCTTGAGCATCGGCCCGAACTCGAGCGTCGTGCTCGACAAATTCGTGTTCAATCCGCTGACGACGCAGGGCGAGATGGCGGTGTCGTTGAGCAAGGGCGTGCTGCGCCTGGTGGGCGGTCAGGCGACGCATACGGGCGGCGCGACGATCACCACGCCGGTCGCCGTGATCGGCATCCGCGGCGGCATCGTGACGGCGACGCATTCGCTTAAGGAGGGCACGCGGGCCTATCTCGGCTATGGACAGTTGACGATG
>Ga0187848_10001785_pt1 | contig 17840 bp, 9 predicted proteins | sample June2016WEW_4_40_FD_132424 | JGI IMG/M metagenome (GOLD analysis project Ga0187848, IMG submission 132424) | Peatland microbial communities from SPRUCE experiment site at the Marcell Experimental Forest, Minnesota, USA - June2016WEW_4_40 | ecosystem: Environmental > Terrestrial > Soil > Wetlands... | reverse complement strand
TGCTGCCGCCGACGACGGGGGGTTGCAGTTTGAGTACGCCGCCGGCGATGACGGTAGGACCGCTATAGGTGCTGGGGGCGGTCAACGTGAGCGTGGCGCTGCCCTGCTTGGTCAGGCCGCCCGCACCGCTCAAATTGCCGCTGTAAGTCGCGTTCTGGCCGTTGTCGCCCACGTTGAGCGTGACGGGCTCCGCGGCAGCGGTGGCCAGCACGACGTTGCCGGCGCCGGCCAGACCGCCCAGGGTCGGACTGGTGATGCCCGCGGCGAAGTTCAGCGCGCCGCTGGAACCGAGGTTGACCGTGCTGTTCTGCACCGCCAGGGGATGCGCCAGGTCGAGGGTGCCGGCGGTGATCTGCGCGCCGCCGGAAAAGGTGCCGGAGTTGGAGAGGGTCAGCACCCCGCCGCCGACGATCGCCAGGCCGCCACTGCCGCCCACAGCGCCGGCAATGGTCATGCTGCCGCCGTTGGTGTCCAGGGTGGCCGTGACGCCGGAGTTGACGAGCATGTTCCGTGTGGCGGCGAGGGCAATGTTCGGGGCCCCGGCCTGCAGCGTGGCGTTCCCCGCGAAAGTCAGGTTCGTTGCGGGGCCGGCCGGCGCAGTCCCCAGCGAGGTGTCGCCGGCGATATTGAGCGTGCCGGCATTGAGCGTCGTGCCGCCGCCGTAGCTGTTGCTGCCGGAAAGCGTGACGTTGCCGTTGATGGCCAAGCTCCGCGCGGCGGACGTGGAATTGACCAGCGCCCCGTTGTTGGCCATCACCAGCGTGCCGCCTCCGCCGCCGAGGTAGTACGCGTTGCCCGCGGGCGTGAGCGTGCCGCTGTAGGTGTTGGCGCCGACCGATCCCAGGCTGATGTTCGTGTACGCTCCGCCCCCGGCCACGGCGAGGTTGATGTTCTCGTTACTATTGCCCGTCAGTGCCAAGGCGCCCGCGGAAGCGGCCTGAATGGCGTTGCTGTTGAGCCAGGCGGTAACGCTCGAATAGGCGCCGCTAACGTCCAAGGCGCCGCCGCTTTGAATCAGGATCTTGCCCGTGGCAGGGATAGACGCCGTGGAACCCAGCACGAGATTGCCGGCACTGACGGTCGTTCCGCCCGTGTAAGTGTTGGTGCCGCTGAGCGTTACCGTGCCCGATCCGACCAGGACCAGCGAGCCGGCGCCGCTGATCGTGTACGGATAGCTGCTGTTCGTGCCGTCGCCGATGCTGAGCGTGGCCGTGCCCAGCGTGACGGTGCTCGACCCGCCGCCGCTGCCGGTGCTCACGTTGTTCAGCGAGCCGATGAACTGGTTGTTGCCGTTGAGGTCCAGCACGCCCGTGCGGATCGTAACTTCGGTGCCGGCGGGTAGGCGGTTGGGCCCGCCGGCCAGTTGGAGCGTGCCGCCGTCGATATAGGTACCGCCGGTATAGGTGTTCGAGCCCGTGAGCACCAAGGTGCCCAAACCGGCCTGGGTCAGGTTGCCGTTTCCGCTGATGTTGTTCGCCACGGTCACGGTGCCGCTCAGGCTGAACATGAGTGTGGCATTGTCCACCACGTTGCCGGGACCCAAGCTTCCCGTGCTGCCGTAATTGCCGATCTGCAAGATGCCGGCGTTGATATAGGTTTTGCCGCTATAGGTATTCGAACCGGCCAGGGTCAGGGTGCCGACCCCGGTTTTCAACAGGTCGCCGCTGCCGCTGATGGCGCCGGAAAAAGTCGTGTCGGTGGAGTCCGTTCCGACTGTCAGCGCCGCCGAATTGAGCACCGTGCCGCTGCCGGAAAGCGAGCCGATCGTTTGCGGGTTGCCGTTGAGGTCGAGGACCGTTGCCGGGGCCATTACCACGGCCGAGATGGTCGGCAGCCGGTCGAAGCCGCCGGCAATTTGCAGCGTGCCGCCGCTGATCGTGGTCGGCCCTTGATACGTGTTCGCGCCGCTGACGACCAGCAGTCCGCCGCCGGTCAGGGTCAGCCCGCCGGAACCGCTGAGCGCCGTGGCGGCGGCCGACGTCGACCCGCCGCTCACGTTATAGGTCGTTGCCGTCATGACGGGGAGGCTGGCCACTGTGGCGAGATTGGCCCCCGTCGTCGAGCTCATTCCGGTCCAGCCGGGGCCGGTCGTGCCGGCGCCGATCGCGGGACTGCCGGCCTGGAGCGTGTAGTTGCCGGCTGCCGGATTGGTGAACAGGGGGTCGGTTGCCAGCGAGTTCAGGTCTTGGGAGGTTCCCGACTGCCAGCTTGAGAAACTCGTATAGGTCCAACTATCGAAATGGTTGTTGATTTGAAACAGATTGTAATTCGAGGTGCTGAACTTGTAAGGCGCGGCGGGAGACAGATTCCCCGTAGTGGAGGTACTTCCCGTACCGGACGTAGTCATGGTCGCGGCATTGACGTCACCCACGCTGTACTCAAAGAAGTTCCCCGCGCCGCTGGCCGGATCCTGATAGGCCGAGTTCTTGCTGCCGATATTATTGACGAGATTATTGCCGTAGCTGAAGACGTTGTAGTTGTTCGCGCTCTGGTCGCCGCGGACCGACCCGCCCGAAACGATCCCCACGTTGTCGTTGTTCACGACCGTGTTGTTGTAGACGTTGCAATAGGCGGAACTGGAGAGATAGATCCCCTGGCTGCTGGGCGAGTAGGGGTTGAGCGTCGCCGGATTGAAACCGATTTGGTCGCGGCTGAATTTGCTGTTGGAGACCACGTTGTTGTAAATCTGTCCGCCGTACGAGATCTCGTAATGGATGCCGTCGCCATTCTGGTTTACGAGACAATTCTTGATGGTGGTGTTCTGGCTGGCAATGTCGAACCAGATGCCGGCGCCGATGTTGCCGACGGAGGTCAGGCCGTTGATTACGGCGTTGGTCATGCCACTCGCGCACTTGATGCCGCCGGCCTCCCAGCCCGTGTCGAACTGCTTGCCCGGCAGGGTATTGTTGTAGGCGGTCATGCTATTCTGCACCAGCAGATTGTTCGCGCCCGATGCGGCGATGCCTTCCTCGCCGTTGTAATTGAAGCTGCTGTTGAGGACCTGGGTGTTGGTCCCGCTGACGCCGAGGCCGGCGCCGGCAGCGTACTTCACGCTGACATTGCTGACCACGTTGTTGCTGCCGCCGCTGACCTGCACGGCCGCGTTGGCCATCTGGGGGTTATTGGCGCAAGCGGTGAAGTTCAATCCCTGGATCACCTCGTTGCTGTGGCCGTTGGTGCTCAGCAGCGGACTCGACGTGGCCGTACACTCGACGGTCCCGGCGTTGGGATTCGCGTTGCCGCCCAATTGCAGGTAGATCGTCTGGCTGGTCGCGTTGATATAGAAGGTCCCCGGCGTGACCGCCGCCTGGCTGGTGACTTCCTGCAAATAGGCCCCATTCACGAAAAGCTGATCGCGGTTTGCGCTGGCGGCCGGACCTGAACCGTAGCCGGGGCCGAAAAAGTTGGTCCAGCCGCTGTACTGGTAAACCCCGCTGGAGCCGACCTGCGTCCAGCCGGTGAGGACATCGGCGCCGGAAATCGTCACGGAGGCGCCGGGCGCCGCTTGCAGCGTCACATTGTTGTTGGTGAACACCGTGTTGAACTGGTTGCGGTAGACGCCGGAGAGCACATCGACGGTGCCGCCGGAGGTCACCGTGTTGAGGGCCTTCTGGATCGTGGCGTACGGTTGGGCCAGGGTGCCCGGATTGCTGTCGCTGCCGCCGACGCCGACATAATAGGTCTGCGCCACCGCCGGACAGGCCGTGCCTGCCAGGCACAGCAGAACCAGAAGGGGCCTTCTTCCACAGAGGTTCGTTTGGCCCACACGGCTCGTCTTCACGAAAACATGGCCTTTCTCACACATGTTGCACTCCTCAAAATGTCCGGTCCGGCTAGCAGATTTCGCGGGGTTCAAGATCGACAACGCAACAACGTCTTGTTGGCAAACGTTTATGATTCCCCTAACTTCGTATGAAATAGTCGGTAGTTAGCCGTCCAAGAATCGTTCGCTATTTTCGCGAGGGAGCGCTCCTGCTGCTTAGGGGATGACGACCTGGGGCGGCTCGAAACGGGGCCGCGGCTAGCTTTCCCTTCCTGCGTTCCTGATTCTAGCTGCGTCCCCGTTCCTGCTCCGCCTTCGCTGCGGGCTACGCACCCGCTTCGCTTGCTCGCCTTGCTCATCACTTGTCCACCGGAACTAGGGAGACGCGGAAGCCCATGGCGTAGCGGCCCCCGGGCCCGTCGGCGTTGCGGAACCCCGACCGGCAGTACCGCGCCGGGTCGGACCAGATGCCGCCGCGCACCACGTGGAACGAGCCGCCGGGAGGTCCGGCGGGATCATCAATCGGCGACCACGCGTAGTACTCCTTGTCATACCAATCTCGGCACCACTCCCACACGCTTCCGTGCATGTCGTACAGCCCCCAGGCGTTTGGCTTCTTGCCGCCAACAGGATGCGTCTGCCCGCCCGAGTTCGTGTTGAACCAAGCCACATCAAACAACCCCGCCTCGTTGTCGCCCGCATACCAGCGGGTCGTCGTTCCCGCACGACAGGCGTACTCCCACTGGGCCTCAGTCGGCAACCCGTAACGTCGCTTGGCGGCCTTTTCCCCAGGCAACGCCGACAGTTTACGACAGAATTCCACGGCGTCATCCCACGAGACTTGCTCCACGGGCCTTTGCGGGTCCCTTTGGAACTTGCTCGGATTGCTGCCGGTCACACGCTCGTACTCTGGGACAGAGGGTTTACTGATGGGGGGAGGCATAGGGAACTTGCTCGGATTGCTGCCTGTCACACGCTCGTACTCTCCCTGCGTCACCGGCGTTGCGCCCAGCCAAAAGGGCTTGGTAATCCGCACGCGGTGCTGCGGTCCTTCGCCCGGCAAATTGTTCCGGTACCATTTTTCTTCGCGGCTGTCCCCGCCATGCAGCCGCATCTCCCCCTCGATCAGTTCCTTGGATGAGCCCATTGCGAATTCCCCCGGCGGAATAAGCACCAACTTCATGCCGATGGAATTGCTCTGGACCACGGGCGCATGAAGATATTTCGCCCATCGCGCCTGGTGTTCACGGGCGGTCGCTTCGTCACAAGGTGCGACAGCCAGCGGCGGACGCGCCGTGCTCCCCTCGGGCACCGAGGTGACGGTCGCTTCCAGGGGAGTCGAGCCGAAGATGTAGCCGCCATAGACGGCAAAGTCGAGCGTGTCGCCCGGTGAGACGTCCAGGAGGAAATCGAATCGCGCCGGCCGTCTAGGATGGACGCCCCTCGGCGCGCTTTTGGGATGAACGGCCCTCGTCCCGTCATCCCCCTCGTCTTCCTCGTGGTAATACTCCGGCCTAATCGCTGAATGCCAATAAGGGGCGTTCACTCCGGGAATGCCGTTGACGCAGATCCCTACTTCCTTGCCGCCCAGGCTGCCGGGAAGGAACTGGCCTTGGACATGGACGCGCGGGCTGATTCCTGCGGGGGCCGTCCATCTGGCGGTGCTCGTTACGCCGCCGGGACCTGGATGCAGGAAGAACTGCCCAGATTGAACACCATTTATGGGTGGCCCATATTTGATTCCAAGTTCAGGCGAACGATCACCCGCCAAATCGCCAAGCCATAGACGGTTTTGACCATCATCGGTCTTTTTGGTATATGGGACGAAGGCAGATTTGTACACCATGCCGTAGGTCCACGTACCGTTCGGATTACCCTTGGCGATACTGAAATCGTTGGAGACATCCCAGATAGTATTCCCCCTACCGGCTTCAGAAGGCTTCGTTTCCGTCCGGGTCCACGCGAAGTCCGCCAGTCGCGGCGTTGCCGGGTTAACCTTCGATTTGGCGCTGGCCGTCAGCGCGCCGCGAATCTCGTGGTCAACGAGACGGAGGGAAAGATCGCCGAAACGATCGTCATCGCCCTCGCGCCACGTGCCGTTGAAACGGCGCTCGATCCGCGACCATTTCAGGTCGATCTTGCCCGGCTCCGTTTCCTTGGCCACCGTATCGGTGTACGTACCGGTGTACTCGCCCGGTGCGGTCTGCGTGAGCACGACTTGGCCCCACCCCTCGCCCTGCCAGGTGCCCGAAATGTCGGGCGGTGTGGCAGACACGAGAAGAGCACCCAACAGTCCGGCTCCCAATGCGGCAATCATGGCAACGACCCCTTTGAAACGAAAGACGGGCGGCCACCAGGCACGACGAACGGCGGACGGCACACGGAGTGTGCCTGCTACTTTTCTTGCCGGCTTGGCAAGCGCCGCCGGCACGGGCACGGCCGTCGGCTGCTGGATGTGGGCCAGGCACTCTTCCAACAGCTTGGCCACTTCTTCGGCCGACTGGAAACGGTCGTCGGGCTGCTTTGCCATGAGCTTGGCCACGATCCCGCAAAGCCACTCGGGGATTTCCGCGTTGATCTCGCGGATGGGGCGGGGCTCTTCGTCGGTGATCCGCCGCAGCACGCCGTAGCTCGTCTCCGCTCGGAACGGTGCCCGGCCGGTACACATCGCGTAGAGCACGCTGCCCAGGCTGAAAAGGTCGCTCCGCTGGTCGACCGCCTCGCCGCGGGCCTGCTCGGGCGACATGTACTGCGGCGTGCCGGCAATGACGCCGGTCTTCGTCAGGCTGGCGTCGTCGGCCGCACGGGCGAGCCCGAAATCGGTCAGCTTCACACGCTCGATGCCGTCGGCCAGGAGGATGTTGGCGGGCTTCACGTCGCGGTGAACGAGCCCTTGGGCATGGGCGGCGGCCAGCCCGGCCGCGGCCTGCATGCCGACGCGGAGGATCTCGGCCAGCGCCATCGGTCCGCCGTCGTCCAGCCGGCGCTGCAAGGACGGCCCGCGGACGTAGGGCATGACGAGGTAGGGCAGCCCGGCCGTTTCCGCCACATGGTAGATTTCGATCACGTTGTCGTGGACCACGGCGGCAGCCGCTTGCGCCTCGCGGGAGAAACGCTTTCGTGCCGCTCCGCTGCTGCCCAGGTGCGGGGCCAGGACCTTGATCGCGACATACCGGTTCAAGGCGGCATCGAAGGCCTTCAAGACGACGCCCATTCCGCCCGTGCCGACGACGCCCACGACCTCGTATGTCCCCCAGCGTCCCAGCATCCGATCATCGTCCGTGGGAGCCAACAGCTTCAGCACGGTAGTCTGGCCGGACGAAGCATCCTCGTCCGTCGAATCCGCATCGCCGCAGCGCAGGCCGTCCGGCGGAAGTTGTTCGTCGCGCAGGGACTCGCAGAGTTCAGTCCAAACGTCTTCGCTGGCAGCGGCGGTTTCCAGCCGCTGGCGGCAATCGCCACAGGAACTCAAGTGCGACTCGAAGACAGACTGCTCCTCGTCGCTCAATTTCTGTTCCAGGAACAGCTCGATCCGCTGCGGATCACATGTGGTTCTGTGGTCGTTCATCCTGCACGTCCTGCTCGTACTCGGCCGCTTTCTTCCGAATCCGCCGCACGATGCGGCTGCGCGCGGCGTAAACCGCCCCTGCGTCCTTCGCGAGTTCCTTTGCCACCACCTCAACCGCGCGCCCTTCGACAGCGGTTAGCCAGAAGGCGTCCCATGTGTCTTGGCGGAACTCGTTGCGGACCTGCCGGGCGGCCCAACGGAACACCTCCCGCCGGTACTCCAATCGCAAAAGGTCTGAATCGGGCCCACGGCGCGACTCTTTTTGAGTGAGCGCGAGTTGGACCGAGGATCCACCCGCCGCACGGTCCGGCTTGGCACGGGCCAAGGCATCGAGGATGGCATTGTTGGCCACTCGCTGGAGCCAGGTGCGAAATTTCGCCCGTTTCGGGTCATGCTCCCACCGCTCGACCGCCTTGGCGACGGCCGTCAAGGCTTCTTGGGCTATGTCGTCCGCGTCCGCCGCCTGCATCCCCTTATATTGGGCAAGCCGCAGGATGACCGGACGGTAAATCGCGACGAACTCCTGCCATGCCGCCCGATCCGCCGGATCGCGGACTCGGATGAGCAAACTGGGGCGTGTTTCCGGAGCCGAACTCATCAAGGGGGCGCCTTCCCTAATCTCTTACACGGAGGCCCCGCCAAAATCTGACAAATTTTCTCACTTCGGGCCATGGACGAACCAGGCGGTCAGATCGTTGCGTGCCGCTACTTGGCGGCCTTCGACAAGATCGCTTTCACTTCAGGCTCGATCTGGATCGGGTAGCAGCCGGCATAGTCGCGCTTGCCGGCCAGGTACTCGGCGGAAAGCATGACGATCCACGCCTTTCCGATAAACTCGCGTGCGGCGGTTGGCGTGCGGACGGTGATGACCTCCTCGGTCAGCTTACCCTTCAGGGCTCGCGTCACACGGAAGCGGATATAGTTCTCGGGTGGGTTGCCTGGGACTTTCGGCGGGGCCGGCGCGGACTCCACGGCAGTTGCCGCCACAATGACCTTCGCCCCCGCCACCTGCTGGTCGAGCGGCTGCCCCCACCGCGACCACACGTTGTCGTTATATAGTTCCAGGAGGGCGCCGCCGTTGATCTGCGTGCCGCCGGAATAGGTGCCGGAGCCGGTGAGGATCAGCACCCCGCTGCCGCCGATCGCCGAGCCGCCGCTGCCGCCCACAGCGCCGACATAGGTTATGCTGCCGCCGTTGGTGCCCTGGGTGGCCAGTCGTGAAGCCGGACGGTTGCTCAACTGCTCAAGCCGGGTCTCTGCCGGCGTGGCCTGCGGGGGCTTGGGGGCAGTGCCCCCCGCCGTGCCCAACGAAACCGTCGCGGCCGGACGGTCGCTCAACGAGGAAAACGAGGAAGTATCCGCCGACGGCAGCCGCCCCGCCGTGCCCGACGAAACCGTTGCGGCCGGAGGGGCCGGCTCCGACCGCGCGACGACCGCCCGCTCGGAAGTCCGCTCGACCACGAGGATCGCGGCGGCCAGGACAGCCGCCGTGGCCGCCGCCGCGGCCGCAATCCACCGCGGTTGCAGGATTCGCCGCACGGGGGTCGGCGGCATGGTGCACGGCGGTGCCCCGCCCGCCGAGTGGACAAGTCCCGCGGCGGGGCCGGCCTGATTCTCGATTCGCGCCAGCAGCTCGCGAAGGAGAACCGTCCGATGGCTGCCGGCCCGCACCTGGGGGACGGGTGCTTCGGAGAGCAACCTTTCGATGTCGTCCGCGGAACGCATGGTTCAGGGCCTCCATATCCGGTACAATGCGGACGCGTTCACTGGGTTGCACCAGGGGCGTCCATGATCTTGGCCAACCTGGCCAGCCCGCGATGGACCAGCGATTTGACCGTGCCCACCGGCTTGCCGAGGATCTCGGCGATCTGCTCGTGCCCAATCGCCTCGAAGTACCGCAGGGTCAACACCGCCTGATAGCGCTCCGGCAGGCGGCCGAGGGCTTGGTGCAACAAGGCGAACTGCTTTTGTTTTTCCCGCACGGCTTCGAGAGGGTCGGCCGCGGACGGCGCGAAACCGATCCGCGGCAACTCGTTCTCGTCGGCGCAGAGCGGCGTTTCGCGGCGGACTTTGCGGCCGCGCCAATACATCCTGGCCTCGTTGGTGGCGATGCGGTAGAGCCACGAGCGAAAGCGGGCCGTGGGCCGCGGGTGGAACCCCGGCAGCCCCCGCAGCGCCTTGAAGAACGTGTTGGAAGTCAGTTCCTCGGCCGCGGTAACGCTGAGCGTTCGGCGGTAGAGGTAGTTCAGGATAGAGTGGTAGTGTGCTTCGTAAAGCGCGGCGAAAGCGGCCGGATCGCGCCGGGCGCGCTCCACCAATTCCGCCTCTCTTTCCAGCGGCAGCGCGGGCGCAGAAGAGTCGACGGCGTGACGGAGACACAAGGTTCGATCCCCCGCCGAATCGTTCACCCGGCACCCGGTTTCCGGATCGCGCGCCGAACAGGATCTGCGCATGGATTACAATGCACGAGAGTGAAAATGGTTGCAGGAGTTCCCGCAACTTTCGCCCAGCCGGTGCCGCAGCCGGGCCCGCCCCGTTGCGGCACTGATAGTCTAGCTGAATTGGGGGCGATGGGCGACAGGCGATTCCCGGGAGACTGGCTCCGCGGCCAGCCTCCTTGGAAACAGCCACGAAGCCGCGTACCCGGATCGAACAGTTGGGGCATGGTTCGCCCTATGCCGCTGTCGCTCAGCGAGGAGGGCAGGCGGGCCCTTGCAGCGACGGACGAAGAGTAGTACCACAGGGAGCAACGACCGGCCGATCAGCCTGCCGATCCCTCGCGGCTGGCGCGAACGGCGGCATCGTACCCCCCAGGCGGCGCGCAATAAGGTCAAGCGAGACGTGGCCGCGGAAAAGGCGTCGGAGGACTTGTCCGCGGTCGGCGCCGTCACGATCGCTCGGCGGGAAATTCGGCTTGATGACCTTGCAGCCCCAACAGGCTGGATTGATCCCGCGCAACAGGTAGCGGGCGAAGTCAGCCGCCCACGCCGCGTCTTCCGGGCGTTCGTAGTGGCCGATGGTCATGTCAACGCGCCTATGCCGCAGCTTGACGAGCCGTCGCCCAGCGTGCCAGGTGATGCCGTTGTACGGCCGTTGTGGTTTCGTGGCGATCATACTCCGAGTCCCTCCGGTTTTGGGTGCTTCCAGGCGGCCGCCAGCCTCGCCACAACCGGCTTATGAACCCGCCTGGCCAGCTTCTCCTTCTGCCACCGGGCCTGCCGCTCGGCGCGGGTCTGGGCCCTGCGGTTGGCCCGCTCCTGTTCCCGCCGGGCCGTGCCGCCCCGTGTCTATCCTTTCGGCCTGGGCTCCTCCCGGAAGCCCTTCGGTTCCTCCATCGACTGCCCCAGGTCGTCGTAGGGGGGCGGCAACAGGACCTTGCGCTTCATCCGGTGAAACCACTGTACCGCGCGGTAGAACTGTCGGTAGGGACTGGGGCTTCGATACCTCCCAAGGTAGCATCGCAAGGCCAAGTTGACCTTCTGGCCCTTGGTGTAGTGCTTCGGCGTCTGCCTGCCCCACAGCCGGCCCCGTGCGTCCCTGATGCGTCTTTTCCAGAAGTCCTCGGCCACTGTCGCTGCGCCTTCGCTGGGGAGCCGCCCGGCAATCTCGGCAATATGCGTCGACTGGGCATCCGGGCAACTGGTTTGTGAACGGGAACTTCGAATCGCGGTCAAATTGATCTGGAGAGATTGCAGGCTGTCCGGTATATATTGCGGGGCATGACACCCTAGGTAACGGCTTATGGAACTTCCCCGACGCGATCACGGCGATGAATTGCTCAAGCCGGGCGAGATGGCCCGTATGCGAAGCAGCTTGCGGAACCTCGCCGCCAGGCACCGTCTTTCGACCGTGATTGCCTGCGCGTTCGATCATCGCACACGACTGCTGCCATTCCTCTACGCCGACACGAAAATGGCCCCGGCAGGCGTGCGTGCGATCGGGGCGGCCATGGTCGATGCCGGGTTTCCCAAAACCCGCATCGTTCTGCAGCAGTGGAACCGGAACTTCAAACCGTCGCAGATGCGGTTGGAGGGGCAGATACCGGACCTCTTCATGGTTTCCAGCATGACGCTCCACTCGGCCCGGTGCGATGCCCTGCTCCGCGACGCCTGCCGTCTCGATCCGGCCCGCCGCCCCCTGATCATCGCCGGCGGACCCAAGGTCATCTATGAGCCGTGGAGCGTTTTCAGCGGCGACGCGGATAGTCCTTGGGGAGCGGACGTGGCCGTGACTGGCGAGGAGTACGTCTTGTTGAATCTGCTGGAGGTCTTGCTGTCGGTCCGCGCCGGCAACGAACCGATGCGGTCGGCTTTTCAACGTGCCCGCGACAGCGGGGAACTGGATGGCGTCCCCGGCCTGGTCTATGCCAAGACCGATGCCAAGGGCGTTGTCGAGAGACTGGTCGACACGGGCATCCAGCGACTGCTGGGTGATCTGGACGAGTTGCCGCACGCGGCATTGGGCTATCGGCTTCTCGAACCGCCCAGCGACCTTGCGACGCTCGGTCCCGTTGCGATCCCGGCCGGCCTGGTCCACAAACATACGCGGCTCGCATCGCTTGTCCTGACCCAGGGTTGCCACTTCAGTTGCCCGTATTGCCCCATCCCGGCATACAATCAACGACAACACCGCGGCAAGAGCGGTCCAAGGATCGCCGACGAGTTTGAACGCATCTTTTCCGAGTACGACATTCGGCTCATTTTCGGCACGGATGACAACTTCTTTGCCGATCGGGAGCGGGCGATGGAAATTGTCGAAACGCTGGCCCGCAAGGTGGAGGGGAGTTCCCGTCCGCACTGCAAGATCCGCTGGGCCACCGAAGCCACGATTCATGACACGCTGAAGATGCGCGAGCATCTTCACGTGGCCCGCAAGGCGGGGCTTTGGGCCCTTTGGCTGGGCGTGGAAGACATGAGCGGCACATTAGTCAAGAAGGGCCAGGGTGAGGATCGCACGGTCGAAGCCCTCCACCTGCTCAGGCAGAACGGCATCTTCCCCGTTCCGATGCTCATGCACCACGATGCCCAACCGCTGCACACCTGGCGGGGAAACCAAGGACTGCTCAATCAACTGGGGATCCTGCGAAAGGCCGGCGCCCTCTATATGCAGGTTCTGATGCTCACTCCCTCGCCCGGTTCGAAATCCTACGAAGGCGTCTTCACGTCGGGCCTTGCCTATCAAAGCGCGAACGGAGTCCCAGTTGAGCCGTCGCTGATGAGCGGGGTACACGTGATCGCTTCCCGGCATCCGCACCCGTGGATCAAGCAGCTCAATCTCCTGGTCGCCTACCTCTATTTCTTCAACCCGTTGCGATTGCTGTTCGCCCTGATCCGTCCCAAGAGCCGAATCCCATTGGCCGACGCTGAAACCTGGCCACCGGCCGTGGCCAGTCAGCCGCGACCGCACCGAAAAGACTTCAAACGCCGGCTGTCTCGCAAACTGCGGGCCTATTTGGGCGACGCGGCGGTACAAGCAGTTGGCATTTACGGGCTTCTCCAGACATTGCCGCGGACCCTCAGTTGGACTTACCACCTCATGCGCGGCAAGATTGTGCGGCACACAACGGTGCCGGCAAGCCGCATCCCCATGTGCGGGCCAGACGGCTCGACGGCGCAACACGCTCTGCCGGGCACTCCGCTTGCCATCACACCGGTTTCGTCCTGCTACGGTCCCGTGGAGAAGGCCGCCTGAGGGCGATCACGCCCCGCCGGCTGAAATCCAGCACGGAATGGCCGTAGGTATCGGGGGCATAGCGGCGTGGCGACTGCCGTGGCGCGCGTGGAAGCGGCTGGGAAGAACATCCATGACACACTGCGACTCTGCAGGATTGCCTCGCTAACGCCTATCCGCCAGGGGCACGCCAGCCGGCGTCACCGCTTCGGGCCCCGGGCGAGTCCCCCAGCGCAGTGGAAGTCCCCGCAGACCCCGCCCTCCCACTTGCCCACCGTTGGCGTCTTCCCGGTTCTCACGTTACTCGGGCGATTTTGTTGTACGCGTTGTTGTAAGGGGCCTCGATTGCGACCATTGCGAGACTCGCATCCTGCCGATGCCAAACCCTGTTTTCCCGGGGAAAATGACAGGTTCGCAACCCGTACGATACCATATGGCGCCCCCTATATTGATTGCAATCCGCCATCCCCGGTTCGAATCCGGGCAGCGCCTCTTCTCCTAACCCTTTGTGGAGAGTTGCTTCCTGCCCTCACCCTAACCCTCTCCCGAAGGGAGAGGGGACGATGGGTTCGCTCTTCTGGGATAGTTTCTTAGTGGTGTGGCCGTGTGAATTGATCGCTGCTAGCGGCGGCCAAGGACCGCTGCGAACAATGCTGGCACCTGTCAAATGCAGGCGGCCAGACCACTAGCGCGCAGCACAAGCAAGTGGCAACGAGTTGCCCTTGCTTGCGCGTCGGGCTTGTGTCGAACAAACTGCCGCCGGGTGCAGCGCCCAGGAATAATCCGGGCTGAACTTTCCACCGTCCATCGCCCACTGGCTCTACGCCAGCACCTGGCCCAGCTCGTGGCGGATCTGCTGTTGGATCATCGCCTTGAGCACCATGGCGCTCAAGGGCAGCTCGGCGTCGACGACCACCCGGTTGTCCTCCACCGTCAGGGTCCCGGTGACCTTTATCCCCATGGCTTGGAAGGCGAAGGAGAGGATGTAGTCCTGCCACTGCTGGGTCACGTCGGTCACCGGCAATTCGCCCCGGGCGTTGCTCCGCTCGATCTCGTGTTTCAGGCGGCGGGCAGCTTCGTCCCGGCCCAGGGCATGGTCCACGTCCACGGTGAGTTTCGGCATGGCGCTGCTTTCTTCAGGAGACTCGGCGATTATACCCTGCCGGTGGGCCGGCAGCCAGGGCATTGACAACGCGGTCCGCGGCAGCGACAATCACCGTTTTGTCCTCCCCGACCCGCTTGCCGCGGAGACGCATGCATGAACTCCCCCTGCCCGCTGTTGGCGGCCGCCGCCGGAACGTCCGGAGGCTTGATCTCCATCGGACGGCTGGACTACGCCATCATCGGGATCTACTTCCTCGTGGTGCTGGGGATCGGCTTCTACCTGAAGCGTTACGCCAGCACGGGCGAGGGCTTCTTCCTCGCCGGCCGCAAGATGACCGCCTGGATCGCCGGGCTGAGCTTCATATCGGCCAACCTGAGCTCGCTGGAGACGATGGGCTGGTCGGCCATGTCGTACCAGTACGGCATGCTCGGGGCCCACGCCTACCTGATCGGCGGGACCGCTCCCATCCTGGTCCTGGCGATCGTCATGATGCCCTTCTACTACATCTGCCGGACCCATTCGGTGCCCGGCTACCTGCAACTCCGTTACGGCGAAGGGAGCCGCGCGCTGGCCGGCGTCTCCTTCGCCGTGCTGATGGTGCTGGTGAGCGGGGCCAGCATGTTCGCCATGGCGAAGATCCTCCATCTGCTCTTGGATTGGCCGGTGCACGGGAGCATCTGGGTCGCTTCGCTGACGGTCGCCGTGTACGTGACCCTGGGCGGGCTGATCTCCGCCGTGTTCAACGAGGTCTTGCAGTTCTTCCTCATCTGGTTCGGCTCGTTGTTGATCCCGATCCTCGGCCTGATCTACGTCAAGGGCTGGGGCCGGATGATGGCCGCCATCCAGGAGAACGTGAAGGTCATTCACCCGAGCGTGCTCAACGCCGACTTCACCTGCCTGTGGCACAACCTCGGCTCGTTCGACACCAACCCGATGGGCATCGACTGGTTCGGGATGGCCTTCGGCATGGGGGCCGTGAGCCTCGCTTATTGGTGTACCGACTTCCTCCAGGTGCAGCGGGTGATCGTGGCCAAGAACCTCCGCGCGGCACAGAACGGCACGCTCATCGGCGGCGCGATCAAGATGCTCGTCCCGCTGATCGTGACCATCCCCGGCCTGTTGGGCCTGGCGGTCCTGACGACCAGGTCCGGCGCCCCGCTGGTCCTCGTGTCCGAGACCGACGCCGCCGCCAACATCACTCACCACACCTACAACGACGTGCTGCCGCTGTTGATGGGCAAGTTCCTCGGGCCGGGACTGTTGGGCCTGGGCGTGACGGCCATGATCGCCGGGTTCATGTCGGGCATGGCGGGCAACGTCAGCGCGTTCGCCACCGTCTGGACCTACGACGTCTACCGGCCCTTCCTCGTGAAGAACGCCGCCGACCGCCACTACCTGAACGTCGGCCGCTGGTGCTCGATCCTCGGCGTGCTCCTGTCCATCGGCACCGCCTACTCGCTGTTCTGGTTCTCGAACATCCTCGACTTCCTCCAGGTGCTGATCTACTTCTTCATCGTGCCGCTGTTCGGCGTGGTGATCGTGGGGATGCTCTGGAAGCGGGCCAGCCCGGCCGGCGGCTTCTGGGGCTTCCTCGTGGCCATGCTCTTCTCCATCGGCATGTGGTGCTACGTCCACACCTTCCCCGACGGCTTCCGCCCCCCGCCCAACATCGTGCTGGGCACCGGCGCGGTGGTCGAGGTGGAAAAGGCGGGCGACGGCCAGTCCGAGAAGATCCTCAAGGTCACGGTCCGGTCGGGTGAAGTGCGAACGACCAACGTCCCCATCCCGGAGGCCGGCCGGGAGCCGCTCCGCCGCGGCGAGACGGTCGTCCGCTCCGCCGAGGTCTTTCTGCCGGCCACGGTCGGGGAGGCCGGCCGGTCCGCACCGCTGCGGGTCCTGGCCCCGGAGGTCGTCCTGGCGGGCAGCAGCGAGAAGGACAAGTTCGGCGTGGACGGCGTGCCGGTGGTGCTCCAGCCGGGTGTCGAGGTCCGCGCCGAGGACATCACGCATTACTTCGCCCCGGCCGAGTTCAACCCGGCCCACACCAAGTACGTCGCCCGCTCCGCGAAGGCCAAGCCCATGGCCGTGAACATGTACTCCGCCTTCTGGACGCTGCTGCTCTCCCTGGCGGTGACCATCGGCGTGAGCCTGTTCACCAAGCCGAAGCCGGAGGCGGAGCTGCGCAACCTGGTGATGGGCCTGACGCCGCTGCCCGACGAGGGCCCTTGTCCCTGGTACCAGCGCCCCATGCTGTGGGCCGCCCTGCTGGCCGCCGCCCTGGTGGCCGTCAACGTGATCTTCTGGTAAGACCCCGCGAGACGCTTGCAAACAGGAAACGTGCCTGCCATGCACGACGAACATCAAGTACCCATCTGGTTCTTCATCGGCGGATTGCTGTTGATCTACGGCCTGTTGATTGCCGCCTCGGGGATCTGCGGGGCGATCCGGCCGCCCCCGCTGGAGCAGCGCGTCGCCCTGTGGGACCTGCACGCCGACATCTGGTGGAGCCTGTTCATGGCGGCCGTCGGCCTGTTCTACTGCATCCGCTTCAACCCGCTCCGCCACCACCAAGACATCACCGGCGAAGAAGAGGCGGAGTGACGCCCCTCCGCCTACGGGTGGTTGAAAATCCCGCTCACGCCGGCTTGTCGTCGTCGGGGGTGGCGGGGTCGTCGGGGTCGAACCAGGACTCCTGGAAGTCGATGCGGCGGCCCTGGCGGGCGGCGCGGTTGGCGGTCAGGGCGATCACCGCGTCCTTCAAGGCCACCTCCGGCCGGCAGCGCGGCTGGTTCTCGGGGGCGGGATTGCGAATGCACCACGCCCAGTGCTCCAGTTCTTCGGCGTAGCCCCGCTCGGCCTCGAGCATCGCCTGGCGGCCGACGGCCGCGGACCGCTCGTCGCCGCTCTCCGCGGCATCGAGCCCCGCGTGGCCGGTCTTCTTGTCCACCAGCACGCGGGTCTTGCCGGCGCCGGGGGCCATCTTGTAAAGCTGGACGTCCTGCTCGCGGTCGAGGATCAGCGTCCCCTCGGTCCCCAAAACCGTTTCGCCGTAGCCGCCGAAGCCGTTGCCGTTGATCGAGGCGTACTGGACGCCGATCTTCTTCTGGGCCGCCTCGGGGTCCTTGGCGTTGTAGCCGGGGGCGGGGAACTCGAAGATGCAGTAGACGTGGTCCTCGATGTCGCGGTCCGCCGGGAAGAGCGGGCGGTTGGCCGCGGCGGCCACGCTGATGGGGTGCTGCATTTTGCCGCCGTGCATGGCGGCGATGAAGATGCTGGCCGCGTCGAGCTGGTGGCTGCCCAGCTCGGCCATCAGGCCCGCCCCCGTGCGGTCCCACAGCCGCCAGCGGATCAGCTCTTCCAGGGCGGGGCGATGGTACACGGCCGGCTTGCCGTCGGCGTCCAGGATCGGCCAGTCGCGCTTTTCGTAGCCGAGCTTCTCGGCCTCGACCGCCTTGTCGGCGATCTGGGCCGTCTTCTGCTCGATCAGCCGGCGGAGCTTTTCGATCTGCTTGGGGTCGAGCTTGGGGTCGCCCTGGCCGTTCTTCTTGGGCTTCTCGGCCTCGGCCAGGTCCTTGCGGAACTTCGCCAGCTCCTCGGCCAGAAGGTCGGCCTTGGGGTCGTCCGCCAGGGATTTGACGCCCGGCGGCAGCGGCACCTTCCAGGTGTCGGGGAAGTTGGGGTTGTCCGGCAGGTTGCCGCGGTGCCACTGGGCGCGGATGTAGTGGACCTCGCCC
>Ga0187848_10001784_pt1 | contig 17847 bp, 13 predicted proteins | sample June2016WEW_4_40_FD_132424 | JGI IMG/M metagenome (GOLD analysis project Ga0187848, IMG submission 132424) | Peatland microbial communities from SPRUCE experiment site at the Marcell Experimental Forest, Minnesota, USA - June2016WEW_4_40 | ecosystem: Environmental > Terrestrial > Soil >... | reverse complement strand
TTCGGCGGCAGGTCCAGCATCGGGCCCCGCCACTCCAGCATCCGGTCCACGTCGGCGTGCAGCCGGTACTTCCGCTGCACGTCGGCGATCTTGGCGCCAACCACGTCGATCTTGGCCAGATCGTATTGGCCAAGGCCCCCCTGGTAGGCGTAATTCAGATAGCCGGGCCAACTCGCGTCAATGCCCATGCACTCCAGGCCCACCCGGTCCACCGCCAGAAAATCCGTCGAGGCCAGGGCGATGCGGTGCGGCACTGGCGTGCCCGAAACCGGACCGTTCCCTTCCATCCCCTCGAACCCATCCACGATGCCGACTCCCCAGTTGTGAATCATGCGCTGGACGCCCAGATACATGTTGTAGTTCCCCGCCCGGATGCCGACGTGAAACTTGCGCTTCTCGCTCTCTCCCCATGGCCGATTCTGTCCGGGAGGCGGACCCAGCGGCGCGCCCAGAACCACGTTCTTAATCGACAGGGTGGCCACCACCATGTTGTGCGTCTTCAGCACCGCCGCCGAAATCAGGAATGCATCCGGGTCCAGGAAACGAGCCCCCAGCCGGATCGGAATCAGGTGCATGTCGTAGTCGATCCCATGCATGATCTCGTAGCGGCCCTCCTCGTTGGGAACCTCCAACCGGATGTCGAGCGGCTTGTGCTCGGCGAAGATCTTGCTCCAGCCAAACTCGCTGCTGGCTTGCTTGGCAGGAGTCCCGCCGACTTCGGCGACCACCACCGGACCTCTGAAGCGAGGAGCCAGGTAGTCGAGGACTCCATGCACGGTATCGGCTTGGGTGGAGATCAATTCCCGTGACGGGTCCAGACCGTTGGGTTTGATCAGCACATACTTCCTGGCCTTGAGAGCCGGCCGGATCTGGCCGTCGATCGCCACCAGTGCGTCGAAGATGTTCTGGCGCCGGTTGTCGCCCTTAATGATGGATACTTCGGAGCGTTTCTCGGAATACTGGAAAAACTTGGCGGCATCGCCGGTACCCATGCGCGGGTCCTGCGGGGTCGCCCCCGGATCCACCGGCGGCTTCTTCTGCTGCGCCTGCAAGGCCAACCCTTGGGCGGCGGCGATCGCCCCCGCGCGGGCAAAGAACGATCTACGGGTGACTGACATGGGCCAGTGACCTCCTCTCACGGTGCAAAGAGACTGACACCTGCCAGTATAACCCCAATCACCGCCAGTTTCCGGTCCGTTTTTCGCAAACCCGAGACAGAGCCGGCGAGTCTGCCGGCCGCCGCGCCGGTCAGTAACCGCGCTGTTTGTCCACCACGTTCATCAGCGGCAAGCCGCTCGTGTAACGGCGGACGTTCTCGGCCAGCAGCCCCACCAGGCGGGTCTGGCGTTGCGGCGACTCTCCGGCGGTGTGGCAAGTGATGAGCAGGTTCGGGCAATCCCAGTACGGGTGACTGGATGGCAACGGCTCTGGGCTGACTACGTCCAGCCCGGCGCCCGCGATCCAGCCTTCCTTCAGCGCCCGGGCCAGTGAGCTCTCTTCCACCAGCGCTCCCCGGGACAAGTTGAGAAAGTACGCCGTCTTCTTCATCGCCCGGAACACTTTCTCATTGAACATTCCCGCGGTTTCCTTGGTAAAGGGCGCCGCGCTTACCAGTATGTCGACCTGCGGGACCATCTCCATGAGCCACGCCGGCTCCCGCAGCGTGTCCACAAAGATCGGCTTGGCCATCGGTTTCGCATCGGTGCCCAGAATCCGCATGTTGAAGCCATAGTGTGCGTGTGTGGCCGTGGCCTGTCCAATGCCGCCCATGCCGACAATTCCCATAGTCATGCCATCCACCTCCACCAGGTTCCGCTCGGCATGCCACGTCCGTTTCTGGAACTGCGGAATGTAGTACTTATTGAGCCCGCGCGTCAGGCTTAACAGCATGCCGATGGCGGTCTCGGAGATGGCTGGCGCGAACATGCGCGCCATGTTGGTCACCACCACACTACTCTCGATCAGCTCCGGAAACAGCAACTTCTCCATCCCCGCCTCGCCGGTCTGCATCCACCGCAAGTTCTTGGCTTCGGCGAGCATCTCCGCGTTGATCGCGCCGAAAACGACGTCGACCTCCGGCAGCAACCGGTTCAATTCGTCGCGGCTGGCTGGTACCACGATCTTAACGTTTTTGCCTTGGGACTCGATCTGCTGAATCTCCGCCGCCGTATATCTGGGGGGCGGGACTACGGACGCCGCCGTTGTGTTCACGATTCGGACCCGGGCGGGCGGCGGATCGAATATCACAATTCTTTCCGAAGCAATCAAGACGGGAGCCGCCGGAGCCGCAGCTACGGCTGACAGGAACAATCGACGAGACACCGAATTATCGGTCACTATCCTCTCCTTATTTTGGGATACCAACGATGATTCTGCACTATTCCACGAACCAATTCAAGGTTAATCAGCCTCGATTGCCCGCAATCGGAGGACGCGCCCGACGCCTTGCGCCCTCGCAGCGCTGTTTTTGCCAAACCGCGTCGCGTTAAACCGGATCGGAGCGAAGGATGGCGGTGGGTGTATACTTAACAGGACCCCGGAGTCCAAAATGGACGCTTCGGTTTACAATTGGAGACGCGATCTTACGGAAGGAAGGAGTTCCGAAATGCGCAGAACATTCGCGTTCCTGCTGACCTTGGCGCTGGCCGCGGTGGTGGGAACCGCACAAAGTGAATCATCCAAGACGCTGGACATATATTTTATCGATACCGAGGGTGGGCACTCTACGCTGTATGTCGCTCCGACCGGCGAGTCGCTCCTCATGGATACCGGCAGCCCCGGCGGTCGCGATGTCGCCCGCATCATGGCCGCCATTCAAGCGGCCGGCGTGAAGCAGATCGATCACCTGATACTGACCCACTACCACGGCGACCACGTAGGTGGCCTGCAGGAATTGGCAACGCGGATTCCGATCCTGCATTTCATCGATCACGGCCCAACCGTGGAGCCGAACGAGATGGTGCCGGGATTCCAGAAAATGTACGCGGAGATGAACAGCAAGGTCAAGCACACGGTGGTTGCGCCCGGCGATAAGATCCCGTTCGACGGTTTGACGGTGACAGTGGTTACTTCCAACGGCCAGGTGCTGAAGACGCCGCTTCCCGGGGGTGGTATACCCAATCCGGCTTGTGCCAACTTCGTGCCGCGGGATGAGTCGCGCGTAGACCCGGAAAACCCGATGTCGGTGGGTGTGGTGATCGCATACGGCAGGTTCCGTACGATCAATCTGGGAGATTTCACCTGGAACAAGGAAGATGAGTTGATGTGCCCGACTAACCCGATTGGGCCGGTCGATTTATATCTCACCTCGCATCACGGAATCGACCAATCGGGCTCGGCCGTGCTGGTGCACGGCTTACACCCGCGGGTGGCTGTGATGCATAACAGCGCATTCAAAGGCGGCGCCATTCAAACCATGCAGGTCCTGCACACGTCGCCGGGGATCGAGGACATATGGCAGCTCCACTGGGCGTACGCGGCCGGCCTGGAGCAGAACTCGCCGGGGCTCTTCATCGCCAACATAGAAGACAATACGACCATGGCGAACGTTCTGCTGAATCCTCCGCCAACGTTCGGACAGGGCCGCGGACCCGGCGTGCTTGTCGGGGGTGGGCCACCGCCGCCGGCGGGTGCGGCACCGAAACCTGCGGGACCAGGCGGCCCGGCGGGTGGTGGGAGCACAGGGGGGCGCCGCGGCGATCACACGGGCCCGGCATTTTGGATCAAGGTGTCCGCAGAACCGGATGGGACGTTCAGCGTGACGAATACGCGCAACAACTTCACCAAGACCTACGCGGCACGGAAGTAGATGTAAAGTCCTGGCGCGCACTCGAAGCATCCTTCCGCCAATGACGACACTCTCGATCGCTTCGCCCCGGATCAGGCTCGTGTGGAAACGGCTGCGGCCGAAAACTTAACAGAAAAGACGCCCACAAGCGTTCGCGGGCCGTTGCTCGGAATAACGTCTGATTTAACCTGCGTGCTTCAGTCATAGCGTGGCCCCGAGCTACTGCGCCACCTTGATCGCTATGTAGAGTATTTCCTTCCCGGGCGCTACCTTCACCTGGTGGGGCATCCCGGCTGGGATGGTCAGCACGTCGCCGGCGACCAGGTGGCGCTCTGCGCCGTCGCGGATAGCGGCGCCGCGGATTTCGGTGGGCGAGGAGTTGGTGGGGTTCACCACCGTACCGCCCGTGACCAGGTCGGCTTCGCCACTTTGGATAACGAAGATGTCCGCCATCTTCTGGTGGACTTCCGCCGTTCCGGATTGCCGCCGCAGCACCAGCGCGAAGTTATAGTTCCCCATGTCGGCCAGTTTTTGGCTGGCGATCCCTTGCGGACTCAGCTTGCCGGCAAGCTCTTTACCTACCTGTTTGGCATTGTCCGCGGTCCAGAGACTGAAAGTGGGAGCGTCGGCCGCTACCACTGAGGCGCCGGCGAGTGAGAGTAACATCGCAATCGATTTCATGCGGTCAAAGTTAACACGATGACGCGCGCAAGTGTAGTGAGGGCTCAAATGCCGCAGCGGTTGGAGGCCAAAGCGCCTGCCCACTGCATGGGCCCCACGATGCGAAAGCTACTTCTTCAGCAGGGCATTGGCGCACCAGAGGACGGGCGCCTGGCCGTGCGGGTTGCCCTTCTCGGTCGGGCGGGTCAGGTAGAACTGCAGGTTATTAGTCTGGCCGGTGCCGACGCAGACCTTGTCCACGTTGCCGTCCTGGTCGATGAACTTGTTGACGCCCAGCCAGCCTTTCCGCGCGGCCTGGCCGTAGGCCTTGTCCTTGAGCCAAGCCTGCTTCACGCCGGTGATCATGGCGTAAGTAAACATCGCGGTACAGGAGCTCTCCTGATAAGACTCGGGGTGGTCGATCAGTTGATGCCACACCCCGTTGGCATCCTGGTACTTCAACAGGGAAGCCATCATCTTGTGGTAACCCTCCATTATGCGGGCGCGCTGGGGGTGGTTGTCCGGCAGCTCGCTGAGCAGTTCTGCCATGCCTCCTGCCACCCAGCCGTTGCCGCGGCCCCAGAAAAACGGGAACTCGGGTCCGTGATAAAAAAGGCCGTTGGGCTGCTGCAGCTTGTCCAGGTAGGCGGCCATTTCAAGCGCAGCACGGTCCAGGTAGACCTTATCGCCGGTGGCGCGGTAGGCCTGGACCTGGAGGATGGTGATCATGTACATGTCGTCGATCCAGAAGCGGGTCTCCCCGGAGAGCCCTTCCGGCGTGGGATTCTCCCACTGCTGGTCAGCCAGCTTCTTGCCGAGCGCAAGGTATTGCGGGTCGTTGGTGCGGATGTACAGCTCCAGGGGCACGATGCCGAAGATGGCGTGGTCGACGTGGCGCTGCCAGGAGACCAGCTTCTGCTGTCCCTCTTCGGTCCGCCATGGGTCGTAGCGCTTCGCCAGCGCGACGGTCATCGCCCGATCGTTGGTCAGCTTGGCAAACTCCAGCGCAGCATACCAGGTGGAGTCCTCGGCATAGTGGACCGAGGGTCTGTTTGGGATCCAGCGCGGAAGCATGTTTTGAACGATCTTCTTGCCGACTTCCACAGGCGAGGTGCCAGCCGGCCAGTGGGTCAATTCCCTTTTCTGTGCGGTCGCGGCGCCGGCGAGCCCAATGATCGCGAGTCCGGCGAGCAAACGACGAATGACGGTGCGCATTCTCGGTCCTCCCAAGTCCGCCCGCGGAGCTACGCCAGACTGGGCCGTAGACCCCGGGGCCACTCTCCGGCGATCGCGATCCGGTACAAACCCGTACCGCCAGCGTGGGTGAGCGGCAACGCAGACGACAAATAGATGACGAACTCTCAAAGTGTACACGAGCCGGGGCGCGCCGCGCCGGCCCTGATCACAAAGGTTCTTATCCATTCGCATAGATAGGGAACTCGATTTGATTCGCCGGCCGTGGGGTGCGAGAATTCGGATGAAACGGCCGCGTAGGCCGACAGGCAGGAGGGAATATGCCATCAACGAAGCTGGCAGCGATTCGAACCGATACATGCGTGGTCAGGAACACGGGGGCACGAAAAGGGCGTCATCTGTCCGTCACGCCCCAGACGACGGCCTCGCGGTATCTTTACTACGGGCGCATCGTGCTGGATCGCGGCGACGCGCCGGTGGAAGTCGAAACCGGAGATCGCGAAGCCGGGCTGGTATGCCTGCGCGGCGGCGCCACGGTGCAGGCGGGAGGCGCGGAATACACGATGGGCCGCTACGACGCGCTCTATATTCCGCGCGAGAGCCGGTTCCGCGTGACGGCGGGCGCGGACGGCTGCGATTTCGCCGAGCTGTCCGCTCCGGCTGCGCAAACGCATCCACTGCAGTTCGTCTCGTTCGCCGAAATCCAGAAGGACCCCGGTCTGCATTTCGCGGCAGGCGGCGCCAATTCCGAGCGCACGATCAACATCCTGCTCGGAAAGAATGTCGAGGCCGGACGCATCGTGGCGGGTGTTACGTTCAGCAAGCCCGGCAACTGGACGTCGTGGCCGCCGCACGAGCACGCGGTGATGCTCGAGGAAGCCTATCTCTACATCGACATGCCCGCGCCGGGATTCGGCGTGCAGTTCGTCTACACCAATCCGGGCGAGCCCGAGCTGGCGACGTTCGTGCGCGAAGGCGACGTGGTCATAATGCCGAAAGGCTACCATCCGAACGTCGCGGCGCCTGGATCGCAGATCAATTTTCTGTGGATGATGGCGGCCAACCGCGAAGGCGAGGACCGGCAGTTCGGCGTGGTGAACGTGCAGCCCGAGTTCGCGGGCGGCGGCTCCGGCCTGGAGCGCGGTCAGGCGGGGCGGTAGCCGATGTTTCGTCTGGATGGTAAAGTCGCGCTGGTGACGGGCTCCAGTCGCGGTTTGGGCGCGGCGATCGCGCTCGGCCTCGCTCGCGCGGGGGCAGATGTGGTTCTCCACGCCAGCGCGCCTCCCGAGGAGACGGCGCAGCGTATCCGCGAAGGGACCACCTCACGCACGCACTGCCTGGCCGCGGATCTCAGCTCTCGCGCGCAGGCGGACCGGCTGATCGATGAGGCCGTGGCGGCGATGGGAGCGGTGGACATCCTGGTGAACAATGCCGGCATCATCCGGCGCGCGCCGGCGGCGGAACATTCCGGCGAAGACTGGGACGCGGTGATCGAGATCAACCTGACCGCCGTGTTCCGGCTCTGCCGCGCGGCGGGCGTGCACATGCTGGCGCGCGGGAAGGGGAAGATCGTCAACATCGCTTCGCTGCTCTCGTTTCAGGGCGGCATCAATGTGCCCGCCTACGCTGCGGCGAAAGGCGGAGTGGCCCAGATCACCAAAGCGCTGGCCAATGAGTGGGCCGGGCGCGGCGTGAATGTGAACGCCATTGCGCCGGGATACATGCGCACGGAAAACACGCGTCCGCTGTTCCAGGACGACAAGCGCCGGCAGGCAATCCTGGAACGCATTCCGGCGGGGCGCTGGGGCGAGCCGGAGGACCTGTGCGGAGCGGCGGTGTTCCTGGCCTCGGCGGCGTCGGATTACGTCCACGGCCATGTGCTGGTGGTGGACGGAGGATGGATGGGACGCTGACGAAGCTCGAACCCGACCGGCGTGCCCGACCGTTACGAATCCATGGCGTACTAACTTAAGCGTCAGCGCTCGCTGAAGGAAATGGCCGCGCCATCAGGGTCGCGGACCTCGGGAACTCCATCGACCAGCTTGACTTCCAGGCCTCGCTTCTTCAACTCGGCGGCGGCGCGCTTCGGGTCGGCCGCGAATCTGAGCTCCGGCATCCCGCCGGCAACGCGCAGCTTGAGTTCGACCGTCTCACCCGGGGCTCCCGGTAAGCTGAGCTTATAGCCGCTGCCTTGGAAGCCTAGCTTGCCCACGAAGAACGCCTTCTCGGCATCGATATCCTTCGCGGTCATAACGACGTTGATCAGATGATCGGAAATGCGCGCCGGGTCGACGAATTTTCCGCGGGCGTTGGAATGCAGCGACCCCGGCAGATATTGCGTGTATTCGATCACCTGGCCTTCCGGATCCCGCAGGTTGAACAGGATGTTGCCGGAGCGGCCTTTTTTCGACTCGGGTGGAGTGAGCCCCACAGCCGTGTAAGTTGCATTCAGCCGGCCAATGTCCGCGGTCTCCAGGCAAATGTGCATGAAGCCCAGCGGGTCCGACGGCCGGTTCCTGCGGTAGAGCTCGATGTACTGGCGGTCACTCACTTTCACGTAGGAAGTTGTGATGCCCTGGTCATCGCCGAACTCAAACGCCTGGTCCCAGCCGAGGGTCTTGTAGAACGCTTGAGAGCGGGCCACATCGCTGACGCGCAATGCGACGTGGGCGATGCAATCGAGCTTCCGCGCATCCTGCGCGGGGAGCACGCTCGCGCCGCCGAAGCCGGAGAACAGGAGCGCCACCGTAAGAACGGCGCGTTGTGAGAAGTTAGTCATGATTGCGGATGCCGCGTACGGCACTGGTTCATCGTAACTCCGTTGCGGCGGCCGGGAGTCAAGTTGGTGCCAAGAAAAGTCGAGACGACTCTCGGTTCTGTCGGCTTGACAGCCGGCTTGACAGCCTGCGCCACGAGTTTATGATCCGGCGTCCAGGTAATAGCGCACCGCCGGCGTCACGACCAGCGATAGAACCATGGAGGCGAGGATGCCGCCGATGACCGCGATGGCCAGGGGCTGCAACATTTGCGAGCCGGCGCCCAAAGCCAGCGCCAGCGGAATCATGCCGGCCACGGTGGCCAGCGCGGTCATCATAATGGGACGCAGGCGGCGCTCGCTGGCGCGCAGCATGCTTTCCTCAGCCGGCACGCCGGCGGCGCGGAATTTCTGATCGGCGTCCAGCAGCAGAATACCGTTCTTGGCCACGATGCCGATCACCATGATCAACCCCATGAACGACGAAAGATTGAAGGTGGTGCCGGTCACCAGCAGCGCCAGAAACACGCCGGAAGAGGAGAGTATTGCCGAGGCGAGAACGGCCGCCGGCGCGGCGAAACTGCCGAACTCGAACAGCAGCACCGTGAACACCAGCACGATGGCCAGCAGCAGCACCACCACCAGCTCGCGGAACGATTTTTGCTGCTCTTCGTATTGGCCGCCGTAGGCGACGCGGATGTTGGAGGGGATGTGCAAATCGCGAACCGCCCGCTGCACCTTGTCCATGCCTTCGCCCAGGCTCAGGCCTTCGAAGCGGGCGGTCACCTCCACGTCGCGCTGCAAGTTCTCGCGGCGGATCTCGGTCTGACCTGGAATTTGCACCATGGCGGCGAGCGAGCCGAGGCTGGCGGTTTTGCCGGTTCCACTCACCAGCACGGTGTCGCGAATGGCATCGAGCGTAGCGCGCGTCCGCTCGGGGAATCGAACGCGAATGGTGTAGGCGCGGTCGTCCACCACTATCGGCGTCGCGGCGGGCTCGCCTTGCAGGATGGCGCTCGCATCGACCTCCGCTTCTTGCGGCGAAAAACCGGCGCGCGCCGCCACCACCGGATCCACGTTGAAGACCGTGGCGGGACCGCTGATGGTGTTCTCGATCCCGTCCAGAACGTCCACTACACCGTGAATTTTCTTGATGGCATTGGCCGTTTCGGGCGCCCACCGGCGCAACGCGTCGGGGTCATTTGAAAACAGCTTGATGATGCAAGGCTCGGGGGCGCTGGTCAGGTCGCCGATCATATCCTGCAAGATCTGGGTGAACTCGATATCGAGCACCGGCTCCGCCTGGTGCACACGCCCACGGACATCGGCCATTACTTCCTCCACGCCGCGGTCGCGCTGCCTCTTCAGCTTCACCGCGATGTCGCCGGTGTTGGCTTCGGTCACGGTGGCCAGGCCAAGCTGCATCCCGGTGCGCCGGGAGGTGCTCTCCACTTCCGGCATCGCGCGCAGTATTTGTTCCACGTGCGTGATCACCCGATTGGTGGCTTCGAGCGACGAGCCGGCGGGCATGATGTAGTCCAGTATGAAACCGCCCTCGTCCATCTCCGGCAGGAGGTCCGAACCCAGGCGGGTGTAACAGACATACGATGCCCCGATCAGCGCTACGGTGAACAAGGCCAGCGCCAGGCGGTGTTCGAGGGTGAAGCGCAACACGCTCCCGTACACACGCATGGAGAGAGGCGGCGCTGAGTCGATCTCCTCCGGATCGTGGCGGCCACGGCGGCGGATGAGGTAGTGGCTGAGCGTGGGCGTCCAGGTGAGCGCCAGGGCGAGCGAGGTTCCGAGCGCAATGGTGACGGTGAGGGCCAGCGCGCGGAAAAAGACGCCTTCGACTCCGGTGATGGAAATCAGCGGCAGGAACACCACGATGGGGGTGATGGTGGAACCGACCAGCGGGACGCGGATTTCGCGGATGGCGCTGCGGATCGCCTCGGCGCGCGTCTGGCCGCGGTCGCGATGCATGACGATGTTCTCCACCACAACGATGGCGTCGTCGATGACCAGACCCACCGCCGCCGCCAGGCCACCCAGCGTCATCAGATCGAAGCTCTCATTCAGGATGCGCAGCGCGATGAACGTGATCGCGATGGTAGCGGGTATCACCAGTCCCGCCACCAGCGACGTGCCCCAATCGCGCAGGAACAGCACCAGGATCAACGACGCCAGAATCAGCCCCAGCAGGATGGCATCGCGCACGCTGCGGATCGAGTCGTTGACTAGCTCCGATTGATCGTAGTACGGTCGCAGTTCCACCCCCTTCGGCAGCGTCCGGCGGATGCTCTCGACTTCCCGGTGGACGGCGTTGGCCACTGCCACCGTGTTGCTGTCGGGCTGCCGGTAGACATTCAGCAGGACAGCGGGCCTGGCGTTGGCGGTGACGATGGTGTAAACCGGCATCACGGAGGGTGCGACATTGCCCAGGTCGCCGATGTGAATGGGCGCGCCGGCGGGCGTGGTCTTCACCACGACTTTGCCGATTTCGGCGGACGTCCGGGTCTGCCCACTCACCAGGCTGAGCACAAGCTGATGGTTGGATTCGATCAGCCCGGGTGAATCGACCATGTTGCTGCGGGCGAGCGAATCGAGAATGTTGGGCACCGTGGTGCCGGTTTCGACCAGCTTGGCGGGATCCGGTTCGATCTGAAACTCCGGGACCTGCCCGCCCTGCACCGCCACGCTCGAAACACCGGTGGTGCGGTTCAGCCGCGGTTTCAGATCATAGGTCGCCATCTCCCAGATGCGCGTCTGCGGCACGGTGTCCGAGGTCAGACTGTAGCCCATGATGGGAAACGCCGCGAAGGTGAGCCGGTTGGCGGTGATTTTCGCGGTGGGCGGAAGCGTGGGCTGGACGCCGGCCAGGGCGGCGTTCACCAACTCCAGCGTGCGGAACATGTCGCTTTTCCAATTGAAGAACAAGTCGACTTCCGCCGTGCCGCGGCTGGTGATGGACCAGATGTGGTCCAGGCCGGGAACCGTGTTGACAGCGTCTTCAATGGGCCGGGTGATGGTGACCAGCATCTGGTCGATGGGGAAAACGCCGTTATCCACGCCGACGACGATGCGTGGAAAATTGGTCTCCGGGAAGACCGCAACCGGAATGGTCAGCGCCAGGTAGATGCCGGCAGCCACCAGGATCAGGATGACGAAAATGATGGGTTGGCCGTGGCGGGCGGTCCAGTGACCGGAGCCGGCCGCGTCCGCGCCGGGCGGTGGCGTGAGGCTGCTGCTCATTCCTTCTGCTCGCCCTTGCCGCCGGCGTCGCCGGCTTCATCCTTGGCGCCAGGCTTGACGATCCGCACTTTGGAATTGTCGTCGAGGCCCACGCCGCCGGCCGTGACCACTTGCTCGCCGGCCGAAACGCCGCTCAGGATCTGCACCTTGTCGCCATCGCGCGCGCCGGTCTCGATGGTCTTTCGATGAACCGTGAAATCGGAGCCCACCACCAGCACCGCGGCGCCGCCCTCTTCGCCAGGCAGGATAGCGGACGCGGGAATCGCCACCGCGCCCGGGATGGTTTCGGTGACGATGCTCAAACGCACGCTGGCTCCCGGCTTGAGCCGTTCGCCGGGGTTGGCGGCCTCCGCCCAAACCTGCACCGTGGTGCTGGCGGGATCGGTAGCCGGGCTCACTACAGTCACCCGCGCCGGCACTTCCGTCTGGCCTTCCGTGAGGCGGATGGCGGCGGCGTTGCCGATTTTGATGCTGGCGGTCAGCGCCTGGGGGATGTTGGCGCGCGCCACCACGCGGGAAGTATCCATCACCGTCAGCAATGGGCTGCCGGGCGCGGCCATTTCGCCGGCATAGAGCGGCCGGTCGGCGATCACGCCCGCGATCGGGCTCAAGATTTCCGAATAGCTCACCTGCGCGACGGCGGAACGGTACTGCGCTTGCGCCGCGGCCACCAGGGCCTGCGCGGTCTTGAGTTGCTCCTGCTTGCCCACGCTCTGGAAAGTGCGGAGATGCTCGCTGGAGGTTTCAAACTGCGCCTTCGCCTGCGCGTACGTTACGGCGGCATCGTCCACCGATTTGCGCGCCAAGGCGCCATCCTGGAAGAGCTTCTGCCGGCTTTCCAGCGCGCGGCGGGCGGCGTCGAGCTGTTCCTGGCAGGATGCAACGTCGGTCTGCGCCTTGATCACGGCATCGGGTACAGAGGCCGATTCGGTGCTGCGCAGATTGGCTTCGGCTTGATCCACCTGGCTTTTGGCGGCGTTTTCAGCGGCCACCAGGTCGCGATTCTCGAGCAACGCCAGCAATTGCCCGGCGCGCACATGGTCGCCCCGATTGACGAGGAACTTCTGCACCGGCGCGCTGATTTTCGGCATCACGGAAGCCTGGTCGATGGGGAACAGCACGGCATCGGCTTCCACGACGCGGCGGATGGAGTCCTGCGCTACCGCGGCCACCTCCACCGGCGCCATGCTTTCCGCCTCCGCGGCTTCCTTCTTGGCGCAGCCGGCGGCGAGGAGACAGAGGACGGCGATTGTGGCAATGCTGCTTGGGTGGCGCACGCACTGGTGCGTGCCGCGTCGAGTCTCTACTCGACGCCTCTGCATGCTGGGGCAGCGGGCGTCGGCAGGAGTGCCGACGCGGCACGCACGAGTGCGTGCGCCACAAACGTTGTCTCGTTGCGTCATCTCCTAAAACGCTCCCGTCAGAGTCTGCAATTCCGCCAGCGCCAGGCGGTAGCGCGCCAGACCATCGGCTCTGGCGTTGCGCGCTTGCGTCAGGGTGGTCTGTGCGTCGACGACTTCCAGCACCGTAACCTCGCCGGCCCGGTAGCGCAGCAGCGTGAGCCGTAGGCTTTCGGCGGAAAGCTCCACGGAACGTTTCAGCGAATCTACCTGGGAGCCGGCCACCTGCGCCTCCTGATAGAAGGCCTGCAACGTGGAGAGCAACTGGCGCTGGGTGAAACTCAAATCGTTCCTGGCTTGCTCGAGCCCGATCTGCGCCTGGCGAATCTTACTGCGGGCGGCGCCCCAGGTCCACAGCGGCACCGTAAGTTCCGCCTGCGCCACCGAGCCCAGGTTGTTCCGCTGATCCAGGTTGTGCACGGCGAACTGGTTGGCGTTGATGCCGAAGAAATAGTCGAACGAGAGAGTAGGCAACAGCGCCGCGCGGGCCGATTCTACCACGTGAGTCTGCTGTTCCACCGCCGCCTGCGCCGTGCGCAGATCGGGATTGTTGCGGCCCGCCATGTCTTGTACCTGCGGGAATGGCGGCAGAGCCGCCGCGCTGTCCAGATCGTCCTCGACGGTGAAATCCTGGCGGAAATCCGGAAACAGCAGAACGGCGAACGCCAGGCGGGCTTTATCCAACGCAAGCTGCCCATCCTCGGCGTCGCGCTGGCGCTGCTCCACCTGAATCTGTGCCTTGATGACGTCGGAGTGCGCCGCCTCGCCGCCGCGCTCCTGTTGTTCGGTGACGTCCAGGAACTGCCGTGCTTCGCGCAAGGCCCGCTGCGCATTCGCGAGCTTGCGTTCGGCCACCACCATCGCATAGTAATCCTGCACCACCACGGCCACCAACCCGCGCGCCGCAACGTCGGCCTTGGCGCGCGCCACGGCTTCGGCGGCCAGGGCGCGGTGATAGTCGGCGCGCTTTCCCGGCGCAAAGAGGTCGCCGTGCACCATCGCCTGCTGGTTGTAAACGTGCGGCCCGTCGTTCGACACAAAGACGCCGGTCGGCGTGCCGTTCGGTTGGGTGTAGATGAACTGGCTGAGCGCGCCGACACCGGGCAGCAGCGCGGCCTTGGCCTGCACCGCGTCTTCGTGAGCGCTGGCGGCGGCGAGATTGGCAGCTATAAAGGTCGGACCGTACTGCCTGGCGCGATCGATGGCCTGTTGCAGCGTGAGCTTCAGCGGCGGCGCGGCCGGCTGCGCGAGGCAGGCGGAAGACAGCGCGAGTCCGAGCGCCAAACCTAACGGCAGATGTGGCAGGGAAACCATTTTGAATAGTGAGTCGGGGCCGAAGCCCGCGACCCGTAACGGTGTCTTTTGTAGTATAGAACGGTCAGATGAAATTGCGGCGTATGTTGTGGCCCTTCGGCTTCGGTTGCCCGCCGTCTATAATGACGAGAAAGGTTTCGTACAAATCCTGCCCATGAAATTCAAGACTCTTGCGATTCACTCGGGTCATAATCCGCAAGACTATCACGGCGCGGTGATGACGCCGATCTACCAGACCTCCACGTTTGCTTTCCGGGGAGTCAACCAGCCGGGCGCGTTCGAATACTCGCGCAGCGGCAATCCGACGCGAAAGGCGCTGGAGACCTGCCCGGCGTCGCTGTAGGGCGGCGCGTTCGGTTTCGCCTTCTCGACCGGAATGGCGGCCGAAACCACCATCGTGATGATGTTTCAGGCTGGAGACCGGATTATCGTTCATAGCGATCTGTACGGCGGGACCTTCCGCATGTACGGGAAGGTATTCCGCAACAAGCGAATCGAGGCTGTCTACGTGGCCCTGCGGGACCGGGCCGAAACGGAGCGCGAACTCGAGCGCACCGCGGCGGTGTGGATCGAATCGCCGACCAACCCGCTGATGAATCTGGTGGACCTGCGCGCGGTGGCGGATCTGGCGCATCGCTTTGGCGCCATCGCCATTTGCGACAACACTTTCCTGTCGCCGTACTTTCAGCGGCCGCTCGAAATGGGCGTCGACATCGTCGTGCATTCGACGACGAAGTACATCAATGGCCACTCGGATGTTGTGGGCGGCGCGGTCATTACGAATCACGCCGCGCTGGCGGAGAAGATCGGCTTTCTGCAAAACGCGGCCGGCTCCTGTGCCGGACCGCAGGACTGGTTCCTGGTGTTGCGCGGCGTCAAGACGCTGTCCATCCGGATGGAGGAGCACAACCGCAACGCGCTCGCGATCGCGCGCTGGCTTGAAGCCCGGCCGGAAGTGAGCGAGGTGCGGCACCCGGGACTGGAATCGCATCCACAGCACGCTCTCGCGCTGCGCCAGATGAGCGGTTTTGGCGGGACATTTTCGTTCCGCCTGCGCGGCGCCGAGGACGCCGTGTTTGGGCTGCTCGAAAGAGTGCGGGTCTTCACGCTAGCGGAATCGCTCGGCGGGGTGGAATCGTTGGTCGAGCATCCGGCCACCATGACCCATTCGTCGGTCGATCGGGCGGTGCTCGCGCGGATGGGAATTACGTCCGACCTGGTTCGGGTTTCGATCGGCATCGAGGATGTGGACGACCTGATAACTGATCTCGACGCGGCCCTTTCTGGGCGCCGACGAAATTCTCAGGCTTGATAGATTGCCAATATAATCAATCGTATAGCACGGCACGCGGTAGGGTTCACGGTTCATCCCACTTGCAATTCCGTGCGTATCATCACTATACTCTATAGACATTAGGATATAAAAGCGGGAAACTCAACATGGCAGACACACCACACAAACGCGGACTCGGCACGCTTGCTTTGCATGCCGGCCAGGAGCCCGACCCGACGACGACGGCAAGGGCGGTCCCGATTTACGCAACCACGAGCTACGTTTTCAAAGACGCTGAAACGGCGGCGAATCTTTTCGGATTGCGCGAGTTCGGCAACATTTACTCGCGGCTGATGAACCCGACCAACGACGTGCTCGAAAAGCGCCTCGCCGCGCTCGATGGCGGCATCGGTGGGCTGGCGTTCGCCTCGGGCCAAGCCGCTATTACCGCCGCGATCCTTACCATCACGCACGCCGGGCAAAATTTCATTTCCGCCACCAGCCTGTACGGGGGCACCTGGACCCTGTTCACGCAGACGCTGAAAAAGCTGGGCATCGAGGTGCGGTTCTTCAATCCGGATCATCCGGAGGAAATCGGCAAGCTGGTGGATGAGAACACGCGGCTGGTGTACCTGGAATCGGTCGGGAATCCGAAGAACGACGTTCCGGATTTCCGGGCCATCGCCGACGAGGCGCACAAGTACGGCCTGCCGGTGATCGTGGATAACACGGTGCTGACGCCGGCGCTGTTCCGGCCCTTCGAGCACGGCATCGACATCGCGGTCTACTCGACCACCAAGTTCCTGGGCGGTCATGGGGTGCATGTTGGTGGCGCCATCGTGGACAGCGGCAATTTTCAGTGGGCGGACAATCCCAAGAAGTGGCCCGAGTTCACCGAACCGAGCGATTCCTATCACGGCGTGATTTTCACCGAGGCCCTCAAGCCGCTGGGGAATTTGGCGTACATCATCCACATCCGCACGCACTGGCTGCGCGACACCGGGGCCGCGCAGAGCCCGTTTGCGGCATTCCTGCTATTGCTGGGCATCGAGACGCTGCACCTGCGCCTGGAACGCCACACGCGGAACGCACAGGCGCTGGCGGAATGGCTGTTGAAGCATCCCGCGGTGACCTGGGTGAACTACCCCGGCCTGCCCAATCACTCGCATTACCGGAATGCCAAGAAGTATCTGCCGCAAGGCCCGGGAGCGATTCTCGGGTTCGGCGTGCGCGGCGGGAAAGCGGCCGGCGTCAAGTTCATCAACAGCGTGAAGCTGGCGAGCCATCTGGCGAATGTCGGAGACGCCAAGACATTGGTAATTCATCCGGCGTCCACCACGCATTCCCAGCTTACGGAGAAGGAACAGGCCGAGACCGGAGTCACGCCGGACTATGTCCGCGTGTCGGTCGGGATCGAAGATATCGAAGACATCAAGGCCGATCTGGACCAGGCCTTGCGAATTTCTCAAGAGTAACTCATATGGCATCGTTCGAAGACAACTCACTCAGCATCGGAAAGACGCCGCTCGTCAAGCTCAATCGCATTGTAAGCGGCGCGGGAACGAAGGTGTACGGCAAGATCGAAGGCCGCAACCCTGCTTACTCGGTGAAGTGCCGGATCGGCGCCTCGATGATTTGGGACGCCGAGAAGCGCGGCGTGCTGAAGCCCGGCATAGAGCTGGTGGAACCGACCAGCGGCAACACGGGAATCGCACTGGCGTTCGTTGCGGCGTCGCGCGGTTACTCGATCACGTTGACCATGCCCGAGACCATGTCACTGGAGCGGCGCAAGGTGCTGAAGGCATTTGGCGCCAACCTGGTGCTTACTGAAGGCGCGAAGGGGATGAAAGGCGCCATCGCCAAGGCAGAGGAGATTTATAACTCCGATCCCAAGCATTACCTGCTGCTGCAACAGTTCCAGAACCCGGCCAATCCGGAGATCCACTTCCGCACCACGGGCCCGGAGATTTGGGACGACACGAACGGAGCAATCGATGTCCTGGTGAGTGGCGTGGGCACCGGCGGCACCATCACCGGTGTTTCACGCTACATCAAGGGTACGCGAGGTAAGGCCATCACCTCAGTAGCAGTGGAACCGGCGGCCAGCCCGGTGATTACGCAGAAACTCGCCGGACAGCCGCTGCAGCCGGGGCCGCATAAGATTCAGGGCATCGGCGCCGGCATCATTCCCGATACGCTGGATCTCTCGCTG
>Ga0187848_10001777_pt1 | contig 17878 bp, 13 predicted proteins | sample June2016WEW_4_40_FD_132424 | JGI IMG/M metagenome (GOLD analysis project Ga0187848, IMG submission 132424) | Peatland microbial communities from SPRUCE experiment site at the Marcell Experimental Forest, Minnesota, USA - June2016WEW_4_40 | ecosystem: Environmental > Terrestrial > Soil >... | reverse complement strand
CTTCGGACGGTCCGGATCTGAGCCGCGGCTCGATTCATCGCGACGCCGCCTGGATGATCCGGCACTTCAAGGACCCGGCCGGCGTGCGCCCGGGCAGTTCCATGCCCGCCGCCGCGCTCAGCGACGCTCAACTGAATTCGCTAGCCGCGTTTCTGCTCAAGTTGAATCCGGACAACGCCACCGCCCTCGCCGACGCGCCGGAATTCGCCACCCAAGGCGCGCTGGTCTACCAGTCCCACCAATGCGGCGCGTGCCACCGGGTGAATGGCGTGGGCATGCAGGTCGGCCCGCCGCTGAATGGCCTGGCCACGCGTCAGACCCGCAGTTGGGTCGTCGACCATTTCGCCAACCCGCAAAAGCTGTCGCCCGGATCCCCCATGCCGCCCTACCAGTTCTCGCCCAAGGATTTGGACAACCTCATGGCGTATCTGTTCTCGTTGCCGGCATCGTGAGCGGCCGATTCGCACGCGGGCAGCGGGGGCGGATCTCTCGCTTGCTTCAGCGAGCGGCAACCTTTTCGAGCTGCTAGGAAGGCCGATTTCTCCGGGCCGCGACAAGCCGGCGCTCGTGCTGAGCGACTCGACATGGCGGAGGGTATTTGGGGCGGATGCTCACGTGCGCGGACGTGTAATCGACATAGCGGGGCGCCGATGCATCATCGTGGTGGTGATTCCGGCCGATTTCTGGCAGTTGCCGGGGCGAGTTGACGCCTGGCTGTTGGGCGACGAGGCGCTGACGGCGCTTCCGGGCCCATTCAAAGGCTTCGTGCTCGGCCGGCTGGTTCCGACTCGACGTGATATTGGAGCCCGCGGTTTTCGGCGCCGAGTAATGGAGGGGATTACGATCGCTTCGATTGCGGCCCGCTGCGCGGCTATCCGATGTACGCACTGCCGGCCTTGGTCTTAGTCGCACTGGCGGTCGCGGCCGGGACCACGTCGCCGCGATTCGCCGGCTATTCGGCCAGCCGCCATCACCGGAGATGGTTGTTTCTCGCCGGCAAAATCGTGCTGATGCTGATGCTGCCCATCGTACTTTTCGGCACTCTGGCGCTGCAGGCTGTTGTCGGGACCGAGCCTAATGCCGCGCGCTCGCGGCGTAATTAGTAGGGCGGACCCCCCTGGTCCGCGCGGGACGCCCTCGTCCCGCTCTTTTCCCCAAGCACCAAGTCTCCGACACCGGCGAAGAGCCGGCCGGGGAGCCGGCTGCGGACCAGGGGGTCCGCCCTACAACTCGTACCGGCGTCTCGCGCGAGCTCCCGGTTTCCTTGACATCTTAATCGTCTCGGTTATATATATATATTTAACATTATAGAGTTTCGAAACGCTTTCTTCCGTTGAAGGCTTGACGCGCGGGAACAAAGCACGGTTTACAGGTCTCTAATCAAGACGGAGTTCTCGAATGCTCGAAGCGCGGTCTCTCACGAAGTACTACAACCACACGGCTGCCGTCCGCCAGGTCAGCTTTACCGTGAGTCCGGGTGAAATCCTCGGATATCTGGGTCCCAACGGGGCGGGGAAAAGCACCACGGTCAAGATGTTGGTCGGCCTGATCGAGCCTTCGGAAGGTCAGATTTTTTATCAGGGCCGAAGCGTATACGAGGATTTCACCGCCTTCGAGCGGCGCATCGGCTACGTACCGGAGGAGGCGCACCTCTATCCGCATCTTTCCGGCCGCGAGTATTTGCAACTGGCTGGCCGCCTGCGGGGAATGCCGCGCCGAATCCTCGAACCCAAGATGGACGAATTCCTGCGCGTCTTTGGGCTTGCGAGCGACGCGCACGCGCCCCTGTCGTCGTATTCGAAGGGCATGCGACAGAAGATTCTGCTGTCCGCGGCTTTGCTCCACGACCCGGACGTTCTCATCCTGGACGAGCCATTTTCGGGTCTGGACGTAACCTCCGCCTTGATGCTGCGCAGGCTTCTGCATGCGCTGGCTGACCGCGGCAAGATCACTCTGTACAGTTCTCATGTCCTTGAAGTGGTGGAGAAAATCTGTTCCACGGTGGTGATCCTGCGGAAGGGCGAGGTGGTGGCGTACGACTCGATCGAGCGGCTGCGGGAGCTGATGAGCCAGCCATCGCTCGAAGGCGTGTTCGCCCAGTTAGCGGAAGTGGATGACGGCGAGGACGTGGCCAACCGGATCGTGGAGGTGATGGCGCACCGCGGGGGGGCCGTTCCCGGCGCGGGAGATCGTGCCGAAGCGAGCGCTCCGCCGGAGCGGCCGGTGGCTATCGGCCTGCGGGCTTATCATGCCATCGCCAGCGCGTTCCCGGACGAGTTTCAAAACGTCTACGGCGAAGAATTGTCGAGAACCGCGGAAGACGCGATCGAGCCCGTTTGGCGGCAACATGGCGCCTTCGGCCTGGCGCGCCTGCTGATCGACGTGGCGGTGCAGGTCGCGATCGAGCAGGTGGCTGAGGCAGGCAAGAATATCCGCTACGGGATCCGGGCGCTTCTCGGCTCGCCGGGATTTACATTGGTGGCGCTGCTGTCGCTGTGCCTGGGCATTTGCATCGCGACCTGCGCCTATAGCGAGATGAACGGGATGCTGGCCGATTCGCCCGGAGTCGCGAACCCGGACGAGTTGGTGGCAATCCATGACCCGCGCTCGTACCCGGCGTATCAGCGCTACCGCGACCTGCACGACTTGTTTTCCGCCACCATGGCCTATATTGCGCCGGTTCCGTTCGATGTATTCGCCGGCGGCCGCGCGGAGAGAAGCTGGGGCCATCTGGTGACTTCGTCCTACTTCGCTGCTCTTGGAGCCAAACCGGCCTTGGGGCGTTTCTTCGATGCTGCCGATGACCAGCGGGGGCGAACCCCGGACGCCGTCATCAGCTATCGCCTCTGGGAGGGCCGGCTGGGGTCGGACCCGTCCATCATCGGAAAGACGCTGCGGATCAACGGGCATACCTGCATCGTGATTGGCGTTACCCAGAAGGACTTTCGCGGCGCCTCGCCCGCGGTGTTTCCGGCCGAAGTATGGCTGCCGGTCTCGGTGGACGGGCGCCTCGCGCCGGAACTGGCGGGCGATGCGCTCGAGCGCCGCGACCTTGCCATATTTCAGGTGGTGGGCCGGCTGCGGCCGGGGATTAGCTTAGGCCGGGCCAGGCTGGAGCTGGACGCCACCGACCGGCAACTGGCGGAATCGTACGGAGAATTGGACCAGGAGAATCGGGCGAAACGCGTGGAATTGGTCCAGGGTGGTAAGATCATGCCCTTCCGCAAGCAGGACCTGCCGTTTTTCCGCGAGTTCTTCCTGATTATGGGCGGTCTCATCCTGCTGATTGCGTGCGCCAATGTCGCCAACATGATGCTGGCTCGGGCCGCCGAGCGCCGCAGAGACATCGCGGTGCGTTTGGCCATGGGCGCGAGCCGGTCGCGGCTGATTCGCCAGTTGCTGACCGAGAGCCTGCTGGTGGCCGCGGCCGCCGCGCCGCCGGCATTTCTGCTTTGCATGTGGCTCATGCGCCTGGCGTCGCACCTGAGGATGCCTTTGCCGATTCCCACAGAACTCGATCTAACGCCGGACTGGCGCGCCTGGGTATTTACGCTGGTGCTGATCGGCTTTACGGGTTTGGCGTTCGGCCTCATGCCGGCGCTCGAGGCCACGCGCACCGATCTGGTGACGGCGCTCAAAGAGGGCGGCAACATCCGCCTGCGCAAATACCGGGCCTTGAGCATGCGCAAGGTTCTGGTGCTTTGCCAAATGGCGGCATCGCTCACGCTGCTGCTGCTGACTGGATACATGGGCCTGGGTATTCAAAGCACGCTGGGCGTGCAGGAGGGTTTCGACCCCCAGAACCTCTATCTGATCTCTCTCGATCCGGTCCGCGATGGCTATTCGGCTGCGCGCGCGGCGGACTTTTTCGAGAAACTGCGGGAGCGGGTCAAGGCGCTGCCGGGTGTGGTCTCCGTTTGCCTGACCGATACGTTGCCAGTGGCGACGGACGGCAGCCCGGGCGTGCGGTTCACCATGCCGGAGCGGCAGGCCAGCGGGGCGCCGGCGCGTTATTGGGCGCGGAAGCACGTTGTGGGCCGCGAGTATTTCGAGACTGCCGGGATCAAGATCCTGGCGGGCCGCAGCTTCGAAAGGCAGGATGAGGAAGGCCGCACGGCGGCGGTGATCGTCAGCCAAGAGGCGGTCCGGCAAAACTGGAATAGCCAGGACCCGGTGGGAAGCCGCATCGAAATTGCCAATGGCAAACCGTCCGGCGGTTTCGCAATTTGGCCGGGAACTTTCGATAATCGCGCCAACACGATTGGGCAGGGAGTGAGGACGTTCGAGGTGGTTGGGGTTGCGCGCAACGTGTCGGAAGACATCGTGGCGAGCAAGAAGCATCTGGCAATTTACTTTCCGCTGCACACGGCGGACTACGCGCAGCCTTCCTTGCGCGGTGTCACGCTGATGGTGCGCGGCGCGCCGGGCGTGGACGTGATTCGCGCTGTGGAACGCGAGGTCTCGGCGATGGATCCGGCCATCAACGCCTTCAACGCCCGCAGCATGGCGGAGCACATCGACCAGTACATGTCCGCGCTGAAGGGCGCTTCCTGGACATACGGGATGATGGGCCTGTTCGGGCTAGTGCTGGCCGTGGTGGGAGTGGCCGGCGTGACGGCGTACGCGGTGGCCCAGCGCGGACACGAAATCGGCATTCGCCTGGCGTTGGGCGCGCAGAAACGCGACGTTTTGGGACTGGTGATGAAGGAAGGCGCGATTCTGGTGCTGGGAGGAACCGCGGCTGGCCTGGCGCTGGCGTGGGTTGGAAAACAGGCCTTGGGGGCCAGTTTCTTCTCCGTGGCGAGCTTGAGCGTCAAAGGCACCGACCTCGGCCTGCTGGTCGGGGCCCCGGTGCTGCTCGCGAGTCTGGCCCTGCTGGCTTGTTATCTGCCGGCGCGCCGTTCGATGCGGATCGATCCGATGGTGACTCTGCGGCAGGAGTAGAGGCGAATCATGAAGGAATGGCTGCGCGAGACGCACGGGCCGGTGTTCGAACTGTTTCGTCATTTCCTGCTGCGGTTCTTCGATAGCGACGTGATCACGGCTACGGAACACACCCCCACGGCTTTGGTCGGCGCCGTTGCCGTCCTCATGCAGTGGATGTTTATCTATATTCAGCCGCTCAAGCTCAAGTACGAGCATTTTTCGAAGCTCCCGGTTGCGGGGCCGTACCGCGCCGCGGTGCGGGCCGACGAGTTGTGGCTGATCACGCTGGTGATGGCGGCGATCGGCCTGCTGACCGCCATCAAGTGGCAGTCGTTATTTCCCGGGCTGCGCGATTACCGCGCGCTGGCTTCGCTGCCGATCCGGCCCTGGCAGATGTTCGCGTCGAAACTGCTTGCCCTGCTGGCGGTCTCGGCGGCGGCGGCGATCATCGTGAATGCCCTCCCCAGTCTCACGTTTCCGGCCTTATGCGCCGGCCGCTGGGCCATTCAACCGGCGCTGGGCGGCAGGGTATTCGCGCATTTTGCGGCATCGGCGGCCGCGAGTCTCTTCTTCCTCTTCGGGCTGGTCGCGCTCGAAGGCGTGCTTCTCAATTTGCTGCGCCCGCGGCTGTTCGGACGCGTGACCGGCTCCCTTCAAGGGGTTCTGGTGGCGGCCATGCTGATGTTGTTGGTGCTGAGTTTTTCGATCCAGCCGCGTATCGCCGATGCGGCGATCCAGCCGCGCCTGGCGCGCTGGCTGCCCCCGGTTTGGTTCCTCGGCCTGTACCAGAGGCTTTCGGGCGATCCGGACCCCGCGATGGGGATACTCGCCCACAGGGCGCTGATGGCTCTGGCAGCCGCCATCGCGCTAACCTTGGCGGCGTATGCGATGAGCTACGGCCGCCATCGCGCGTTGCTGGTGGAAGGAATCGCGCCCGGCGGTAAGAACCGCCGCTGGGCCGCCGCCGCGCTCGATTGGCTGGTACCGGAACCGCGCCAGCAAGCGGTCGTTTCGTTCATCGTCAAAACGCTCGCCAACAGCGGACAGCACCGCACCATCCTGATGGCCTATGGCGGATTCGGGCTGGCGATCCTCGTTACCGCTATGCTAACGGTGCCGAAATTATACCAGCCGGCCAGAGTTCCCGCGGCGTGTTTCGTATATGCGCACGTCATCCTTTTGGTCTTTCTGCTGATCGGGCTACGCCACTTGTTTTCCCTTCCGACTGAGCTTGCGGCCAACTGGACGTTCCGGATCACGGAACGCGATGGGCGCCGCCACTGGATGCGAGCGGTGGACCGCCTGGTTCTGTTCGCGGGAGCCACGGCAATGCTGGCGATTCCGTTTCCGGCCGAGGTCAGGCTGCTCGGCTGGCGTGCGCTGCCGGAGGCGGTTCTGTTCGCCCTCTTCGGGCTGCTCTGCTATGAATGGGCGTTTTCTTCCTGGGAGAAACTTCCGTTCACCTGTTCGTATCTGCCCGGCAGGACGCCGGCCTGGATTCTGGCGCTGAAGTTCCTCGGGCTTCTCGCCGTACTACCCGCGGTGAGCGGCATTCTGATCGCCTGTTTATACAATTGGCTCGCGTTCCTGGCGGTGCTGGCGGTTTTGCTGGTGGCCTGGAATCGCGCCCGCGATGTGCGGAAAGAGACCTGGGGAGAAATCCGATTGAAATACGAGGAATCGCCCGAGCCGACGATTCAGGGGCTGGGCCTGATCCAATAAGCAGCCTTGCAGCCGCTGCCCCGCGGGATTTTTTGAAATTCCGCAACCGGAATTTCCACGAATTCCACTCTTTTCAATTTTTTGTTGACACCACCAACAAGTGAGCGCTATGTTGGAGTTGGATGGCTGGGTTTGCAATTTTGAGCCCAGTCACCCGATTGGCAAGGATCCTCGGTAGGCGAGGCGTCCGCGCGGCAAACAGGCCACTACCCTTAAGCATCGAAAGATGCTGCGTGGAAGGGTGACCAGGGATTCCCGGGTTAAGGGTTTTCCTAATGTGGCTGAGGTCTTCGGATCTCTACGGCGTGCGGTGCTGAAGCTTCAACCAGTGGGGGAATCCGTCAGCAATCGCTCGCGATAGTTGGCCATTTCTTCCGCTCCGGGGGAAATGGTTTTTTTATTTCCCTCTTGAGCTTCGACTCGCCTCCAGAAAGGTATATGGAACCGAACGACGATAAGCCTCCTAGTTGGGAGCATTCGGCGTGGAAGTTCCGGTGGTAAGTCGATAGCCAGCCGCTGTCGCCTCGGCCGCCGCTTCTTCCACAAGCAGTAACGGTGGTGAACGCGGAGGGTCAGAGGCAAACGTTCCGGAGTCCCGGAGCGCCAAGCTTTTCCCTTCGAAACCTGTTATTCGGCGTCAGCCTGCGTGAGCGGGTTTGAACCATACTGGCCTCGACGGTGGAATCCATCGCAGGCCGGAAGGTCTTTGTGTATCCATAAAGACGGAAGGGAGCTGCTGCCATGAACAACAAGATACTGACCATGCCCGCGGCCGGCGCGGAGACGGAATTTATGCCGGTCCGTGGGCGAGTGGTGAAATCGCAGTGGACCTTTAACCTGCTCACGTTCTTGATGGTCTTGGGGCCCGGCCTGATCGTCATGGTAGCCGACAACGATGCCGGCGCGGTTTCTACTTATATCCAGGCAGGCGCTCAGTATGGCACTCATTTGTTGTGGGTAATTCTGCTCTTATTGCCGGTCACATATTTTATACAGGAGATGGTAGTGCGGCTGGGAATCGCCACGGGCAAGGGTCACGCGGCGATGATCTACCAGCGGTTCGGAAAGTGGTGGGGGCTGTTCTCACTCGCCGACCTCGAATTGGTGAACTTCCTGACCCTGGTAACCGAGTTCGCCGCGATCGACCTGGCGTGCGCGAACCTGGGGATCGATCCGTGGATCGGCGTGCCCGTGGCGGCTACGGTCTTGGTCACGATTGCCGTGACGGGAAGCTATCGGCGCTGGGAGCGCATGACGGTAGCGCTTTGCCTGCTCGACCTGGTTTGGCTGTATCTGGCGTGGAGGCTGCATCCGCCCCTGGCGGATCTGGCGCACGGTCTGGTGCCCGGTATTCCGCAAGGCGGACTGACGGGAGATCTGACGTTCCTGGTGATCGCCATCGTCGGAACCACCGTGGCGCCCTGGCAGCTTTTCTTCCAGCAGAGCTGCATCGCGGACAAGAAGCTGCGCTTTGCCGATGTGAAATGGGCCCGGCTCGATACCTTTCTGGGCGCGTGCATCACCATCGCGGTGGCCGGTTGCATGCTGATTGCGGGGAACTACTCGCGCATCCATGGCTTTAAGTTCGACGATCCGGCCAGGATGGCGAACAACCTGCTGCCCGTCGCCGGCTGGTTCGTCCGCAACGCGCTTCTGCTGTTGATGATCAACGCGGCGCTGTTGGGCGCGACGGCAATTTCGCTATCGAGCGCGTGGGCATATGGTGAAGTCAGAGGCTGGCCGCACAGCCTCGAACTGCCATTTCAGAAGGCCAAGGGTTTTTACGGCGTCTATGGGCTCTCGGTGGCGCTGGCGGCGGGGATCGTGTTGATTCCGAAGGCGCCGCTGCAACTGATCATTCTTAGCGTCCAGGTGCTGGCCGGCGTGATGCTGCCTTCGGCGATCATCTTCCTGCAACTGCTGCTGAACGACAGGGAGTTGCTGGGAGCACACGCCAACAAGCCCTGGAACAACCTGGTGAACTGGACGATCATCGTCGTCCTGTTCGGTTTGTCGATGATTTTGGCCGCGCAGGTTGCGGCCCCGAACCTCTTCCCGGCCTCCTGAGGGCGGGCGCACGAAAGGAGAAACGAACATGGCTACCGCAATGAATTCGCTCCAAATGGAAGAACTGGAGAACCGGTTCGTGGTGATTCACCCGCTGGACGATGTGCCGGAAGAGAAGGTCGATACGGAGAGCCTGGGCCCCATGGCGATGACGTGGAGTGTGCGGATCTCGCTGGTGAGCCTGCGGGCCTACCTGGTGTCGATGATGTTGCTGGTCTTGTACCACGCCTTGCACCTGGCGGGCCTGCTGGGACGGCACTAAAGCGCCGCCGTCGCGAGCCGAGCCGGCATGGACATCGAGTTTGAATTTCACGCCGCGCTCTGGCCGGGTAGGTCGACGAAACGCCCGCGACTCATTTCAGCGCCGTACGCGAGAGCCGCCAGAATGTCGTCACGCGTCAGTTGAGGATATTCTTCCAGTATCCGCTCTTGAGTCTCTCCAGCGGCCATGAAGTCGAGAATCAAAGAAACCCAGATGCGTGTACCACGTATGCAGGGTTTGCCGAAACAAACATTAGGGTCGATGGATATGCGTTCGAGGAGGGCATTCATGGCAACGGTCCTCACCTGCGAGGATAACAGAATCGAGGGCTGTGGATAACGATGTAGCCGCGAAAGCCCCAGTCCCTCCCCAGCACCACCAGCAGCAGAAGGAGAAAAGAACGTGCAGAAAGAAACCAAAACACTGGGCAACAGCGATCTGAAGATCACGGCAATCGGTATTGGGGCATGGGCCATAGGCGGAGGCGGATGGCAGTGGGCGTGGGGATCGCAAGACGACGCGCATTCGGTGGCCGCCATTCACAAAGCCCTGGATGCGGGGATCAACTGGATCGACACGGCCGCGGCGTACGGGCTGGGGCACTCCGAAGAGGTGGTGGCGCGAGCGCTGAAGGACCGGCACGAGAAGCCTTACGTTTTCACCAAGTGCGCACTGGTAGGGGACGAGAACGGCCAGGTGAGCGGGAACTTGAAACGCGAGTCGATCCGGCGCGAGTGCGAAAACAGCTTGCGCAGGCTGAAGGTAGACGTAATCGACCTGTACCAGATTCATTGGCCCATCCCGGACGCCGATATTGAGGAGGGATGGACTGCGATGGCGGAGTTGAAGGCGGAAGGGAAGGTGCGATCGTGGGAATGCGCGACCCGAAGCAGGTGGATGGCGTGATCCATGCTTTGTCTTTCCGCTTGAGCAGCGCGGAAATTGGAGAGATCGAGACTGCCGCGGCTAACCCGAAGGAACGGCAAGCCAGCATCGCCTGAGGTGGATGAGGCCCCGGCGAAATGCCGGGGCCTTTCACAATTCCGAGCCGCGACCGTCAGGGAGCGGTTGGCGCGCAAAAACATTGAGTCATCGCGGGAGTTTCCATGCGCGGTTTCGCGAACAGCCCGCGTGCCGCATGATGCGCAGCCTGCAACTCGTCATCCGCCGGGAGATTACGCCGCCGCCCTCGCCGGTAGTTCCTTGAGGATCCCGCTCACAAACGCCTTGGCGTCGCCGAACAGCATCAGGGTCTTGTCCATGTAGTACAGCTCGTTCTCGATGCCCGCGAAGCCCGGGTTCATGGAGCGCTTGATCACCATCACGGTGTGCGCCTTGTCCACGTCCAGAATGGGCATGCCGTAAATCGGGCTGGACTTGTCGGTGCGCGCCGCCGGGTTGGTGACGTCGTTGGCGCCGATCACCAGCGCCACGTCGCATTGCGGGAATTCGGAGTTGATGTCCTCCATCCCGTACAGCCGGTCGTAGGGAATGTCGGCCTCCGCCAGCAGCACGTTCATGTGGCCCGGCATACGGCCCGCCACCGGATGGATGCCGAATTTCACGTCCACGCCGCGGCGCATCAGCGCGTCGAAAAGCTCGCGAATCTTGTGCTGCGCTTGCGCCACCGCCAGGCCGTATCCGGGCACGATGATCACGCTCGAGGCGGCATCCAGAATCGAAGCGGCCTCTTCCGGGGTGGCACTGCGCACCGGGCGCTTTTCGGCGTGCCCCGTGGTCACCTGGAGCTTCCCGAACGCCCCGAACAGAACGTTGGTGAACGAGCGATTCATGGCCTTGCACATGATGATCGAAAGGATCAAACCCGAGGAGCCGTCCAGCGCGCCCGCAATCACCAGCATCTTGTTGCCCAGCACAAAACCCATGGCGCAGGCCGAGAGGCCCGCGTACGAGTTCAGGAGCGCAATGACCGTGGGCATGTCAGCGCCGCCGATCGGGATGATCAGCAGCACGCCGAACACCAGGGACAGCCCGGCGAAGATCGGGAAGATCCACGTCTGGGTGGGGTTGATGATGAGCCACACCCCGAGTCCCGCGGCAACCCCAAACAACGCGAAGTTGGTGAGGTTCTGGTTGCGGTACGTGATGGGGCGCTGGGGCAGCACCTCCTGCAGCTTGCCCATGGCCATCAGGCTCCCGGTGAAAGTCAGAAACCCCAGCAGAGTTTCGATCATGAGGGGGACCATCACGAACGTAGGCAGAGTCTCGTGGAGCTGGTTGGCTCTGTAGAACTCGGCCGTTCCCACCAGCGCGGCGGCCAGCGCCCCGCAGGCGTGGGACATCGCGGTCCGCTGCGGCACCGCGGTCATGGGCATGATATAGGCGATGGGAATGCCGGCAGCGGTCCCGATAAAAAACGCCGCCAGGATCCACTCCCAGTTGAACACTTTGAAGGAGAGCAGGGTCCCGGTGATGGCCATCAGCATGCCGATTTCACCCGCGAGGACGCTGCGCCGCGCGGTTTCCGGCGAGTTCATCCACTTCAGCGAGAGGATGAACAGCGCGCTTGAGAGGATGTAGATATAACTGACTACGTGCGCCATTATTTCTTCCCTCGCGGCTTCTTGAACATCTTGAGCATGCGGTCGGTGATAAGGTACCCGCTGACGATGTTGGTCACCGCGGCGGTGATGGCGATGAACCCGAGCACCTTGCTCAGCGTGGTGGCCCCCTGCGCGCCGGTAATCAAAATCGCGCCTACCACCGAGATTGCCGAAATGGCGTTGGTCAGCGACATCAGGGGCGTGTGCAGCAGCGGCGAAACCTTGCGGATCACCTCCAGCCCGACGAAAGTCGCCAGCATGAAGACATACAATGTAATCTCGAGATCAGTGGACATGAAAGCTCCTGTCAGACGGTCTGCAACGCGGTGAGACCCATGGCTTCCCGCACGCGTGGATGGACTACTTCTCCCGCGTGCGTCACCAGCGTTTCGCGCACGATTTCATCGTCCCGGTTCAGGTTGAGCTGCCCGTCTTTAATGAGGTACTTCAAGAACGTCGCGATGTTTTTCGCGTACATCTGGCTGGCGTGGTAGGGGACGGTGGAAGGCAGATTCAGCGGGCCGAGGATGCGGACACCGCCCGCTTCCACTACTTCGCCGGGCCGCGTTAATTCGCAGTTGCCGCCGCGCTCGGCCGCGATGTCCACGATCACCGATCCCGGCGCCATGCGGTCCACCATCTGGCGCGTGATCAGGATGGGCGCCTTCTTTCCCGGCACCGCTGCGGTGGTGATTACCACGTTCTGCGCGGCCAGCACGCCGGCCATGAGTTCGCGCTGGCGGTGGTAAAACTCCTCGCCCATGGCTTTGGCGTACCCGCCCTTGTCTTCGGCCCCGCCAGCCTCGATTTCGAGCACCACGAACCGCGCGCCCAAGCTTTCCACCTGCTCCTTTACGGCCGCGCGAATGTCGTAGCCGCTGACCACGGCGCCCAGCCTCTTGGCGGTGGCGATGGCCTGAAGCCCGGCGACGCCCGCGCCAATCACCAGCACGCGCGCCGGGGCAACGGTTCCCGCGGCGGTCATGAGCATGGGAAACATGCGGGGCAGGGCCTCGGCTGCTATCAGGGCCGCCTTGTAACCCGCTATGGTGGCCATGGAAGAGAGCGCGTCCATGCTTTGGGCGCGCGTAATCCGCGGCATCAGCTCCATGGCGAGGAAGCTTGCCCCGCGCTCAGCCAGCGAACGCGCCGCATCCAGTGCGGTAAGCGGCTCGCCGAACCCGATGAGCGTCTGCCCCGGCCGGAGCAGCGCCACGTCAGCGGCGCCGGTCTCCGGGTTGGCGCCCGGCGAGCGCACCTGCACCACCACCTCAGCCGACTGGAACACCTCTTCGCGGTTGTTGGCGATGCGCACGCCCTTGTCGGCATATTCGGAATCCGGGAATCCGGCGCGCAGGCCCGCCCCGGCTTCCATCAGGAACTCCGTCCCAGTCTTATTGAAAACGGCGATCGCGCCCGGGACCATCGCCACCCGGCGCTCGCCCGGCGCTGCTTCGGAAACTATGCCGACAGTCATGCCAAGTATGTTTCTCCTTGAAAGGAAACATAGTAGCAGAATCGCAGGCAAAAAGGACCGCGGAAACGCTGTAGCGCCGACGGTCTTGCCGTCGGCTTGCTCCGGTTCGAACCAATCTCGGCAAGATGGGCGTGGAATTCGAGACCAACGTGGCTGTCGGAAAGACCGTAACCATCGATGAACTGATGGAAGAGGAAGGCTACGACGCCGTTTTTCTGGCCACCGGAGCGGGGCTTCCGCAGTTCCTGGGCGTACCGGGCGAGCATCTGAACGGGGTTTACTCCGCCAACGAGTTCCTGACGCGGGTCAATCTGATGCGCGCCTACCGCTTTCCCGAATACGATGAGCCGGTCTACGATTGCCGCGACAAGGAAATGATCGTGGTGGGGGGCCCCACCTGCTCTTTGCATTCCCGGTTTTTTTGTAGTAGCATCACATACATCTATAGTAAATCTCGCGCATGCCTAGACTCCGATTCACTCCTCTCGAACTTCAGATCATGCGAGCGCTTTGGGACCGCGGAGCGATTTCCATTCGCGAAATTCAAGAAGCCTTCCCGGAGCGCGAAAGGCCGGCTTACACGACCGTGCAAACGACGGTTTACCGCCTGGAAACGAAAAACGCGGTTCGGCGTGTCCGGAAGATCTCGAACGCCCACATCTTCGAGGCTGTGGTCTCGCGCAACGCGGCGCAAGGCCGCCTCATCGACGAGCTCTTGAGCGTGTTCGGAGGCCGCGCCCAGCCGGTGATGGCACACATGATTGAAACCGGCAAACTCACTCTCGAGGACGTGCGGCAGGCGGAGAAGACCCTCCGAAGACTGGTGAGAAAGGACCAAGCACCATGACTCCAGCGCATACACTTTTGTCGTGGGCGGCACTCGAGCCGCTGGCCAACCATCTCTGGCAGTCCACGGTTTTCGCCGCGGCGGCCGGGCTATTGACGCGGCTTTTGAGGACCAATCGCGGCCGCACACGGCACTGGCTCTGGGTGACGGCGTCGTTCAAGTTTCTGGTTCCGTTCTCGTTGCTGGCCGGAATCGGCAGCCGTCTGGGATGGTTGCTCGTTTCCACGGGCCATGTGCCCCATTTGCCATCCACCGTCGAATCGATCGGCGCACCGTTTGTTTCGCTCGACTTCGGAATGGCAGTGCCCTCGATTGCAACTGCCACCGCCCCGCACGCGGTGACCCTTCTGCCAGCCATCTTCCTCGCGCTGTGGCTCTGCGGTTGCGCAGCCATCCTCACTTTTCGCTGTGTCCAATGGCGACGCCTCGGCCATACTGTGCGGCAGGCGACGCCCCTCCATGGCGGCCGTGAATTCGCCGCGTTGCGGCGGCTGGAACGCGTCATGGGAATTCGCCAGCCGATCCGGCTGCTGGCGCCGCTCTCATCGGCTGAGCCGGGGGTGTTTGGCATTCGCCGGCCGGTGCTGTTGCTGCCGGCCGACATCGGCCAACGTCTCGGGGACGGCCAGTTAGACGCCGTGCTGGCCCACGAGTTGTGTCACGTGCGGCGGCGTGACAATCTGACCAACGCCGGTCACATGCTGGTGGAGGCGATCTTTTGGTTTCATCCCCTGGTGTGGTGGATCGGGGCGCGCCTGGTGGAAGAGCGGGAACGAGCCTGCGACGAAGGGGTTCTGGATCTCGGCGGCAAGCCCGAAGTCTACGCCGAAAGCATTCTCGAAACCTGCCTCCACTATTTGGAGTCGCCGGCGCCGTTTGTGTCGGGCGTGACCGGTTCGGATCTCAAGCGGCGGATCGAGCGAATCATGACCAACTGCGTCGCGAACAGGCTGAGCCCGGTCAAGAAGCTGCTGCTCGCCGCCGCGGGTTTCATGGCGGTCGCTTTGCCATTGACCCTAGGGCTTGTCAATGCACCCCGCGGCCTTGCCCAATCGGCGCCGCTGGCGTTCGAAGTGGCCTCGGTCAAGCCCGATCCGCCCGACGCGCGAGGCGACGGCATTCATCCCATGCCTAACGGGCAGGGGTACACCGCGAGGGCCGTTCCCCTGCGGCTCATCGTCAAGCTGATGTACAAGACCACCGACGGCCAGATCGTCGGCGGCCCGAAGTGGATGGACACCGATCTCTGGGATATCGAAGCCAAGGCGGAGCACCCGTCCACGCTCGACCAACTGCATGAGATGTTTCAGACCCTGCTGGCGGACCGGTTCAAGCTGCAGTTCCACCGCGATACGAGAGAGATCTCCGCCTATGTTCTGACGGTGGATAAGTCGGGTTCGAAGCTTAAGGTCAACGACAGTCCGGACCCGTTCGATTTTCCCATCAAGCCCGCCCCGGGACGTCCACCTGTCGGCCCCGCGGGCGTATTGCTGAAGATTGTTGGCAACAGGGTTCCCATGTCGTATCTGACCTGGACCTTGTCGGGATACCTCAACAATGTCCCGGTGGTGGACAAGACCGGGCTTGACCGATTCTACGATTTCGAACTGCAGTGGCTGCAGGAGCTGCCGCCGCAGGCCGTAGCCAGGGCGACGGAATCGGCGTCGTTCGCTGAGAGCGGCCCCGACGGACCGGCGCTCTCCGATGCATTGCGGGAGCAACTCGGGCTGAAGCTCGAAAGGCGCAAAGCTCCGGCTGAGGTCTTCGTCATCGACCGAGTGGACAAGCCGGAGGCGAACTGAGGGTGCGATTCCTCGACAACTTGAGAAAGACAAGTTGGAGAGTTGGCCATGGGTGGCACAGACTTCAGTCTGTGAAGAGCCAGACCAAAGGCCTGCTCTCGATTGCTGCAGCTCTCGTCCAAATTGCCTTTGCCGCCCAGCCGGCGGAGATCCGCATCCGCACTGGAATCTACGCGCCTCCGCCGCCCGTGATCTCGGTACAAACGAACTTGGTGCAGCTCGCCGTGACGGTGCGCGACCGGGCGGGCCGGGCGGTGGGCGGATTCGGAGCTTCCGATTTCGCGGTCTTCGATAACGGCAAGCCTCGGCCCATTGAATTCTTTTCGGAGCGGCGGGAGCCGGCGGCGCAGGGCTCCCGAACGGCTGCGAATTTCGCGATTGCGGCCGGCAAACCGCCCGAAGCGCCGGCCCCCAAGTCGATTGCGCTGTTTATCGACGACACACATATCGACGGGTTCGGCCTTTTGAAGGCGAAGCTGGCGGGCGACAAATTCATCGACGCTTCTCTTGCTCCGGGAGACCGCATGGGGCTCTTCACAGACTCCGGCACCGTGACCGTGGATTTTACCAGTGACAAGAAGCCTCTCCATGCGGCGATCGCGCAACTCAGGCGTCACGAACAGAGGGCAGGCGGTGAGCGCAGCTTGACGAGTTGCCCCACACTCACTTCCTACCAGGCGTATGTCCTCGATCGCCATCTGGATGAGCAGCTCAGGCAGGCCAAGATTGCAGAGGCGATAGGTTGCAACTGCCCATCGCCGGACCCAGGATGCATCGCCGAGCAGCCCGCATTCGTGCAGGATCTTGCGGCGAACGTCTGGAACCAGACCAGCTATCAATCCACCACGGTGCTGGATGTTCTGGCCATCGTGGTCCGCCAGCTTGCCCGCATGCCGGGAACGCGAATCCTGACGATGATTTCGCCGGGATTTCCCGCCGGCGGCATGGAAAGGCAGAGGAGCGCATTCGTGGACGCGGCGCTGCGCGCGGACATTACCATCAATGCGCTCGATTCTGAAGGTGTGGGTTTCGGAGGCATCACACACCGGCAAGTCCTCGAGGAGTTTCTGGCCGATTCCGCCGCCGCAACGGGCGGGCGCTTCATCAAAAATACCAACGACCTCGCCGGCGGATTTCAGACGGTGACCGCGCCGCCTGAGGTGTCCTACGAGCTGGCATTCACGCCCGCGGGCGAGCCGGACGGCCAGTACCACCGCCTGTCCGTCAAACTCAAGAATAGTAGCGGGCACCGTCTGGAATCGCGCGCCGGCTACTTTTCCGCGCCGCTTTCGGAGCGGAAGGAGAGCGCGCAGCAACGGATCGACCGCGAAGCGCTATCGAACGGCCGGCTGGAGGAACTCCCAGCTACGGTTCAGGTTGCGGCCGGCGCGGCCAGAAACGGCCGGGCCAACATTGCCGTGCTCATCCGCGTCGACGCCAATGCACTGAAGTTCTCGCGCCAGGGTGATCGCGTGGTCGAAGAGTTGACTTTCGCGACGGTGCTAGAAGACGCCAGCGGCAACTACATTACGGGGAAGCTGTCGGTGATGGACCTGTTTCTGAGACCGGCCACGCTGGCGAATCTGAAAGCTAAAGGCATCAAGGCCCAGCTTTCCTTTGCCGCCCCCAGAGGCTCCTACCGCATCCGGGCGGTGACGCGCGAGGCCGTGGAGAATCGTCTCGCCACGTCGAGCACGCCGGTCGATGTCCCGTAGAAGAGGCGTCACGGCTTGGCGGAAGATCGCCTGCACGAAATGAGGCGGAAGTGCGTCACAATAACAGAAGCCATGCGTTTGGCCGCTCTAGTACTAGTGTTTTCAAGCTGTTCCCTCTGGGGCGGCGAGTTTGCCGTGTTCGCGAGCGGCGCGCGGATGCACGTCGACCGGCATGAAACCGCGGGGGGGAAGGTGCGGCTTTACGTGGGCGAAGGCTTCAGCGAACTGGATGCCAGCATGGTGACGGGGTTCGAGCCCGACGGTCTGCCGCCAGTGCCGGTGGCGAATGCCAGTGCGGCCGCGGACGCCGGACAGACGGCAAACGCGAAGCCGGCGGTATCGCCGAAGGAGCTGGCCGACGCCGCAGCCGACAAATACGGCCTGCCGCGCCAATTGGTGCGCAGCGTGATGGCGGCGGAGAGCGGATTTCAGACGCAGGCCGTCTCGCCCAATGGCGCCATCGGGCTGATGCAGTTGATGCCCGAAACGGCGCAGG
>Ga0187848_10001776_pt1 | contig 17886 bp, 12 predicted proteins | sample June2016WEW_4_40_FD_132424 | JGI IMG/M metagenome (GOLD analysis project Ga0187848, IMG submission 132424) | Peatland microbial communities from SPRUCE experiment site at the Marcell Experimental Forest, Minnesota, USA - June2016WEW_4_40 | ecosystem: Environmental > Terrestrial > Soil >... | reverse complement strand
GGAAAGGCGTTGACCACCCGCTGCAGCGCCTCCGCGCAGTTGGCGGAATGCACCGTGGCCAGCACCAAATGCCCCGTCTCCGCCGCGCTCAACGTCAGCCGCATCGTTTCCGGTTCCCGCATTTCCCCCACCATCAATACGTCCGGGTCCTCCCGCAAACTGTCCAGCAGCGCCTGTTCAAAACTGGGCGTGTCCCGCCCCACTTCCCGCTGCCGGATGAACGACCGGCGCGGACGAAAGGTGAATTCAATCGGGCTTTCTATCGTCACGATGTGCCGCGCGTCGCTCAGATTGATCGTCTGCACCAGCGCGGCCAGGGTGGTGGATTTGCCGCTCCCGGTCGGGCCGCTGATCAGCACCAGCCCGTTGGCGTGATTGACCAGTTGCTTGAGGTCCGGATGCAGGTTCAACGATTCAATCGTCGGCTGGAACGCCGGCAGCAAACGAACGGCAAAACCGATCCCGCGCGAGGTTTGCAGGATGTTGATCCGGCAGCGCAGCCCTTCAATGGTCCGGGACATGTCAAACGAGCGCTGGGTCAGAAAACGCGGCCAGTCCTCGGGGCCGATCAGCTCGCGGGCGCATTCCAGCAGCAGCGGCGCGGCGCACGGTTCCCCCACCGAGCGCAAACTGCCCCGCACCCGGATGACCGCCGACAAGCCCGGCTCCAGGTGAAGGTCGCTGGCCCCCTCGCCTTTGGCCACGCCAATGAGTGCGTGCAGATTCACAATTCTCTTCTAACTCCATTCCGCGACATAAGTTCTGCTCTTCTGGACGAGAATAAGCCGCGCTGGTTACGCGGCAAGCCCAAATAGTGAACAGTGATTTTGGTGAGCGCATCTTGATACCACCACCATGCGATTTGCCAATTCCCTCGCCCCACGAAGTGGGGAGAGGGTTAGGGTGAGGGGTTCCATCCATCCAATGGCGCTGGTATCAAGAGGCGCCCCATTTTGATCCGGGGAGCACACGCAGCCCGCTCAGCGGGCCAGCTTACTTGTTGTTCTGTTTCCCCCGCGTGTTCCAGCCGGCGCCCTCGCCGGCTGGTCCCCTCCACTCAATGCAAAAACCGCATCGCAATTCCTCACGGATGGTACAGCCGGAAAAACAAATTCCCCCGGGGCGGGGAAATGGCCGCGCTGTTATTATTGACATTGCCGGTATAGTTGCCCCAGTTGCCCGGGTTCAGATTGCTGTTGGTTTGGAGGATGTAGCCGGTGGAGGGCACGGGCCAGGACACTGTCACTTGGTTGCCGGCAGCCATGATGCTCAGCAGCGGCGCGCCGGGGGTTTGCACGGCAATCAGGCTCCAAAAACCGCCGGTCAATGAATAATTGCCCCCGGTCATGGCGGTGCCGGCATCGTGCTGGCCGATGGTGCCGCTGACGGAGTACTGCCCGTTGCTGCTCGTGCCCCCGCCGCCGCTGACTTTATACCAGTTAATCGAGTATTGTTGCCCCAAAGCCCGCAGGCAGAAGCAACTTTGCAGAAGGAGGACACAAAGCAGCAGCTTCGCCGCCAGCCATCCCCCGTTTTCCATCTTCAATCCTCGCGTGTTCATTGGGCCCCTCCTTTCATCCCGTTCATCAGTTGTTCCAGCTTTTCAAGACGTTGTTTCAATTCCTGTATCTCTCCGTCCTTCTCCTTCAGCTTCTGATTCAGCCCCTGAATGGCCGCCAGCGCCACCCCTTCCTCGTCCACGGTGGTGATGTGTTTGTCGTCTTCGCCCAAACCAAAGGCGGCGTGGAAATCCTGTGCCATCGGCCCGACATGCCGCACGCCATGCTCGGTTTTGTAACTCCATTGGGTGATGGGCAGCGCCGCCACTGCGGACAGCACTTGGGTGGGCGTGACCGGCGTGAAGTCTTCTTTGGCGTTACGGTCGCTCAAATTGGCCCAAGCCCCGCTGCCGCCTGCCAGGGAAACGCCGGTGGAAGTGTCCGTGCTGGAGTAAATGATTACGCCGCCCGAAGCGCGCAGCATAAATTGATCGTTGGAAGTGGAAGTGGTGGTGGCGGAACCATCGCTCCAGACAAACGAATGGTCGTTCGTGGCCTGGGCTTTGAGTCCGGCGGCAAAACTGGACAGTCCTCCCGCGATGTTATTGGCGCCACCCGGCACGGTGCTGTTGTTATTGGTCGCCTGATTGTTCAAGCCGCCGCCGACGGTGGCCCAATCGCCGCTAGCCGTGTTGCCCCGGCCGCCGCCGATGGTTTCCCAGGGGCCGGTGGTACTGTTGGTCTGGCCGCCGCCCACCGTGGCGTAATTGCCGCTGTTGGTGTTGTTCATGCCGCCCCCAATGACAGAAGCCTCGCCGCTGGCGGTATTGCCTCCCAGATTAAGCCCGTCATAACCGCCGCCGCCAATGAACGCTCCCGGACCGCTGGCCTTGTTGCCATAGCCGCCGGCGATGGTCGCGTTGAAGCCGTTGGCGGAGTTGTCCTGGCCGCCGCCGATAGTGGCGTAACTGCCGGTCGAATAATTGCCGACGCTGTTGCCGGAGCCGCCGCCGATGGTCGCATAGTCGGCCTCGGTGGTGTTCCCCTCGCCGCCGCCGATGGTCGAGAAGCCGGCATCTATATAGTTGGCGCTATTGCCTGAGCCACCCCCCACTGCCATATGGCTTCCGCTGACATTGTTGCCCGTCCCGGCGATAAAATTATCACTGTAGCCGAAGGCGCTGTCCCCTGACCCTGCTAAAAAATTACCGTTCACGCCTAAAAAGCTCGCAGCGGTGACCGAGCCGGAAAAACTCGGACTGCTTTGATTACCCGCCAGAACGGATTGGCCGTCCAGCGTCATGCCGGCGCCGCTGGTGACGAACCGCACGCCGCCATTGGCCCGGACGTTAAACTGGTTGGTGGTCGTGGAACCGAACGGCGTGCCCTGCGAATCCGCCCAGACGAAAGCGCCGTCGTTGGTGGCTTGCGCGAGGAAACCGGCGGCAAAACTGTACTCGCCCCCGGCAATATTTTGGTTGCCACCGGGCACGGTGGCATAGGAATTGGTCGCTTGATTATCGTAGCCACCGCCCACCGTTGACTGATACTGGCCGCTGGCGGTGTTAATTTGTCCGCCCGCGATGGTCCCCACATAGCTGCTGTTAATATTGTATTGTCCGCCGCCGATGGTCGCGATGGAGCCGCTGGCGATGTTCTGATCGCCGCCACCCACTGTCGCATACGATCCCATGTTGGTATTCTGGTGGCCGCCGCCCACCGTTCCATAGTCGCCACTGTTGGTGTTATACTCGCCGCCGCCCACCGTGGCAATGAAACCGCTGGCGGTGTTCCGAAAGCCGCCGCCCACGTTGGCCGCATAGTTGACGGCGGCGTTTAGGACTCCACCGGCCACCGTCGCAAACGAGCCATTGTTGGTGTTATACTCGCCGCCGCCAATAGTGGCGTATTCGGCGCTGGCGTAGTTGCCATAGCCTCCGCCCACCGTGGCCGCATAGATGGCGGCGTCGTTTAGGCCTCCACCGGCCACCGTCGCATACGAGCCATTGTTGGTGTTATACTCGCCGCCGCCGATGGTCGCGTATTCGCCGTTGGCGTAGTTGCCATAGCCCCCGCCCAGCGTCGCCAATATGCCGGAGGCGGTGGCGATGTTGTTTTGGCCCCCGCCCACCATCGCGCCGGCCCCGCTGTTGTTGTTTTGCAAGCCGCCGCCAATGGTGGCGTATTGGGCGCTGGCGTAGTTTTCATAGCCCCCGCCCACCATCGCGGCGACCCCGCTGTTGGTGTTTTGCAAGCCGCCGCCCACCACTGAGTAAATGTTCGAAATTATGTTGTTTTGCCCCCCGGCGATGACGGACTGATACGAGTTGCTGGCAATGAGGTTGTTCCACCCGTTGCCAATCACCGAGTGGTCAGATCCCGCCTGAATCCAGTTGCCGCTGCCGCCGCCGATGCTGCTGAAGGAGGCGGAAATATGGTTGGAGGAAGCCGCGCCCAGAAAATTGGTCGTGCCGCCGCCGGCAATGACCGCCCCGGTGATGTTGGCATCCACCGTGTTGACGGAAGCGCCACCGATGAGATAGGGCGAGTCATTCGTCACCGGCCCCAACCGCAAGGCCCGGATGTTGCCGACGCGCAGATTCAGCGGCTGACTGTTGGTGCTGCCGAGGATTTGCCCGGGGACCACATTATTTCCGCCCACTTGCCAGAAACCCGAGGCGTTCAAACCGCCGAGAGTGGCCGCGTTTACGTTTGCCACATTCGCGCCGTCGCCGGTGAAGCTGCCGGAGAAGTTGCCGGCGAGAAGCACGCTCGTGGAGTTATTATTCGTCACCACGGCGCCGGGTAATTGCGCCAGCGGAATCACGCCACTGGCCAATTGCGAGGCGTTGAGGTTGGTCAAACCGCCGCCGTCGCCCCCATAAACCGAGTTGGTGATGACGGCATTGGTGATGAACGGATTGGTGACGGTGATGCCAGAGACGACGTTGCTGGCCAGCGCGGCGTTGCCACCGTTCAAATTTGTTGCCAGTTGCCAGGTCGCCGGGTCCAGTTGATTGCTGGTGATGTCGAGCAAGCGCGCCAGGGGCACCGTGCCGATGAAGAGACTGTTTGCGTTCAAGAAGGATATGCCCAGGCCGTTGCCATTCAGGGTGCCGGTGAAGGTGCCGTTGAGGTTCACGGTCGCGGCATCATTGGTCGTCACCACGGCGCCCGGCAACTGGGCCAGCGGAATCACGCCACTGGCCAATTGCGAGGCGTTGAGGTTGGTCAAACCGCCGCCATTGCCGCCATAGACCGAGTTGGTGATGAGGGCGTTGGTGATGGCGATGCCGCTGACCACATTGCTGGCCAACGCGGCGTTGCCACCGTTCAAGTTTGTGGCCAGCTGCCAGCTCGCCGCGTCCAGTTGATTGCTCGTGATGCCGCTCAAGCGCGCCAAGGGCACGCTGCCACTGGCTAGATTATTTGCGTTTAGCGAAGTCAAATTCCCACCGAGGCCGTTGAAGGTGCCGATGAAGTTGCCGGTGAGCATCACGCCCGTCGAACTATTGTTCGTCAGTACTGCGTTCGGCAATTGGGCCAGCGGAATCACACCCAGCAAATTGCTCGCGCTGTTGGCCATGATGGCGTAGGGCGCGGGCGACAAGGGCTGGCGCGGCGTCAACGGCGTCAGGCTGCCGTTGCCATTGGTCCGCACCCGAATTTCCAGCCAGTAATTGGTGCCGGTAAAAATGGACGCTCCGAAGTTGGCCGCCGCGTTCAACGTGGTGGTGAACAGGCCGCCGCTCACGCTGACCGCGCTGTTGGTTTCCGCGGAGCCAATTTGGAGGCCGGCGGCGGGATCGTCCCACAGCAGAAACTCGAAGTCATAAAGCCCGTTGGCCGGGCTGCCCCCGCTGCTCAACTGGCCTTGATAGGTGAAGGCCGTGCCTTGGGCCGCGGCTTGATGGAGGCTGGCGAGCACCGCCAGCAGGATAAACAGCGAACAGAATTTGGTTCTCATAAGTATTTGGATTTCTGCAGGCCTCGCGACAAGGCCATTTGCTCTTCCAGCTTTTGGAGACAGACGATTGTAGTCTATTCTTGCTCGGAAGGCAACCAAAAAAGGTCAAAAAAGGTCATGAGCAGGTCGGAGACGGTGTAGGACAAAACTGCGGCGATCCTCCCAACATTTGCCAGCCGGTGCCCGCGAAACGGATGAAATGCCAGCGCGCCACCCCCCATCATCGCCCTCTCCACCGGGAGAGGGTGAAACATCCTCCATTCTCGCGAATGGCCCGAGCCGGGATTTGCCGGACGGGCCTGGGTCCAACCCGAGGCGGGCGATGCCTGTTCCTTCTCCCAGGGGGAGAAGGTTAGGATGAGGGCGAACCGCGAAGAATTCTATCTCCCACCCGATTTTGGTCCGGGCACCACGCGCCTCCTTGCGCGTTCCAGTCGGCGCCCTCGCCGGCTGGTTCGCGCCGTGCAATGCAAACCAGACGAAATGCCAACACGGGAATGCTTCCTCCTTCGCCAAGCCTGCGGCGGGACAAGCCGCCCCGAAAAGTGCCCGGTCATGAAGTCGCTGGCGTCCAGCTTGCGCCCGGTGGCCGTGTGCAAACACCCCTTCGCAACATGGAATCCACCGCCGCCACCACTAGGGAGTTGAACGCAGGGAGGCAGGACCACTTTTGGGGTGTCAATGTTGTTTTCCGCTGTCGCGGATGGGGAAAAATCAGACTGTGCCATCACTCGCTCTCAGCCGCCGCGAGGGGCGGCAACCCGCGGATCACGCCTAACGTCCAGAGCTCAGGCACGCGGGACCGGTGACATCCGTCAACCAGCGGCTTCCCGGCAAACTGAAGGCGCCATCCCGCGTTGCCTGCAGCGATTTGTTAGGCCGCATCGTGTTCATACTTGCGTGCCTCGGAATCCCAAAGCGCTCGACCTGCTGGCGTCATGGTAAACCAAAACTCAATCGGCCTCTCGACAATCATCTGCGGAGTAACTGGTGTGTGCTTCATCTCCTCAAGCAAACCATCTGCTATCAACTCAACGATGAGACGAGAAACCAGCAAACTGTCCGTAACACCGGCAAATTCCTTGACCTGCGGCATAATCTGCTCAAGCGACTCCCAATCATCCGCCGTGGCATTCATCAGGAAAAAACTCGGCTTGTCGAGTGTGCTGCGCATAAGCGGCCTAACGTAGAAAGCTGAGCCACGCCGGGCCAAAAACCGTGAACCGCGAAGCGGAACTGACAGCGCCAACCGGCGTTGGCTCCGGCGACTTGTCAGGCATCGTCATTGTTTATCCTTGATCGGAATTACTGGATCTGTTGCCGGATTATAAACTCTGTTTGTGTGATCCCAATTCCCAAGGTCTGAATCTGGTGCCGGATAAAACACTCCGTTCGTGGCATAAAACGCGTCATTGAAATCCCTGCCATTGATGTGCAGTAATTTCCTCGAAGGACTAAAGCCAAAACTAAGTTGATAAGGCAACCCCGCCGGGACATCGAGGTTCCCAGGATTGGGACTTCCTTGAATGACCGCAACAAGGTCGCCGTGATGGTAAAATTCATGAGTCCTAGTAACAGCAACGCCACCAACCAACAACGTGCGCCTGACAAGATTGGTCTGGCCCCCGCGTGTGAATGTCTCTTTGGTAACTTGTCCGAAACTATTGGTGGTGGTGGCAGTCGAGTCAAGTCGAACTCCGGTGTCTGCGGCGAGCGCTGACAATGTGATAAAACAGCCCGACACAATGATAACGATTCTTTTCATAGTGGGTATTTGTGGTGTGTTGATGATGCCTAACGTAGAAAGCCGAGCCACCGCCGACTCGCGGCGTGAACCGCGACAGCGGAACGGCCAGCGCCAACGGCGGTTGGCTCCGGCGACTTGTTAGACGGCAAAATCATCAAATTACTCCTGACCGCCGTGCCGACGTAGCAACTCAGCCACATCCTTACTACCCATGCTATCTGCATAGTGCAAAGGTGTCTCGCCTTTGTTGTTCTTGGCACTGATATCGGCTTTGTTAGCCAGCAGCAACTCTACCATGTCCTTTTGTCCCCAATATGCCGCCTCGTGTAATGGCGTTTCGCCTGCCTTGTTCTTGACATTAATCTCGGCTTTTTTGGCCAGCAGCAATACCGCTACGTCCTTGTGGCCTTCAGACGCTGCCATGTATAAAGGCGTCAAACCATCATTGTCCTTGGCGTTGACCTCAGCCTTGGTGGCGAGCAACAATTTCACTACGTCCTTGTGGCCTTTCCACGCCGCCACGAACAACGGCGTCGCACCTCCGTTGTCTTTGGCGTTGACCTCGGCCTTGCTGGCCAGCAGCAATTCCGCTACGTCCTTGTGGCCATGCCATGCCGCCAAATGCAAAGGAGTCTGACCGAGGTTATCTTTGCTGAAAACTAAATCAGGACCGGCTTTGAGCAGAGCCTTGACCTTTTCCAAGTCACCACTCTTGGCCGCGTCATGAATCTCGCCGCAGAAGGCCCGGTTGCTCAAAGGGGAGAATATGAGCAGCACAACAAGGACGAATAATCTACAATTGGATAGTCCATATGTCATATGATGTTCTCTGCAGTCTAACAATTAATATACAACAGGTTGTTCGTATATTACATTGGCCAAATGAATACGAATGAAGCGGTGCGGCGGCTTACGGAAACTGTTCGACGCCAACATCTTGCGCTCGCGACCGAGCGCACTTACTGCGCCTGGCTCAGGCGATATTGCGACTTCTTCAAAGGGCTGCCCTTGCATTTGCCAAGTGAACATAAACTGGAACGGTTTCTGGCCGTCCTGGCCCAAAAGGATGTCGCCGCCAGCACCCAAAATCAAGCCTTTAATCCGATCATTTCCAAACTGCGTGCAACACGCAAACGAGGCGTCTTGGACTGTCCATCCTCCAATTTCATCCGGGCAGAGTTCATCTTCAAGCGTGCCACCGCACCCTGCCGCGCTCTGCGCGGCAGGGTGTGGCGGCACCGGCTTCCATCGGTTTCACAGGTGGCAGATCTGCCGCAGCCTGGGCAGCGCGCTACGGCCCTTCGCTTACGTTTACGGCCTCGTCTGAGGCTGGCATTGGCCGGTCAGGGGTGAAGAGGCGCTTGAACCGTTATCGCCGGTTCAGGGACGCTCTCAGAAGGAGGCGGTTTGCTTACTCCGCTTTGCACTGTGCTCGACGCCGTGTCTGTCCCCCTCGTCTCATGCCCGCCAATCCCGCGCCAGCCGGAACGACTCCGGTTGCGCAGGTACCGGCAAACACTCTTGGACAGCGTCACGTCGCACCAACCGCCAAACTTTGACAGTTCGTGATAGTCGCCAGCCCACCGTGTGGCCTTTGACTCGGTCAAACCGCACCCATTCAAAATCTTTTTCACAATTTCCCGTTGACAATTTCTATGCAACGGCTATTATTCCATAGTGATGAGGGACATGGGCCAGGCAAAAAGTGCCAGACGGCGGCGGGACGCAAACGGGGTTTCCCCGGCCCGTCGTCTTGTCCACCGTAGCTTTAGCGAAGGCGGAAGCTTTACAAAAGGCGGGGCCGCCCTGCAACCCGCCCTGCTCAGGCGGATGTCTGCAAGTCCCACCTTCCGCGGCGGATCAACCAAAGTTCTCCTTCGTTCTCTTCGTTCGCTTCTGTTCGCAAACCGCCCAACTTTATCGTTATCGCCCTGCTCCCCATGCCTTTGCCCCCTGTCCGTCAAACCAAATCAAACCAAATCAAACCACTTTTTTCAACCTTGACCACCTTGACCATCAACAGCCACCCCATCACCCCATCACTCCATCACTCCATTACTCCACCCCTCCACCCCTCCACCCGGCGTTCGCGGTTCAAAGCCACCCCCGGTTGTTTTTACTTATTAATCGTGTTATTCCTGTCCGCCAAGTCATGAAAGGTAAATATAGCATCCGCGCCGCCACCGTGGCGGATGTGCCGCTGATCCTCCAGTTCATCCGCGAACTGGCCGGCTACGAAAACTTGTCGCATGAAGTCACCGCCACGGAAGAGTTGCTCCGCCGCCACCTTTTTGGCCCGCAGCCCAAGGCCGAAGTCATTCTGGCGGCCGAGGACGGCGCCTGGGCCGGGTTTGCCGTCTTTTTCCATAATTTCTCCACCTTCGTGGGCAAGCCGGGGATTTATTTGGAGGACTTATATGTGCGCCCGCCGTTTCGCGGACGCGGCTGCGGCAAGGCGCTCATGGTTTATTTGGCGCGCCTGGCCCGGCAACGGGATTGCGCACGGTTTGAATGGTGGGTGCTGGATTGGAACAAACCTTCCCTTGATTTCTACCATTCCCTGGGCGCGTTGCCGATGGCGGATTGGACGGTGCATCGCCTGACTGGCGAGGCGCTCGAAGCCTTGGCGGCCCGGAGGCTGCCCGATGAAATATGACGCATGGCTGCCGTCCTGGGTGGCGGGCGCGCGCCGGTGCGCCGATTCTTTCGGAGGCAGGCCGGGAAGCGCAGTGCCCGCCTTTCCCGGCTCGCTCCAAAATCAGCCGGTGATTCTTCTTGCAATCCACGCGACAATGCTTATATTACAATAGTTTTGGGCATGTCCGCCGGTTGGCTCCTTTCAGCACAAAGTTGCACGCGGTGCTGGTGGATGCTTGAGCGCACAGACCGAAGTGGCGGGAGGTTTGCAGTTGGGAGTCAAACAAACGGTTTCATAAGAACTTGCATTATGGACATCGTGCGCAATCAGTTGAAAATACTTTTGGCGGCGGCTTGGTTCGCCCCTGTTTTCCCGGCATCGCCGGCGACCCATTTCCTGCCCCACGTTTACCCCGACGGCTCGATGGTCGCTTCCAAGCTGGGCAGCGACCTTTACCTGACGTTGGACCCAAAATTCCAGCAGGGCCTCCACCCCAATCCTGTCATGGTGGAAAAGATGGATGCCCCGGTCATCACGCCCATTGCCGTCAATGACGGGAACAAAACCCTGGGCGCTGTTTCCATTTCCGCCGGTTATATCGGCCTGCTCCATCACCTGGCCCATGCCAAGGCGATTGACCGCATCCAGCCCGGCTACTTTGAACAATACGTGCTCAATCTCGCCCGGGAAAACGGGAGCAATTCCCTGCCCGGGCTGCCCAATATTATTGACAACCGTTACTGGACGCAGGAGGTCATGAACGACCAGTTCAGCTATTTCAACCAGATGATCGGCATGACTTTGGCCCTCAACCTCTCCCACCATTACCTGGGCGATTACAGCAAATTCTCCAGCCGCATGCTCGCCGGCAAACTGGTCCCCATCAACGATTTCATCCCCCCGGACTCCTGGGACGCCGGCCTTAAAGCCGCCACCCTCAATTGCCTGAATTGCGCCGTGGCCACGGCCGGGGCCAAGGCGCTCTTTGAAGCCATTGACAAAATGCCCAGCCGCCCCCCCTGGGCCGCTTTTATCGTGCCGCCCGCCACCGACCTCAAAAACCTCAACAACCAACTCAAGAAATACGAGGACGACTTCTTCCACGGCCGGTTGAATTGAAGCGGGCGCCGAAAGGGCCGCCCGCCGGGGCCGCTCTCGCCGCAAAAAGTCATGCCGGGCCGCTTTGCCCGGCGCCAGCGCGCCGCCGCTCACATTCTGCTTGTAATCCTCCGCCCTTCCGACCCAAGATAACGCCCAACGGAGATGGGGCGCGAGACCCGCCTCCTCCCCCTTGCCGCCGGCCGGTGAGGTTGATGACGAAAGGCACCGGCCGGAATGAAACCGGCTCTGGGGCCGGCAGTTCATCGAGCGGTTCCATGAAAACTGGACATTGGACATCGTGCGCAATCAACTAAAGCGACTATTCGTGGCGGCGTGGCTCGTCCTCCTTTCGCCGGCGCTGGCCGCGCCAGGCGCCCCGGCCCATGTCTATGGCAACGCCCTCAACCAGACCCGCAAACTGGGCAGCGATCTTTACCAGACCCTCGACGAAAAATTCCAGAAGACCCTCTATCCCGAACCAATCCAGGTGGAGCCGATGGAGGCCCCCGTCATCGTGCCCTGCGAAGGCGCCGATCAAAACAAGTCCCTGCGCGAGGTCAAGATCTCCGTCGGCTTCATTGATCTGGTCAACCACATCGCCCATGCCAAGGCGATTGACCGCATCCAGCCCGGGTACTTTGAACAGTACATTCTCAACCTGTCCAAAGCGGCCGACGCCAATGCCCCGCCCGAGCCGCCCAATATGGTTGACAACCGTTACTGGACCGACGAGGTGATGAACGACCAGGCCGGTTATTTCAACCAGATCATCGGCATGGCCCTGGCCCTCAACCTCTCCCATCATTACCTGGGCCATTACACCAAATTCTCCAGCCAGATGCTCGCCGGCAAACTGGTCCCCATCAACCTTCTCCTCGCCCCGGCCGAGTGGGATGCCAGCGTCAAAGCCGCCACCCTCAACGCCCTCAATTGCGCCCTCGGCACCGACGGACCCAAGGCCCTTTTTGAGGCCATTGACAAAATGCCCAACCGTCCCGCCTGGACCGCCTTTATGGTCCCTCCCGCCACAGACCTCAAGAAGCTCAACAAGCAACTCAAGAAGTACGAAGATGACTTTTTCCATGGCAGGCTCAATTAAGCCTTCCACGCCCCTCCATTATACCACGAACTCCAGTTCCGGCGGCCGCGCCAGCAGACCCCGCTCGTGCGCCACACCCAGAAAACGCCGGATCGCCTCCCGCCCCTTCTCCCCGTAATCCAGCGTCCAATGATTGACATACATCCCCACAAACTCCTCCGCCCGCTCCCGGCCCATGTCCCGCGCCCAGGGCAAAGCGTGCCCCACCGCTTCGGCCCGGTGCTCCAGGCTGAATTGAATGCTCGCCTTTATAATCTCCGCGATCACCCGGCTCCTCCCCGGCCCCAGCCGCTTGTGCGCCACGTTTCCCCCCAGCGGCAACGGCAGCCCGTGCTGGCTCTCCTTCCACCACGCCCCTAAATCCTGGCACAACGCCAGTCCCTCCCTCGCATACGTCAACTGCCCCTCGTGAATGATCAGCCCCGCCTCCGCCTGCCCGCTCCGCACCGCCTCAAAAATCCGGTCGAACGGCACCACCACATAATTCAGGCCCGCCGCCGGTCGTTCCAGCCACAGTTGCAGCGCCAGGAACGCGCTCGTCATCGTGCCGGGCACCGCGATCTTTTTCCCGGCCAGTTCCGCCTTCCCCAACGCCCGCCGCGCCACCACCATCGGCCCATAGCCGTCCCCCATGCTCGCCCCGCTGGGCAGCAGGGCATACTGCCCGCTCACGTAGGCGTAGGCGTGAATGCTGATGGCCGATATATCCAGTTCCCCGCGCGTCGCCCGCTCATTCAAAGTTTGGATGTCCTGCAGAATATGCTGGAACTTCAACCCGTGCCTCGGGATCAACTCCTTGGCCAGCCCGTAAAACATGAACGCGTCATCCGGGTCCGGTGAATGTCCCAATGTGATCAATTGCGCCATGCCCCAAAACTACCCGCTCCCCCCTCCCTTTGTCAGCAGGAGAATGAATAAAGGGCGTTGCCGCACCCGGCCAGCGCGAATTCAAACCCCCTTTAGATCGTGCCCAAGCCCTTGGCGCTCAGAGCATTATGCGCTTCCATCCCATTCACCTCAATTATTTGCTTGCATTCGGCCCGTCTTATGTCACGTTTAGGTTCAGATTAGATCATTCTACGAATCCGCTATGGGAATTCTCCAAGTGAACTTTGTTCAGTGGTGATTGAGACCCGATCGTCGGGAACCGTTGGAAGCGCAGTAATCTTAATCTATCTGAAGTAAAGTAAATTAGAAGTATGAATACCAAACTATATGTCGGGAACCTTTCCTTTGACACCACCGAAAACGACTTGCAGGACCTCTTCGCCGCCTGCGGCCCCGTCTCGGAAGTCAATCTGGTGATGGATCGTTCCACCAACCGCCCTCGCGGCTTCGCCTTCGTCACCATGGCCACTCCGGAAGGCGCCCAGGCCGCCATCGCTCAGGTCAACGGCAAGAACATCCAGGGCCGTGACCTCACCGTCAACGAAGCCCGTCCCCGCGAAGAGCGTTCCGGCGGCGGCGGCGGTTCCCGCGGCGGTTACGGCGGCGGCGGCGGCGGCGGACGCAGCCGTCAATACTCGCGTTAATTTTTCGCGATCCAACTTTTCCCGAATCACCATTCGTGGAAACGTCAGGGCGGAATCCAATGGGTTCCGCCCTTTTTCATGCCCAGGCTGGTATGGCGACCATGAGTTCTCGACATCCCTTTGACAATTCTCTGGTAGCGCGGGCGTCCTCGCCCGCCGTGCCCGGCGTCTCGCCGGGTACATCATTCAGAATTTCTGTCTCGCAGTACTAGAACTTCAGATTCCACTCCTCTCCCGCGTATTTCTGCTCCAGGCGTGGAGGGATGACGGGCGGCATCTGGCAGTATTCCGCGGCCGACCACGCTTCCCGCAATGCGCTTTTGATCAGCGCCGCGGGCACCTCCAGGTTGGTCAGAAATTGGTCGTGCGTCCGGTCCTGCCGGTAATCCGGCCGGCGCGACGGCATGCGCAAAAACTTTCCCATCAGGGATATGTCGAAGTGCAGCAGAAAAGTCCCGTGCAGTATCATCGCCTGCCGTTTGCGCCGTTGCGCGTTGCCGGAAAATTTCCGCCCGTCCAGCGACAAATCGGTGATGCCTTCAACCCGCACAGTCCGCCCCAATACCCCCGCCAGCGCCTGCCGCTGCCGCTCCATGATATACGAATTCGCCGCCCCGGTGCTGCAGAGCGCTCGATGCCTGGCCACGTTGAGCACCAGCGCGTAGTTCAGGCAGCCCGGCCCCTGCAAAACCGTCCCCCCGCCGCTGCACCGCCGGTAAATCCCCACGTTCTCTTTCCGGCACGCGGCCAGATTGACTTCCAACTCCGCCCGATTGGCGTAGCCCAGCACCACGAAGTAATGCCGCGGCTCCCAAAACCGCAGCATCTCCGCGTCGGGGCTGTCCTCGCACGCCTCCAGCAGCGCCTCGTCGCACGCCAAATTGCCCGACGCGCCGGGCAGGGTCAAATCAAGCCATTTCATGGCCGGCCATTCAAAAGACCGATCCTTTGCGAGCTTTTCGGGAGCGCGACCGTCTCGGTCGCCTCCGTCGGCGTCTCGCCGACGGAATCTTTCCTCCAACACTGGCCCACCTCTTGGGTGAGTCTGCAAGCACATCGCTAATAATTCAGGATCGAAACTTTTGGCATTGTGCCGGTTTGGATTGGCAAGACAAACTTTTCCCGCCCCTCAAACCCCCGGCACGGGATCGGCTGCCGCCGGCAGGGCGGGACTCCCTGCCCGCCGTGGCTTCAGCGGAGCAGGGCGTCGAGCCGTGACTTTGCCCCTCATTCTGCATTCTGCATTTTGCATTCTGCATTTCCAACTTTGTTTTTCCTCGCCACCAACCCGGCGGCGGTTTAGCCTCCGCACCATGCAGGAACGCAGGATCAAATTCATCGCGGCAAATCTGCTGCTGGCCTTTTTTATTTGGCAGCCGCTCGCCGCTCAGGACAACCGCGGCACAACGGCCAGCCGCCACTCCCTATGGAAGGTCCAGGGCCAAAGCAACGTCGTTTATTTGCTCGGCTCCATTCATCTGTTGAAGCCGGAGAATTTTCCGCTGCCCGCCCCGCTCGAAACCGCCTTCAGCAACTCCCCAGTCGCCGTTTTTGAAACCGATGTGGAAAAGATGGAAGACCCGCAAGTCCAAATGAAGCTCATGAGCAAGGCCCAACTGCCGCCGGGCGAAACGCTCCAACAGCGCCTCTCCCCCCAGACCTATGCCGCCTTCACCAACCACGCCAGGCAGAGCGGCCTGCCCATGGAAATGCTCCAATCCATGAAGCCCGCCATGGCCGCCATGATGCTCGACATTGTCGAACTGACCCGGCTCGGGGCCGATCCCGCCAATGGCGTGGACAAATACTTCGCCGATCGCGCTGTCAAGGATGGCAAGCAGATCATCGGCCTGGAAACGGTGGATTTCCAGATAGACCTCATGACCACTTTCTCACCCGACGAGGACGACCTGGTGATGAAGACCTCCCTCAGGGATCTGGACGAGACCAAGCAGAATTACGGCGACATCATGGCGGCATGGCAGGCCGGAGACAGCGCCGCCATCCAAAAACTGTTGAACCAGGCCCTGCAGGAGGCGCCTTCCATCTACAAGCGGATGCTGCCCGATCGCAATAAAAGTTGGGTGCCAAAGATCGAGCAACTGCTGCGCGGCGGCAAAAACGCCATTGTCATCGTCGGCGTGGCCCATCTCGTGGGCGATGACGGCGTGGTGGAACTCCTGAAGAAAAACGGCCTCAAAGTCACCCAACTCTAACCACCCCGTCGCCAGCCGCCGATGAGCAATGCGTCCGGCATCGGTGGCAGGGCGGGCAGTCCCCTGCCCGCCGTCAACGACCACATTTCCCTTATTTCGGTGACCGCAGTTGATCGCAGTTTGGCTCGAGATCCTCGTTCGTTTTATTGCAGACTCAGGCCGTTCCAGCACAAAGGGCGGCACGCGAGGTTTCTCACTTTCCCTGCGCACGCTCGCCTTTGAGCAATTCCTGATTCTTCTGCAACAAGGCGCTTTCGCCGTTCTGTGCCGCCAGGTCGCAAGCTCTTTGCGCGGCCACGGCCGCCGCTTCGTGCTGTCCGGCCTTGGCATAGGCTGTGGCCAGAGTGCTGACCAGAAGGGCCTGCCGGTAATCGGTCAGTTCGCAGGCGCGCCTGGCCAGCGTGACGGCCCGCGCCGCCTCCTTGTCTCCTCCGGTGGAAAGCACGGCGGCCAGGTCGTTGAGGATGTCGGGGTAATCCGGCCGCAGCCGCATCGCCTCCTCGTATTGCCGGACCGCCTCGGCGGGCCGGTTCTGTTGCACCAGCGCCGCGGCCATGAAGGCGTGACTTTGGGCATCATCGGGGTTGAGTTGCAGCGCATGAGAAAAGCTGGCTATCGCTTCCGCGGAACGCTGTTCTTGCAACTGGGTGAAGCCGCGCAGCCTCCAGGTCTCGGCGTTGCCTTGGCCAATCCAGAAGCTCCCATACGCCGTCATGGCCCAGACCAGCACCAGCATCCGAAGCGCGCCCCGCCCGGCGTGATGTCTTTGTGCCAGCCAGTTCCACCCCGCTGCGATCAGCGCGCTGAACGGCGCCAGCGCGGGAAACCCGAAAAACGCTTTTCCCACGCTGTAGTAGGGGACTTGCAGGCTCATGTAAATAATTCCCAGGCCGAACATGCCAGCCAGACCGAGGGTCATCAGCCAGGCCGTCGTCGGATGGCGGACGAAATTGAAAAGCGCCGCCAGCAATCCGGCCCCGGCCAGCAGGGTCATGGCCCCGGCCAGCCAGTATTCCGCGTTCATCAAGTCATAATTCCAGGGCGGGCGGAAGGCCAGGCCCCCCCCTCCACTGATCAAGCCGTCGCCCCAGAGCGTCGAGTAAATGCCGTCGGCGAAACTATGAAAGCCGCTGAACAATGGCGACAACAGGCACTGCCCAAAACTCCAATAATGAGAGCTGGTTCCATATCCATAATCCTGCCACCAGGCCGCTCGGATATCGCCTTGCCAGTTGCCCACGATGGGCCGGCCAAAGTGCGCCCAAACCCAGCCGTAATACCAGCCGCAGACCATCACCCACCCCAGCATCACAACCCCAACACTGCGCAGCCAGCCCCGCAGCGAATGTTGGCCTTGTCCGAACCATCGCAGTCCCACCGCCAGCAAAAAGCACGGCGCCGCCAGCAAGGCCGATACCTTGGTTAACATCGCCGCCCCCAAGGCCAGTCCCAGGCCCAGATGCAGAAGCAGGCCGTCTTTGTCCGATTGCAACAGCCGCAGGCAAAAGTAGAACGCCAGCGTCACCCACATTCCCGCCAGCGGCTCGTTCGTCACGTACTGCGACAGATATAAGTGCGGCGGCAGAAACGCCGCCACCAGCAATCCCACCGCTTGCGCCGAAAAATTTCCCGGAAAGAGCAGGCCCAGGCAAAGCAGCGCCAGCCAGCAGTGGACCAGCCCGGCCACCCCATTGACGGCGTGCAAGAGAATCTCCCCGCCAGCCGAGCCGGCTTTCAATCCCCCTGCCTTCAGCAGCAGCGCCGATCCCGCGTAATACAGCGGCGGCTGATACGTTTCCCAACCCTCGTTTGGCAGCGGCAACACCGATTTCTCTTGAATGTATTGGATATACCTCTCATGGGCCGCGCCATCGAAACCCATCCAGTGCGGCAGTTGCGGCTGGTTGTTGATGAACAGCACGGCGCGGGCCGCGACAATGACCGTCAGGAGAACGTAAATCAACTTCGGCGGCGTCACCCCGTCGGGTCTCCCGGCCGGTCTCCGCAGCCAGCGCTCCACGCCCCAAATCAAAGCCACCGCGGCCGCGCAGAATAGCCCCAGCAAAGGCCAGACTCGGCCAACAGAG
>Ga0187848_10001775_pt1 | contig 17893 bp, 27 predicted proteins | sample June2016WEW_4_40_FD_132424 | JGI IMG/M metagenome (GOLD analysis project Ga0187848, IMG submission 132424) | Peatland microbial communities from SPRUCE experiment site at the Marcell Experimental Forest, Minnesota, USA - June2016WEW_4_40 | ecosystem: Environmental > Terrestrial > Soil >... | reverse complement strand
CTCATCAGCCGGTATATCCCAATCCGCCTGCCGTTGAATCCCAGCGCCAGACTTGAAAGGCTCGGAAAGGCGACTGAGTAGGCCGGGGCGCCCCGATGCGGTCCGTTCAATCGTGGCGCTGTCGCTGAGGCTACTCTTTTGCCGGCAGCGGCGCGGTAGCGCTTATTCGTAGAGTTGCAGCCCCTACCGCACTCTGTCCGGGAAGTTCCGGCGGGCAATTCGCAAGCCAAAACCCCACCGCCTCGCGCACTTGCCAAGACAAAGGCCAGCCGTTGAGCTTCATCTGGCGCTTGAGCCTATCAGCCTGATTCGCAGTCAAAGTCACCGTGGTCCGAACTTTCCTTCTCACATTCATGGCGGCATCATACGTTTGCATACTGTGTATGTCAAGCAAAAAAACGACCGCCGTCAGGGGTAAAAAGTGCCCGCCGCCAAGGGGAATTATTACCACCGAAAAGGCAAAAATAATTGTTGACACGGTAACTCCTGGGGCCTAGTATGCGTATGTATGCATGAGTATGCAGTTGAGTGAAGGGGGAGTCAGATGCAGCTTGATGTCAGCATTGAGGCAATACAGAACGACCCACGAGAGACCCACCGAGCCGGATGCACGGAATCTGGACGGGCGAGCGAACTGGGACGGATTGGAAACTCGATGAAAATTCAAATCGTTGCCAGGAACAACTACACATTGGTCACGGAGCAGCACATCGTCACCGGAACATGGAGCGGAGTCCAACGGCCAATCGACAGCGAATTGGTGCATGAGGTATTTGATATTGTCGAGGCTGAGGGAGTTGAACGGCGAGGATACTCGGGAAGTGGCGCTGGTGCTCGCGTCGTGATCGTTAACGACGAGGGCGAGGAGATGGAGGTTAAATCCCCGGCAGAGGCAATCGAGGTCCTGGGAGAAATCCCGACTGGTAGCCGGATGCGGGCATTCAAATTCCGTGCTCGCCGTGCTCGCCGTGCCGTGTGGAACGGTAACAATTTCGTGCGTGTCCACACTCCCAACATTGAGAATTGGATTGAACAGACCGCTGCCTAGTCCTGTTCCTGCCCTCCCTACTGGAGGGCAGCATAGAGGATTAGACCAATGAACGTCCATCAAGCGCAAAAGGCACTTAAAAAACTCTCTGAAGAGATCGGCTGTAATACATTCGAGCGGTATGCCCAGACAGGAACAATCTACCTGACCGTCCATAATCCCCAAGGGGAGTCGATGGTAATCCGCATCTCCGACCACGCGGATGCTTACGGACGGGCGGATTACACCTGTGATGATGTGGAGGGTTCGCTTTCCGGCGCGAAAAATCAATTGATTGCATTGCGGGAGACTTCTTGGACCGCAGTTCGCCGTCTGCGTAGGATTCGACGTGATCGGGACCGTCGAGAGTCCAGTAATCGACGCGAAGCTTGGATTCAGGGGGTACTCTCTGAGTATCCGAATCTCTACCCGACCCGTGAAAGCGCAGAACGAGAAGCAAACATCATATTCCAAAAATAGCACAGCGAGGCTCGGCCGTGACTGACAACTCGAAATGGTTTACTGTACTCTGCTCTGGCGGTTTTCGAGGTCGGAATATAAGGAAGGCGTGCCGCGCACCGTACCCCTACCGAACTGGAGAGAATGGCAATGACGGCTGAGCAGCACTTGGCTTTGTTGGCGGCGATTATTTGGGGTGCGCGAGAATACGGACTGACCATACCGGAGGCCGTGAAAGTGGCGGAGGCGCTTGTCGCAGAAGTGAAAGCGCGGCATCCGGCCCAAGAGACAATGGTGGGCGGGGGTCGGGATGAGGATGGCCTTGTGGGTAAAGTCGTTGTCCATCGCCGAAGCTGAGCGCTTTTTCCAGGCGGAAATTGAAGCCGCCGACACGCTCGAAGAAGTGGATGCGGCGGTGAGGGCGTGGGTTTTTCGCACCGCTCAGGAGAAATATAATGACAGTCGTTTGCATGGATTGTAAGAAAACGCTCGGCGAGAAGTGTTCGAAATGCGGCGCGGTGGCGATTGAGCTTGGAGACCCCCTGGATAGCGAGCGCCGCATCGTCCAGGTCAAATACGGCTCGCGAGCGCTCGACAAGCCTTTGTGGATTTGCGCCAATGGCGCTTGCCCTGTCACTTACTTCCCCGAAGGACTTGGCGTCGTGAGCCACGGCCTCTGTAACACTTGCTGCCAGTTGCGCTTGATGGGGAAGCATGTGACGGCGGATCCGGTTCACCACCAAGACACCAAGACACCAAGTACTTATCGTTAGGACTTTTCTTTGTGTCTTTGTGCCTTGGTGGTGAATCCTATGCGGAAAGCTCTCATTGACGTTTGTTCTTTCGTAATGCTGAATATCCTATGTTTAGTCTTAGTAGTATACTTGAAAATGTCAGGCGCGGTCGGGTACTTCTGCGGAATCTCGCTTGGCTATCTTTTCGGGCGGATCGTTGATAAGTCGTTGGGGCGATCGGTCCATTGAGCCATCGGGCCATCGAGTCATATGGCCATTCAAAAGCAAGCGACGATGCCGGGGATTTTTCAATGACTCGATGACCCGATCACCCGATGACCCAATCTGCTGAAAACTTACGATTGAAAGGACTTTCCCATGAAACTCGTCCGTTACATCGTTCTAGGCTTTTTCATTCTTGGCATAGCGAGCTTAGTAATATCCAGGGTGACTCAGCGGGCGCAACTGTCGAGCCTCACGGGAGACTTGCTGCCCGCGTCTAAGCAGTGGCAGACGGTGGGGCACAAGGTCCTGGTGGATCAATCCTGGGAAATGCAAACGCCTTCTGTGTGGGGCGTGCCGGGCGTGGATGGCGATCCCAACGGACTTCGCCTGTGGCTTGAAGGCTCGTTTGCCAGTTCCGATCCTGGAGTTAAAATGCTTGTCATGGACAACGACAACTGGAGCAAGTGGCAATCCGGCTTTCCCCCGCTGCCGCTTGGCTCCGCGATGCCGGGCGAGACTTTCCACCTTCATGCCGACACGGCGGGTTATTATTTCGGCTTCTTTCCCGCGCCGCGCGCCGCTGTCGGAATCCCCACGTCTGCCGGGAGCCTCATTGCCGGTGTGCTCGAAAAATACCAGGAATCGCACCCCGCGCCCATCGCCATGACAGCGCACGTTGAAGTGCTGGTGGAAAGCTTCGCCACCGAATCTCAAGCGGAGGCGGAACGAAGGCTCTTTTCCGCAACGCAGAAGTAGAAAGTGAAAATGACCACCACCAAGGCACCCCTTGGTGGTGAACTTACAACTGACAAGTGATGACTGACAACCGATGACTGTTTCTCCCGACCAACTCGCCTTCATCCGCAAGCACGGCGTCACGCGCTGCCCGCCCGCGCCATCTGTCGGCGTGTTCTCGTGCAAGCACGTTTCCGAGCAGGAGATGATTCGCCGCATGTGCCTGTTGCCCGAGTTGCCTTCTCCCTATCACCGGGATGTGGGCGAGAAAAACGGGAAGCGAAAAGGGAAGAGTAGGTACGAATTGTGAATCGGGCCATCGGCACATTGAGTCATCGGGTCATTGAAAAAATGGCCAGATGACCCGATCACTATATGACCCGATCCGCCAAAAGCTGGAGGGCTAATTCTATGGTTCAAAAACTCGATCCTCGGGGCGTGATCGACCCCACGGACAATGTGTGCTCGGCGCCGGAGTGCGTGGAGAGGGCGTACCAAGAAGCAATTCTAAAGTGTGAATAGTGAATGGTGAATTATGAAAAATAACAAATGCAAACCGATCGTGTTCCGAGTGCATGCCAGCGTCTTCTGGATTCTCTTCCTTACTATTCTCCCAGTCTTTTTCCTGGTGGCGATCTGGAAGTGGACAGGGAACGACCTTTCTCTTGCTGATACGTTCCGGGAGGGCTGGGCGGTTTTTACTGGGCGTGACTGATGACTGGGGACTTCTCCCATGAGACTACTTCTTACGAATGCGCAGGGCGAGGACTTCGAGACTTGGAAATTCCGGGTCACGCAGGAGGCGCGGCGCGAGCCGCAGATCGCGCAGATGAACGCAGATAAAAGCACGGCGGCTGAAAACCGAGCGTTAATCCGATTGACGCCTGTATCTGCGAAATCGGCGTAATCTGCGGTCTATCTTTTCCTGGGCTTCACGTACCGCTCGACCAACTTGCCTAGCACATCGGCCACAAGGTTGCCCGGCCCGCCGCGCAAAATCAGTTGCACGCGAAGCCCGGTGGGGCCATTCCAATCCACCGGTCTGCCGGTAAGCAGCGCCGAGATGTGCTCCATTTCGAGTTGAAGCTGCCACGCGCCGTTTGTCATCTGCGAGCGCGCCGGCTCCGCATGATCTTTCATGTGGCGAAGAAAGCTTGCCGCCTCCGTCAACTCCTGGAACTGCTTTGTCGATCTGCCGGGGATGTCGGTATGGAAGTCTTTGGCGAGACTGTGAAACCCGCGCGTGATGATTTTCTCCGCCCACTCGTCTTTGGTCATGTCCTTGGCCTATTGTAGTGGTTTGAAGATTGGGTCATCTGGTCATCGGGTCATCGAGCCATTGAAAAAATCACCCGATGGCCAGATCACCTGATGGCCAGATCCCTGAAAGCCGCTACGCATTCTCTTTCTCGTTCGGCTCTTCACCCTCCGCTGGCTCTTCGGTGAAGTACGAATGGAACTCCTCGATGAATGCCTTTAGCCGCGGATGCTGGGCGATTTGCCCAAGGATCGGATGCCCTTGTATCATGGTTTCAAGCTCTGCGGGCGTCATGGCGCCGAAATAGGTTGCCGCTTCCGGTGCCGCGAGTTGCAGGAACGAAGCCACGTCGTCGCCAGACGTGCCGCCCTTGAACAGCTCGACCAATCTGAGCCACATCCACGATTCCACGATAACCTGAGCTTGGGCAATTTGCTCAGCTTCGGACCCTGGCGCTGGCGCGGGCGCCGCATTCCCCGCCGACGCGCCTGGCGGCGGTGGAGCAGCGGGCGGGGGGGGCGCTCCCGCTGCGCCGCCAGGCGTTGCACCAGACGCGGCGCGACTGCCGGCGAGAATGGTTCCGGGACGCGCGCTGCCGGCCGCTATTTGCGCCGCTTGCACGGGCGAAGGTCCGCGCGTCTGGATAATCCCTTGCACAACTCGGCTCACAATTCCCTCCACATGCTGCAAAATCTGCGGCGCAGTGTTGGCGAGCGCAACCTTCCAATCGTCTCTGCCCCCGCCCCCGGTGCCTCCGACAGCCGGAATGATTCCCAGGCTTTTCAGTGATTCAAACACTTTGCCTACGCCATCCAGGGGATTATCGTTCCGCTTCGACAGCAGGCCCAGGCGCTCGAACAATTCCAGGTTCTTTATGAAGCCCGAATCGGCATCGGCCTTTGGCGCGGGCGTGTCGATGGTGCGAAGGTCCTTGAGCAGCGCCAACATGCTCGACAACTGAGTCATCGGATCGCTGGCCTGTGGAATCTGCTTTTCCAGCATCTTAACCGTAGCGTCGTTGGCCTTGCCCATCATCTCCATCACTTTCGCTACGGCCTCATCGGGCTTGGTGAGGTTCGCTTTCACGTCGGCCATTTGCTTCTCGACTAACCGAATCAGAAACTCTTCCGTGCTCTGATTGGGCGCGCCTGCGGTGGTGTCGGTTTTCGCCTGGCCGATGATGGTGAACTTGCCGGAGAACAAGCCGCCGTGCTCGCCTTTGGCGTCCCAATTCACCATGCACCAATAAGTTCCGCCGCCAAAGCGCTGCCGGATTTCTTCGATGGTGAACGGCTGGGTAAAGATTTCGAGATAGCCCGAGCCGCGAGGCGGGCGGTTGAATGGACGCCCTTCTTCCCGGTAGTCACCCTTCACGCGGTATAGGTAGGCGGAGACGCGGTGTTCCCAATCGGGCGTGGGAATCGCTTTCAACTTTTCCCAGAAATCCAACTCGCTCAATTCCTGCCGAAGCTCTTCTTTGCGGCTAAACGGTTCCTCGGCCCCAGCCTCTTCTACAGCCGCGCCACTCGCGGGCGCTTCAATCGTTTCTTTCACGATTGTCGTCTTAGTCGTCGGCACGCGCGCGGATGGACCCGCTGCGGGCGCTGGCTTCAGTGTGCTTGCTCGTGGCATGGTTCTCCTGCTTTCATCCGCAGATTACGCAGATTTCGCAGATTTCGTTCTTCTGGTCTGCTTGATTGTTTGCGGTGTTTTCTTGTGATGTTTGCCGAGAAAATGTTGCTGAATCTCCTGCTTAGTTCCGGTTAGAGCTAGGTGATGCTCCAAGCACCTAGCGGCGTAACCGGACTGTCGGATTTTCCCCATATTCGTCAAAGTTGGTACTGTGGACATCCAGTTTGTAACTTTAATCTGCGTCCTCTGCGGCTCAGTTTTCTTTCTTGGCTTCTCCCGCTTTCGGCGCTGGCGGCAGCTGCATCGTCCGCAGTAGTTCCATCTGCGCTTTGATCTGCCGGAAGGCTGTCCACACCTTGACCGCCAAAGGATCGTTGCTCCCAAACCAGATCACCGCCTGGCGCACTGTCTCCACATCTTCGCTCATGTCGATGAAGGCTCCGAGCACTGAGCCAATGAGTTTTTTGATCTCTCGGTCGGTGAGTGACCTTCCTGGCTCAGTAAATGGGTTCAAAGATTCGTCCATAAAGCCTCCTGTAACCTCGTTTTGATACGCTGTCGTGTGGCACTGCCAGGGATTATACGCGCTTGCAGCGATTTGTCAAGAGTTGCGGGTTATATTTTTTGCTCATCCTGCGCCTTTGTCAATCAAATTGCTTGCGTTCGCGGATTATGTCTCTCTAACCTTGTGAACGATGCTGAACGTCCAACAGGTCGGCGCCTGGCAGACCATCCGCGTGCCCCTTTCCGATGGCGACCCCGGCGTTGACGAAACCATTGGCTACATCCGTCAATTAGTGGACGAAGGGCTTTGCGATCCTCGCGTGCGCCGCGTGGCCACAGAGATCATTCGCGGCGCCGGCGTGCTTCCTTACGACGAGTTGGGTGAAGTTCGCGCTATCTTCGAGTGGGCGCGCAACTGGCGCAATGTGCGCTTCTTCAAAGATATGGTGGGCAAAGAGATGTTGCAGCCCGCCTGGTCGATCCTCGAATCCGGCGCGGGCGACTGCGATTGCATCAACGCGATTCTGCTGCCCTCGCTGCTCGGCGCGGTTGGATACGCCACACGCGCCGTCACGATCGCGGCTGACCCTTCCGACCCTGACAACTTCTCGCACATTTATATCGAAGCGCTGGTTGACGACGGCTCGGCAACTGGCGCTTGGATCCCGCTCGACGTGGCCCGGCCCGGCGCAGCTTGGGGAAAAATGCCGGAACACTTTTGGCGCATTCGCCGCTGGCCGTTGATGGAAGCTGCGGAAGTGGCCAGTCAAAACATCGGTAGGGGCGGTTCGCGAACCGCCCCTACATACCTGAATGGCGTTGCAGCTCGCCCGCGTGTGGGAGTTCCGCTTATGAGAATTCGAGTGGGCCGCCTGATGCCGCGTTTTGGCCTTGGCCAGGATGATGGCGGATCGGGCCTAGACATCCTTCCTTCAGGTTCGAGCCAGCCGATTCTTTCCACTCTTGCGCCTGTAACGATGCCGCAGAATTATGCGCCCGTGACCGGCTCGCCTGTGGTGAGCAGCACTGGACCATCGTCCAGCTATGTTTCTTCATCAGGCCCTTCACTAGCGCAACAACTCACGCCCATCCTCCAAGCCGTTCCTGGAATCGAAACGGGCGTGGCAACCATTGTGAGGGCGGCGAACGCGCCGGCTGCTGCCACGCTGCCGGTTGTCCCAGGCGCGCAAAGCGGAACGGCGGTAGCGACGCTTTCCACCGGAGGCTCGAGCCTCTTCACCATCGGTCTGATACTTCTTGCCGCAATTGCGGCAATGAAAATGTTCAAACAGTGAGGCGACACATGGCACGGCTAATGCATTGGCAGGTTACAGTCCCAAGCGCGCGGCGCCCTTCGCCTCGCTTCGGCTTGGGCAGCTACTATCGGCAGAGTGTCCAGACGCGAAGCCCTTTGGGGAACTTGTTTTATAGAATCCCCTTGAGTTTCTACCGCGAAGCGCCATCCCCCATGCCCTATCCTGTGGGCAGTGACCTTTTGGGCGGCGCAATTCTGCCCACTCCTTCCGGATCCAATCTGACAGGCGGCGTTTGCCCGGCAAGGGCTTCCGGGAATCCCTGCCCAATCGCGGTCCGCGGCGCTCCAGGAACCGGGCTTTCGGGCCTCGGAACGTGCCCCGCGCACGCCACAGGCCATGCTTGCCCATTCGCGGGAAGTTCAGGACGGAAATTCAGGGCCCCGCGCTTTGGCATGGGCTCGTTGGGACAGACAACTTCCTATACCGATGCCGCAACCGGCTGGAGCGTCGGGGCGGCAGGGCAAATCAATAACAACGCGGGAAGCAACGTCTACGATCAGTATATGACGCCCGATCCCGGAACTTACGGTCCCTTCACTGTCGATGCTTCGGGCAATGTCTCATTGACCGCTACCGGAGCCGCAATTTGGTCCGCTGCTTCGGGTGCGCTGGTAGCTTCCAATGCTATCGCGCCTCCGACTCCGGCTGCTGCGGCGCCAGTGACGAGCGCTGCTCCTGCTGCTGCCGCGCCAGGGTCAGGTGGTACTCCAATTTACGGCGGGGTTGCCGCGTCTGTGCCAGCTATTGCAGCCGCAGGCGCATCGTTTTTTGCTGCGCCCACCGGCTATGCCGCAGCTCCAGCCGCAGCAGCCGCTCCGGTTTCCTGGTGGAATCAGACCACCACGCTCTTTGGAACGAAGATCGCGAATTCCAGCCTGGCTGTCGGGGGCGCGGTCATTGCTGCTGTCGCTTTGACTATGGGTAAGAAAAAGGGCCGGTAATTCATTGCGTAGCGCATACCAACCCGTGATGCCACGATTCGGAAGCCGCCCGCCGATTCTGCGGGCGCGCGCGCTTGGGCAATCCGCGTCTGATTATCTCGTGCCCGGGCAAGCCTACACCGTGCAATTGGGGATTGCCGCAACTGGAATTCTTTCCAGCGCTGCAAGCGCCGTGCTTCCCAGCTCGCTTCAGACCGGCGCGATTCAAAGCCTGATTGGCCAGTATGGTCCTTTTTCCGGGGGAACGTTGACCCTTTCGGGAGTCTCCGTCTCCGGCTCAACGGTAACAGTTGTTTTCGTGGCTAACACTGGCGCGGACGTGCTCACGCTGGGCGGCATCGCGGCGGCGGTCGCTGACATGCTGAATAATGTGGCCAGCGGATACTCTTTCACCGTGCTGGGCCTTGGCTCTGGCCTGGGCACTACCACCACCGCAGCTCAGGCTGCACAAACTCCGACGCCGACGTTGTGGAATAGCCTGAAAGCTGTTCTTGGAATGGGGCCAGCGCTTCCCGGAAATCCGCCCCCGACAAACGCCGCGCCCACTTGGATGGTTGTCGCTTTACTAGCTTTCGTCGGATACGCCGCTTACGACAGTTTTTCTTAGGAGGACCTATGGCGCAAAAAGTGAAAATCAGGTTCTACAAGCGCAACCCAAAAGGGAAGCGGGGCGAGCTGGTGATGACCATCGTGGGCACAGGGCGAACGAAGGCTTTGGCCAAAAGCAGTGCCACACGAAATGCGCGCACCTACGTGCGAAGGAACATCATTGCGGGCTTTCACGACGCCACGGGCTTTCACCCGATCCGAGCCAGCGCCGATTATAGCCCTGGACGCGCCGGAGAAAAATTCCGCTCTCGCGGGCATGGAGTTTCAAAAGGAAAACAGCGCCGAAGGGTCGCAGGCGGCAAAGCGAAACGCGGAGGCGCGCTTTACAGTTCGCATTTCTAACGTAGGGGCACGGCTTGCCGTGCCCTAGTAGGTCTAAATCCTATGGCTGGCTTTCGCACTCAACACATCGCAACGGTCCCTAAGGGCTGGAAGGTAAAGACCGTAACGCACCCTTCTGGCCACGAAGCGCGAATCGCCTTCCCTCCAGGCGCGCGTAAGAAGGGAAGCGGCCGGCTGGTGGAGATCCTTCACCCTAACCGCGAGAAAAATCCCGAGCCCGGCTGCATTGAGATTTACGATCTCGCGGTAGGCCACGCGGGAGTGCCAGAGCCTGGCAGTCCTTCAGCGATCGGGATCTCGAAGGGGATTGGCGAACTCGCTGGTGCGCCTTTCCAGGTCAGCTCGAATCCCAAGGAGAAAACCAAGACGCGCGAGCAGCTCGAGAAGATGCAGGCCAAGGCCGTGCGGTTTCTCCGTGATGTTGTGGGCGACTCCGACAAGGCCGACGAGATCGACGACATGACCCCGGAAGAGTACGCCGACAAAAAGCGCGTTCACCTGGTCAACAAACGCTCCGTGCGAAAAACGCTCTCCAAGGTGAAAGAGAAAGTGAAGAGAGCGCTCCACATCAACAAGAGCAAAAAGCGCTGCAACAAGCGCCCGCGCCGCAACCTTGATGAGATCCCGGAGGTCCAGCGGCTCTATGAAACTTTCCAGGGCCACCCGGCAAAGGTAATGACCGAGCTCGACGAGCCTGACGCCCGCCGCGACGACTTCGCGCACTTGGGCTGGCTGGTTGACTTGGTGATTCAGCCTTACGGTGACGCCCTCGAGGGAATCGCCGATCCCAACGACCTCTCCGATGAAGAAAAAAGTTTGCGCGATTCTTCGCCGGACATGACCCAGCGCGCCGTTTGGCAGCAGCTTGCAGAGGATTTCGGGGTTGTCTACGTGGTGCTTGACTTCTCCGGTGGCCAGAAGATCCCGGAGACTACCGCATTCAAGAAATACGGTGACGGCGTCATCGTCGCGGGCGCCGCTTCCGGCAACAGCATTTATTTTTTGGGCGGGAATCAGGATGTGAGCGGGTTGCTCGACCGCTTCAAAGTGGACGCGAGCAAGGACCGCGTGGCGCTTGGCGTGCTGGTCGCGCTCACTTATCTTGCCGCGAAGTCGATTCCTGACGAGCCTGAGATCGACAAGAAACCTATCGCCTGGCAACACATCCTTGGCGAAGAAGGCGGCGACCCGCCGCTGGTGTTCTACGACAAGCTGCAAAAGCGCCTCTTCCTGGCAGGCGGGAACTATTCGATCGAGGCGCCGGGTATCACGAATTGAACGGGTAGCGCAGACCTGTCCTTTAAGTCTGCGGCTCTTACAAATGCAGATGCCAAGATTTGGAATGAAAAGTTCGGGGGCCTCACTGCGCATAAACGCGCGGTTTGGACTTGGCCAAGGCCCAACAACGGAAGGCCCCCGATTTACTTCTCGCCGATTCCATCGTCCGCTCGGCCAAGCCACCAATATGCCCACCGCCGTTGTGAGTACAGCCGGGTCTGCGGCTTCTGCGGGCCTAGCCACGGCGGCCATCGTCGGCGGAGCGGGCAGCACGGCGGCGGGCATTGCCGCTGTAGCGATCCCTTTGATCGGAATCGGCGTTGCGGTTGTGGCCATCCTGCTGAAATTCCTCGGCAAGGGCTGTGGAGCGCCTTGCACGGTGACGGCTCAGCTTCACCAGATCGTGGATGCCACCATCGACAACATTATTAGAGTGGCGCAAGCGGGGCTGATTACTGGCCCCGAGGCGCAAACCGCTCTTCAGGGCATGATTAACACCGGCCAACAGATCGAAGATCAAGCTTCTCAGTATCCCCAGCAGGTTGCGAACAGCATCAAGCAATTCGATGCTGACATTCAGAATGGGATCGCGGAGATGGCCGATCTGCCGGCCACGCTCTCACAAGCTTGGTCTCTTAGCGCGGCGCGGGCGCTTTACGTTGGCCACGGAACGGGCTCAGGGGAGTTGCAAGCGTGCGGTCCCGGCACGTGGTACTGCGCTTCGATCAGTCAAGCGGACACGCTTACCGATCAAATTTTGCAAGCCATTATCAGCAACCGGAGCGCGGCAGCCGCGGCGCCGGCAGCAAGCGGGGTTGTCTCGACACTGGAATCCGAAGCGGCGTCCGCTGGGCTGACTTCTCCATCCGGGGGATTGACTGAAATGGGATACCTCGCGATCGCGGCAGTCGCCGTGGGAGGGATTCTACTTTTGCGGGGAACTGGAAGGCCCAATTGACATGGCAATGACAAGCATCCTCGACACGGTAGGCCGGGCATTCGGGATTCAGTCGCCGTCTTTGAGTTTGGAGGAGCGTATCAAGCACCAGCGGAATATCGTGTTGCGCAAAGAGCAGAAGCGCCTTGGCCGGCTGGTGATGGTTATTTTCGATCCCTTGGGAATGCACCGCCCGGTTGTGACGGATCGGAAACTTTTGCCGGCATTCAACGCGCTCGACTGGCAAGGCGACCGCATGTGCCCGGGTCCGTGGCTGGGACTCTCGAGCGACCAGCAAGACTTGGTGCTTTATGGCGAAGATGGCCATTTTCTCGGGGCAGTGCCTCATCCGCCCGACGTCCGTGACACCACCGGACCGGTTGCGGTGGACGTCGAGCAAAGGTATCGGGATCGCACTACCGAAAAGCTGAGGAATTCCAATTTCCTGTTGATCGAGCCGGTGAACGAAATAATTTACAAGCCTTTCGGCATTGGCTCTTGGTCAAAGATCAAGGTGCTCGCCGATCACCACGGAAGGCACATGAGTTTCTTGATCGACCCTGGCGCGCGCGAAGGGCACTTTATCGGCGGGCGCTTCATCATCGGCGCGCATGTGTAAGAAGGCTAGCGCCGAACGGCGCTCGGCCAGGATCACGAAGCAAAGTTTTGAAGGAGGCCGTATGGCGAAAGCTTATGTAGTAGGGAACCCAAGAGGCAAGAAAAAAAAGAAGAGTGGTCCCTCAGCTCAGCACAAGGCCAAAAGACGCAAGCCAAATCCGCTCGAGGCGGTAATCACTGGCGCGGGTCTGAACCCACACCGGAAAAGGAAAAACAAAATGGCAGCGAAAAAAAGGCATCACGCGAAAGCGCGGAGTAGCAACCCGCGACGGCATCACACGGCAAAGAACAGACGGCGGCATAACCGCCGCCACAATCCGCTCCTGCCCGTGCAAGCGAGCAGAATCCCGGCTCTGCTGATTGGCGGAGCTGCGGGCGGTGTGGGCTCGGTCTGGATTCCGAATCTCCTCCTGGCGTCTAGCGACGTGGGGATCTTCGGGTATCTATTGAACGCCATCACGGCGGTTTTGGGCGCTTGGGCGCTTTCCGCCTTGAAGCTCCCCGATGTCGCCCTCGGCTGGCTGATCGGCGGTGGAGTCGCTGTGGTGGGCCGCATCATTGACGATTACACCGGCAAGCAAATCATCCAGTTCTCAGCCCCTATGAGCGGCATGGGCCAATTCTACCGGCAGAACAGGACGGCTCTCCCCACATTCACGGGAACTGACCTGGTGGACCTCCGTGGAACGCCCGTGCAGCAAGCTGTAATGGCGCCCGCGCCTGGCACCGGAGTGGTTGCCGGAGTCCACACGGCAGGCTCTCCCGCAGCCGCCAGGAAAGCCGGAATGGGCTGGGCGCAAATGCGCCGGCGAACGGCGTAATTGGTTTTAGGCAAGATCGTAGGGGCGCTTTGCGAAGCGCCCCTACAGTAAATTCACATTCACCGTCTCCGGCGACAAGCGCCGGAATGAGAGAGGACACCAATGCTAAGAAACTTTCACGAAGTTGACGAATCGGAACTTGGCCGGCCTCACCTCCGGCGCCGCAATCCCGTCTTGCAGGCCAACATGCCCGCAAGCACTCAGGATCCGAGCGGTCTACCGCTGCTGACCCTGGACATCATCCGCCAAAACCTCTACACCTTTTACCAGGTCGAGGTAGCAACCAAGCTCGCCAAGCAGGCGATTTTCTCGGTGGGGCAAAACGGATTCTACACGCCCATCGGTGGAACGCAATTCCAACTGACCGACCTCCACACCAACCTGCTCACCGGCGCTTCTGGCGGGCTGGCGAATCCGCAGCGCTTCATGTGCCGTGGTCTCGCACGGTACGTCCGCGAAGACATCAATCCTGATGACTTGGTGTACTGGAATTTCTCCACCTTCGTCCAATTGCAGATTGGCGACACCAAGAAGCCCTATTTCGAGGGCCAACTGATCCAGATCCCGCAACCCTCTGCCGCTTTCGTTCAGTACGCACCTGCGAATACGTATTCCACGGGCGCGGGGAGTACGACTGGATGGCCGGTCAACGACAATTACTACCCGTTGTTGGCCGATGGCTTGATTGACCCCACCACCAATCAGTTCATCCAGGATGCCGGAATCACGATCGACCAGGGCCAGTTCTTCGCCCTGATACTCGATCCGACGCTGACTAGCGGGGCTTTCCCGATCTATACCACGCTTGGCTCAGACGCGCATGGGCTTGGGATCAACGCCTACTTCCACCTGGTTGGTGTTCTCGGCCGTTCCGCGCAGTAAGGGTTTCCCGCTGGGGTGGTTTCATTCGCGTAGGGGCACGGCGCACCGTGCCCCCACAATTGGCGACGAAGAGAGGTTCTTATGAGCAATGGGAGTAGTACGCAAACTTGCCCTGCCTGCCAGGGCGAGGGAGCAGTGGGAAGTTTGACGACTGGCCGGACAATCACTTGCCCGGTCTGCAACGGCCAAGGCGCGGTCTCGCAAGAGAACACTTTCCCGGCGCCATTCCATTACGTGTTCGGCGGCACAGCAGGGTCTTTCGCCGTGCCCAGCGGCGGCCAGGTTGGCTTTCCCAAGCAACTCGCCAACGAATGGGAATGGGAGCTGATCTTTATGATGGGCAGAGCAGACTTCCCCGATGGGATCGCCTTGCTCCTCGAGGACGTGGGCAGTCAATTCAAGTTCTCGGATTATCCGGTTGCGTTTGCGAACTTCTGCGGCAACGCGCAGTTGCCCTTCCCTGAAGGGCTCGAGCCTTACCGCTTTGGCAAGAAAACCAACCTGACGATCACTGCCTATGACATCGGGACCATCCTTCAGCCGGCTCTCGTGATTGGAACTGGCGACGGCGTTACCAAGACATTCGCTGGAGTGCTTGCTCGGAACGGGCAATCGCAAGGCGGACCTGTGCTTCCTGGGTCGGTGGGTGTAACGGACCCCCCAGGAGTCATCGTTGGCTCAGATTCAGCCAAAAATGGGGCTATCGCCACCGTCCCGCCTGGCGTCGGAATCATCGGCACGATGAATTATCAGACGGGCGCGATTTCGGTAACCTACGCCGCTGCCCCGGCTGTCGGAGACCTCATCACGGTCGCTTGGACCTCGGGCGTGGCACTCAACAACGTCGAGATCGACATGTGGGGCCATGCGCTGCTGACCGCTGTGGGCACCGGCGCAATCGCCCCAGCGCTCGGCTCGTAAGAGGCAGCCGCAGATTAACGCAGATGAACGCAGATCAAAAGACAAGGCCGGTTCTTGGCTTTTAGCTTTGGCTCTTTGATCTGCGAGAATCTGCGCCATCTGCGGTTCTGAGAAGGAGAGTTATGGACTACGATAAAATCATTGCAGAGCTTCAAGCGCATTTCAACGGGACCTTGGAGATTCAAAAGAGAAGCGGTCCGGTGCAGGCGATGGGCAGCGGAGCAACCGCCGCGCTCCTCCAGATCGCGATTCAGCTTGCCGTGTTCAACAAGAATTTCGAGGCTTATGTGAGCAGTCTCGCGCCGACGCCTTCACCAGGTCCAGCGCCTGCACCGGCCCCAGCTCCCGCGCCTGCTCCAGCCCCGGCAGCTCTCAAACCGGCAGCGTCGGCAGCAAAGCCCGCGGCTACTCCAGCGCCGGCAAAGTAGAGGCGGCTTTACGCCGCCACCTATGAACCGAGGATGAAATGGGAAGCCCTTTCGCACAGCCCTCTGACGCGCCTCCGCCAAGGAACCGTCTTGGCCTTTGGCTCAGCTACCGCAAGCTGATTACGAAACCCTACGTTCCCAGCCGCGCCGATCGCGAGCGCTTGCGTGGCTCAAGGTTTTATCAGGCGGTCATCAACTGGTCTCTGGATCCGGAACAGACGGATTCTTTCTTCACCGTCACGCCGGGCTATTTCGGCGTGTGGGGTTTTGTCGGATCGAGTCAACAGCCGGAAGGCGTGCAAGTCTCGCTTTACGACCCGGAGCGCAAGCGCCAGCTTACCGAAAGCCCGCTAGTGTTTGACAACTTCGCCGGCACGGCCCAGCATCCCTTTATTTTCGCCAGCGCCGGCGGGCGATTGTCGGGCAAGGGCGGAATCTATATTTTCGAGCCCAACACTCAGATCCTCGCCAAAATCGCCAATCTTTCAAAGATCGCGAACTCCGGGCAAATCGTTTGCAACGGCCGCGTGCTGACACGCCGGCCCAATCCCGATGACATGGCGCCGGCATCCCAAGTTGAATCCGGCCTCCAGCAAATCCAGGAGCCGCCCTGGATCAAGATGCCGCACGCAGGCGAGCCGTTCAACCCCACCGGCTGGATCGACGTGCCCGCGATCGGGGCGACTGCGACCATTGTAAGCCACAAGGTCGGCACGGGCAGAAATGCGGTCATCAACCGCATTGCCAATGAAGTTGTGGGCGGCGGCTGGGTGGATGGAGACGGCACGCTGGTGTGGCAGATCACACGCAACGGAGTCCCGGTCAAAAACCAGGAAGCGATTGTTTCGAGCATGGGACCCGTCTCCTCGCCTTCGATGTTCGGCCCAATCCTGCTGATTGAGAATGACACCGTTGCCCTGACGGTCAAGAATGTGAATGTCGCCCCAGCCGAACAGCTCATTGGGGGAAGATTCGATGGATGGGATTATCCCAAAGGTCTTGGGCCAAGCAACATCTGGTAACCGCCTTGTAGCGCGGCAATCATGGCCACATCAGGAGTTTGGCGGGTGCGGGTTTCCTCTTGAATCCTCCTTTTCCCGCACCCTGGCTTTTTATGAACCACCAAGACACGATCTGAGATTTCAAATTTGAAATTTCAAATCTCAGAATGGTGCCTTGGTGGTGGATTGGGTGAAACGATATGAGCATGTTCCAAAAGAATGAATCGAAAGACCGGCTCGGATGCGGGGGGGCCGTGGTGCGCGTTGCGCTGGGGATAATCCTCGGCTCTTCGCTCGCCTGGTGGATTCTCTGGATGCCGAAGCCTCAGAAGGTCGAAGCGCAATTCGCCGGCCAAAGCACTTTCAGCTTGCCCTTCTCGCTCAACATTGACGGGCACAGCACGGCTCCACAATACGTCATTATCCCCAACCGTGGCCAGGTGGCGGAAACGATCAGCTATTCCTGGGATGCGCACTGCTCGCCGCCATTCACTTCAGGGAATATCTACCTTGAGGGATCGAACAACAACGCGAATTGGTTTGTGCTCACGGCTTCTGCCGGAGTCTACTCGAGCACAGGCTACGCAGTCATGTACTCGAATGGATACTTTACTTACAAACGGCTCTCCTTCCCGGCATGTGGCACGAGCGCTCTTCCTTCAACCTATTCTGGGACGTACACAGGCTACACAATCCCTCTGCCGCTGAATAATGTTACACCGACCATTTTTCCGGTCTCAGTTCAAGCCGCTGCCGCGCTCGGCCCTGTGGGATTCTATTTGGTTTCAGGCTTTCAGTGCTTCAATCCCAATGCCTCAGTAGCGTATCTGGCAATCGGATTCGAGAATCTGGTCGTCGGGATCCCGGCAGGGCAAGTCTACAATTACCAGGGGCCGGCTTTCATCGGAAACAGGGCAACTACAAACATCGGGGCCTTTACAACTCCAGCCCTTACGACGCCGGTGAGCACGGCGGTGCCATGCACTGTGGAATTGACTTCCGGGCCGTTCTATCCCCTGAGCCCGCCCATAGCATTCTAGGTAGGGGCGCTTTGCGAAGCGCCCTTACGGAGGCTTTATGAAAAAACAATTCACCAGGCTCTTTCTGGCAATCTGCGCCATCTGCGCAATCTGCGGCCCAGCTCTTGCCCAACAGCAGGTGAGTGGCGTCCCACTCCAGTACATCCAGCCTTTCGATCCCTCGAAGCCACTGCTTCAACAATACT
>Ga0187848_10001772_pt1 | contig 17905 bp, 12 predicted proteins | sample June2016WEW_4_40_FD_132424 | JGI IMG/M metagenome (GOLD analysis project Ga0187848, IMG submission 132424) | Peatland microbial communities from SPRUCE experiment site at the Marcell Experimental Forest, Minnesota, USA - June2016WEW_4_40 | ecosystem: Environmental > Terrestrial > Soil >... | reverse complement strand
GACGGCGTCATATACAACCAGCCTGCCCCGGCCAACGAAGACGTCGTCGCCTACCGCCGTCAGAAAGTAAAGCAAATAGACGACACCGGTGATCCTGGCCCTGGGACTCGGCCACGTTTCTGCAATACGTCCCATCATTTCAAAGCGTCCCCGTTCCAGAATGATATCAATGTAAGTGCGTCAATGATCATGAGACCCGTGACGAAGCCAAGCCGTCGAGTGCGCCGCGTCCAGCCAAGAGCGGCGCCAGATCCGCGCGAGCGTTAATTGGAATTATCGGACACTATTTTGGCGGCGACGTGCCAAGGATGCACGGGCGCCGCGGAAGCCGACAGCCCAGATGAGACAGCAGTTGGCCACATCGGCGGGTCGCGCGTGATACGACCAAGTGGCGGGTTGCAGTGGGACCGCGGTACTTCTCGGCAGAACGTGGCGTGGAGTTCGCGGGAACGGCGCAGTCTAGCCTTCCTGGCTACGGTTCAATGCCCATACGGTCGTTGACAGCTCCGCGAATCCGCTGCTTGCAGCCGAGATAACGTTCCGTTGTCTGCACCGACACATGTCCGAGAAGGAATTGAATCTGCTGCAACTCTCCACCGGCTGAATGGCACAACTTCGCGCACGAGCGCCTCAGATCATGAGGAGCGAGTCTGGTTAATCCGGCTGAGCAAGCCAGCATCCGCAGCCTCATAAGCCAGCCGTCGCACGGCGGCAAGTCGGCCGTTAATCGTTCCCGCCGCGAGTCCACGATTCTCGAGGAAAACCCGGTAACGGGTGACGACAACCTTGTCAAACGACAGTCGCGGCTCGGAGCAGTACCACTGAATGAATTCGTCGATGGCATGTCGGTATCCGCGCTTGGACTCAGGTGAACGTAGGCTATCCAGGACCGCCGCTTTGCTGTGATCCAAATCCGGCAGACCGAGCTTCGATTTCGGCCGCTTTGACGTCGCCGATTTCCGCTTGGCGTCTTTGCTCATTGCAGCCGCCTCCAAATGCGGCTGGCCAAGAGCCTACGCCTGTGTGCCCGCGTATCGAGCCTGATACTTCAACTTGACCGCGCTCTGCCCAACTTCCGAGTGGCGTAATTCGTCCGCAATCCAAAAGATGACGTGTTTGAATTAAAAAATCACTTTCCACCCTTGAGCACCGAAAACAGAAACTGGATCTCGGAGTCGACTTCCGCCGGATCTGCTACGGTTTCCCTGATTTCGCTCAGGAAAAGCACTCGATAGCGTTTGCGAAGACGGTGGATCGCGACTTTCAGCCCTCCTTCGGTGGCGCCCATCTCGCGCGCGACATCGGCGTAGGGAACTTCGCTCTGACCGAGAAGAAATACCTTGAGCTTCTCGAAGTCACTAGGGCTGCCGTGCTGGGTGAACTCGTCCCTGAGGCGCGAGACGGCCCGGTCCAGCAACATAACGGCCCAGCGGCGTTCGAAGATATGTTCCGGCGTTTCGTTGTCGAGTGGTTCGAAACGGTACCGCTGCTCGCCGGAGGCGACTTCAAACGGCAGAATGGCCCCCGCGCCGCGTTTCTGGGCACGTGCCCTATCTGCCTGATCGGCGAGGAAGAACTTGCACGAATTGAGGAGGAATGACCGGAATCGCCCACGGTTCGGATCAGCGCGGTTCAAGTACCGACCTTCGAGGATGCGGACGAAAAAACCCTGGGTCAGGTCCTGGGCGTCCATCTCCGGGTAGCCGCGACGGCGCACGTAGGCATAGACGGGATACCAGTAGTTCTCGCACAGACGCACCAGGGCATTGCGGCAATCGTCACGCAGCGGATCGCCGGCGGCGACCACGAGGGTCCAACTGGTTTTGGGGAAATCCTCGCGGCCGACCTGTGTGTGAGATGTCATGGCGCTGTTCCTCTATCCTGATAAGGAAATCCACCGCAAGAAGTTACAAACGGGCAAACTCGGTCCTGGCTTGCTGAAGAAGTGGAATCTCCCGATCAGCGTCTTTCCAGAGAGCGAGGAAAGCCTGGTATGCCGCCTTGGCTTTTGCGGTATCACCGGCATCGCGTAGGGCGCGAGCCAGTTGGACGCGGGCGGCCGGGCCGATGGGGTCGGCCAGCAGGAGTCCGGGATGATCGAGCATTCTCTGGAACTCCGGGGCGGCTTCGCGGGGTTTGTGGAGTTGCTGGTACGCCAGGCCGCGGACGTAGGTCGGGTAGAGCGTGCCGTAGTGTACGTACATGCTGACCCCCGTTTGTGCCAGTTCATAAGCTTTGGACACGGTCAGGAGTTCGATGGCTTTTGCGGGGCGGCCTTGATTCAGGGCGAGTAGCGCGCGCACCGCCGGCGCGTAGCTGAAGCGAACGCATGTATCTTCCGGGTACTGCTTTTCCAGGCGCGTGACAATCGCCGAGGCGGACGATGAATTCCGGGAAAGGGCGAGCGCAAAGGCCGGAGGAAAGTCCACATCCCGGCCGCTGGCGAGTTGCCCCGCGGCCAAAGAGCGCCGCGAGGACCCGTCCGGATACCCGTAGAGCGCGTCCCTCACCGCGCCTGCTCCCTCGAAAAGTGCGGCGCGCTCCGCAAGGTGAGCCTGGCGAGCCAGAGTAACCGCCTGAATGGATGCTTGCCTGGACCGCTGCAACCGGCCTTCGTAAGGTGCGACCAGAGATTCGAAATGTTCGGAGTCGCCTTGAGGCGAAGCCTTGGCGATCTGCGCGGCAGCCTTTTCCATTGCGCTGCGGTCCCGATTCAGGAACGCCGCGAAGAATAGCGTCGCCATGGGGTCGTTGGCAGGGAGTCTTCGCTGTGCGGCGCGCTGCATGGCAGCCTTCACCTCTTCAGGCCGGTTGAGAGAAAGATAAGCCTCGGCGATATTTTCGTAGCCGGCGGTGAGGTCCGGGTCCAAGCCAATCGCCTTTTCGCCTTCTTCAATTGCCTTTTCGTACTGAGCTGTGCCTTGGGAGGTGAGTCCGGAGAGGAGACTGTGAGGCGTCGGGTCCCGTGGATATTTCTCAATCCATGCATCGCAGACCTGTCGGGTGAGCTCGAAATTGCGTAACACCACCCGGTCATAGTTGAAAGTGATGAAGTAATTCTCTCTGTCGCTCACGCCACCGCGCAGGCGGTAGGCCTGGCGGATGTTCTCCGCGGCCGGGTTTTGCTCACCGGCATCGACGTAGCTCAGCCCGAGGTAAGCGTACGCGAGAGCAAATTTGGGGTCGAGTTCGATCGCTCTTTGGAGAAGCAGCAAGCTATCGTTGTCAATTGCGCCCTTCGGTGCCGCGCTGAAGGACTTCAGCGCCTCCAGAGAGGAGGTGGTGGCCTCATCCAGCGGAGCAGCGCTCTTTTGCGCAGCGGCGAACGATGCGGCCGATTTAGAGTGCAGCCTCGTGGTGAGCCGGCCCAGTTCATTGAGGATGCCATCCCTGCGGGCCGCCACCGATTGTTCTTCGTCCAGCAGGTCCCCCGTGGCGCAGTTGCGGGCGCGTAGGGTGATCACATACCCAGAGCCGGCGCTGGACAGCGAAGTTTCGATGAATGCGGCGCTCGCGGTGCGCTGGCATATCTCACGCGCGATTTCCGGTGTGAGTCGTGTCCCCGGAGTTCTGCGCATCTCGCTCAAGACTTCCGCGACTCTGCTATCCGGCAGCACATTCAAGTTCGCGGAGCGTTGCAGTTCAAAACTGATGCTCTGGCGAAAGGCGCGATCAAAGGACGGCTCTCCGCTGTCATTGGCAAGGTCGCTCAGCACGATCGTGCTGACGGTTTTCGATTGCGGCTCGGAATTGAGTGCGCGTTTGATGAGCCAGGCGGCAGGGGTAAGGACCAGTGCCGCCGCGACTACCATGAGAGGCTTTCGGAGGCGCCAGGGCCACCGCGAAGGACCGGCGAGTACCGGCTCACCTCTTAGGTAGCGCTCGATATCGGTTCCGAGTTCCGCTGGCGAGGCATAGCGCCGTTGCGGAGATTTCTCCAGCGCCCTTTTGACGATCCAGTTCAGATCGCCGGCCAGGAGCTTTCGCAGGCCGGCGGCGTTGGTTCCGCGCCGGGCGGCGATCTCCGCGGTAGTTCGCCCGAGAGAAATGAGCCTCTGAACCAGTGACGGGGCTTCTTCTTCGCGGATAATACGGAGCATCTCGGCGAAGCCGGCCTTCCGCAACAATGCGCCATCGAAGGGGACGGCCCCGATCAACATTTCGTAAAGGAGGACTCCCAGCGAATAAACGTCGGTGGCCGCACTGATCTCGCCGCCGACCATGTCTGCCTGTTCGGGACTGGCGTACTCCGGCGTGCCGACCATCTGGCCAAATTGCGTGCAAAGCGTGTTGCCGGCATCGCCGGTGTCGGTAGCCCTGGCGATTCCGAAATCGATCACCTTCGGCACCGGCTTGCCGTCTTCAACCGCGACCAGGACGTTCGAAGGCTTGATATCACGGTGCATGATCCCCTTATTGTGGGCGTGCTGGACAGCGCGGCAGACCGGGAGAAACAGTTCGAGCCGCTGCGCCGTCGTCAGTTGATGACGGTCGCAATACGTAGTGATTGGTTCACCGTCGATGTAGTCCATCACGAAGAACGGCCGCCCGCGCGAGGAAGCGCCCGCATGGAGGATCCGGGCGATGTTGGTGTGCTCCATTCGCGCCAAGGATTGGCGTTCGTGGTTGAAGCGGGCAAGCACCTGGTTGGTGTCCATGCCCAGCTTGACTACTTTAAGCGCCACCCGGCGGCGAATGGGTTCGGTCTGCTCAGCGAGGTAAACAGTGCCCATACCGCCTTCGCCGAGGATTCTCAGGATGCGGTACGGTCCGAAGCTGTCCCGCTCGGCCGGTTCGCCCATGTGGGCGGTTACGGTTCGAGTTTCCGATTCGCCGTATGGGACGCCAGAGCCGATAGCGGCGGCGAGCAGGCATCGCGGACACAAGCCTGGGGGATCTCCCGGCTCTAACTCGGTCTTGCACTGGGGACAGACCATGGTACGTCCGCACCTCATTTTACCGAAGCACCCGATTACGTGTAACCCCGCACCCGCGTTTTCCTTATCACGGACGAGGGGAGCAAACATGACACTCAGACAGACGAACTTTCAAACCATGGTGGAACGATCCATGAAAAAAATGGCCACGATTGTCGCTGGCAGCCTACTGGCTGCCATAGCAATGGCACAATCACCACGCTTTACGGTCATCGACCTCGGCAATGTGGGCCCGGACGGCCAGCCGCTCCAAATCACCAACAATGGCTTGGTCGCCGGTGCGGCGGCCGTAGGCAGCGCACTGCACGGGGTGCTTTGGTACAACGGCCGGATGCTCGATCTCGGAACACCTGGACTCAAGGGACAGAACAGCCAGGCGTTTGGGGTGAACGTGCGGGGCCAGGCTGTGGGTGAAGCGGAAACTTCCGACCCGGACCCGAAGGGCGAGGATTTCTGCGGGTTTGCGGCGCTCGGCCTTCCATCCCCCGGTGGCAGTTGTGTGCCGTTCCTCTGGCAAAACGGCGTAATGAGAGCGCTTCCGACCCTGGGCGGCAATAATGGCGCTGCCAACAGGATCAATAATTCGGGTGAGGTGGCCGGCACGGCGGAGAACAACATGTCCGACTCGACATGTCCATCCGGCGGTCCCCAAAAGTACCAGTTCAAGCCAGTGGTCTGGCGAAACGGGGCCGTTCAGGAACTTCCGACGTATTCCGCTGACCCGGATGGAACCGCGATGGCGATCAATGGCCTTGGACGGGCTGCCGGCGCATCTGGCGACTGCACAGCCTTCAGCCCAATTATCCTGGACAATCTACAGCCTCTTCACGCCCTACTCTGGGAGGACGGAAAAGCCACTGATCTCGGCACTCTCGGCGGGACGGGCCACGGCTTCGGAATCCGGGCGGAAAATCTAAACAATCCCGGCCAGGTAATTGGGTATTCAGACCTGGCGGGCGATGCCAATTTTCACGCCTTCCTGTGGACCAGGGAAACAGGCATGCGGGACCTCAAAACGATTGGGACTGACCCTAACAGCATCGCCATCGGTATTAACGACGCGGGCGACGTGGTCGGCGCCTCGATCGACGCGACTTTCACCGTCGCGCGCGCGTTCCTGCGGCGCGTCGGAGAGGATTTGATCGACCTCAACGAACACATCCCCGCCGACTCGCCTTTGGATCTGTTCACGGCGTGTTCCATCAATGCCCGGGGCGAGATTATCGGCATCGCGATCGACAAAAGCAGCGGTGATGTTCATGCCTACCTGGCGGTCCCGGACCACAGCGGAGACCGCGGGGAGAGTGCGCCGGCGGTAGCGCCGATGCAAGGCTCCGAAAGCATCGGCAAGCTGCAATTCCGGCGCTTGGGAATTGGCGGGCGGTGAAGATCGAAGCGGGCGAGTTGTTCCGCTAAGTCGCTGGCGTGGCGCCGGGAACATCATCTGGACCGGCGCCAAAACGTATCTTCTCGGCTGCCCTGGGGCACTCCACATGAGCATATAGTCGCCAAACCGTCGAGTGAGCCTCGCCGAGCCAAAAGCGTCTAAACCGCGCGGACGTTATCACCTCATATCGGTAGCTTCATTTGGGGTGACGACCGGCGGGAGCAGTTGCGGACAATGAGCGCGGATCGGATTAGCCGATCTCTGGCCGCGGGGCAGCACCGGGGCAGCACGTCAGCCGTCCGTGGGGCCCTGTGCGCCCTGGTGGCGAACCGAACTGGACCGAAAACACAACTACTTAGACCCAACTAGACTGAACTGGACTGGCGCTCACCGGGTTCGATTCCCGTTAGCGAACCGAGGCCGGGGAGCTGCCGCTTCGGCAAATTCGGCCTGAGGTGACTGACTGGTGGTCAGGCGGCAGACTTTTGGAACGCTCGGCGCAGGCGCTTTTGGCCAGGGACAATGTGCGCCGGCAATGTGCGGACCGCGATCGCGTCAAACGGAGATCCTCATCCTCTGGAAATCTTCGGATGGATTTGGTGCGGAAACGTCGAAACGTCCGCAGCGATCGAGATTGTTGGGGCCCCTTGCGATACGGCTGAAATCAAGTCTGAGTCAAGCTAGACGAGCTCGCAGCGGGCCTCTTTGTCGGTCAACGGCGGCTCCCGCGAGATCAGCCGCAGATCGAACCGAAATGTCTCCGGTTGGGCAAACTCGATTCGCGCAAAGTCCGAGTGCGCGGGATTCAGAACGTAGTTCCGCTCGCCAAGGATTACGGAAGGCACGGACAAAACTGCCGATCGCTGCCGCGCAACCCAGGCGTCTCCAAGAAGTCTGGTCGCAACCTGCTCGCGAGGGCCTAATGCCGACCATCCCTCCGGCAAATCCTTGTCAGCAATTCTCTCGATGGCCACGTCCTCTGGAATGTCGGCTGCGCCGAGAAGGTATTTATCGGGCAGCGTACCGGACAAGTGCACGAGAACTTCGAGCACCGCAAGCGAGCGGTTTTCGCTCATGTACAGGACACGGACTCCTTTTGAGTTCCACCGCCCACCCGGCGCGGCGAGCGCCCTCGCCATCGTACGCGGGGTAGGAACTCCGGCACAATCGGAATGCCCGCATCAGCCAAGGACACCGAATTCAATTCGCGTCAGGACTTCCCCTGCCTCCTGGAAGCCCTCTTCTGTGGCGGTGGCCTCCAGCGGTGTGCGGCCGCTAAGGGAGGGATTCGGTGTCTGCAGCCAACCCAAGGCCTTCTGTTGGTTGGCGAAAACCTCGCCCGCGCGCACCGACAAGGTGATGAACCGGCCGGGCGGTACTGTCTCAAACTCGCGATTTGACGGCGTCGTCGCCACGTTGCGAACCTCATCTTAAATATACGCCTTTTTCGGTGGTTTCATCTCCCGCCCGGAGCGACGCCGCATCAACCTTGAGTCGTTGCCATGCATTGAATCTGGACGAGTTGGCGAAAACGAGTGCCGCTGATCGGTCGTCCAGCTTTGTGCGCTGCCGCGCGGGCGAATCTTGGGACGGAACTCGACGCTGCTCGAAATCCCGTCAATGTTATCGCCGGCGCGTCCACCAAGTCGAGTAGTAGTGGAAAGGACAAGCGCTACCTGGTGACGCTGAGGCATGGTCCACGACGCATGGTACGCGCGGCTCGCGATTACATTTTGTCTTCCCAGCCGTCCTGCCCCGGCGGAGCAGCAACCCTCAGAGTTTTCCATCGATACAAACGGTCCCGACCTTCTAGAACTAGATAGGTTCGACTTCGAGCCAGTACCCGGCTTTGGTCCTGGCCATCGTTGGCGCGGATGCGACACCCTTTCGGAGGTAGAACGAGCTGGCGATTCTACTCAGGTAGCGTTTTCGTACCTGTTACGCGGAAGTTCCCAGTCACTGTCGGCGCCCCCGTATTCGGTTGCCCCCCACCAATCGACACCGCATAAGTGCCTTCCGCAATGATCGGTTCGCCCGCTTCGCTCACCATATTCAGATCACGCTCCTTAAGCTCGAAGCGCACCCTCTGCGATTCACCTGGCTTCAGGGACACGCGCTTGAAGCCGCGCAGGGCTCGCAATGGAGCGCCAGGCACACTCGGGAAGCTGAGGTAAAGCTGCGCTACTTCCTGGCCTTCGCGCTTTCCCGTATTCGTAACCGTTACTTCTACCGAAAGTGGGTCACCTGCGCTAATGGCAGCCTTCGGGAGCGTCAAATTAGTGTACGAAAAAGTTGTGTAGCTCAATCCATGGCCAAACGGATACAGAGGCTTGCCGCGGAAATAGCGATAGGTGCGACTCTGCATGGAATAGTCTTCGAAGCCCGGCAACTGATCCACATCCGTGTAGAACGTTACCGGCAGGCGGCCAGCGGGATCATTCTTCCCGGAGAGAGTTTCGGCGATAGCTGCGCCACCCTCTTCGCCCGCATACCAGGACTCGAGAATCGCATTCACGTGTTGGCTGGCCCAGTTCACCGCAAGTGCGCTTCCATTCGCCAGCACCAGGATCACGGGCTTTCCTGTCGCCGTCACGGCTTCCAGCAATTCCTCTTCCGGTTTCGGAAGATCAATACTGGTGCGGTCGCCGCCCTTGAATCCGTCCTCATTGACCGGCATCTCCTCTCCTTCGAGATCGCTGGTAATGCCGAGAACCGCAACGACGACGTCTGCGTTCTTCGCCGAAGTGACCGCCTCCGAGCTGGGCCGGGGATTGTACCTGGACCAGATCAACTGGGCCTCGACAGGACCGGCTTTCGACAGCCGATACCTGACCTTAACTGACACTTTCTTCCCTTGCTCAAGGTGAAGGTGCCCAGCCTTTGCCTGCGAATGCTCGCTGTCCAGGTATTGCATCGCGAGTGGTTTACCGTCGATCAGAACCATTGCAAAATCGCCTCTGCCCCTTAGGCCAAGGCTGTACTCGCCGGTTTCGTTTGCGGTAAGAAAACCGTTCCATTCGACCGACAGCGGATATCTGGCCGAGGCCTCTTGAGGAATGTCCCCCGACTGCAAATCGACGTTGCTCATCCGGCGCGTCGCCAGCACGGTGCCCTTGCCCTGGAGCCCATCTCCAGTAGAGAACTGGACAGTCAGACCCGGCTGTCCCTCCGGCGTGGTCAGCGCGTCCGCCGGAACTGTATCCCCCTCGGTCCGCAAAAAATGCGTTCCGGGCACGAACGCGACCTCCGCTTCAGGGAACTCCGCCTTGAGTCCTTCCAGCACAGATACAGTATGTGTCGGAGTTCCGTTATAGTTGCCGAGCAGATACCTCGTCTGGTCCGCCAAAGGCCCCACCACGGCGATCTTGATGGCACCCCGCTTCAGCGGCAGAGTGCCGTCATTCTTGAGCAGCACCATGGACTCGTTGGCAAGAGTGTGCGCCAGTGCGCGATGATCAACGCTATCAAGCTGTTTTTCATCGATCTTCGAATATGGCACCAGCTCGGGCGGGTCGAACATGCCCAGTTTCATCCGCGCGGTGAACAGCCGGATCAATGCCGTATCGATCTCGCTCTCCTTCAAAATGCCTTGCTTATAGGCATCGAAGTACGCTTTGTAATCGTGGTCGTCTTCTACCTTTGCGAAATCGATGCACTCGTTGTCCATGCTGCGTTGAATGGCCAATGCGGAAGCTTCGGGTTGAGTCTTCGTGAAATGATGATCCCGGTAAATGTTGACGACGGCATCGCAATCGGAGACTACATAGCCCTGAAAACTCCACTTGCCCCGCAACTGGTCCTGCAGCAGGAACTCGTTGACACAGGCGGGCTGCCCATTGATGCTGTTGTAGGCGCACATCACGGAACCGGCCTTGCCCTCGGTTACGGCCGCGCGGAACGCCGGCAGGTAGGTGTCCAATTCGTCATGCTTGCTCACTTTCACGTCCGCCGTATGACGCGTCGGCTCGGGTCCGCTGTGCACCGCGAAATGTTTCGGAGTCGAAATGGCCCGATAGTAATTCGGATCGTCCCCCTGCAAGCCCGTGACAAACGCGACGCCCATGCGAGCCGACAGGAAGGGATCTTCGCCGTAGGTCTCCTGTCCGCGTCCCCAGCGAGGGTCGCGAAAGATGTTGATGTTCGGCGCCCAAAAGTCCAGGCCCTCGAAAACATTGCTATGCCCTTCGCGCATCGCCTGGACGTGCTTGATTCTTCCTTCAATCCCGATGGCCGCCGCCATGCGGTGAATGGAATCCGGATCGAAGGTTGCGGCCAGACCGATCGGTTCCGGAAACTCGGTGGTCCCGTTCCTTGCTACGCCATGCAGCGCCTCGCTCCACCAGTCATAATCCGGCACCTTGAGCCGAGGCACCGCGCGCGACTGATTCACGAGTTGCGAGACCTTTTCTTCCACGGTCATGCGGTGAACAAGATCCGCAGCGCGTTGTTCCGCGGGCAGCGCGGGGTTCAAATACGAGGGGTGCTCGGAACTTTGGGACCACAGCCCGCCCACACACAAGAAAGCAATGATCGCAGTTGGACCTCGGAAGCCGGTTGTTCGCACGTTTTTCCTAATTAAACCACAGTGATTAGCGCAGATGCGGTGAATAGAGTTAGGGCTTCGAAGAGTTTTCTGGCATCGTGGAATCTTGTCTTGCCGAATCTTGTGTCTAGTCGCTATAGTCAAGAGTTCCAGGAGCGGACTCAAAAGCGGGTGGTTGTATTACGCGGCCGGAGTGTACCAAGTCTTCTTTCGACCGTTCAAATCGGCATTCCAGACACCGCTCTTGTTCCAAGGGGGAACTCGTGATGCGTACGCTTCTTCTCGGTCTGGGTCTCATAGCTACGGCTTTGCCTGCTTCGGTCAAGGCCGCGGAGACTGCTCACTTGTCCATCGATGCGTCCAAGGCGGGAGCGAAGATCGGCCGCAACCTCTTCGGCCAGTTCGCGGAGAATCTCGGACATGGCCTTTCCGAGGGCATCTGGGTCGGCCCGGATTCCCCGATTCCGAACACGCGTGGGATCCGCAATGACGTTGTTGCTGCCCTTCGAGCGTTGCAGGTGCCCAATGTCCGCTGGCCGGGCGGCTGCTTTGCCGACGAGTACCATTGGCGTAAAGGAGTCGGCCCAGCCGGGCAGCGGCCGGCAACGCTCAACTCCACATGGGGCGGCGTGATCGACACCAATAGCTTCGGCACCGACGAATTCATGGATTTTCTCCAGCAGATTGGCAGCCAGGCCTACGTCTCGGTCAACGTCGGATCAGGGACTCCGCAGGAAGCGGCCGAATGGCTGGAGTACATGACCGCCGCGCAGCCCACGGCGCTGGCTAAAGAGCGTGCCGCCAACGGTCACCCCGAACCTTACAAGGTCGGCTTCATGGGTATAGGCAACGAAAGTTGGAGCTGCGGCGGCGACATGACGGCGGAGCACTACCTGGGGCAACTCACGATCTACAGCCACTTCATCAGGAATGACAATCCTTCCCAGCAGGGCACAAACCAGATGCTGAAGATTGCCGTGGGCCCGGGCTTTCCCGAGACTGAGTGGACCGAGGTTATCATGAAGGCCTGGCAGCATCATGACTGGAGCTGGAATATCGACGGCCTATCGCTGCACTGGTATACGGTGCCGAACGGATGGCCACCCTCGACGCCTTCGACAGGTTTCGGCGTTGACGACTACGGCAAGACGCTGAAGTCCACGTTGTTCATGGATGAGTTCCTGCGTAAGCAGGAGACCGTCATGGACAAGTACGACCCACAGAAGAGGTCGCGCTGGTGGTGGACGAATGGGGCGTATGGCATGCGCCGCTGCCCGGCACAAGTCCGAGCTTCTTGGTTCAGCAGAACAGCCTGCGAGATGCGATTGTGGCATCGCTCAACCTGAACATCTTCGCGCGGCATGCCGACCGCGTGCGCATGGCGAACATCGCACAGATGATCAACGTGCTGCAATCGATGATCCTGACGGACAAGGAGAAGATGGTTCTCACTCCGACATACTACATCTACAAGATGTATCTGCCATTCCAGGACGCGACGTTTGTTCCGGTCGCCTTTGACGCCGGCACGTATATCGAGGGCAGCATCAGCCTGCCGCGAGTGGACGCTCTGGCTGCCAGGGACGCGTCGGGCAGGCTTTGGCTCGAAATCACGAACATCGATCCCGAAAAGCCGGTCGAAATCGATGCGGAGATCGCCGGCATGACGGTCAAGTCGGCGAAGGGAGACACGCTGACTGCGTCTGCCGTTGACAGCGTGAACACATTTCAAGCGCCCAAGACGGTTGTGCCGAGGCCCGTCTCCGCAAGCGTGAAGTCCGGCAGGCTGGCGCTGACGGTTGAGCCAAAGTCGGTGACGGTCATCTCGCTGGAGCCGTGACAAGAGCTGCGCGTAGATGCCCTCGACTCCTGGAACCAGGTGGGAACAACCGCAATACGCGCGAAACCCCAGCCCTGCGCCGCAGGTCATTCAGGTGACGAGGTTCTGCCATGGAGATGTTCATCATGCAATCGGCAAGAAGAAGATCCACGTTGAAGGTGCCGGCAGTGTCGCTGGCAGTCCTCTTTCTTTCGGTCGTGTCCGCAGCGCAGACGCCTCCGGTGAATGTCGCGATCTATGCGTCGAAGACCGGCGCCCCGATCTCCAAGTATCTCTACGGGCAGTTTCTGGAGCACGGCGGAAACATCGTCAACGAGAACATCTGGGCCGAGATGCTGGAGGACCGGAAGTTCTCCTATCCGGTGACCTCGAAACCGCCCGAGCAGCCCGCCGGTCCGGCGTGGAGACGTCGCGCGCCGCTCCGCCATTGGACGCCGGTTGGCGGCGACGAAGTAGTGACGATGGATTCGAAAGACCCGTACACCGGCGATCACACGCCACTGATCAAGCTCAGCGGCGGCGAGGCGCACGGAGTCCGGCAAACCCGTCTTGCCGTGCGCAAGGGAAAGGCGTACACGGGTCGCATCGTGCTGGCCGGCAGCCCCGGTGCCGTCGTGAAGGTGACTCTGGCGTGGGGCAGCCAAGCAAGTGAGCATCAGATGCTGACCATTCGCACCCTCGGCTCCGCGTACCGGACGTTCCCGCTGAACTTCCGGGCTCAAGGCGACAGCGACGATGGGCAGCTCGAAATCACTGGAACCGGTACGGGCTCGTTTCACATCGGAGCGGTCTCGCTGATGCCGGCCGACAACATCGAGGGCTTTCGCGCGGAAGTGATTGCCGCGCTGAAGCAGTTGCGCTCCGGCGTCTATCGCTTCCCCGGCGGCAACTTCGTCTCCGCATACGAGTGGCGTAATGCGATCGGCGATCCGGAAAAGCGCCCGTCCATCTACGATCCGGTTTGGCACGCCGTTCAGCCGAACGATGTGGGCACCGATGAGTTCCTCACGCTCTGCCGCCTGCTCGGCGTGGATCCCTACATCACGGTCAACGCCGGGTTTGGCGACGCTTGGAGCGCAAGAGAACTGGTGGAATACACCAACGGCGCCATCACCACGCCGATGGGAAAATGGCGCGCTGCGAACGGTCACCCGCAGCCCTATCACGTGAAGTTATGGGGCATCGGCAACGAGCCCTGGGGCGACTACCAGATGGGAGCCATGTCGATCGAGCAATACGAGCTGAAGCACGACATGTTCGCCAAGGCCATGCGGAAGGTGGACCCATCGATCACACTGATTGCCGGCGGCGCCATGCCCGATGTCATGACAGGAGCCAATCAGTCCAAACGCATCGGCGGCAAGTTTGTCCCGGATTATCTCTCTACGGCGGAATGGAGCGGTCACATGCTCGCCCACTGCCTGGAAAACATCGACATGCTCAGCGAGCACTTCTATTCCTCCAGCGACAAGCACACCGATCTGAAGCTGGAAAAGAAGGTCAATATCGGGCCCCAGTCGCTGATCGAGTGGGAGCGCGCGCCCGCGACGCAAGTCCGCGTGAAGTATGAGCACTACCAGGAGTACCTGAAGCGCATTCCCAAACTCCGGGCGAAGCCGGTCCCGATTGCCATTGACGAATGGGCTTACATGGGTGGGGGACGGGACTCTTACAAGGTGGTCCCCGCCTATGCCTGGGCCCTTCACGAAATGTTCCGCCATTCGGATCTCTTTCAACTCGGCGCTTTCACCTTCGCCACAGCCATGATGAGTCAGACCAGGACGGAGGCTGTCTTGAATCCGACGGGCCTCCTGTTCAAGATGTACCGCGATCACTTCGGCACCATCCCGGTCGAGGTTTCTGGCGACTCGCCGCAGCCCAAGCCCATCTATCCGGCCGGCGGCGACCAGCCCGCGGTCAATCCGGGCAGCGACACCTATCCGTTGGATGTGAGCGCAGCGCTCAGCGAAGACCGGAGAACCCTTACATTCGCCGTGCTGAATCCCTCGGATTCCAGGCAGCGCATAAAGCTGGCAGTCAACGGCGTGAAGCTCGCAAGCGCGGGCCATATGTGGCAGATGGCGCCCTCGTCGGTGGATGCGGTCGTCGCGGTCGGCAAGATGCCGGAGGTCTCAGTGGAGGAGCGTGCGCTCGGTGCGATTCCGGATAAGATCGAGGTGCCTCCGTTCAGCGTCAACATCTATTCGTATCCGCTGCAGTAGCTTCTATCGCAACAGAATCAATGCACGCGCATGCCAGACTTGGATGAAGACAACAAGTTCCGAATGAGGACGACGATGAAAACTACGAGGTTGTATTGGACAGTGGTACTGGGGGCGGCCGTTGCACTCGCGCCCATGCTCTCGGCTCAGGTTCAGACGATCGTGCCGCCGGTGGTTCCGGGGGCGAAGCCGGTTTCGGTGGAGCACATCAAAATCCACGGCACTGCGCTGGAAGGCAATCTGGAAGGGAATGCTGTTGATCGTGACGTGATCGTCTTCCTGCCGCCCAGCTACGAGAAGGAGAAGGATCGCCGATACCCCGTCGTTTATGCGCTGCACGGCTACTCGATTGGCGCCGAACAGTGGACGCATGAGACACATGTCCCGCAGACCGTCGAAGGCGCCTACGCCCAAGGCGCCAAAGAGATGATCGTTGTGCTGCCGGATTCGAAGACAGTCCATAACGGGTCGATGTATTCGAGTTCGGTGACCACCGGGGACTTTGAGAAGTTCATTTCCCACGATGTGGTGGCATATATCGATGCCCACTATCGGACGATTCCGAATCGGATGAGCCGCGGCCTCGTCGGCCATTCGATGGGCGGCTACGGCGCCTCCCGCATCGGCATGAAGCACCCGGACGTATTTGGAAGCCTGTACATCATGAGTCCGTGCTGCATGTCCGCCCGGCCGGGCGGCCCGCCAAACTCGGAACTCGAGAAGACACTGGAAGCAGTGAAGACGCCAGCGGATTCGAAAAAACTGCCATTCTTCGCACGTGCTCAACTCGCCTCAGCCGCGGCATGGTCTCCCGATCCCCAAAATCCGCCGCTGTATCTCGACCTGCCGATGAAGGATGGCGTTCCGCAGCCGGACGTTCTTGCGAAATGGGCGGCGAACGCGCCGCTCGCGTTTGTGGATCAGTACATCGGAAACCTCAAGCAGTATCGCGCCATCGCCATGGACGTCGGCGATCAGGACGGCCTACGCGTCGACGCCGGCAAACTGCACGACATTCTGGACAAGTATGGAATCGCGAACAGCTTTGAGATCTATTCCGGCACGCACACCAGCGCCGTGGCTGACCGCTTTCAGAATCATGTGATGAAGTTCTTCAGCCAGAACCTCTGCTCTCAAGCCGGCTGCCGTTAGCCCGCGGACTTCTGCAATGGGGAGAATATGCTCAGAGATCGAATCGCTAGGCTGTGCAGGCGTTTGGCCCTGATCGCTTTCGGTGGGCTCACTGCATGTCCGCATATTTGGAAGCCCAGTCTGGCTGCGAGCCGATTGCAAATACACGACACAACTGGCGCCGGGGGGCAATTGAACACTCCGGAATCCGGTCTATTGCTATCAAAAGAGTCTATGAGCGGAACCATCCGTCCAGCGAGTTATCGAAAGAGGGCTGGCATGTCACTCAGGAAGTTCGCACTACTTTTCGTCCTCGTGGGCACATTGAGTACTGCGTCTGTGGCTCAGAGCGCTCCTGCGCACCCAAACTGGCCGGGTCATGGGCAGCTCTATGTGGGGACTTGTTATCAGCCAATCGATCGCACACCTGAGCAGATTGATCGCGATGTTGCGATTATGAAGCACGCAGGATTCAACGTCGTGCGCATGGGGGACCTGTCGTGGGACTCGTTTGAACCCTCGCGCGGCAAATTTGAATTCGAGTGGTTCGACAAGGTGATGGACAGGATGGAGGCCAACGGGATTAGGGTGATTCTGGATATTCCGGGGTCACCGGCGCCCATCTGGCTGCATCGGGCGTACCCCGGCGTCGATATCGTCAGCCAGAACGGCACGCGCCTTCCACCCGCGGAGCGCTATATGGACAACATTAGCGATCCGGACTACGCGCGCGAAGTGGGAATCTTCGCGGACGCGCTGACGAAACGCTATGCCCATTGTCCAGCGGTGATCGCTGTCGGCTACAACAACGAAATCGGAAACGGTTTCATGTCGTATTCGGAAACCGACCGGCAGCGGTTCATCGGATGGCTCAAAAGGAAGTACGGAACCATCGAGGAACTCAACAAGGCCTGGGCGACGCAGCGATGGTCACGCAGGTTGAACAGCTTCGAGGACGTGGACTTGCCGCTCGGAGACGGGCCTGGACCCTCCGAGCGCTATCTGGATCTGCACCGCTATTGGTCCGATGTCTCAGTGGCCCGGCTCGAGGAACTCGATGCGATCCGCCACCGCAATATGCCGGATGTTCCATCGATCTCGAATCTGTGGGATACCGCATCGAGGCGAGGCTTCGATTATCTCGCCACGTATAAGTCTTATGTGTCCTACGGTGCTGAGGGCTTCTACCCGGGTGACCCGGTCAGTGGCGCGTTTGGGGCACTAATGACGAAAGGCGATCTGGACACACCCATCTGGTTCAATGAATTTACCGCAGGCGGTGGAGGCTACTACGGAACGCCGGGCCGAAGCCGGATGTACGCGTATCTCGGGCTTCTGATGGGCGCGCAAGGGATGCTCGCATGGACCTTCAACAGTCATCTTGGAGGAGAGGAGCAGGCGCTCTTTGGGCTGGTCGACCACGACGACACTCCCTCCTGGAAAGTGGACGAGTTCGCGCGTGTCGCTTCTGAATTCAAGCGGATTTCGAAATTCGGGTTCCCACGCTACACGCATCCGGAAGTGGCCATCGCATATTCCTTCGATTCCTTCGTCGATTCAAAACCAAACGGTCCCTCCAGTACGACGCTTCAGTACTTCAAGCCTTCTTACACGGAACAGGTGCAAGGAGCCTTTGAGCCTCTGTTCCGTGCAAACATTGACACGGCTATCGTCAACATCGGGCACGACAGCCTTTCGCCCTACAAGTTGGTCGTCGTGCCGGCCGATTACCTGATGGACGCCGCAAGTGCGAAGGCCCTTCGGGCCTACGTGAGCGGAGGCGGCACCGTTCTGATGACCGCGTTTTCGGCCAAAGTTGACGAGCACGGGCAATGGTTCAATTCG
>Ga0187848_10001769_pt1 | contig 17920 bp, 13 predicted proteins | sample June2016WEW_4_40_FD_132424 | JGI IMG/M metagenome (GOLD analysis project Ga0187848, IMG submission 132424) | Peatland microbial communities from SPRUCE experiment site at the Marcell Experimental Forest, Minnesota, USA - June2016WEW_4_40 | ecosystem: Environmental > Terrestrial > Soil >... | reverse complement strand
TCGTAGATGCTGCTGGCCAGCGCCGAGAAATTGCCAATGTGCTCCGCTGCCGTGGGCACCGTGACCGAAACCGGGCTTGGCGAAGAGCGCCGCGACTCATCCTGGACCGAGACGAAGTAGAATGTCTTGTTCTTTCGGATCGGCCCCCCCACGGTCCCGCCGAACTGGTTCAGTTTGAAGGGCGGCCGAACGATTTGGAAGAAGTTGCGCGCATCCAGTTCGGTGTTACGAAGGAATTCGAAAAGTGTGCCGTGAAGTTCATTGGATCCCGAGCGCGTCGACAGTTGCACCAGGGCGCCGGCCCCGGAGTATTCGGCGCTGAAACCCGAAGTCTGGATCGTGAATTCCTCCAACGCGTCCGGGTTCGGCAGCGTAGGCGCGGAATCGAAGAAGCGATTGGTGTACAGGGCGCCATCCAACTGGTAGTTGTTCTGGGTGACCCGCAGGCCGTTCACCGACAATCCACGGTTGTCTTCCTGGCCCGAGTCGGTGCCGACATCGGTAATTACAGTGCCGGGCGTGAGGGTGGTAAGTTGCAGCGGATTCCGCCCATTGAGCGGCAGATCCATCATCTGCTTCTCCGTAACGGAGGCCTGTACGCTCGACGAAGTTGTCTGGATGAGAGTCGATTCGGCCGATACTTCTACTGACTGCGAAACGTCACCCACTTTGAGAGCGAGTTGCAGATCGAGCACCTGTCCCGTGACAAGAGTGAACGGAGATGTGCGCTGCGTTTGAAACCCTTGTTTTTCGACGTTTATTGTGTATTGTCCGATCGGCAGATCCGGAAACACGAAGTTACCGTCGGTGTTACTAGGCGCTGTCCAAATCACGCCGGTTTCGACATTGGTGCAGGTCACGTTGGCGGCCGGTACGACGCCGCCGGATGCATCTAACACTGTCCCGCTGATGCGCCCCGTGGCCTGACCGAACAGGAAATGGCTCGAAGCCAGACACAAGAACACCGTCAAGGCTATTGGGGAAAGACTTTCGAGGGAAATACCGAAGAATCTGACGTGGGCACGCCTTAAGAGATGTCGACTGAGCATGCAGTCTCCTTTCCGCAGACGGTACGGAGGTTCGTTGGCAAGACCCCGTGCCGCAAAACTCCCTGGTTGTTAAGGCTAATGTATAATATACTAGATCCGGAAACGGAGTCAAGGGCCTTTTTGCCGGAAGAGCGCGCCTGGGAGCAGCGCTAGACACCGAAGCGGCATAGGCCACACCGTTGCTCCTGGGCGGCCAGACGTCGCGATGTGTATATATTACCGGGTTTCCACGCGGGCTCAGCCCCCACGAACAGCTCCCAGCCACTTCTGGGACGCTGGCTTCGGACCATCAGCCGAAACCCCCTACGACAGGAGATATGTTGTACCATCTTGCCTGGTTCGGCTTTCCGTGATATGCAAGATATTATCGACCAGTTGCTTTGAGGAGAAACATGGCACAAAGGAACCTGATCCTATCCCGGCGTTCGCTGCTGCTTAGCGTGCCGGCTGCTGCGGCCCTCGCGGCTACCGACGGAGAAGCGAAAGTTCACGTCGGCAGTCAACTGAATGCCTTCCGCATTATTGACCTGAATACGTTGATGGGGGCGCTCGCCTCCGTCAAGCAGATCGGCTTCGAAGGTTTTGAAGCCCCATATCGCACCCTGGAATCGCAGTTCGACCGTCCCGAGGAAATGGCCAAGCGCCTGAAGGACACGGGCCTGACGTTCTTTGCGATTCACATTTGGCTGCCCTCCTACGATGCGCAGACGCAGTTGGCTCCATGGACCCTGATCCAGAGAGTGGCGGACGGCGGTGCGGCCTTGGGGGCACAACGGCTAATCTTGAGCGGCGGATCGACTCCCGATGCCGCGTCGCTCGCTCGCAAGGCTGAGGCACTCAACCGGGCGGGGAAGTACTGCCGGGAAAAAGGACTCCAATTGGCGTATCACAACCATCTGCCGGAGGTCGAAAACGACTGCGCCCAACTGGAGGGTCTGCTCAAGGCAACGGCCCCGGACCTCTTCCACCTGGTGGTCGACGCAGGGCATGCATTCAGCGCGGGCGTCGACATGGCCGGCTTCTTCTCGAAGCACTTCCCGCGCATCGAGGGCATGCACCTCCGCGATGCGCTCAACAAAGAGGAGGTACCGTTCGGGCAGGGGGATCGGAATTGGGTCCCTCTGGCCGCGGCAGTCAGAAAGTCGAAGTGGACCGGCTGGCTCATGACCGAAGAGGAGCGCCTCAATGGCAGCAAGCCGGGAGAGGCAGCGCTTCGCCCCGCCCGTGAAGGGATCCGCCGCATCTTTGGCGTTTGATGTTTCACGGAATCACCTCGCGTCCCGCGGCCAGGTTCAATTGTCCGGCCGCGGTCAGATAACTCCCCACCAGGTTGATGTAGGCCACCTGCGTCATCCGGTAGTCGCGCTGGGCGTCCAGGTAATCCACCAACGCTGCCTGGCCGTGTTGGTAGGCGTAGGACATGGCGTCGCGCACATCGGTGGCAGTTTTCAGATACGTGTCCTTGTACGGCTGCAACAGACTTACCGCGCCGCGCACCGTGAAGTAGGCCGCATCCACATCGTTAAAGACCTGGGCCTCCGCCATTTCGCGCTGCCTCTCGGCTTTCTGGATATCGATTTGGGTACGCTCTTTCTCACCCTGGTTGCGGTCGAAGAGGCGCAGCGGAATATCCACGCTGACTCCCATGTACACGGCGATCGGCGGATTGCGCCCGAAGTCGATTCCGAAGGTTGGGTCGGTCGATCCGTTGGCGACGGCCAGTTTATGGTCGGTCTGCGCTTTGAGGATCGCCTGCCGCGCGGCGCGCAGATCCGGCCGGGCGTCAAGGGCCGAGGTGTGTATGTCGTCCAGCGGCTGCAGGCGGTCGCTGAAATCGAATGGACCGGTGACATCGAACCGGTCCACGGCCGTCCGGTCGTTGAGCAGCATGAGCAGGGTGATCTTGGCGGTACGCAATCCCACTTGGGCGGTCTCGTAATCCGACTCGTATTGGACGCGTTGCAGGAGCAGGCGATTGAGATCCACGCGGGCGATGTCGCCGGCGCGAAAACGCTCGCGATTGATGGCCAGTTCCTTGTCGAAATAATCCAGATTGTCTTTGGCCATGGCTAGCAGCGCTTTGGCCTGCAGGGTGGCCACGAAAGCCGTCCGCAGGCTGAAAAGCAGGTTGCGTTCCAGATCCATTTGCTGCGATTCGGCGATGCCGGTGCCCTGGCGGGCGCTGTCCAGGCGCAATTCGCGTTTGTGCTCCCGCTCATGCAGATAGCTGAAAGAGACAAAGGGAAGAGCGAAAGTCAGGGGGCGGTAGGGATTGCCGGTGAAGGGGTCGAGCTGGTCGGTCAGGATATTGACATCCGGGTTAGGACGCAAGTTGGCCGTGATTTCCTGGGCTTTGGATTCCTGAATGCCGAGCTGGCCGGCGCGCAGGGAAGGGTTGGCGGCTTCAAATCGGTCCTTCACCTGCTGCCAGGTCAAGGCGGTTTGCGCCAGAGCGGGTGTGGCGATTGCCGAGACCAGCAGAATTGCGAGCGGTGTGTGCCTTTGGATGCGCATTGCGATTACACCTGCAAGGTATCGCCTTCGCGCGCTACCAGAGCGTAGAGCACGGGCGAAAGAAAGATGGACAAAAGCAGCCGGGAGGCCAGGCCGCCGACAATCACGATGGCGAAGGGCTTCTGCGAATCGCTGCCGATTCCGGTCGACATGGCCGCCGGTAGGAGGCCGAAACAGGCCACCAGGGCCGTCATCATGATGGGCCGAAGCCGCAGCATGGAGGCGTCCAGCGTAGCTCCCACGATGTCCCGGCCCTCCAGCCGTAGTTTGTTGATGAACGAGTACAGAATGACGCTGGTCTGCACCGCGACCCCCATCAGCGCCACGAAACCGAGCATGGACGAAACGCTGAAGTTGGTGTGCGTGATGCGCAGCGCCAGCAGCCCGCCCACGGGCTCGGTCACCAGCACGCTGAAGAAGATGATGAGCGGGAATTTGAGGTTGCCGTAGAGAGCGAACAGGATGAGCAGGATCAGCACCACCGTGACGGGCAGGATGATCTTCATCTGCTGCTGCGAAGCCAGGTAGTCTTTGTATTCTCCGCCCCAATCGAATTTGTAGCCCACCGGCAGTTTGACCGCCGATTCCACCTTTTGGCGGGCTTCGCCGACGGCGCTGGCCAGGTCGCGGCCCTCCACGCTGAACTGAACGCCGATGTAGCGGGAATTGGCTTCGCGGTAGATGAATGTCGCGTCGGGTTCCTCGCGCACGTCCGCGAACTGGCTGAGCGGCAGGTATTGGCCGTCGGGCGTGGCCAGCAGCAGGTTCTTGATCGAGTTTTCGTCGCTGCGGTATTGCGCCTGCATGCGGACGATGAGGTCGAACTGGCGTTCCCCCTGAATCACCTGGGTGGCGGCTGTTCCACCCATGGCGGTCTCCACCAGGGTATTGACGTCGCTCACGTTCAGGCCGTAGCGCGCCAGCTTGGCGCGGTCGGGCTGGATCACCAGGCTGGGCTGCCCCAGTTCGCGCACCACGGTGATTTCGGTGATTCCGCGGGTTCTGGCGAGAATATCCTTCACCTGGCCGGCCTTGTCCTCCAGGGTGCGCAGATCGGGACCGAAGATCTTGACCGCCAGCGCGCTCTTCAGCCCGGTTTCGGCTTCGTCCACGGCATCCTCCGCCGGTTGGGTATAGTTGAAAATGATTCCGGGAAACGCCGCCAGCTTCTTTTGCAGGGCCTCGATCAATTGCGGCTTGGTGTGGATGGCGCCGCTCCAGGTCTTGTCGCTATACGGCCTGAGTCCCACATAGAACTCGTTGTTGTAGTATCCCGTCGGGTCGGTTCCATCGTCGGGGCGGCCGAGCTCGTTGGCCACGGTGGTGACCTGCGGGTAGCTCATCAGGATGTCGCGGATCTGCGGCGACAGTTTGGAGGCTGCCTCGAAGGAAATGGTGTAGGGCGTGGTGGCGCGCACCCACAGCGCGCCTTCGTCCAGGTGAGGCATGAACTCGCCGCCGATGAAGGGGATCAGGAGCAGGGAACTGGCAAAGACCGCCAACACCAGGCACACCGTAATCACGCGGTTGTGCAGGCACCAGCCCAATACTCTTCCGTACCCGGCGCGGATCCATTCGTAGAAGCGCGCCCGCGGCTCGTGAACGTGGCGGCGGAGGAAGTAGGAACAGAGCACGGGGAGCAGCGTCAGGGCGCACAGCAGAGATCCGATCAGCGCGAACGACATGGTATCGGCCATGGGCTGGAACAGGCGTCCCGATGGTCCGGTGAGAACATAAATCGGCAGGTATCCCGCGATGATCACGGCGATGGCGTAGAAGATGGGCCGCTCCACGTCGTGCGCCGCCGCGCGAATCACGGCGATGAGATTGTACTCCTGGTCATGGCGCGCGGCCAGCTCGCGGAACACGTTTTCCACCATCACCACCGAGCCGTCCACGATGATGCCGAAATCGATGGCGCCGATGGAAAGCAAGTTGGCCGGAATGTGGCGCCAGTCCAGACAGATGAACGAGAACATCAGCGCGAAGGGTATGGTGACGGCGACAATCAGCGCGGTGCGCGGGCTGAACAGGAACAGCCCCAGAATCACCAGCACCAGCAACATGCCGCGGAGCAGGTTCTGCTCCACGGTGTGGGTGGTCTCTTCGATCAGGCCATAACGGTCGTAGTACGGAACCACTTTGACGTCGGGCGGCAGCACGTGTTCGTTCAGTTCCCTGGTCATGGCCTCCACGCGCCTGAGAATCACCTGCGCCTGCTCGCCGACGCGCATCAGGATGACGCCCTCGACGGCTTCCTCCTGCTTCATGTAGCCGAACTGGCCCAGCCGCGGCGCATGTCCGATCTCCACCTTCGCAATATCCTTCACCAGCACCGGGATGCCGTTCTTCTCCTGCAGCACGACGTTTTCGATGTCGGCGGTGTTTTGGACCAGACCCAGGCCGCGGATGTTGTAGAACTGGCCTCCCTGCGAGTAGAATCCACCGCCAGCATTGGAATTATTGTTGCCAAGCTGGGTGAGCAACTGCGGGATGGTGATGCCGTAGGAGAACAGCTTGTTCGGTTCGAGCAGGACCTGGTACTGCATGGTGGTGCCGCCGAAACCCGAATCGTCCGCCACGCCTTGAATGGAGCGATAGTGGCGCTCCAGCACCCAATCCTCAATGGTCTTGAGGTCTTGCACCGGACGGTCGGGACTCTGAACCACGTAGCGGTAGATGAGGCCGCTGGGGCTGAACATGGGCGAGAGACTGGGAGTTAGTCCTGCGGGCAGGCTGGCGGCGGCTATGCGCTCGAATGCCTGCTGCCGGACGAAATACGGATCGGCGGCATAGTCGAAATTCATGGCGATGAACGACAAGCCGAACAGCGAGATGGAGCGAAGCGATTCCAGCCGGGGAATGCCGTTCAACTCAATCTCGACGGGGATGGTCACCAGCCGCTCCACCTCCTCGGAAGCGTGGCCGGGCCACTGGGTGATGAGCTCGACGTGCGGCGGAGACAGGTCGGGGTAGGCGTCGATCGGCAGCTTTTGGAAAGAGAGAGCCCCCCAGATCATGAGCGCCAGCGACGCAATCACGATCATGAACCGCTGGCGGAGAGCGAAGGAAACCAGTTTTTCGATCATGCGATCCGTTACCTATTGAATCCGCCCCGAAAATTGCAAGAAAAGGCTGCCCTCGGAAACCACGGTCTCGCCTTCCCGAAGACCGCTGGCGATGGCGACCATGCCGTTCTGCTGGCCGGAGACGGTAACGGAGCGCTGTGCAAACTTGCCCGGTTCCACCTGGACATAGACCAGCGGCTCGTTCTTGTCGTCGCGCATCACCGCCGAGACCGGAACCACGGGGACGCTGCTGGTGCTTCCGGTGTGGACGATCGCGTCTACGAACATATCCTTCTTCAGCAGGCCGCCGGCGTTCTGGGTGACGATGCGCACCGGCGTGGTGCGTGTATTGGGGTCGACGAAAGAACCGATGTAGGCGACGGTACCGCGGAATTTCCGCTGAAAGGAGGGATTGGCCTCGTCCACCGCGTCACCCGTGCGAACCGACGGCAGGTCGTGGTCGAAAATGTGTCCCTGCACCCAAACCGTAGCCACGTCGCTGATCATGAAGCAGACGGATTGTCCGGCCTGGATGAGCATTCCAGGCGAAACCAGCTTCTGCACGACGACGCCGGCGATGGGGGAACGCACCGCCATTTCGGTGCGGATGGGCGCGCCTTGGTTTTCCGCGGCGTCGATCTCCTGGCCGGTGATACCGAAGATGCGCAGCGCCTGCAGGCTGTTCTGGACGTCGGTCAGGGCGTCGTTGAAGTCGGCTTCGGCGCTTTCGTAATCCTTCTGGGCCACCACTCCATGGTCGAGCATGTCCTTCGTGCGGTCGACGATGCGCTTATTGAAGACCTCCCGGTTGCGCGCTTTGCGGTAGGCCGAAACCGCGTTGACCAGATCGGGACTGGACACGTAAAGCAGCGGCTCGTCTTTTCTAACGCTGACGCCGGTATCCACCAGGATGCGGGTGATGGGGCCGCTCACCTGGGTGATCGCTTGGGTGGTATGGTCGGCGTCCCAATCCACCGTTCCGGTGGTGTGAATGTCGATGGGCCACGACGCTTTCTTCACCTGCACCGTGGCGAGATGAGATCGCTGGTCCGGCGGCACGGTGAACAGCGCCGCTTGTGTGGACGCCGCATCCTCGGGGGGCTTGCCCTCCACTTTCTTAAGATCCCCGCAAGCCGGCTGCGAGAGTTCCAGCGTGAGCACGAACGCGATCGGCGCGATGGAAGTCCACCAAAACGGCCTCGTACGAGCGGGCAACGATTTAGCCTGCACGACAAACGCTCCTTATGGTTGTCGATTGAAAATCATTAGCGGCCGGCAGCTACCATGCCGCCGAGCCGCCACCTATGCCAGCGGAAGCGGGCACGGTGGAGGAGCGCGGGAAGAACGAGCCGGACTCACGGCCTCGCAAACCGACTCCATTTCGGAGCCCGGCGCGAGCCAAAATTCACGGAAGACCGGCCGGAGGGCCGATACCACCGCGACCTGAAGAAATGGCAGAGGTCCGATATGACACAGCAGACAGCAATGGTCCGTCGACTGGTGCGCCTGGTGCTGAGACGCCGCGGCGTTGGACTGGGCCGCCACCGTCGCGCAGAGGATAAGGAGGACGATCCAGGCCTTGCAAACGGATTGAGACCGCGGAACCATGCTGGTCAGAAACACATCGCCGATTGCGCTGATCTTATCAGGCTGCATGGCCGGCCCGCAAATCGGGCCATGAGCGTAAGCGTCCGATGAACCCCTCTTCCCAGTGAGTGGAAGATCAACAAGATCACGCCGGCCGCGATGCCGCGGATGTAGCCGTAGCGGGAAGCATTTCAAAGCTCGTTCTGGCCAAATGCCGCCAAATGCCGCCGAGCGCTTCCAGATCGCAAATCTGGTATCATCGCACTGCGCGGGCTCGTGCTGCCCGGCTTGAGACTCACTATGCCTTGCTTCCTCCTGCTCGTCATTCTGTTGTTTCCGCGCGTCGCGCTGGTGTTGATGTGGATCTACTCGACCTACCTGCAGCGCGCATTCCACGGTGGCCTGGTGCTGCCGGTACTCGGCTTCATTTTCCTGCCGCTCACCACGATCGTATACGCATGGGAACTGAACAGCGGCATGCCGACGGCGGGAATCAATCTTTTGTGGCTGTTGATCGCGGTGATCGTCGATCTGGGCGGACTGGGCGGCGGCGCACATCGCCACTCGCGGCGATGGTAAACGCGGTTCCCGGAGAAGTGCCCCCAACGCCCAAGTCCCCCATCCGGGAAGGGCGGGGCCGCCTCGGCCTCAGTTTCCCTGTTTTCTGAACACGGACGCGCTGGCTTGGTTCCTCGGCCTTTCCCTCAGGCCTTGAGCACTCGCCGAGACCGCGCCTACGCTGGAGGGAGGATCCCAGACCCATCGGGCGCCGCCCCATTCACTTTCCCATATCTCCCAATGTCCTTCCCATCGGAACTCGGCCAGCATTACGGACTCCGTGCGAGTATCGCACCGACGGATCGATGGACGGCTCAAAAGATCTTCGCCCTTCGCGACGAGTGCGCTTTCGAGCAGCATCGCTTCCGCCCGGAACCAGTGTTCTTGATCCGATCCAACGGGACAGCCGTTGTCTAGCCACAATTGATGAGCAACTGCGGCGATCTCGCTTTCCGTTGGGCTGACGGCGGAAGCGGTTTTCACGGATTCACTTTCGCTGCTCCTTTCAAGCATCCTCTTTGCTGCACCGCTTGACATGGTTTCCGGCGACTCTTGGAGGGCCGTCGCGTCCGAGCCCATTCTCCTTTCCCGCATTGGCATAGTTCACCTCCTTCAAAGCCCTGTCGCTGCGCGACTCAGGGCAAGCTCAAGGCTTTGCTACATCCAGCCTCGCGCTTTTTATATCAATCTGGGGGTGGTGGTTTACGACCGCGGACGAGCGGACTTGCACGCCACAACTAAAAGGCCCGAGAGATAATAAGACCTCAAGCGCTGGAAGAATTATATAGCGACCTTTTGACATATGCAAGCGGAGCGTGCGGCTTCCCGCGGCTTCCAAAACCGGGCTGAAAAGTTGAATGTACCGGCGAGTACAATTGCTGCACTTTGCAGCAAGTCAGGTTCAAACGGAAATAGGGCTTTGAGCGCCGCTCAATTCAGCGCGGTTACCTTGCAGCCTCAACTATCCTGGGCCGTTTGGAGACTTTGGGACTCGATGAGGCCCGTAGGCTGCCCATCCATCTGAGGCCGTTGAGAATCTCGACAGCGGCCCAGGCGGCAGTAAGTATCGTTTCGCTCACTTTTGAGCCGTGGCCGATCCTTGCCGAAACCGGGAGCGCGACATGTCTTCTTAGAAATTGTCCCGGCTGACACGCGAGCAGATCTCACTGCGAAGAAGTGGCCTTTTGATTCTTGACCTGCAGCTCGTTTACGACCTGCCGAACGTTTGGAACCGAAGACGCGATACTTTCGGCCTGCCGGCGCTTGGATTGAGAGTCGACCTGGCCCGTCAGCGTGACGACCGAATTTTTGACATCGTACTTTACGCTCTCGTGAAGCTTGTTCTGGATGAGAGCAGCGTCCAGGTTTTTCTCAATGCCTCCGTCCAGATCCGCATTCACGGCCTTCGCGGCACTTTCGCTGCCCAGCGGAATCACTGCAATTTGGTTTGACACAACTTGTCCGCCGGCGAGGGACGTTGCAATGGATTCCGCCTGTGCCTTGTCACCGTCAGCCGCGACGTGTCCGCCCAGGGTCACTACGCCCTTCTCGCGATCCTGGCTTACGGAAACATTTTTAAGGCCGGCCTGATCAAGCGATTGGCGAATGTTGCCAGAAACGTCGGGTGATTTCGGGGACGGCTTTGAACATCCTGCAAAGATTCCAGCGACCAGCAGCGCAAGCGCTGCGGCGCATAGACTGAGAGTCTTCAAGTGGAACATCCTTTCCTCTATCAAGCATGGCTTGGGCAGATTTATGACCACACCTGAACGACGAAAACAACAAGGCGCCGGGCCTGAGAAAGGTGGGTAAGTGCACTTCTTGCCGTTATCAGGCAAGAATTGCTTGCAGGTCAGGTCTCAATCCGGCGATGCCGTCATTTGTTGCCTTCGCCACCGCCGTCAGGGAATGCTGGCCCGATAATTGCTCTCTCGCCGAGGAGGAGAATAAAACAACTATGTCCCGTTTCTGGAGTACCGCCCTGCTCAGTGCTGCCCTTGTGGCCCCAATAGCAATGGCGCCGAGAGTGTTGCGAGCCGAAGATCAGAAGGCCGCTCGCACCTATCACGACAAACAACACAATGACGACCATGCATGGAACGGTCAAGAAGATAAGGCGTATCGTATCTACGCAAAACAGAACCATCGCAAATACAGCAATTTTTCCAAGCTCAAAGAGGACGATCAACAGAATTACTGGAACTGGCGTCACGAGCATTCAGACGCCCTCCTCAAGATTGAAATCAAATAGCTCCGGTCATATTCGTTCTTGACGGGGCAGGGAAGCTGGCGTAGTGCGGCCGTCACAATCGTCGTTCTCAGCCGGCTGCCGCCGTGGCCGGGATCGGCTCATCGGGGAAGTGCGGGTCCGGTGCTTTCACCGCTCTCTTTTGGTCCCTCCCGGTGCGGTATCATCGCCAAATACCATGAAACTCGCGGTCCTGCTCCTCACGGCTTGCGCCGCCGCGTTCGCGGCTAACTATCAACTCAAGGCGTCCCCCTCCACCGTGGTCTGGGGCTACTACTGGTCGGCGGAGAAACCGGTGCTGCATATTCAATCCGGCGATACCGTGGAGATCCAGACCATGATCACCAACAGCCCGGACCGCCTGGCCGCGGCGGGCGTGGAACCGGACGACATTCAGCCCGAGCTGAAGGCCATCTACGCCGAGGTGAAGGATAAAGGTCCGGGCGGGCACATCCTGACCGGGCCCATCTACATCGATGGCGCCGAGCCGGGCGACGCGCTGGAGGTGCGGATCGTGCGCACGCAGCTGGCTATTCCGTACGCCTATAACAGCTTCCGGCCGAACTCAGGGGTTTTGACGCCGGACGATTTTGCCAAGGGCGCGACCAAGATTGTGCCGCTGGATGAAAAGCGCATGGTGGCAAAATTCTCGGATTCGATCGAGATCCCGCTGCATCCCTTTTTCGGCAGCATGGGCGTGGCGCCGCCGGAGGCCATGGGACGGGTTTCGAGCGCACCGCCCGGGATCTACGCCGGCAATCTCGACAACAAAGACCTGGTGGCCGGAACCAGCCTGTTCATTCCCGTGCACGTGCCGGGGGCGCTGTTCGTGGCGGGTGACGGGCACGCGGGGCAGGGAAACGGCGAAGTGGATATCACCGCGCTGGAGACCTCCCTATTCGGCACCTTCCAGTTTGTAGTGCATAAGGGCATGAAGCTCGATTGGCCGCGCGGCGAAACTCCCACTCACTACATCGCTATGGGGCTCAACCCCGACCTCACCGAGGCCCTGCGCCTGGCCGTCCGCGAAGCCATCCAGTTTCTGGCCGCCGAAAAACACCTCTCCCGCGAGGACGCCTACATGCTCTGCAGCACGGCGGTGGATTTCAACGTGACCCAGGCCGTGGATGGCACCAAAGGCGTCCACGCCATGATTCCGAAGAGTATTTTCCACTAAGGTGGCGCCGGCTTTAGCCGGTGATTTCCATTCCGCCCCGCCATCTGTTACCCTCGTTTGCGGACCCTATGACGCGTCAACTTTACCGATATTCTTTAGCCTTTCTTGTGCTAGCCGTGGCTGCGGCCGCGGTTGCCGATCTCAATGGCAACTGGGTAGTCCGCCAGGACATGCACGACGGCACTTTTCGCAACACCTACTTCCATCTGCGCATGGAAGGCGGGCGGATCGCGGGATCGATTCGCCTCACCCAGTTCTTCTATAAAATCTCCGCCAGCAGCGGCGGCCCGGACGGTTTCACCATCACCGGCAGCATGATGGATGGCCGCAACGAACGCAAAGTGGTTTACGAGGGAAAGCTGGTGGGAGACGAGCTGCACATCGGCACGCGCCGCGCCAACGGGCCGCTCTCGGAAATGGCGGCTGTCCGCGCGGCCGAGGGCGAAGGCGCCATGCCGCCGCGCGTCGCCCCGCCCAAGCTTCACAAAGTCGCGGACAACGGCCTCGTGCGGACGCCGCCCATGGGCTGGAACAGTTGGAATAAATTTGCCGGCCGCGTGACCGCCGAGGACGTCCGCGGCATGGCCGACGCCATCGCATCGAACGGCATGAAAGACGCCGGCTACGTTTATGTCAATATCGACGATACCTGGGAAGGCGAGCGCGACGCCCATGGCAAAATCCAATCCAACCAGAAGTTTCCCGACATGAAAGCCCTGGCCGGTTACGTTCACGGCAAAGGTTTGAAGCTCGGCATCTATTCCTCTCCCGGCCCGAATACCTGCGCCGGATACGAGGGCTCGTACGGCCACGAGATGGACGACGCCCGAACCTATGCGGCTTGGGGCATCGACTATCTCAAGTACGATTGGTGCGGCGCGCGCAATCTGTACACCGACGACGAAATGCAGGCGGTCTATCAAAAGATGGGCGACGCCCTGGCCGCCTCCGGGCGTCCGATCGTTTTCAGCCTTTGCCAGTACGGCCGCGCGGACGTATGGAAGTGGGGGCCTGAAGTAGGGGGAAATCTCTGGCGCACCACCGGCGACATTCGCGACGCCTGGGATTCCATGGCGCGCATCGGATTCAACCAGAACGATCTGGCCGCCTACGCGAGCCCCGGCCATTTCAACGATCCCGACATGCTCGAAATCGGCAACGGCGGCATGACCGACGAGGAATACCGCACCCACATGAGTCTATGGTCGATTCTGGCCGCGCCGCTATTGGCCGGCAACGACCTGCGCAGCATGACGCCCGCCATCCACGAGATCCTGACCAATCGGGAAGTGATCGCCATCGATCAGGACCCCGCCGGTCACCAGGGCCATCGCGCTTCCCAGAACGGAGAGCAGGAAGTCTGGATACGGCCGCTAGCCGACGGCTCCTCCGCCGTCGCGCTGTTCAATCGCGCCGCAGCGGAGGCGAAAATCGCCGTGAATTGGGCCGATCTGGGCTTGCCGGCGCAACCGCATGTGCGCGACCTCTGGCGCCATCAAGACGTGACAGCCGGCGCCGAATACACGGCCAGCGTCCCCGCCCACGGCGTGGTGCTTCTCAGAGTACGGTGAGCGCCGGCGATCTTTGTCGCCGGTGCTCCTGTCTTCCGACTCCAGCCTTCAAAACGTAAACCGGCAATCGAACTCGATGCGCCGGTTACTGGCTGCGGCGCTCGCGCCCGTGAAGCTTTCGTCGAGGACAGGCACATCGAGAGATCGCTCTTTAGTGCGGCTCCTCGTGGCAGAAACCGCATCCCAGGCCCGCCTTCTTGGCTTTGTGACAGTTCATGCATCCGCCCATCGAGATATCCGTTTCCTCGGAAAGCTGGTCTCTCTCGGCCACCGGCCCGTGGCATTCCTGGCAGGTGTTGCCTTTCGCCAGGTGAGCCCGGTGGCTGAAATCCACGAACGACGGAATCGCGTACACCCGCGTCCAGGGCACGTCGCGGCCGCTCTGGGCATAAGCCGCCAGTTGCTTGATGGCGGGGCTATCGGTTTTGATGGCGGAGTGACACTCCATGCATTTGGCCGGCGGCACAATGGCCATGGTCTCGCCGGGGTCGGGATTCGGATGACACATTTTGCAAGCCAGCTTCATCGTGCCGGCGTGCGTCTTGTGGCTGAAAGGAATGGGCTGCGGAGGAGCCTCGGCCGCATAAAGCAGCGCACCTAACGCCACTACCAGAGTCCCGCATAATTTCATATGCTGCGGGTGCGCATCTGCTCGGCGCAATACTCCGAGGCGCGCATGGCCAGCGCCAGGATGGTCATGGTGGGATTCTGCCAGCCGCAGGTCACAAATGCCGCGCCATCCACCACGAACAGGTTCTTGATATCGTGGCTCTGGTTGTACTTGTTCAGCACGCTGGTCTTGGGATTGTCTCCCATGCGGCAGGCGCCCAGCTCGTGAATGCTGTAGCCGGGCGGATTGTAGCGCTCGGTCCGCGAGACGGTTTCCCAACCGGCGGCGTGGAACAGCTCTTCGATGGTATTGGCCGCGTCCTTGGCCAAGTTGCGCTCGTTATCGGAGTCTTTGGCGGAGATGTGGAGCACCGGGATGCCCCACGCGTCTTTCACATCCTTATTAATGCGGACGTGGTTTTCGAAGCGCGCGACGCGCTCGCCGTAAATCCCCCCGGAAACGCAGGAGCCGGCGTAACTGGCGAGCTTTTTCTGCAGGTCTTCGCCGTAGACCGCGAAGTGTTCCGGGTTGGCATCGCCGCCGCTATTGATGCGCACGCAATAACCCTTGATGAAATTGCGTTTCTCGCTCTTCTTCAGATTGCGGAACCGCGGCATGAAGGTATTACCGCCCATCAAGCCTTCGGGCGCTTTGCCGTCGCGCGCTTCGGGAACCGCAGCCACCACGTTGATGCCGTAAATCTGGTCGATGAGATAGTGGCCCATGACGCCGCTCGAATTGCCGATTCCGGAATTCAGCAGCAAGCGGGTGCTTTCGAGGCACCCGGCGGCGAGCACCACCACGCGCGCCTTCACGTGCATCTCGCGCTGCGTGTGCCGGTCGATAAAATACGCGCCGCTGGCGAGACCGGTATTCTTGTCGGTGGTAATTTCGCGGACGATGGCGTTGGGAACGATATCGAGCTTGCCGGTCGCAAGCGCATCGGGCAGCAGCAGATTCATGGAGCTGGCGAGGCCATTCTGGCCCATGGCGGAACGCCCCTTGGAGCAGCCGATGCCGCGCGCGGTGGCGAGATCGATCACCTTCCGGATGGTCCGGCTATCGGGTGGATAATCGGTCTCGACGAAGTTACCGTCGGGAAATTGCGGCCAGCCCTCTTTGCGCCCCATGACGCGGAAGATCGCCTCGACGCGCGAGTAATAAGGATCGAGGTCTGCGAGCGAGATGGGCCAACTGTCGCCCGTGCCATCGATCTCGGCGGCCTTGAATTCGTAATCGCTCAAGCGGAACGATTCGCGCGCCCAGAACAACGACCGGCCGCCGAGCAAACGCACGCGCACCCAGTTATAGGGCTTGTCGGCGTCGTAGGTGTAAGGCACTTCTCGTTCATCCACCCATTGGTTGGCGTTGAACTCGTTGGCCTGGTAGATGTGCGGGTGGCGGCCGGGCTCGCCGAAGCCGCGGTAGGGCAACTCGTAGGCTTGTTTGGCCACCCGATCGCGGGCGAAATCCGCCTGCGGCCCGGCATTGAGCATCAAGCAGGAGATGCCCTTCCCGGTCAGAATATTGGCGGCCATGCCACCGGAATGGCCGGAGCCCACGATGAGCACATCGTATTCTTTTACAGCCACGCGTTCACCCCCTTGCGTTCATCCCTTCACTACCGGATCGATGGGAAGCCAATACAGCCCCGTGCCGCCTCCGAACCCGCGGCCGCGGCGCCGCCCGAAGGAAGCGCCGGAAGCCGCCCACTCGCGCGAATTCTCGGTGGCGGTGCGAAAATCCCGATGCGCCTGCGCGACGAAATGCCGGAGCGGATCGTGGGGCAAGTCCTCCGGCCAGGCGATGGTCACCACCAGCGGGCGAAGAATGGCGTCCGCCTGGCGGTCCTCCAGATCGGCAAAAGACTTTTCGAATTGTCTTTTTGCCTGGGCGTTCAAGGCGTCCAGACCGTCGCGGTAGAGCTTCTGCCGGTCGGCCGGCGAAACGCTCACCAAAAAGTCGAGAAACTCGGCTGCGCCGGCTTCCGATGCTCCGGGGTGGCCGTTGAGCGAAGGTTGAAGAAGACTGCCGAGCCGGCGCAGAACGGCGAACTGGCTGGCGGTGAAGAAAGCCGGCGCGGCGGATTGCGCCGTCAGATCGGCAGCCGTGGTTTGCAAAAGCGGAGCGGGCCCGCCGCCGCGAAACTGGCCCATGCCGGGCGAGGCGGCGGGCGGTTGCGCGGCTTGCTGTGCAGCGAGCGGCGCGGCTGGCGCCGCGGCTAGGGCCTGAAGAAAGCGTCTGCGTTTCATGAGCTCCTCTTGAGTGCGGATGGCAACGATTATACTACTCAGCGGCGTGGCACTTCTCGTTTCTCAGCGCTTTTGCCCTCGACACCTGTTCGACCGAGCCGAGGGTTTGTATCATTTCCGCTTCGTACACTTATTACGGAAATTCAGTGACGCATTCACGGGCGACCGCTCCTTGACAGTCGCGGCTCCGACCCGAACATTCGATCCTGATGCCAACATGCTCGAGTTGGCGAAAGAGCCGCGAGCCGCGACCGTTAGGGAGCGGTTGCTGAATATGTGACAGTAATTGTGAAACTGAGCACTTAGTAATGCCCCTCCGCAAAGCCGCGGAGCAGGGCAGACCTCTGGCGCGGTTGCCAAGGGGGAGATCGCCGCGGAGGCGCGGATCGCGATTTAGAGGGTGGTGGGCATACGTCAGGCGGCGGTTTTGAGTCGTTTTTCGGGGTTGGGGATCGAGCACTGGGCCGCTTTGAGGCGGCTATGGTGGACGATCAAGCGGAGGATTTCCGGATTTGAAAAATCAAATTGCGGGGGTAGCAGCTCGCGCGGGAATTCGGTGGCTGGGTTGTAGGTTTCTCCCGCTTTTACAGCAAGTTCGGAGATCGACTGGGCGTCTTCGATGGCTTGTTCGAAGGCGGCTTTGCGGTCGGCCTGGAGCTGGCGGAGCATGGCGATGTCCTTTTCCACGCGGCGCTGGATGCGGGAGGCGTAGAGGGCGATGCGTTCGAGGCTTTTGTCGTGCGCGAGCCAGGTTTTGCCCTGGGTGAGGGCGACGATGGCTTCATAGTATTCGGAATCGGCTTGGACGGAGACGGCGTCGAGGGCGAAGATGGCGTCTTCGATGGCGACGGCGCGCTGCAATTGCCAGCGGCCGTCGGCGATGGATTGGACAAGGCCGGCTTCGAATCCGCCGGCGGGGTTGAAGTATTGGTGGGTGTCGCGGCAGTGTTTGTCGTAGGCGACTTGGTCTTCGGGGGTCAGGATGTGGACCTGGCCGGTGAGGCCGTGGCGGTATGCGTTGAGGGCGCGTGGATCGCGCGGTTTGGATTGCGATTGCGTGGATTCAGGGTACATGGCTTCTCCCGGCCATATTGGTAGCATGCGAGCTAGCGGCGACTCGGCGGTTGTGGCTGTAAGCGGTTGAAGGGATGGGGCAAATTTTTCGGGTTCGGGCGTGACCCACTTGCAGAACTCGCAACAGAAACCTTCCGCACTGTTCGTATTCCGTCCGGGGCGACGATTTTTTGGAGCCCCAATTGCTGTCAGGGGCTGTGAGTGCGTGAAAT
>Ga0187848_10001767_pt1 | contig 17928 bp, 17 predicted proteins | sample June2016WEW_4_40_FD_132424 | JGI IMG/M metagenome (GOLD analysis project Ga0187848, IMG submission 132424) | Peatland microbial communities from SPRUCE experiment site at the Marcell Experimental Forest, Minnesota, USA - June2016WEW_4_40 | ecosystem: Environmental > Terrestrial > Soil >... | reverse complement strand
GCGAGATTCAGCCCACCGCGATCGATCAGCTCTGGGTCGCCGACCTCACTTACATCCGCCTGCGCACGGAGTTCGTATACCTGGCAGTGGTGTTGGACGCTTTCTCGCGGCGCGCGATCGGCTCCCGAGGTTTGTTTTTTCAAACCAACCCGTTTCACCGCGAAAACCGCACAACCTTGCAAAAGGTAAGCGGAAGCGCAGAAGTTGCACACCCGGCCCCGGAAATCGACCGGCCGGATTTTACCGCAAAATTGCCCAAAAATGCACGAGAGCCGTGGCTCCATACGTTCGCCTCAACGCACCTTAACCAACACAAATAAATAGCTTTAACCGTATTCCAATTTGTTTTTTCAACCCGCTGAGCATCCGCCCACTCTCCTCCCCGTTGCATAATGGAACCCATGCGCCCGCTTACGATCCTTTTGCTCAATACTATGATTGTGCTGTCCGCTCAGACTTCGGACGAAAAAGAAGCCATTGCCGTCGTCCAACGCACTTTTGATGGAATCGCGGCGCACGATGGCGACATGATCCGCTCCACCATGCTGCCGGACGCCCGGATCTATGCCCTTCGCGATACTGGCGCACCAACCGGCGTCGCGGTGGCGGACCTGGTCGACCGGATCGCCGCCAATAAGGGCACACTGCTGGAGCGTTTCACCAGCCCGCCGCGCGTGCTGATCCATGAGCGGATCGCGCAGGTCTGGGGCGAATACGAGTTCCTGCTCGACGGCAAAGTCAGCCATTGCGGCGTCGATTCCGCCAGCCTCTTCAAGACCGACACCGGCTGGAAAATCGCGGCCATCGTATATACGGCGGAAACCACGGGGTGCAAAGGGCAATAGCCGGGTTCAAGCGTGCCCGCGTTCTCGAACGCCTGCCGCGAGCGAAATTGTGACTTCGAGGCCGGATGGCTTCCGACCGTCCCGCGGCAGGCCTCGACGCAGCTCTTCACTATCGCGAGGCCTAAACCCGCTCCACCCGTGCCGCGGCTGCGGGCGGCCTCGGGGCGGTAGAACGGCTCGAAGACTTCTTCGAGCGATTGCACACAGCCGGCGTCCCACTCATTGCGTTGGGCCGACCCTCCATGTTAGATGTGTGCCCATGGAACGCCGCGATCTTCTCAAACTCTCACCGCTGGCGCTGGTCTCCGCCGTTGGCCACGTCGCCCGCGCCGAGCCTCAGGCGCCCGCGTCCACTGAAGCGCTCTTCAACGTCCGCGCCTACGGCGCAACCGGCGATGGCAAGACCGTCGACACACCTGCCATCAACCGTGCGATTGAAGCCGTGGCCGCCGCCGGTGGAGGCACGCTGGTCTTCCCGGCGGGCGCCTACGTCTGCTTCACCATCCACCTCCGCAGCAAGGTCGACCTATTTCTCGAACGGGGGTCGACCATCCTGGCCGCGGCTTCGCCCAAACCCGGCGAAACTACCGGCTATAACGGCGGCGCCTACGACGCGGCCGAGCCGAACAAGCCCTGGGAGGACTATCAGGATTACGGCCACAACCATTGGCGCAACTCGCTGTTTTACGGCGAAGGACTCAGCGACTTCTCCGTTTTCGGCCCCGGCCTCATCCACGGCGCGGGCTTGGCGCACGGCAGCCACAACATGAATAACAGCGAAACTCGCGGCAACTATCCCGTGTATCATGCCGAGCAAGCGGGCGTGGGCAACAAGACATTCGCGCTCAAGAACTGCCGCAACGTCATTCTGCGCGATCTTTCCATCCTCAAGGCCGGCCACTTCGCCGTGCTCGCCACGGGCGTCGACAATCTCACTCTCGACAATCTTCTGGTCGATACCGACCGCGACGGATTCGACATCGATTGCTGCCGAAACGTCCGCGTCTCCAACTGTACCGTCAACTCTCCTTGGGACGATGCGATCTGCCCCAAATCGAGCTATGCGCTCGGCTACCAGCGCGCCACCGACAACGTCACGATTGCCAACTGCTTCGTCACCGGAACCTACGTGCTGGGGACCGTAATCGACGGCACGTGGAAGAAGTACCCCGATGACGCCAGGGGGATCCCGCGCAACGGCCGCATCAAGTGCGGCACGGAATCGAACGGCGGTTTCCGCAACATCACGATTTCGAACTGCGTCTGCGAAGGCTCCAAGGGCATCTCGCTCGAAACCTCCGACGGCGCGCTCGTCGAAGACATCGCCATCTCGAATATCGCCCTGCGCGATACCGCCGACGCTTCGCTCTTCCTTCGCCTGAACCGGCGGAACAGAGGACCAAAAGAGACGATGCGGCCGGGCACCCTGCGGCGCGTGGCGATCTCGAATCTGGTGTCCCATAACTCCGCTTCGGTGACGGCCTCGCTCCTTTCGGGCATCCCTTCGAACCTCATCGAAGACGTCAAGCTTTCGAACTGCTACTTCGGCCATCGCGGCCTGCCCACCATGCTGCCGCCAGGCCGCGGCGGGGCCGTTCGGCCCATGCCCGACTGGCATACCATCAACGTGCCCGAAAACGAAGAGGGTTACCCCGAACTGAGCAGCTTTGGCCCGACGCCCTCGAATGGGTTTTTCATTCGCCATTTGAAGAATCTCGAAATGTCGCACGTCGAAGTGGCTCCGGCGGCGGCCGACCCTCGCCCCGTGTTCTGGCTCGAAGACGTCAGCCGCGCCGATTTCTTCGCCATCACCGCGCCGCCGCAGCCGAATTTCAGTTTGCACAACGTCACCGATCTGCGCATCCTCTGGTCGCGCGCCGCCAAGGACACAACGCTACCGAAGGCGGCTTCGGAAACGATCTGAGTTGTGGAGCAGGCCTTTTGGCCTGCAGCCACTGGCCCTTGGCCGATCTGGGGATTTCGCAGTTTAGGCGGGGCAACCTCTCCCTTACGGTCGCGGCTCGGTTACAGCCACCGCGTGTTTGCGGTCGCCTCCCGAGCCGCGACCGTAAGGGAGCGGTTGCCGGGGACGGATTACCCAGATCGGTTAAGCACCCTTCCACCACGCCTTGACGCGTGAATTCGCGGTTGATAGGATGCCCATCATGAATAAATTGGCGGCTTACACGGCCGTTCTGATGACCACCACCCTGGTTCACGCCCAGAAGCCGACGCCCAGCGCCGCCGATGCGCTGAAGCAAGCTTTCGATTACATCAACCAGAAGGTCCTGGAAATGGCGCGAGACTTTCCGGCGGAGAAGTATGACTACAAGCTCAAGCCCGAGATGCGTACCTTCGGCGCGGTAATTGTGCACATCGCATCCGGCAATGTGTATGCCGCCAAGGCCGGCATCGGCCAAAAGGTGAAGTGGGATGAACTGGACCCGGCCAAATTCCCCAGCAAGGCGGAGTGCGTCGAGCTCATGAGGAAGTCGATTGAAGATGCCAATGCGGCCCTGAAAGCCAACCCCGAAGGCCCGGCGAAAAACATGGAGCCCTTCTTGGCGGTGCTGCAGCACAGCTCCGAGCACTATGGTCTGCTGGTGGCGTACTATCGCGCCAACGGCCTGGTGCCTCCGGAATCGCGGCCGAAGAAGTAGGCGCTACTACGGATGCGGGGCAAATGCAGGCCGAAGGACTACGCTACGAAGATGCTGCTCCTCCTTGTCCTGCTGCTTTGGCCCGGAGGCCGTTTACAGGCCGCTCAAGCAGTTCCGCCCCAAGGACCGGAACGCGCGGCGCGGCTGAAAAGCGAACTCGAACGGGACGCGGCTTTACGACGGGATTTCGAGGGCGCGTTGGCTCACAACCTGGATGCTGCACGCCGCTCTCTGCCCTTGGCGATCGACAAACCGTGGCTTGCGGAAACGGATTTCCGCCAAGCCTGCGCGCTGGCACGGGCAATTGAGGACGACCCCGGGGATGGCTCGGAACAGAACCCCGCCTGGGCCGAGAAGCTGGTGCTCGCGGCCGGTCTCCACAATCCGGCGCTGGCTCTGCGCGAAACTGGCCAATATCTGTCCCTCCATGGAGGCCAGCGGCTTTTCGAGCGTTTCGTTCTGGCCGCGCCGGATCAGGCGATGGGCCTGGCTTCGGGAACTACCGCGTCGGCGCGCGCCGTGCGGCAGCTCATGGCCGGCAGCCAGTTGCCCGAATTGGCGGTGCTGACTCGCCTGGCCGAAGATTCGTCCATCGACCTGCCGCGCCGCGGCCGCGTGGCGGTTCTGGCGGGGCGGATCGCATCGGGCGAACTCTCGTACGAATTGGCATTGCGGATTGCCCAAAGCACGCCTCAGTTTTTCGCCACGCTCCTGGACATGCGGGCTGCCAGCGCAGACGCGGATACGGCTCCTCTGGATCGGGCGCTCGAAAACGAATCGTTGGTGCTATGCCAGGCCGCGCAGCAAAACCTGGACTGGGTGCTGGCCGCGGACCTGGCGCACTTCCGCGCCGGCGATCTTTACGCTTTGCTCGCGCTCGGGCGCGCCGAAGCAACTCCGGCGGTGTTTCGAGCTATCTTCGATCGGCTGCTGCTGCCAAAATGGAAGGCTGAAAAGCCCGCGGGCAGTTCCTTGATTCGCCTGCTGGACAGAACGAACAACTGGGAACTGCGCGATTTTGCCGCGGCCGCATTGGACGCGGGCCGATTCGATAGTCTGCTCTCCTTGGATGGGCACGAAGTCGTCAGCCGGCTGGCGCGCGGCGTAGACCGGGCCAGCGACCCGCTCAAAGAGACCATGCGACTGGCCGAGATCGTGGACGCCACCGCCAGCCCTGCGCTACGCGAGGAAATGGCGGCGATGGTTGCCGGCGAATTCGCCCGTTGCCGGGATGCCGGCGACCTTCGCGGCGCCACTTTATACGGGCTGCTGGCAGCCAAGCTGAACGTGGATGGGATCGCCGCGCCGTATGCGCCGTTCCTGCGCGCGTCCGAGACGCTCGATACCGCGCTGCTGTTCGGCCCGGCGAACGATGGCATCGAGCGCTACTTCTTTTACGACGACGACGATGGGGTGGAGTCTTTCGAATCGTTCCGCAAGAGTTACGAGCACGATCCCGCCTGGGAAATGGAAGACCGCGGCGAATATGTCCATCTCACCGGCCATGGCCCCGATGGGCGGCGCATCGAGATTTTCGCCAACGTGCCCATCGATGGCCATCTGCCAAAGAACAGGGCGCTCGAAGGCGAAGCGGAGCGCCGCCAGCAAGCCATCGCGGTGGCGCTGGATAAGCGCGGGCTGGCGCCCACGGTGATCGTTCATCGCGGCCACAGCTTCTGGGTCGATAGGACGATGAGCCACCTGGCGAAGACCACGCGCCTGGTGATCCTGGGCAGTTGCGGCGGCGCCACCCAGATCCACCAGGCGATCGAAGCGTCGCACGACGCGCAGGTGATCGCCACACGCGGCATTGGCGAAACGCAGATCAACGACGCCATCCTGAAAGCCATCAACGAGCGTATCCTCCAGGGCGATCGAATCGTGCGCTGGGACGGCTTCTGGGGCGAGCTAGAAAGTCACTGGGGCAAGAGCGCTCTCTTCCGCGACTATGTGTCGCCGGACCAGCACGCAGGCACGGTGCTGCTGCGGGCTTATCATCGCTTTCTGGACGCGGTGGAATAACGCTCGATTCGTGGCGCGGGCCGTCGGGCCTGCTGAGCCGAGAGTCATCTCGGCTTTTCTTACCGCGCCTTATAGCCGGAATCTCTCGTCCGGCCGATGAGCCGGCCCCCGATCATCGCGTAATCAAAGGCCGCGATACCCAGGAAAAGCCGAGACGACTCTCGGCTCAGCAGGCTCGACAGCCCGCGCCACGGCACTCGCTACCCCTTCAGAAACCGATTCAGATCTTCGAAGCTGATCGCCCAGGCCGTGGCGGGTTCGTCGTAGCCCTTCAGTGTCACTTCGCGCCGCTGGAAGGGGCAGGGACCGGGCACGAGCAGCTCGCTGAAGCTCCGCTCCCCGAGCGCCACGCCGAAGCCGAGCTGCTTGGTGGCGGCTTCCAGGCGGAAGGCGGCGTTCACGGTATCGCCTAGGGCCGTGAACTCGGCGCCGCCAACAATGGCCGGGCCGGTATTGATGCCGGCGCCCACGCGCAAGGGGCCGGGCAGGGGCAATGTCTTATGCAACTCGCCGGTTGCGATATCGATCTCGCTGACGGCGCGCAGCACGCGGCGCAGGTCGCGATCGAGCGCGGCGCCTTCCTCGTGCACCCACACGGCCATGACGGCGTCGCCAATGTAGCGCTGCGCCCAACTGCCCATTCGCCCGGCGATCTGGCCTACACGCAGAAACCAGGTGCCGATGGCCTGCGACAACAACCCTTCGGGAATGCTGCGCGCGAGCGGCGTGTAATCGCGAATATCCACCACGGCGATGGTGGTCAGGGTGTGGGCGTGCAGCGCGGTGGTGGGCACTTCGCGCGCGGTCGAAGCCTCGGCTGTGCCCGTGCCGCTTGGAACCGGGTTATGGAAGACGGATTCCTGATCGCCGAAAACCAGCCGGTCGCCATCCCGCAACAGCACTGGCACGCTCACCCGGCGCCCGTTGACGAACGAGCCGTTGCGGCTGCCCAAATCGACCAGGGAGTAATCTCCGCCCTCGCGGCGCTGAATCAGCGCGTGGAGGCGCGAAACCGACCGCCCCTCCAGCATCACCGCGCAGCCGTCGCCGCGGCCGATTGCCCAAGAGGGTCCGTTGGCGAGCTCGCAGCGCCGGTCGCCGGGCTGGAGCAGCAAATAGGGTGCGCCTGTAGCGTCCAAGACCATGTGCCGTTAGCACTATGGTACGAAGATTTCCGCCAGCGCGCGGCCCACCGAGCCGGCCGGCGTTTCCACTCCCAGCAAAGTCGCCAGCGTGGGAGCCACGTCGTTGACCGTCACCGGCTGGTCGTAGTGGCCGGAACGGATGGCGGCGCCGAGGAAAACCACCGGGACGTGCGTATCGTAACCGAAAGGGGTGCTGTGGGAAGCCTGCGTGCCGCCGGCGATCCAATAGGGGTCGAGCAGCACTTCGATATCGGGACTGCGCTGCGCGAAGAAGCCGTTCTCAACGCGCCGTCCGATCGAGTCGTCTTGCAACTGGCCGTAGAGGAGCTGCTCGCGGGTGTAGACGCGAAAGACGTGAGGCACGGCCAACGCGGCCTCGGCGGCGACGCGATCGGCCTCGGCGCGATCGATTTTCTTCGCTTCGATGGCTTCCAGGTTCAGATAAAGGCCGGTCTCCGCGGAATTCGCGAACCACTTGGCCTCGCCATATTTCTTGGTGAGGGCGGCTTCCACGGCTTTGGCTACCGGGTTTCCGGTCAACCGCCCACCCGGCATCTTGCGCTCGGTATTGACTTCCGGAATCGGCGCCACCCCATGATCGCCGCTTACCACCAGGACGTAACCGTCCGGCCCCACCTGGCGTTCCGCGGCCGCAATCAGCTTGCCCAGAACCCGATCGGAAGTCAGGCACAGCTCGCGCACTTCAGGCGAATCGGGCCCGTACTGGTGCCCCACCACATCGTTGGAAGAAAAGCTGACCGCCAGCAGATCGGTGGATTCGTGTTTGCCGAGCTGCTCGGCTTCGAGCGCGCGCTCGGCGAACCGTTCTACCACCTCGTTGCCAAACGGGCTACCGGTTACGGCTTCGCAGAGCTTATCGGCCGCGGCCGGAAGGGAGTGATTGAGCCACTTCTGCCCGGCGTAAGCCTGGCACGGGTGAGACGAATTGAAGTCGCGAACCCAGGCCGGCAACGCGTCTTCATAGTAGGTGCTGGTCACGAAGGCGCCGATGGGGTCGACAAACCAATAGGCGGCGTCGGCCATGTGGCCGGCCGGCAGGATAGCGGCGCGGTCTTTGTGAGAGATGCCGATCACATGCGCTTTACCGCCGCTCGCCATCTTTAGCTCGTCGCCCAGGGTGTCCACCAGCAGGCGGCGAGGCGACGAGCCCGGGCCGGTTCCTCCCACCAACTGGGTAGCGCCGTCGGAGACACTGGTGACGATCTTCCCTTCGGCGCGCTCGAACCACGAATTGCCCACGATGCCGCTGATGGCGGGAGTGGCCCCGCTCAGGAATGTGCTGTGCCCCACCGCCGTGATGGTGGGGTAATGTTCGTAGCGCGCATTGGTGAAAACGGCGCCCTTGGTCAGGAGGCGGTCGAAACCCGCGTGATAATCGGAACGAAAGCGGGTGAGGTAATCGTAGCGGAGCTGATCGAAGATCACGGCCACTACCAATTTGGGTTTCCTGGGAGCCGCACCGACGATGCCACAAACCAACAGACAGAGAGCGAGAATGCGTTTCATGGGTGTTTTTTCAGCCTAACATGCGGGGAATTACACATTGATTAAGAACCGACGCCGGCGCGCGGGGGTATTCTGACTCCTCACTTCTGACTCCTGACTTCTGAATTCTGCTTTCAGTACAGCCCCTTCACAATCCCGCCATCTATCGCAATTGCCGCACCGGTGATATAGCTCGCCCGTTCGGAGGCCAGAAACACCACCAGGTCGGCGAATTCCTCCGGACGCCCGATCCGCCCCAGCGGCGCCTCGCGCGCCCAACGCGCTTCAATCTCCGCTGCCGGCACGTTTTGATTGCGGGCCAGGGTTTGCTCCAATTCCAGCAGCCGGTCAGTGGCCGTATATCCGGGGCAGACGTTATTCACCAGCACGTTGTACGGCCCGTATTCATTGGCCAGCGTTTTCACCAGCCCGCTTACCGCGCTGCGCACGGAATTGGATAGGATCAGCCCGCCGATCGGCTGCTTCACGCTAATCGAGGTGATGGCCAGAAACCGTCCCCAGCGGCGCTGCTGCATCAGCGGCAGCACATGCCTGGCGAAGGAAACCGTCGACAGCAGGTTCAGCTCGGTGGCCGCGCGCCAGTCTTCGGCCGTGGTTTCGGCGAAGGATTTCGAGGGCGGCCCGCCGGCATTGGCTACGCAGATATCCACCCGGCCGAAGCGCGCCTGAGCCGCGCCGACAAACTCGCGAACGGCGTCGTCCCCCCTGACATCCAGCGCCTGAGCCAGAACTTCCACGCCAGTCTCGCGGCGAATCTCCGCCGCCGTTTGCTCCAGCGTGGAAGCCGTACGCGCGCACAGCGCCAGGTTCGCGCCCTCGCGCGCCAGCCCCAGCGCCACGGCTTTGCCGAGCCCTTGGCTCGAGGCGGCCACAATGGCGACACGGTCCTTCAGTCCTAAGTCCATAGCGATCACTTGCGCAAATAGGCGTCGCTCTTTTCGATCCAATCCTGCCGCGGCGGCGAGAAGATATCCAGATCGAGCGTATCCTCCAGCGCCACGGCGCTGTGCGGCACGCCCGAAGGAATCACCAGAACCTGGCCTTTGCCCACCACCACTCTCTGGCCTTCCAGCTCCAATTCCAGCGCCCCTTCCAAGATGTACGTAATCTGTTCGTTTTCGTGGCGGTGGAGAGGCACCACCGCCCCCTTCTTCAGGTAGACCTGCGCCACCATGGTCTTTTCGCCATATACGAATCGGCGCGCGAAGACTTCGCTGATGACTTCCTTTTCCATCTCGTCCCAAGTGAAAAATTGCATGGCTTTGCTATTGTAGCCTTTCAAGCGCCCGCCCGAACTCCTTATAATTACGATGGGTGCTTAACTGATCGGGGAATCTCACAGTTTAGGTGCGTCAACCGCTCCCTTACGGTCGCGGCTCGGTAAGCGACTGCAAGCATACGGCACCCGTAACCGAGCCGCGACCGTAAGGGAGCGGTTGACGGGAACGCATTTTCCCCAGGTCAGTTGAGCGCCCAACATAGGACTTATCATGAACCGCTACGTAGGACAGGACTCTTGCACTTTTCAAGCCGTTTTCCTCGCGTTTGCCACCGTCCTTATGGCCTCAGCCGCTTTGGCGGCCGACGCTTCCATCTGGAAGGTCGCTCCCCCTCCGCCCGCGTCCTGGCAGAGCGGCCGCGTTGCCGACCTCACCGCGCGCCGCCAGGCGCTAGCCGCGCAAATCGGGATAAACGGCATTCTTATTCTCCACGCCGCCGAACCGCGCAATTACTCCGGCGACGTGGATTGGCCCTTCCGGCAGGAAAACGATTTCTACTACCTCACCGCCATTCCACAAACCGGCAGCACCTTGGTGCTGATCCCCGGCGGCGACACGGTTCGCGAGATCCTCTTCCTGCCGCCCTCCAATCCCGCCCAGGAGACCTGGACTGGCCACTTGCTCACCCCCGCCGAAGCACGCGCCATTTCCGGCATCCACGAAGTTTGGGACGCGCGCCGTTATCCCGAGTTCCTCGAAGCCCTGATTCCCGCATCGAAGAGCATCTTTGACGATGCCCGGCGAGCGGCGGAAGCCGCCGAAAAAGCCGCGGGCGGAAGCGGCAGCCGGGCCGTGAAGACCTCGCCGCCGCCGATTCCTGTCGAGCTGGCGCACGAATTCTCCGCCGTCATCCACGCCGTAGCCGCGAACAATGCGACTCTCTACACGATCGCGCATGGCTCCGCGGCCGAGTATGGCCGCGAGCAAGAATTCGCCCGCAAGCTTGCCGCCCTGGCGCCGGGGCTCGCCATCAAAGACATCACCCCCGTCCTGGCCAAAATGCGCACGCTGAAATCCCCGCGCGAGCTCGACATCCTGGAGCAAGCCGTGGCGATTACCGCCGAAGCTTTCCAGCGCGTCTATGCCTTGGCCGGCCCGGGCAAGCCCGAGTACGAAATCGAGGCCCAGTTCGAGCTCACCTATCTTCGCCGCAACGCGCACTGGGGCTACCCGCCCATCGTCGGCTCCGGCGCGAATGCCACCACCCTCCACTACGAAACCAACCGCGACACCATGCACGCCGGCGACCTGCTGCTGATGGATTCAGCCGCCGAATTCGATGGTTACAGCGCCGACGTCACCCGCACCATCCCAGTCAGCGGCCGTTACAGCGAGCCGCAGGCCGCCATCTACCGCCTGGTTTGGAATGCGCAACACGCCGGGATCGCTCAGCTCGTGGCCGGCCATACCGGCGCCGACGCCATGCGTGCCGTCAACCAAGTGCTGGGCCCGGGTCTGTTCCGGCTCGGTCTGGTGACCGACCCGGAAAACCTGCAACAGATTCGCGTGTGGTCGATTCACGGCATCAGCCACGGCATCGGGCTGAACGTGCACGATCCCGGCTCGGGCGAATTGGCGCCCGGTATGGTCGTCACCATGGAGCCCGGATTGTACTTTCGCGCCGACGCGCTCGACAACCTGCCCAAAACTCCGGAAAATGAAAAATTCATCGCCGCCGTGCGCCCCGCGTTCGAAAAGTACAAGAACATCGGCGTGCGCATCGAGGACGACGTGCTGATCACCAACCGCAAACCCGAGGTCATCAGCTCAGCCATCCCTTCGCGTTTGGAAGACGTAGAAGCCGCCATCGCGCAGCTTCATAAAGCGCTCAGGAATTCTCCTCTGCCCTGAAAACAACGCTTCGACAAGAATCTTATGACGGCCATCGACTTGTCCAGTTTCGCCGGCTTGACCGCCGTGGAAGGCTGTTTTCTTCTGGTGGTTGCCGCCATCGTCTGGCGCATCCGCTATGGCAAAGAGAAGCAACGCTGGCAAAGGAAGCACCCCGCTCGCGCGGTCAGCTAGGGAGATTGATAGTAAGTTCACTAAGTATTCGGTTTCGTAATTACGGTCACGTATTCAGCAACCGCAGATACGTTGGTGAACTTCCGAAACGGTGTACTTAGCCGGGCCGCCGGAACGCGCCGCGCATCCACTCCAGCTTCGGCGGTTTGGTTAAGACGATGCTGACGATATCGAAGCGCGTGCTCGACCACGGCACTTCGGTGCGCCGCAGATAGTCCGCGGCGGCGCGCAACACGCGGCGCTGCTTCTCCTTCCCGACGTTGCGCTCGGGAGCGGCGAATTCGTCGCTCGCCCGCGTTTTGACTTCCACGAAGGCCAGGGTTTCGCCATGCCAGACGACGAGATCGATTTCGCCGGCGCCCGACAGTGGCCGGTAGTTGCGCGCCACCACGGTGCAGCCGTGCGCCCGCAGATAGCGGTGCGCCAGATCTTCGCCCCACCGGCCGATATCGTCCGGCTGAAGGCGCCGCCGCAACCGCGCTGCCGCGCGCCAAAGCCAGCCGGTCATTGCCTGAGCCTCACGCTTTCAAAACCTGGAATTCGAACTCCATCGCTTTTCCCCGCACCACGTAGCAAAGGTAGTATTCCCAAAAGCGCCGGTAGCGCGGAAAGCGGTTCACCAGGAATTCGAAGCCCAGCCATCTCCAAAGAACCAGTAGCTTTACGCGGACGGAAATCTCACGAAATTTCACCGGCGAATAGTAGCCGAAGCCGGCGTGGTCTTCGCCGAAGTAGCGAAAGCTGAAGCTGGTGAGGTGGTGCTTGTGAGTGGGGTCGCAAAACGAGCTGAAGTCGGTGTAATGCGGCGTTTCGATGCGGACGGTGCCGCCGGCGCGCACCAGGCGGTGAAATTCCTCCATGGTTCGGATCACGTCGTTGAGGTGCTCGATGACGTGGATGGCCGTCACGCGGTCGAATGAGTTGTCGGCGAACGGATAGGGGAAGCGGTCGAGATCGGCCAACACGTCGGCGCGGCTGGCGGGGTTGCGGTCCAACCCGATGGCCCCGGGCTGCTTGTGAATGCCGCAACCGACGTCGAGGATTTTCATGGGTAGGACTCCACGGAGAAACGGCCGGCCTGACGGCCGGCTGGCAGACCACTAACAACGATGGTCCTCCCCACGGAAGGACCTATGGCTTGAAAAAATCGAACATGTAGGGCGGACCCCCTGGTCCGCGGCCTGCCCCCTGGCCGGCCTCTCCGGATCGAGGCGGGCCCGATCTCATAGTCCAAAAGCGGGTCCAGGGGGACCCGCGCGGACCAGGGGGTCCGCCCTACTATTCCGGTCTCATTCCCATTTTCAAACAATCTTCGATCATCTCCAACGCGAAATCGCACTGCTCGCGCGTGACCACCAGCGGCGGGCAGAGCCGAATCGTGCTCTCGCCCGCGCCGAGGATCAGCAGCCCCCGTTCGAACGCCAGCTCGATTACCCGGTTGCGCAAGGCCGGGTTCGGTTGCTTGCTCTCCCGGTCGCTCACCAGCTCGATGCCGATCATGAGGCCGAGCCCGCGAACGTCGCCGACGGTTTCGAATCGCCGCGGCCACTCGCCGAGCCGCTCCATCAGGCGCGCACCCATGCGCGCGGCGTTTTCGATTAGCCCTTCCTCCAGCAGGGCGATGGTCGCGAGCGCGGCTTGGCAGGCCACGGGGTTGCCGCCGAACGTGGAAGCGTGCGCTCCCGGCGGCCAATTCATCAGCTCCGCCCGCGCGATGGTGGCTCCCAGCGGCATGCCGCTGGCGATCCCCTTGGCTACCGCCAGAATATCCGGAACCGCGTCGAAATGCTCGGCGGCCCACATTCGGCCGGTGCGCCCCATGCCGGATTGCACTTCGTCGAAAATCAGAAGAATACCATTTTGTTCGGCCACCCGCGCCAGCTCGTCCAGAAACTTGCGCGGCGGCACCACATATCCGCCTTCCCCCTGCACCGGTTCCACCATGATGGCCGCGGTTTCCGGCGCCGGGGCGATGGTCTTGAGCAGCGTCTTTTCGATGTGCTGGACGCATTCCACGGCGCAGGTGTCGGGCGTACGGCCGTACGGGCAGCGGTAACAATACGCGTACGGCGCATGCACCACGCCCGGCACCAGCGGCCCAAAGCCGGCGCGCTGCACGGCCTTGCTCGCGGTGAGCGACAGCGCGCCCATGGTACGGCCGTGGAAAGAGTGATAGAAGGCGATAATCTTGTCCCGCCCGGTGGCGTAGCGCGCCAGCTTGATGGCGCCCTCGATAGCTTCGGCGCCGGAATTTCCAAACGATACCCGCCGCGGCACGCCGCCGGGCGCAATCCGAGCCAGCTCTTCCGCCAGCGCCACCAGTTCCTCGTAGTAGAAATCCGTCCCCGACATGTGAATGAGCCGCGCCGCCTGCCGCTGGATGGCCTCGACCACGCGCGGATGGCAGTGCCCGGTGGCCACCACCGCAATACCGGCATTGAAATCGAGAAACCGATTGCCGTCCACGTCTTCCACCATCGCGCCTTCGCCGTGGCCGGCGACCAGCGGATAAGCGCGCGTGTACGAAGGCGATACCACCGCCCGGTCGCGCTCGATGATGGCCCTGGCCTTCGGCCCCGGCAATATTCGGTAGATCTGAGGCAGATCGGGATGCGGCAGGTCGGGCCGCGTCAGCTTGAGAGTCTTCCCCATGGCTTTACTCCTAAATATTCAGTTGTCACTGGAAATGCCCTGCGCGCCGATGACTGCTTCAGGCGCACGCCGCTAGATCGCGGAGGGAAGGTTAGTCGGAGCCGAACAAGCCGGGACGGGATTTGGAGGGAACAAACTCCATAGTTCATTTTACGTCCGGAACCCTGGTTTCGAGCATATTTTTCCTAGCCATAAGTACCGTATCCGTTGGGACTTCGACCACTTATGATTGGCAGCCCGTTTGCACTAGCTCACCGTATGAGAATCGCGACAGGCGTTCTTAAGGGTTCGCTTTTGACGCTGGTCGTGGTGCTGGGAGCCGGATGCGGGAAAACCAAGCAGGCTGCGAACGGCGCCCGCGCGGGAGCCAATCCGGAACCCGCGGCCACCGCGGAAAAAACGGCTGCGCCTGCCGCACCCGCACCGGCGCCGGACCCGGCAGCCTTAGCGGCCAAGGTAACCGATTCGGCGGCCAAGCCTTCTCCCATCCCGGTGGCTATCGTCCTGCCTCGCGGCACGGCGCTGCTCGTGCGTTTGGATCAGGAAGTGGACACCAAGCGTAACCGGCCGGGAGATCGCTTTTCCGCCACGCTATCGGAACCCGTTATGAAAAACGGCGCATTCGTATTGCCGGCCGGCACGCGCTGTTATGGACGCGTCACGCTGGCCAAGCCCTCCGGCCGGTTGAAGGGCCACGCCGAGTTGGCGTTGCGCCTCGACGCCGTCGATTGGAACGGCCGGCGATATGAGATCCACACTGCCAGCATCCTGGGGAGCGGCAAACACAAACGGCGCAATATAGCCGCTATCGGAGGCGGCGCAGGAGCGGGCGCGGTGGTTGGAGGAGCGGCCGGTGGCGGCGTCGGCGCGGCTGTCGGCGCCGTTGCCGGCGCGGGCGCTGGTGTAGTCGGCGCCGCATTCACCGGTCGAAAGCAGGTAGTTCTTCGGGCCGAAACCCCAATCGCCTTCACCTTGCATTTCCCCCTAACGCTATAGGGCATGCGCCGGCCCGATCTGATGGGCTGGCCAACCTGTAGCGATGCGCCGGCCCTGCGGAGGTGGGCCGGCGCGCCCCGGGTAAACCCAAGCTAGAACCGAAAGTACTTGCATCTAATCTCCTATTTAGATAATCTAGATAGGAGATTAGGCAATTATCATGTCTTCATCCACCCTGGTTTCTACCGACTCGGTTCCTACCGACCCTCGCCAAGATTTCGAAGTCCAGCACGATCAAGTGGTTCGCACTGAAATTGAAACCTTCCGCAAGCGCGCCCGGTCGTTCCTTGCCGGCGAAATCACCGAGGACGAATTCCGTCCCTTTCGATTGAAGCACGGCATCTACGGGCAGCGCCAGGCGGGTGTGCAGATGGTCCGATGCAAGATCCCAAGTGGGTTGTTGACGGCCTCGCAGGTGCAACAACTGGCCCGGATTGCCGACGAGTTTGCGGGCGGCAAAGGCCATCTCACCACCCGCCAGAACATTCAGTATCATTTCGTACCACTCGAGCGCGTGGCCGACCTGATGCACCTGATGGCGGACGCCGGCATGACCAATCGCGAAGCCTGCTACAACACCGTCCGCAACATCACCACCTGCGCCTGGGCCGGCATCGCGGCCGACGAAGTCTTCGACCCGCGCCCCTACGCCCAGCGCCTGGCTTACGCTTTGATGCGCAAGGATCTTACCGGCAACCTGCCGCGCAAATTCAAGATCGCTTTCGATGGCTGCCAGTCGCGCGATTGCATCGCCGGAGCCACCAACGACGTCGGCCTGCGGGCGCTCGAGCGGGACGGCAGGCGCGGCTTCCGCGTCCTGATCGGCGGCGGTCTGGGAGCCCTGCCGCGCGAGGCCCATCTCCTCGATGAATTCCTGCCCGAAGAGCGGCTGCTCAATCGCGTCGAAGCCGTGATTCGCGTGTTCAACCGGTACGGCAACCGCGAAAACCGCAACCTGGCGCGGCTCAAGTTCCTGGTGCGCGACCGCGGCTTCGCCTGGCTCCAGGAAGAAATCGACCGGCAATATGCCGACGTTCTGGCCAACGGCGGCATTGCCTGGCCGGAAATGGTGCCGGAAGGTTTCGGCGGTTTCCGCAGCGAACCGCGCGAGGAGCACCCGGTCGCGTTGCCGATATTGGAGCACCCTCCCGCCGCGGGAACCAACCAAGCCGAAGCTTATGACGAGTGGCTCGAAACCAACGCCATCGAGCAGCGCCAACAGGGCTACGCCGCCGTCACCGTGCGCGTCGACCAAGGCAATCTTACCGGCAACCAACTGCGCGCCGTGGCCCGCATAGCGTCTCATTCCGGCGACGGCACCGTGCGCGTGGGCATCGACCAGAATCTGGTCCTGGCCTTCGTGCCGCTGGCCAACCTCCCGCGCGTCTATCGCGAGCTGGAAGCGGCCGGATTGGGCCGGGCCGGCGCGCGCCAAATCGACGACGTGGTGACTTGTCCCGGCGCCTATTCCTGCAATCTGGCCCTCACCAAGGCGATGACGATGGGCGCGGCCCTCTCACGCGCCGTGGCCGATTACCGCGACCCACGGGTGCGGCAGCTTGCCATCAAGGTGAGCGGTTGCCCGAATTCCTGCGGCCAGCACTGGATCGCCGATTTCGGTTTCTACGGCAACGCGCGCAAGATCGGCGGCCGCGAGGTGCCGTATTACCTCATGCTTCTCGGCGGCGGCTTCGATGAGCAGGGCGTCATGCGCTTCGGCCTCGCCGTGCAATCCATCCCGGCGCGCCTCGCTCCCGAAGCGGTTCGCCGCGTGCTCGACCATTTCATCGCCAACCGCGAGGCCGCGGAGACCTTCCGCCAATACGTGCTGCGGCACAAGGTGGAGACGTTCCGCCAAATGACTGCAGACCTGGCCAAACCCGCCGAACTGTCGCCCGAAATCTATCAGGATTGGGGCGACGAGCAAGCGTTTTCGCTTGAGCTTGGGCGCGGCGAATGCGCGGCGTGAGGAGTGCGCGCCCGGAGCGGCGGTCAGCGGCGGAGAGGTTGACAGCTATCGACTCTCTTCGATGTGCTTCAGGCGGGCATCCATTACCTGTTCCACGCGAATGAGTTCTGCCCGCAAGAGGTCGCGGGTGCCGGCTATCTGATGCCCGAGGTCGGCCCGCAGGTCGTCGATACGCTTATTGGTGTCAGTGAGGCGGGCGTTGTTCACCAAAATGCCGATGAGAACGGCCAGGGTGGGAACACTTACTGCCAGTATCGTCTGTGCATCGCCCATATCCGATTGTACACCGGTTTATCGCCGTCAGCGTGCGAAGCGCTCTTCCAACCGGCTGAGCCGCGGTCGATGTCCTCGACCTTGCCGATGAGCATCTTGAAGTTGGCCTCATTGACCCGCTGCTCCGCATCGAAACGGGCATCCACGGCCTGGAAGCGTACATCGATGTAGGAGCGCAGGTCACTCATGGAGGAGCGAAACTCACTTCGCAAATCGCTCACTCTGGTATCCACGTGCCGGTTACTGAACAGCACACCGAAGACGACCACGATCAACGTGGCCACCGGACTTACCAGCGGCAAATAGTTGAAAATCCTTGGATCCAGCTTCGCGATACCCGAGGCCGCTCCCGCGGCGATTCGCCTCTGGCTCGATTGTATCCCAACTCTCACCGCGCGAAACGCTCTTCCAACCCACACCTGTCCCGTTAAATTTTTCTCAGCTTCGAGAACCAGCTAGTTTTCATATACTTGCAAGGAAAGCAGCTCAAAACGATTTCATTCGTGATTACCTGAGAGGGTGAATCAAGGTCGG
>Ga0187848_10001764_pt1 | contig 17949 bp, 15 predicted proteins | sample June2016WEW_4_40_FD_132424 | JGI IMG/M metagenome (GOLD analysis project Ga0187848, IMG submission 132424) | Peatland microbial communities from SPRUCE experiment site at the Marcell Experimental Forest, Minnesota, USA - June2016WEW_4_40 | ecosystem: Environmental > Terrestrial > Soil >... | reverse complement strand
AGGGCGCGCATGGCGGCGATCTTCAGATCGCGACTGTACACGGTTCGGGCCAAATCCATTCCTCACTCCATTCAATGTATTTGGTCCTTAACTTTGCGTCTCAGTTTTGGGGTTCACTCCAAACCAGGGGGTCCGCCCTACTAATGACGCCGTGCCGGCTCTTGCGAAAAGTATGTGACATTGGGCTGTCAAGCCTGCTGAGCCAAGAGTAGATACCTGCGCGACTCAAGTTCGTCCGCCACCGACCGCCCTTACCTCAAACCGGCTACCGCGGCGTCTTCGGCTGCATAGTCGAATTTGTGGAGACTGAATTCTTCCGGCGGATGAGCGCGCTCCCACGCGATCGTGCGCCGGAGCGCTTCATCGAGCGGGACGATTTCCCGCCAGCCCAGCTCCTCGCGAATGCGGGTGGAATCGGCCTCCCAGTGCTGGGCGGAGTTCCCTGGAAAGACGAGGTGAGCGGGAGTGCGCTGCTTGGGCAGCACCACGAATTCGCCATCCCAGCCCGCAACCGCGGCGACCTTACGGGCCCATTCCAATTCCGAAAAAGCAGGCCGTTCGGCGACGTTATAAACGCGGCGCGCCGCGGACTCCGACACCGCGGCCAATGCTAGCGCGGAGGCCACGTTCTCCACGTAACCACGCGGCGCGCGCCACGCGGCCCAGCCCTCTTCGAATAAGATCGCGCGGCGGCCATCGTCGATGCGCTTCAGAATTGGGTTGAGCCGGCGAAGGTGATCGCCAGGACCGTAGATCATCGGAAGGCGCAGCACCGTGCCGGGCAACTCAGCGTCGCCCAAGACGGCGCGTTCCACAGGAATCTTATCGTATTGCTCGTCAATCCAGCCGAAGACGTTGCGCAGCATCTTCACCTGCTCGGGCGGATAGGTCTGCAGCTTCGTCCGCAGCGATGAATCCTCGGTTAGCGGCGCCGGCTCCGGCGGTCCCTCCTCGCTACCGTGAAGCACCCCACAGGCGCGGTACACATCCATGCTGCTTGCCGCCACCACCCGCCGGGCGACGCCACGGAACGCTTCCATCAGCGAATCCGCTTGCGCGCCGGAGCTGAGAATCAAGTCGACCACTACATCGGCGCTGGGACGAAGCGCCGCCAAATCGCTCCGGTCTCCGAGGATATGTTCGACCGGCAGGTCCATTTGTGTGCCGCCACGGTGGAAGACCGCAACGGAGTGGCCCATCTGCGCGAGGTCGCGCACCAGGTAGCGGCCAATGAAGCCGGTACCGCCAATGACGAGAATCCTCATCTCCTCAGATTACTGCAGGCAAACCTGGCGACCGCGTTCGCGCATTAGCGCCCCTGCAGTTCCTGTCGGATTTCCACCCAGACATCGTAATATCGCCATTCCGGCGGTGCTTCCGCTTCCGGAGTGTGATCGGGCCGCAGAACCAAGTTCCCCGTTGCCAGCAGAATCTCGCGCACCTTGGGGTTTTGCTCCATCTTGGCGCGCATCGCCGCGACAATCAACCGGTAATGCTCGCCTTTCTCTTTCGACCGGTACAAGATCCGCTCGCCTTCAAATGTCACCCAGTCGATCCCCGCCCGGCGCATGTTCGTTTCGGCGGCAGTGCCGGTGTCCTTGGCCTCGAACGCCGTCATCTGCGCTACCTCGTCGCGCGTGTGCAGCCACGCGATTCCAGCCGCCTTTGCCCGCGGATCCTGCGCGTTTTCCGGATAAAGCATCATTTGCCAGAAACCTTCCACGCTGGCATACCGCCTGCCGCGAAATAGGAACGGGGTCGCGGCGAAATTGGATAGGATTCCCAGTTCGTTGCGCTTGGAAAGAATCACCTCGCCCGGTTTAGCCGCCTGCGGCAGTATTTCCCATACCGCCTTCCGATCCTCGGGAACCGGCGTCCACCAGCGCGCGGGATACGGGCCGCGCTGCTGGGCGATCGCGATCGCGCCCATCGCCAGGATCTGGCTCAGTGCTGCTCTTATGATCCTGTCCATCGTGGCGGCCTCCTACGAAAGTTTAGTACACTATTTTCGTTGTCTCAGAACTATTCGCCGGCAACCGCTCCCTTACGGTCGCGGCTCTGACCCGCGCATTCGTGAGGCGCGATCCGCTAATTCGACTTGGCGCGAGATCTCAGGCCAGAGCCGCGACCGACCGGGAGCGGTTGCCGGCCGTGCCCCACTGCGCCACTGGCGAACGCTACGTATTAAACTGCGAGCTATGCAAAAGCTCACGATTGGTAGGCTACTGGCATGCGTTGCAGCCGCGCTGTTGCCCTGCGCGCTTGGCCAGCCGAAAGGCAGCCCGTTCGCCGGGCGTTGGGATTTCAATCTGACCCAGGGCAATACCACCCGTGCCGCGTGGCTCGGGATTACCGAAAAGGACGGCACGCTGGATGTCTGGTATCAGCCCACCGGCGGCAACGTGTATCAACTGAAGGATGCGAAGCTGGAAGGCACGAAGCTGCTCCTGCCCATCTCCCCGGCCGACCCGGCCAGAAACACGCCCGCGGTTGCCTGGGAACTTGAGGCTTCCGGCGACAAGCTCACCGGCATCGAGAAGCGCGGCAACAACTCCATGCCGCTCACCGGCGTCCGGGCCCCCGAACTCAAACGCGCCGAACCCAACCAGTGGACGGCTCCCGAGCCGCTGTTTAACGGCAAGAACCTGGATGGATGGGAACCAGTCGGCAACCGAGCCAACAGTCACTGGACCGTGAAAGACGGCCTGCTGGTGAATGAAGAGCACGGCGCAAACCTCAAAACGATCCGCCAGTTCGAAGACTTCCAGGTGCACTTTGAAGTAAACTGCCCGGACGGCGGCAACAGCGGTTTCTATCTGCGCGGGCGGTACGAAGTGCAAATCGAGTACGAGCCGCTCTCGCAAAATCCGCCGGAGCGCCGCATCGGCTCTATCTACGGCCGTATCGTGCCCAAGGAAATGCCGCGGACACCAGGCGCCTGGGAGTCGTTCGACGTGATGCTGGTGGGCCGCACGGTGACGGTGAAGCGCAACGGGGTGGTCACCATTGACCACCAGGAGATCGAAGGCATCACCGGCGGCGCTCTCGATGCCAACGAAGGCGAGCCCGGGCCTTTTTATCTCCAGGGCGACCACACCGGCGGACTGAAGTTCCGCAACATCGCCGTATCGGTACCGAAAAGGTAAACCGGTTCAGTCAACAGGAACACAAGCTCGAATTTGCCGCCATTAGTGTCATTAATTACTTCGGCACCCCAGTTGCTCATACCATTCTGTCTGAAAGGTGACGACAATGCCTCTAGTTCAATTGATCATAGCGCTCATTGTTGTGGGACTTGTCGCATGGCTCCTCCGTGTCTATTTGCCGATGTCCGGCGGTATCAGAACAATTGTGGATGTCGTGCTCATGCTGATTGTTGTGGGAATGGCTTTATGGCTCATTAATACCTACGTACCCATGGCGGGGAGCATCAAGGCGATTCTGAACATTGTTGTGGTGGTCGCGACATGCGTGGGAGTGCTACGGGTATTCGGCCTTTGGAACCAGGTCGTAAGAGGCTGGAGAAATCTTACGACCCGTTACTTTCACGCTGAGGATCACGCAAGCACTCCGTCCCCAAAGGCGCCTCCTGTCGTATAATTCGTTACTCCTGCCGCCGTTGTCTCGGTCGATCGCGCACTTGTTGCATAGGCAGGGCTCGCGATTGGCTTTCTCCTGAATTAACTTAGAAAGGGAGAAGCTTCATGAGAGCTGCGGTTTTGAACTCGCCGGGGGACGTCTCCACGCGCCCGCTCCAAATCGGCGACGTGCGCCAGCCGGATCTACAGGCCGGGCACGTATTGATTCGGGTCAGGGCGTGCGGAGTTTGCCGTACCGACCTGAACATTGTGGAAGGAGAACTGCCGCCGCGGCTGCGGCCGGTGATTCCCGGCCACCAGATTGTCGGTGAGATTGCGGGCGGTTCGACGCCCGAGCTTCCAGCCGGCACGCGCGTCGGCGTCTCCTGGATCGGCGGCACGGATGGAACTTGCCGCTATTGCCGGCGCGGCAGCGAAAACCTGTGCGACGCGCCTACATTTACCGGATACACCGTCAACGGCGGCTACGCGGAAATGGCGTTGGCGCGCAGCGATTTCGTGGTTCGGCTGCCGGAGGCGTTGGACGATCTCCACGCCGCGCCGCTGCTGTGCGCCGGCATCATCGGCTTTCGCAGCCTGCGCGTAGCGGGAGTGGAAGCGGGAGACCGCGTGGGGCTGTTCGGATTTGGCGCATCGGCGCATCTGGCGATCGCCGTCTTGCGTAAGTGGAATTGCGAAGTGTATGTATCGACGCGCGGCGAGTCGCACCGCAGGTTGGCTGAGTCGCTGGGAGCGGATTGGGTTGGCGGCGAAAGCGACAGGCCGCCGGTGGAGCTCGACCGCGCCATCACCTTCGCTCCCAGCGGAGACGTCGTAATTGCCGCTCTTTCGAGCCTCCGAAAGGGCGGCGTGGTTGCCATCAACGCCATCCACCTGGACCGCATTCCGCAATTCGATTACGACCGCTTGCTCTGGGGCGAGCGCCAACTGCGCAGCGTGGCCAACATGACGCGCGCCGACGCCCGTGACTTTTTGCAAATTGCCGCCGAGATTGGGCTCCGGCCCAAAGCCACCGCTTTTCCGCTGGAACAGGCGAACGAAGCGCTGATTGCCCTGAAGAGCGATCGCATCGACGGGGCGGCAGTGATTACGCTCTGAGGGCTTCTTCAAAACTCGCGAACGACGCTAGGGTCACCCGTGGGCGGAGGAGCGTGATCCTCTTTGGCAGGGGGACCGAGCAACTCAGTGAATATGGGCTTCAACGCGTCGGCCCAGATTTGATAAGCCTCGAGCGTCGGGTGAAGTTTGTCGCGGGCATTCATCATTCCGTCGAAGAGGCGGCCGTTGGCGTCCGCCAGCTTGTCGTTGATGTTGAGATAGCGAACGCGCCGTCCATCGGCGAGTGCGGAGAGGTTGCGATTGATGCGGTCGATTTCCGGCATCACCGCCATGTTGTCGTTGCGAGGGAAGATGGCAGTGAGAATAATGGTGGCTTCGGGAGCTTTCTCCCGCAAGAGGCGCAAGATCGCCGCAAGCCCGCGGGTGATGTCCGCGACTTTCGCGTCGATCCCGGCGCTTGGTACGGTGTTGCCGACGTTGTTGGTGCCGGCGAGCAGAACGATGACCTTCGGATGAACGCCATCCAACTCGCCATTCTCGAGCCGCCAGAGAATGTTTTGGGTCGTGTCACTGCCCCATCCGAAGTCGGCCGCATTCCATCCAAAGAAATTGCGGGTCCAATTGGCGAGCAATTCCGGAAAGTCCGTAGCTCCCCACCGGCGCGTGATCGAGTCTCCCTCGAAATAGATATCGATTCTACCTTGCCGGGCTTTCTGCAGAAGTTGGGCATGGGCCAATCGGGAGTCGCGGTCGGTACGCGGTGCGGGCCGATCGGCGGGGACGTCCTCGAGCGGCTGCTGGCCGAATGAGCCGGTGCCAGACAGAAGCGCCAAGCTAGCAAGAGCGAACAGGCGGGGCGCCGATTTCATGTTCGATGCTCGAACTAAATGATATTCTATTGGCTCGGTACTTGTCGAATGGTTGGCACCGTGCGTTTCCGCGTCTCCCTAGCCGGCTTGGTTTTGATACTTGCCGCGACCCTGGCTCCTGCGCAGGAGCTGAGCTTCGCGCCGTTTCACCCGAATGGAATTTACCAACTGGGCCAAAGAGCCGGCTGGACGGTGACCGTGCCGGCGGGCGCGGATCAAACGATGACCAAGTACACGTACGTCATCAAGACGAACAATCGCGATGTGATTCAGACGGGCACGCTCGATTTCTCCTCTGGCAGCACGACTATGGAAACGGCGCTCAACGAACCGGCGATGCTCTACGTGGAAGTGAAGCCGCCGGCGAAAGACGCCGTGCCGATCCATCTGGGTGCGGCGATTGCGCCTTCAAAACTGCGGCCTTCGGTTCCTCGCCCCGCCGATTTCGACTCTTTTTGGGACGGCAAACTGAAGGCGCTGAGCGAGGTTCCGATCCACCCGGTTCTCACTCCGGCGCCAGCCGGCAAGGACGGCGTCGATTTGTACACCGTCAAACTGGACAGCCTGGGATCGCACGTTCAGGGTTACCTGGCCAGGCCATCGAAGCAAGGGAAGCTCCCCGCGCTGGTGATTTTCCAGTACGCCGGCGTGTATGCGCTGCGCCCCGAGACAGTGACGGACCGGGCGGCGGAAGGCTGGCTCGCCTTCGACGTGGATTCGCACGACATGGCGCCCGATCAGGCGACGGGAGTGAGCACGAGCTACTACGCTATCGGGAACACCTCCCGCGAGACATCTTATTTCCTCAACATGTATCTGCGCGATTCGCGCGCGATCGATTACATCGCCAGCCGTCCGGACTGGGACGGCAAGACCATCGTGGTAATGGGGACCAGCATGGGAGGCCAGCAAAGCCTGGTGGCGGCGGCCTTGAATCCCAAGGTGACCGCGGTGATCGTGAACGAGCCCGCCGGCGCCGATTCCAACGGCGATTTGCACGGACGCAAGGAAGGATATCCTAACTGGCCATCCGACAATCCAAAAGCCATGGAAACGGCTCTTTACTTCGATACCGTCAACTTCGCTTCGCAAATCAAGGCGCCGGTTCTGGCGGCAGTAGGCTTCATCGATACGACCGCCCCGCCGGCCGGCATCTGGACCGCCTTCAACCAAATCCCCGGCCCGAAGGAAATGATTTCCATGATGGAGTCCGACCACAACAACCGGACGCCCGAGAAGCAAGACGCGTATAACGCCAGATCGAAAGAAGTGCTCGGCATCGTTCTGGCTGGTGGCGAATTCAAGCCGAGCGAGGGCGGCAACCGTTTCTAGTGAAGCCAGAGCAGCTAGATCGTTACCGCATTCTCCAGCGAGAACGTCAGCACCGTCTCCGAGGGCACTTTCACCACCGGCCCCTTGGTGGCCGCCGATACGCCGGTGCCCGCGGCCGCGCCCGCGCCGGCGCCGATCGCAGCGCCTTTACCGCCGCCCGCGATGGCTCCGATGATTGCGCCAGCCACGGCTCCGCCGCCTGCCATGGTTCCCGTCTTGGCGCCCTTTCCCGTGTCGCTCTCCTTGGAAATGGTTTGGGTGTTGACGTCGACCGTTTTGCCATCCACCTTCACCGACCAGAGCGACAGCGTGACTTCGGACTTGCCCGTCAGCGTGCCCGAATCGTGGGCATTCACCAGCTTCACCACCGCGTCGGCTCCTTTGGGGATCAGCGTCATGCCGTTATATGTGAGCGGATCGGAAATGCTGGCGCGGAAAGTCTGCCCCACGGTCGCCTGGCTCGAATCCACCGCATCGATCAGCCGCACCGAGATGTTCGTACCGGCGGGAATCTCCACCGGAGCGCGCGGCGCCGCGGGAGCGTTGGAAGATGACGCTACCGAGTTATCGTCCTCCGGGTGCAGGATGGTGGTGTTGCGCTTGAGAACGGGGCGGTCGGGATCGTCGGAAACGGACGAGGGTGCAGCGGAATCGGATGACGCCGTTTCGGCGCGGCGAAGAGTCGGCTGACCGCTATCGCTTGGATAGGAAGATGGATAGGACGAAGATTGAGACCCGGACTGGGGAGCTCTCCGCAAGGTGGGCTGGCCGTTGTCATAGACCGGCGCGGACGACGTGCTCGCGGCCCCACTGAACTCGATGCGGGCGACTTGCGACACGTCCAGGGTCATGACCTGGTCGCCCACTTCGATCTTGATCTGGCGCGGCGTCCCGCCCAGGTACGTTCCGTTGATCACGCGGCCGGTCTTGAGAGTGATGATATCGGCGAAAGCGCTGGTCCCGAGTGCCAGCGCGATCGTCAGATGTAGCAGGCGCATAAACCCTCCCCAGGAATCTCCTCATTGTACGACGCACCGCCCGCCCGGCCGGTTTACGAGGATGTTTCAGGCCGGTGGCCGGCATCGAGTAGCTTGCCCGCCACGTGGCGGCCCCGATCCAAAGCGTGGCGGTACAGGTCGCGAAACTGGCGTCGCGTCAACCCGCGGCCGCCGTTGTAGAGTCTCTCCAGACCCTTGCCGACCGCGTACGTACCCGCATAGGCCACCGCTCCCTTGGGTATCAATCCTCCCCCAAACGGGATCTTCCCGACCAACTCGCGGGCCAGCGCCCGCCACCCAAACGCCCCGGCGACAATCGAGAAGATTTCGGCTTTCTGGTGCGGGAACCCCACCTCGCGCCCGCAGGCAGCGGCAATTTGAAATGCCATGCGCACCTGGTTGACGGTGAGGAACGCCGTGTCCGATGCCCACTCCCCCATCGCCCAGGGCAGCTCGAACAGGCTGGGCAAAACGTCCGGCAGAGAAGTCGTAATGGCAAAGAGTGCATTTTCCTTGGCTACCGCGTGTACGATTCCGTCCACCACGGTTTTACGGAACACGGGAAACTGGCGCGCCAGGGCGAGCTCGAATTCCTCCCGCTGGCTGAGAATCTCGGCGATCGTTTCGCTGGGTGCTTGGGCGCGCAGCTCGAAAGCCCCGCGCGGTGCGTCGATGCCCGGCGCGCACAGCACCACTTCCACATCGTCCGGAATCACCGGATCCGAGGCGCGAAACACATTCGATCCCGCGGGCCAGTACCCCAGGAAATCGTCCAATTGCGCATAGCCTGGCAGGTCGACCGCCACCAGACCAATCCGCACCGGCGTCTCCGCCCGTTGGAGCACCTCCTGCGGGTTGAGAAGCGCAAACGCCGCGCGGGCCTGCTTGAGCATATCCAGCATGAAGAACCTGTGGCCATTTTAGCGCCCCTACGCTAGTCCAAGGAGCCAATTCCCAGAGCAAGACAGGCTGCCAGCAGGGATTGGTGGGGTGGGCTACTTGTGCAGCCGGCGGTTTGGGTTCGCGTTTGAAAAAACAAAATTGCGGCATGGGTAAACATAACTATTTCTGTTGGTTAGAGCAGTCTCGGCCGATTGGTGGAGGGTGTGCTCTTGTGCAATTTCGTGCATTTTACGGTGAAATCCGGCCTGCCGCGATCCCGCCGCTACGTGTCAACTCCGCACCACACCGATGGGGGCTACGGATGCACAAGGACGAACCGCTCCGCGGCACGGGTTCGCGAACTACGGCGGCATCGATAAAACCAGTCATATCTGTCGATTCAGCCACACTAGGGTGAACCCACCCCGCTTCGGGTTGTGCAATTTTATGCAATTTTACGCCTTTTTGGTTCGTAGCGCGGCAAAGTGCTGGGATGAGTTTCAGAACGGCCGGCGCGAGAGTGCCGGAGCCGCGTTGTTCACTCTGACTGGCTAGTACCTCCCTCCACCCATGATAGAACGGCGGGAAGAGGCTGTTTTTGGCCGACGTTTTGTTTTCAATATGTTACGGGACTAAAAGGGGCGTGACCGGGCTTTTGAGGGCGGTGAGCAGAGAGGGCACTTCCCGCTAACCGGTTAACAACAAAGCGCTTGGCTGGGGGCGGCCCAACATTTCTGTACGCCAGCGGGTGCCCGGAGCCGGAGCCTGGGCTCGGAGGTCTCCCATCTCCGATCGACCGGCCGGTCGGAAAAGTGGAAACACGTAGCCTGTCACTGGTTTTTGAAAAGTGGAAACACGTAGCCTGTCACTGGTTTTTACTAAAAGTGGAAACACGTAGCCTGTCACTGGTTTTTTTTGTCACTGGTTTTTACTGGTTTTTTGTCACTGGTTTTTTGTCACTGGTTTTTTGTCACTGGTTTTTGGTCACTGGTTTTTGCGGCGTAGCAAACTTCGGACACAGTGTCGCCGCCCGCACACAGTACGACCGAAGCCCCGAGCTTTCGAGCGTCTGATGTTGCCGGCCATGGTGGGACAGACGATCGTTTTTAGTCGTCTGTCGAGCGGCTGGCGGTGGGACAGACGAATCGTCTTTAGTCGTCTGTCGAGCGGCCGGCCTGGCGAGGGGCCTGACAAGACCGCGAAAAACTTGCGGTCAGGAGTACGGAGCTTTCGCCAGCGGGATTGCTGGCGGCTGAGGGAGTTGGCCAGGCAAATGCACCGTGAGTGACAAATGAGATTCCGCAGGACAGTCTCTTTCGCCTTCTTTTCCGTCATCGCTACGTCGATCCGCGCCCAGCCTCCCGGCGACCTATCTCATAAGCTCGATGACGCGGAGCGCCACGTCTCAAGGCTTCCACCGACGGCCTTCCCTGAGCTTCCCGGCAATGTGGTCCGGGCGCTTCAGCGCCGGGGCTGCACGATTCCCCAGGATGCGTTCACGTACCAGCCGCATAACGTCATTAAAGGCGAATTTGCCCGATCCGGTCAGGTCGATTGGGCCGTCCTGTGTTCTATCAAAGGCGTCTCGTCCATTCTGGTCTTCTGGAAGGGGTCGGAAAAGAGCCCCGCCGAGATCGCCACCATGGAAGACCGCATTTTCCTGCAGGGCATCACGGCCGGCAAGGTCGGCTATTCGCGACGAATCGAGCCGGTCGGGAAGGACTTCATCATGCGTCACTACCAGTCTTACGGTGGACCGAAGCCGCCACCGATGGATCATCAGGGGATCGATGACGAGTTCATCGAAAAGGCTTCGGTGACGTGGTACTTTTATCGGGGGAAGTGGCTAAAGCTGACCGGCGCGGATTGATTTCCTGGTAATTCTCAGCCTCAGAATGTGAGCCCCAACAGAACTTCAACCTGATTCGGATTGGAGTAAAGCTCGGGATCCAACATGCGATCCTGCCTCCATCGGGTGTACCGCACCTCCGGTGACACGTGGAGACGCCCGAAGCGGAAATTGAGACCCGCTCCAGCGGCCACGCCATAGGGAGAGCGGTCGCCCAGGTGGCCATCGGTCGAGCTGGTCGAGCTGGTCGTTAAGTAACCATTGAAAAAGGTCGTAGTCATCGAAGCGGAAACGCCGCTCAGAGCGCGGAACGATGGACCGCTCTCGAGGTAAGGATTCGATCGCAGCAAGTGCGGAAGCCGAAAGGTCGCCAGCACTGGAAATTCCCAGGAATTTGCGGAAGTCCGCAGGTGGGAATAAGTTCACACCCAAATCTTTCGTGAGATCGTCAAATCCCAGGCGCTTGTAGAGGACATCGAACTCGACGCCGAAGCCATGCGGGAGGCGCGTTTCTACCGTCGGACCGATTGTGTAGCGGCGGGTGGCAGAGGTCGCTCCTTCACCGAATTCAATCAGGAAGAAGGAGCCCGTTTCGAAGGCTTCCGTCAGCGGAATCCCGCCCTTCACGCCAAATTCGACCGGCTGCCCGAAACAGGGTAGCGCCGTGGCGACGAGAAACAGCGTTCGCGCCGCGGAAGCTTTTCTAAGAAATGCACGCATTAGAGGTTTTTCTCTACCATCCGGCCAGCAATTCCACACTTCGCCAGTCGAAAAACGACGGATCCGCCGCGCGGAAATACCGGCGGATCTCGGGGCTTCCTATATTCACGGTCTCGTGGTCCCACTCGCACCGCGTGCAATATGGACCGTCGCCGGGCGCAGGCGAGCCCCCCTGCCGGAAAAAGGCTCGCGCCTGGCGATACATTTCGGAGTTGAAGACATCGTCGCCACCGGCGTCGAACTTCGCGAACACCAGCCTGGTGTCCGGCCGCGGCGCGCCACAGCAGGGCAAGATGCGGCCGCGCGCATCCATCGCCATGTTCTTGTACAGCCAGTGGCAAGTGTGGCCATGGTTGGGCCGTGTACGAACTTCCCGCCTATTCAGGGGCGTCGCGAACGCACCGGCGATGGCGCCGGCCTCAAGGCTCTCGGGGAATGGATTCCAATTTTCGGGCGGATTGCTGATCGACGTCCAATCCAACCGCCTCACATACGGCCGCACCGCGGCTGGGCGCAGGTTTGGGTCGTCCCACCCCACGTCGAAGGGATTCACCACCCGGAACACATTCACCCCAAGCTGGCGCGCCAGGCGTTCCGCTAATGGGATCTGATGGGCGTTGTGCTCAAACGCCAGAAAATTCCAGGAAAGCACCGGCGTCTGTTTGCCGAGCCTCCGCTTCGCGTTGACCAGGCTGCGAATGTTAGCGAACACTAAGTCTAGGTTACCGTTCCGGCGGAAGGTTTCATAGACGGATTGAGTCGCTCCATCGATCGAGAGAACCATGAAATCGAGTCCCGATTCCACGTAGGCTTCGGCGTCGAAGTGTTGCACGGAAAGGCTGGTAGAGAGCGCCGTGGCGATGAGATATCTCTTGGCCAGCCGGATGAGATTCGGCGTGTTCCGGTTGAGCAACGGTTCGCCGTAGTTGCAGAAGTAGATTCCGATGGCGGACGGACCATATTGTCCGAGCAGCGCGCGGAAGCGGTCCTCACCCAGCGTGCCCTTCTTCCAATCGAATAGATTCAGCTCCCCGGCACGCTCCGAATGCACGCAACCGGGGCATGCGAGCTGGCACATGTTGGATGGATCGACCACCAAGCCGAAAGGGCGGGAAAGCAATACGGTGTCGCGAGCGTGAAAGTGATGCCGCGACAGAAAAAGGTTCAGCATCTTCAGCGTCAACGCCTGGGCCGCGGGAGACGAGAAGCGGTGCGCCAGCAGATGGTATAGGCCGGCTTTAGAATTCTCGAGCACGCTGGCAGCCGCATCCGCGCTGGCACAGTGGCGCAGGGCAAGATCGATCTTCGATAGGGCGGGAAGCGCCGTTTGGCCGCCGTAGAGTGAGGCGGGCACAAGCCGATCGACGAATACTCTGAGAGCGCCTGTCATGCAAGGGTCCGTTAGATGGCGAAAGATTCAGGAACGGGCGTGGCAATGGGCAAGATTGCGCCGATTGGACGGGAGGGAATCGGCTCTCTCCGATGCCGCTCGCGAGTGCCTACTCCTAAGACCGTCGTGCGGCGTTTTCCACTACAGGCCGAAAGAAGAATTCCGAGGAAGCGGCTGACCGCTGAAGGCCCGATTGCGATCACGTATTCGGCAACCGCTCCCTGACGGTCGCGGCTCTGACCCGAACATTCGATTCTGATGTCAACATGCTCGAGTTTGCGAAAGAGCCGCGAAACCGAGCCGCGACCGTTAGGGAGCGGTTGCACACACGCGTAGGGAATCCGCGACCGTAGCTCCGAAACCGCGTACTAAGATAGGGTTATAGGCCTCATTATGGAATTCCTTGCCAACAGTCTGATGGAGCTGATTACGCAGACCTCGACCAATCTGCCGCCTTGGGACAAACCCGATGGTAACGACACAGCAGAAGCCGCTGGTGTATAATCTGGCCTACCTACATGCTTCAATGGAGATCCTGGACTAACGTCGCTAGCCGGATGGCGGAGGCCGGGAGGTCCAGCTTGATGATAGGGACGGGGAACCAGGCGTCGTTCCGGGATCGGAGTCGCGTCCATTCCCGATTCTGCTCAGGAGATTCAATGTGTTTGAACCAAGAACTGTGAAACTGAAGGATAACAAGGAGGTGCTCATCCGCGCGATGAAGAGAGAGGATCTTGAGGGATCCTTCGCTTTCTTCCGTGCGCTCCCCGAGGAGAGCCGGCTCAGTCTTCGAAGAGACCTGACCATTCGCGAGGTCGTCGAGGAACGCATTCGCGAGCTGGAAGAGGGCGTCGTGAAGAGGCTGGTGGCGGTTGCGGACGAAACGATCGTAGCCGATGGCGCGCTCGAGTTCTCCCACTTCGGATGGGAACGGCACATAGCCGAGTTGAGGTTGTTTGTTGCGACTCCTTATCAGCGCAAAGGGCTCGGCATGTTGATGGCGGGTGCCCTTTACGATCTCGCGGTGTCCGCTGGCATCGAAGAAATTGTCGTAAAGATGATGGCCCATCAAACTGCCGCCCTTCGGATCTTCCAGAAGTTGGGATTCCACCAGGAAGTCGTGCTTCGCGGTTACGTCAAGGACATGAAGGGAACCAGGAAGGACCTTGTCCTGATGCGCTGCCGGCTAGAGGATCTCTGGCAAAAGTATGAAGAGTTTCTCCGTGAGACCGACATGCCCTCCTTCAGAATGGAATGAACCGGGATTCGCTCTTGATCTCCTGGGCGCAGTGCATTGCACACGCGGCGGGTTTCCCGATCGAAATCGCAAATAGTGACGGGGCCTCCATGACGCTTTCGCTCCGCCCCGGACGGCGCCTTGAATCGCGATGGAGGCAGCCAGTTCGTCCTCCATCTGAATGAAGATGCCGCCGAGGTTGAGGACGATGGTAATTTGCGCGCCGGTATCGAAATCGCCGGGGCACTCCGCTAGCAGGCTGTCCCGGCCATAACGATCCCGTTTCCGTTCCAGCGCTATTGGTTTACAGACCGCACCACCCGCACCGGCCCCAGGAGACCAGACGGCAACAGGGGCGAGTCGGCCCGGTAGAATTGCTGCGCGGTGTACGTGTACTTCTTTCCGGCATCGGGCTGTTGATCGCCGACCAGCCGGTTGACCCACAGGTTGGTCACCTCGATCTGCAGCGTGTTCGCGCCCGGTTTCAGCGCCGAGGTTACGTCCACCCGGAAAGGCGTCTTCCAGAGAATGCCGAGCTCTTTCCCATTGACGGAGACCTCGGCGAGGTTCTTCACATCGCCCAGGTCAAGCCACAGCTTGGCGCCAGTCCTAAACCAGTCCGCCGGCGCCTGAATCGTCTTGGCATAAGTGCCGGTGCCGGAGAAATACTTCACTCCGGCGTCGGAGTTGTCCGCCCACGAAGAGAGCTCGCCAAGGGTGATCTTTGCGGGCGCCCCGCGGTTGGCCTGGAAGGCTACTTCCCAAGCGCCGGTCACCGTGGTCAGCGATGTTTCGACTGGCTGGGGCACGGTGCGCGATGGCGCGGTGGAGGATCCGCGGAATACGACGAACACGGCATCGTTCGGCTCCAGACGCAGCGGCACAATGGTGCGCCCGCCATCGATGCGGTAGGAAGCGGGCTCGATGGCGCCCGTGTCCGCGTGCCAAAGTTCCGGGGCTTTGCCATTTACGCGGAAGCTGGCTTCCAGCGTCTCCACGTGACGATTGGTGTTATCCACCCAGTAGATCTCGCCATCGCTTATTTTGCGATGGACGAAAAACAGGCTGGTGTCCGGCTGCGGCTTGGTGTAGTCGAAGTCCGGCGCCACTCCTAAATCCGCCAGCGCTTCGCCGATGGTTTGGCTTCCGTACACTTTGCCTTTGCCCATACCCGGTCCCCAGAGTTGGCCGGCAATGGTCTGGAATTCGGCCTGGTCGTCGGCCAGGCTGGGCGAATCGATGGGTTTGGGACCCACCACCGCGGCGCCTGCGCTAACCAGGTCGCGGATCTTGCGCAGCACCGCCAGCGGCATGTGCCGGCTGTTGGCGTCGAGAGCCAGCACACGATAGCTCATGCCGGTTGTGGTGGTGATTTGCCCATTGGCCGCCGCCAGGCGATTCTTTAGCGCGTCGGCGTTGACGTAATCGAAATTGTAGCCGGCGGGGATGTCGGGCGGCTTGGCGCTGAACAGGGCCGTGATGTTGGAATCCTCGCCGTAAAAATAGATGATGTCGGCAACGAATTTACCCTGCTGGAGCATGTAGGAGCTGCGGGCCAGGTAAGTGATCCAGGGCTTGGCGAGTTCCGCCCAGGTTTCGTGGCGCGTGAACCACTGGCCGAAGCGTCCCAGGCCGAGGCCCGGAATCTTGTCGTCGACGGGCTGGTGCACCGAGGTGTGGATGACGAAGCGGTTCAGGCCCATGGCCAGTTCCCGGTCCGCGGTTGGCTTCAGCGTCTCCGGAGAGTAGGTCCAGGCGCCGGCGCCGGCGGTGAGGGATTCGGCGGCCACCAGGTTCTGGCCGTAGATGTGAGCCACCGACGCGGATTCGCGCACGTCGGCATCGTACTGCGCGCTGGTCCTGCCCTCCTGCGCCACCCACATTGCGCTCATGGGCACGGCGGCACTGCGTTTGACCTCCATGCCGTCACCGATGAAGGCGCGCCCGGACTCGTGCGATTCGCTGTAGCGGGCCATGCCGCGTTCTTTCAGAAGGGTAGTGAGTTGGTCGTAATGATACTCGGAGGTCAGTTCGCCGAGAGTTTTGCGAAAGTCCCACAGGAAACGGTCGCTCGCCTCGGCGCTTTCCACCACTCGGCCGGTCAGAACCGGCAGCCACGGACGCATATCGTAATTGCGACGCTTGTTGAACTCGGCCATCAGGTTGCCGGTCCAGTTGGCGGTGCCCGCCTCCCAGCTGTCGGTGACCACGTATTGCAGGCCGCGTTTGCCCATCAGGGGACCGACCGTGTCCTTGTATTGATCCAGGTAGTTGTCGAAGTACGCCTTGACGTACGCCGGGTTCATCTTGTCCACTTCCAGTCCGGTGGCCTCCGGCGATGCGGGCGAGTTGTGGGCGCCGGTGAGAGAATAGCCGAAACGCAGCACCACCCAATGGCCGGCGGGTGGAGTCCATTCGAGCGTGCCGTCGGCGCGCATCCGCGAGGTGAGGTCGATGACGTCGGCTTTGCGCACGGTATCGGCCGCCGGCACGGCCGGAGTCGCCATGGCATAGATGCCGGTGGCAGCCGAGAACGCCGCTTTCTCCTGGAACCGATTCACCGGCATGACAGAGTGGAGAACGAGTTGGGCGACCTGGGTTCCGGCGGGGGCCTGAGCCTGCCCGCGGCCTTGCGCTGCTTCAGCAGGGGCGCCGAATCCGCCAGGAGCGCCGGCGCCTCCCCGGCCGGCAGCGGGCGGGGGCAGGGTGCGGACGGTCACGCGGAAGTAGCGGGCGGTGACCGCGGGAAACGCGATGGTGCGCGCTCCAAGGGGGATCGCGGCGACGGTGCTGAACTGCTGGCCGTCGCCACTCGATTCCAGTTCCTGATTGCCGGCGCCGCCGCCGCGGCCGCCGAAGCCCCTTCCACCGCCTCCGCCCGTGATAAAAGTGAGCCCGGAGATGCTTTGGGGACTCGGGAACTCGATCTGGATCCAGGCTTTCTGATCCACCGGAGCGGCCGGCAGAAGGGTGGTCTTGGAAAGATCGCTGCCGGTGAGCGCGGCTACGTCGAACGTGCCGCCGCTGGAGGTCACCTTGGCCTGTAGCTCGGCAAGAGTCCGTTCAACCTCGGGAGCGCGATATGCGACTACCACGCTGTCCGCATAGAACTCCTTGGGCGGCGCGGCAACCTCGCCTCCGCCCCCGGATCCGCCCCGGCCGCCGGCGAGGCTCTGATACGGTCCGGTGGTGGACGGCGGTTTGGGCAGCGCGCCGCTGAAGGGGCGTCCGCCTTCCAACCGGGTTTCGCTCCACACGTATTTCTTCATGGCCTGCGCGGGAGGCACCCACGGGCCGCCGCTCTCGCTCCATCCGGGTGAGCCGGCAATCGCCATTTCAAGCCCCAACTGGTCAGCCAGCGTGGCGGCGTACCGGAAGGCGTCCTTCCACTCCGGCGTCATAAATACCAGGCGCTTTTCCACGATTTGAGGCGTATTCAGACCCGCGTCGAAATTCTGAAAACCGCCGATTCCCACACGCTTCATCCATTCCAGATCGGCCTTGATGCCTGCCTTGGTGATGTTGCCGCTCATCCAGTGCCACCAGACGCGCGGCTTGGCGCTGTCCGGCGGGTTTTGAAAACCTCCCAGGAGCGTGTCCTCAGAGTTCTGCGCGGAGACAATCCATGCCCCCAACGTTACGGCTGCAAGCGCGGCCCAACCGAGTTTCCTTTTTCGCATGAGTGCTCGACCTCCCGAAGGCGGGCTTTGCGCAACGGTCGAGGCGTCCGCCATGCGCACCGCCTCGAAGGCTGCAGCAGATTGACTGATCGCGCCCCGGCGCGCGCTCTTCCGGCGAGAGCCCGCAGTACTGCACGGCGCCAAAACCGACCTTCAGCGTTATAGTAGCTCCGGCAAGGTGCCGCTGAGCCCAGATTTTTGAACAAACAAAATTGATTCGTCAGAAGAATCTGTGGGTGAGTTCCGGCTCGGGCAGTTTGCCAAGTGAATGATAGAGCGCCAGTTCGGTGACTCGGAAGGTTCGGAACCCATAGGATTTTCTCATAGTGACTTT
>Ga0187848_10001757_pt1 | contig 18001 bp, 18 predicted proteins | sample June2016WEW_4_40_FD_132424 | JGI IMG/M metagenome (GOLD analysis project Ga0187848, IMG submission 132424) | Peatland microbial communities from SPRUCE experiment site at the Marcell Experimental Forest, Minnesota, USA - June2016WEW_4_40 | ecosystem: Environmental > Terrestrial > Soil >... | reverse complement strand
CCCGCATATTTCGCACCTCCAAACGCCGCGTGAGGGCACGCGGCCTACAGGAGCCGCCGGACGTGCTTGTAGGCCGCGTGCCCCCACGCGGCGCACTGTTTTGGTGCTTCCATCGGAGTGTGAAATATGCGGGTTAGCGATTTCTTTCGGGGAGCGCGGTCGTCCCGACCGCATCCGTCGGCGTCCCGCCGGCGGAGTTTTTCGTCCGAAACTGGCCCGCCCGTTGGGTGAGTCCGCAAGCACAGCGCGAATGATTCGCGCGTGCCTGGGGTTGAATCCCCGCCTCAAAATACCCCGCTTACTTTTTTGTTCGCGCCGGCAAAAGTTGTTGCAGCAGTTTTGCCAGGTCAATCGGCGGGTTGGCCGGGGGAGTGGCGGACGCCGAGCTTCTGCCCGCCAGGATCACCGCCATGTTCTGCCAATCCTCCCCGGTTTTCAGGTTGGTGAAGACTTCATTGGAAATTCCGAAATTGACCTCCTCCACCCGGCCGGGCGAATCCAGCCGCCAAAGCCGCAGCTTCTGGAACGTCACGTTCAAGGTGTCCAGGCCCGTGAAGGTGAACGCGGAAAATTGCTTCTTCACATCGTCCTCAACCGCCCGGCTCTTTTCCGCGATGCCCGGCAGGCTGCGCCCTTTTTTGTCCTGGACAACGTCCATTTCCGCCAGGGTGATGCGCACCAGATTGAGGTGCAGTTTGTGGGCGCGCAGCGCGTCCCGGTCATAATCCGCGTAAATCTCCGGCAGGCTCAGGAAGAGCGAGCCGCCCAACTCGGGCGGGTAATAAATCTTGCAATCTTCGATGGCGATGGTGGGCGCGCCCAGCCCGATGTCCATTTTCCCGATCTTCACGTCCATCCCGGTGGCGGCGCGGAGCCGGCTTTGCACCACTTGTTTGGCAATCGGATCCAGCAAAAGAAGCGCCGCCACCAGCAGCACCGCCACCATCATCAACAAATAAAGCGCCCACTTGAACAGCCGTTTGATCAATTTAAACATACCGAGCTTTCATGCTTCCAATCCGCCATCCGCCATCCGCCATCCGCCACGGCCCTACGGGTTGATGTCATCCGGCCGGACCTCCAGACATTCGTCATGGTCTTCCCAGATGATGGCCGGGTAGTGCTCCAAAAAACGCGGCATGAGTTCAAAACCGGCCACCGCCAGCAGTTTTTCCGCCTGCTGGGCGGCCTGCTCGCACGCTTTGTCGTAAGCCGCCTCCGATTTGCGCTGCCGCTCTTCCCAATGCGCCACGGCGTGGACCGGCGCGTATTCGGCGGCCCACTGTTTCACCGCCTCCTGCAACTCCGCCGGCAAATCCTCCGGCGCCACCAGCGTTTCCGAACAATGCTGGCAGAGCAATCCGGTTTCCAGCACGTCGCGCGAAAAAAGCGGCAGGGCGGGGGCGCGGCAGCAGGCCGCTTCGGCAAACCCCGCCGGCGCCGCCACCATCCGCTTGAGCCAGATTTGCCGGTGATGGGCTTGTTCGGCCGCCAGCCGGTATGCTGCCACCAGCGGATGGGAAAAGCGCAAGGCCCGCCCCTTGAGTTGGGCCAGCGTTTGCGCCAGCCAGCGGGCCAGCGTCAGGTCGTCGAAATCCGCGAAAACTTCGCTGTATTCCTTCCAAAGACGATCAGGCAATTCAGGCATGTCCCCGACAAGGTAGGGGTAAAATGCAAAATGGAAAATCCAAAATGCACCGAATCACCCATCCTTCGCGGGTCACTTTTCAACCGGCTTGCCCGCCTGCGCCCAGGCCTTGAAGCCTCCGGGAAGATTGTAGAGTTTGGCAAAATCAAGCCGGACCAGCTTTTCACAAGCCTTGACGCTGCGCACGCCGCTGGCGCAATGCACCAGGTAGGTCTTGCTCTTGTCCAGGGCGGCCGCTTTGGCTTCAAAATCCGCCGCATTCACGTCCAGGTTCATCGCCCCGGGAAGATGGCCGGCTTCAAATTCCCTGGCCGTACGCACGTCCAGAATCACGTTCCGTTTGTCCGCCGCCATTTGCGCAAACTCATCCACGCCCAGGTTCTTGAAGGCGGCGGCGGTGATGGGGATGGGCCGAAAAGTCCCGGTATGACGCTGCAGCCTGGCCAGGACTTCCGCCGCTCCCCCGCCGGCGTAGCCCGTTTCCTGATAGACCGTTTCGCCGGCGCCATTGAGCAGAACCAGGGTGGGAAAACCGTCGCCCGATCCAGGGCCAAGATTGAACCTCGCCTTCAGCGCGAGGTTGGCCCGTTTCAACTCCTCGTTTTGTTTCTCTTTCTCAGGGAAGTCCACATCCACCAGCACCAGCGCCCGCCGCGCATAGCGGGCAAATTCGGGCGAGTCAAACACCTGGCCCTGCATCTCGGCGCACGCCGCGCACCAGTCCGAACCATGAAAAAAGAGCAGGACCGATTTTCCTTCCGCCTTGGCCCGGGCCTGCGCCTGCGCAAGATCGGTCAGCCAGGACAGTCCAATAGTGGAAGACGCGCGCGCGGCGGGTGCCGTTTGTGGATCGGCGGAAACCGGGGCGGCGTTCCTTGCAGCCGGGGTTTCCGCCTGCTGCCCTTCCACGCCCCATGCCACACCCGCGAGCCACGTGGTGATGATTAACGCGGTGATCGGACTCTGCTTCATTTTTGTTCGATTCTGCGACTCAGGTTGACCTGCGACCATGCAACCCTATCACACCTTGCCGGGATAAACAACCGATTAGGTGATCTTGCCTTTGTTTTTGGGGTTGATTCCAACGGAATTGGGCATAGAATTACTGCGTGAGCATTGAGTTGTTGAAACAGGAATTGTCCGCGCTGAACCCCGGCGAACAGCGGCACTTGACAGCATTCCTCGTGTCGCTTCAGGACGCCAGCGACGCCGCCTACCGCAAAAAGCTTTCCACCAAAATTGAAAAGCCCGCCGCGGAATTCGCCACTTTGGCGGATTTGGACCGGCGGCTGGGTTTGCCCGGCGACGCTGACCGCTCATGAATTATCGCCTGCTGATTGACTACGAAGTCATTGAGTTCCTCGAAACGCTTTCCCGCAAAGATCAACGGCTGCTTCGCAATCGCTTTGTGGCCATTCAGGGTTTTCCGGGCCGCTATTCCGATTACATCGAATCTGACAGCGTTGGCCGGCCTGTGGATATCCACATCTGCGGCAAATACGCCATCAAGTTTTGGGCAGACCATGCAGACCGCCATTTGAAAATCCTCGACGTCCATTTCGCCGACCAATTGCGCGGCTGATTCGGTTGAAAGTGATCGGTCATTTCACAGCTTGCAAGCAGAGATCGCTCAACGCCCCTCCGGCAACGCCTCCACGACCAGCACCTCGAACGGCTGTAGTTTGAACGCAGTCTCTTCTCCGGCGCGGAGCCTCCTTACCTCCACCGTCTGGTCCTTGAACGGATTGGCTATCGTGTAATTCTGCGCCGCCCCTTCCGGCAGCTCGAAAACTTTGGCCGGGTCAATTGTGATTTCCCCGGCCTCCGCCGACGGATTGCGCAATGTCAGAATTCCTTTCTTGGGCGACCAGGCCGCCCAGCCATAGACCTGCCGCGCCGCCGGCGCGCCTCCGACCCAATGCGTGTCCACCAGCGTGCCGGCATTCTCGCGCGACCACTTGGCGGCCTCGGCCAGCGTGTCCCAGTTCTCCGCCGTCAGCAGCGCCGGCGTGATGTACATTTCCTGCAACTGCGTGCCGTTGCCAAAATAGGCGCGGATTTCCGACCTGAGGATGTTGTTCGTGTCATAGTTCAACCCATTCGCCTGCTTGGCGTAAATGATTCCGTGTAACATCAACGAATTGAGCGGATACAGTTCGCTGTGGCCCACGATTCGCGAATGAACGTCATTGTCCTTGTAGGTGATCCAGCGCTCCCGTTGCGGCTCGGGGCCGTTGACAAAGGAATGATCCGACCCGCCCCGCCAGATCGAGTCCGCGTGCAGCAGCCAGAAGGGCGACGGCCAGGTGCCGGTGGTCTGGTTGATGTAGATGTCCGGCTTGAGCGAGCGCAGCTCGGCAATCAGCTTCAGCATCGCCTCAAAGTCGCGCAGGCCCGCCCCCGTTTCATCCCGCCCGCTCACCCCGATGCCGTCAAACTTGAACTGGTTGATCCCGTACTTTTTCACCACCTCCACGCAACGTCCGCGGAAGCGCTCGTAATATTTCGGGCCGGCCAGCGAAAAATTATTGCCCCGTATTTCAAAACCCTGCTCCCGCCCGTATTGAATGCGCTCGGTGTGCGGCTGGCCGTAGCCGCCCCACGGCGAAAGCCAGATGCCCGGGGCCGCGCCGTACTTGGCCGCCGCCTCCTGCAGCGGCGCAAAGCCGTTGGGAAAACCGGAATGAAACTGCCACAGCGTCTTGTTGTCGTCCCAGCCGTCGTCGAACAAATACGAATCCAGTTTCACCCCGCGCTTGACCGCCAGTTCCTGGCCGAAGGCGTTGATGACATTCAACGCCGCCGCCTCGTCATACTTGCCGAAATAAGCGATGTCATACCACGAATTGTAATGGAGAAACGGCCGGTAGGGATGGGCGCGTTCCCGTTCCAGGTAGGCCAGAAAATCGCGGCGCAATTGGCCGGGCCGCACGAACCCAACCACCTGCGAACAGGCAAAACTCTCGCCCGGCGCAATCGCCGCCCCGCGCGGCAGAAAGCAGCGCAGCAGCCCATTGGTCGCGCGGTTGATCGAAAGCGGATGCTCCACCCCGTAGAACGTCGTCTGGTCCGCCACCGGGCAGCCGTCCACCGTGCCGGTCGCGTGCGCCGTGGCATTCGGCGTCTCCAGCATCCCCACGCCCTTCAACGGCAGCGGATTTTTTCCCGCCGTGAAAACCACCTCCTCGCGCAGATAACGCGAGCCGTCGCGCAAAATCACATGCCACCTCACCTGCAAATTCCCGTCCGCGCTGGTCAAATCCGCCGCCAGTTCCCGGCCCGGCAGCCGCTCCGCCAGACGCGAGGCGTTCGGATTGACCGGCAACGCCGCCAGGCGCGGTTCGCCCGCCAGCTTGAACTCGCTGGAATGCAAAACTTCCCCGTTGGTCAGTGTCAGACTGAACAAGTCCGTGCCGAGGTTCACCTTCTGGCCGGTCTTTTTGTCCTGCAACCAGCCGGGCAGAAGCGCGCCCCCTTTCGTCGCGCACGTGACCGTCACCAGTTCATTATCCAGGGTCAGGTCCGCCGCGGCCAACCGCGCCGTGGACGGGCTTGTCAGAACCGCCGCCCCCAACAAGACAGCGATCCCTCCAAAATATCTCAATGGTTTTATTCTCATCTGCTTTTTACATTAGGATTAGCGCACGCATAACGCCACCTAAAAAGCTGGCCGCCAGCCCGCTGGAAACAATTCCCCCTCTCCCCTGTGCGCCGGCCTGTCCGCCGTCCCGTCCGCCATCCTGTCCGTCGCAGGCCCGGCGCAGGCCGGGGTGAGGTCGAACTTTTTAACCCGCTGGAAACAATTCCCCCTCTCCTCGGAGGAGAGGGCAGGGGTGAGGACGAGCTTTCTTATCTCCGCGCAGCGCTAATTCCTCATCCCTCCCCTTGGAGGCGAGCGTAGCGTTCGGCCTGTGGCCGAATCCGGATCCTCTCCTCCGAGGACAAATCGCAGCCCCAACGGGGCGAAAGCAAATAGCCCAGGGCAAGGAGCGTTGCGACGCCGCCCTGGGTCCCCCATCCCAAAACACCTTATGCCCTGAAGGGGCAAAACAAAGCGCATGTCCCCGCTGTCCGCGAGCGAGCGTGATGGTGTCTGATGATAATCGCGCCGTTTCGAGCCTTTTATAAGTCCTTGATTCCCAGGACCTTCGACTTTCAACGGGACAAAGCTATCGTTTGACCCCTTCGATGACTGCGCGGCGATTGAAACGCTCCACGGGTTGCGCCAGAAGGAAGGCGAAGAACCGTTCGACACGGCGCGCGGCTTTTTCTTGGAGGGACGCCCCTTGTATCCGGCCGCCGGCTTCCGCGAACTGGATCACATTCAAATCTGCGTTCGTTCGTCCAAACAGATCATCGGTTATTTCCTCCCGCGCGGAAACGTTTGACACTCCGACAGGCACAGGGGACAAATGCGGCAGCGCGGTCCCCAGGAACCCTTGCCCGCCGATGAGTCGCCGGAAGCCGCTCCAAACGACACATCGGCTACTTTGGGGCCTGACTTCGCCAATTCAAGCCGGTTCCACTCCGCTCCATTCCAGCGCCGGCCAGTGAACCACTCCACCGGCCCGCGCTTCCATTCCACTCCGTTCCACCGTCTCAAATCGCCGAAGACAGGCTGCCCCGGCGCCGCGAGCGCGAACTTTCGCCAAGTCCTTCAGCCGGCAGGCCGCGCATCAGGGCCTTGCCGCAACGGCGAACTGACTACGCCTTTTATGCCTTTTACCTTGCACGCAACATTCGAAAGCGAAATGATCTCGGTAAAGTGTGATCGAGAATCAATGGCCGATGTCTTTTCAAAACGAAAACGCTCGCAAGTCATGGCTGCCATTCGGTCGAAAGGCAACAAGGCCACGGAGATGAAACTGGGGTCGATACTTCGCGCCCAGCGAATCAAAGGCTGGCGCAGGCATCGTCCATTGCCAGGGAAGCCAGACTTCATCTTCCGGAAGCAGCGCCTCGCCGTGTTTGTGGATGGTTGCTTCTGGCACGGGTGCCGGTGGCACTGCCGGATGCCTCAAGCCAACCGGCAATACTGGCAAGAAAAGATTTCACGAAACGTCGCGAGAGACCGCGCAACAACCCGCCTATTGCGCGCGACGGGCTGGCGCGTGGTTAGGTTCTGGCAACACTCATTGAAAGATTCGGATTTTGTTACGCGCAGCATCAAATCGGAATTGAGTGCAGCAGGTTGATAATGCAAACATGAACCGCATAATTATGAATGGGAACACCAAAAAATCGTTTGCGGAGTTTTTTGCCGGCATCGGCCTGATGCGCATCGGGCTGGAGGGAGCGGGTTGGAGCATCGCATTTGCCAACGATATTGACGAGGACAAATGGCAGATGTATCGCGACCACTTTGGGGAGACGGGGGAGTTTGTTTTGGGCGACGTCCACCACCTCGATGTGGATACGATTCCAGACGTTGCGTTGGCGACCGCTTCGTTCCCGTGCAACGACCTCTCCCTTGCTGGGGCACGCCAGGGGCTTGCTGGTGCCCAGTCTTCCGCCTTTTGGGGGTTCATTGACATTTTGACAAAGATGGGGCACCGGCGACCGCCGATGGTCCTTCTCGAGAATGTGACGGGATTCCTAACCTCGCACGATGGGAGTGACTTTCGGGATGCACTCCTCGCGCTCAACAGGCATGGCTACGCCGTCGACGCATTTATCGTCGATGCCATCCGCTTCGTGCCCCAAAGCCGACAGCGCCTTTTCGTCGTTGGTACCAAGACAAAGGTTTTCTCCACTCTCAACGACCGGACTCCCAAGTTCTACGAGAGCGAATGCAGACCGTCTGCACTGGCGGATTTTGTCTATTGGCATGAAGACATTAGATGGAAGATTCGGCCCATGCCGCCGCTGCCTAAGACGACGCTCAAATTGACAGACATCATCCAAGATTTGTCCCCGAATTCCCAGATGTGGTGGAGCCGGGACCGCTGCGACTATCTGTTGAACCAAATGAGTCCGAAACATCGCGCCGAAGCGGATGCGATGATCCGAGGCAGCGGCCTGAGTTATGGAACCGTTTTTAGGCGGGTCCGCAACGGAAAGTCAATGGCGGAGCTTCGCACAGACGGAGTGGCTGGTTGTCTGCGAACCCCCCGTGGGGGCAGCGGACGCCAAATCCTCTTTGCTGCCGGGAAGGGCCGCTTTACCGTCAGGCTGCTGACCCCGCGAGAATGCGCTCGGCTCATGGGTGCAGATGGTTTCATTATTAAGGCCTCGCTCAATCAGGCGCTTTTCGGATTTGGCGATGCCGTGTGTGTTCCGGTAGTTGAGTGGATTGCGCGCAACTACCTTAATCTAGTTTGGGAAGAGGAATTCACGCCTGTAATGCCAAATCAGCGCAGAGCAGAACCAGTGACCTATCGGAAGATTGCCAGAAAATAGCCACGAAGTCATGAGTACCACTACCAAACGCCTAGAACTCCTGTGCAACCAACATCCCAAGTTCCTAAACAAGGGCGGCCTTTGTGTTGCGCTTGTCGTAACCCATACAGCGCAAGAAAATGGTCTGCCACTCGATCCTGAATCATTGCGAACCGAGGAAGGCGGCCAAGTTGCTGGTTTGGGCCGTGCCGCTGTGCAGAAAATTCTGGAGACGCACGGAATATCAAGAGTTTTGGCTGAGGAAGGCGGGCGGACCAGCCGGGGAAGCCTTGGACTAATGGAGGCGTACGTCACAACGTTGAATGAACTGGCTGCGAGCAAGGCGCTCAACTTGGAAGAAGCTCAAGCCTGGTGGATCCAAAAAGTCCGAGCTCATTTTGCTTCGGAAGGCCCAAACTTTCATTTCGACCCCGGTAAATCGCTCCGCGCGAACATCCAGGATTTACTCCAACAGGCATATGACCTGCAACAACATTCAGGAGGCACCGCCTATGTCGGCGCCATGCTCCAACATCTGGTTGGCGCTAAGCTTGACCTCATTATCGGCACGGGCAAAATCCAACACCACGGCTTCTCCGTGGCGGACCAGTCCACCGCCCGCCAAAGTGATTTCGAGATTGAGACGGTTGCAATCCATGTAACCACGCATCCCAGCGAAGCGCTGGTGAGGAAATGCGCCGAGAATCTTCGCGCTGGTTTCAAACCACTAATTATTACACTTGCCGACGGAGCGCAAGGCGCAGCATTTCTTTTGAAGAATTCGAATCTGTCAGACCGGGTCGACGTGCTCGACGTCGGCCAGTTTCTCACCGCTAATCTTTATGAGCGCAGCCTATTCAAAACTACAGCTTGCAAGGTAACTTTTTCAAAGTTGCTCGACCGCTACAACCAGATTGTCACAGGTTGCGAGACCGACCCAGCTTTGCGTATTACCTTAAGTGCGGACGACAAATGACCGGAAAACATTACTATGAGCGTGCTCAATCTCACAAAGCGCATCACAGAAGATGAAAGCCTATATAGGGATTTTATCCATTCAGGTGATAGTCTAGTCCTGATCCGAGGTGAGATCCACAGAGATCCCAACCAACCCGGAAGCATTGATTTATCCATCGGGGAGAGTTGTTACCATAGTCGCAATGGCGAAGCGCAGATTCCTCAAGAGGGGATCCTGCTTCGTCCGGGCGAGACCGCAGTAGTTCTTACACGCCAGAAAATAGGTGTTCCACTCAACCTATTTGGACTTCTTTTCGGGAAAGGAACGCTTATTTTTAAAGGGGTGTTCATTTCCCCTGGTAAGATTGATCCAGGATACTTTGGCGAATTGAGGATTGGTATCTTTAACGGCGGTCCTGAGTATTACCTACTAGAAAAGGGAAACGATTTCTGCTCTTGTTGTTTCTTTGATATGGATTCCCATCAGTACCATACCTTGGAACATGAAGGTATTCGGCCCAAACCGAAAGTGATGAGACATCCCTTCAAGCAAAGAATGCGAATGTTCTTCCAAAGCAGTCTTTCCAGAGATACGTTTTCTAACCTAGTGCGATCTGTGGTGGCCATCTTGGCACTCGTGGTTTCACTGGTTGCGCTTTTCAAGGATCCGATCATTGCATTTCTAAAACATTTATTCCACATTAAACCGTGATTATCATTGGAGATAACTTAAAGGAACTCATTGTTCAGCACAAAATCACAACCGGGAACACTGGTTATGATGTAAATTCTATCACTTTGACTCTCGATGAGCAAATCATCACTATACGCCCAGACCCAGGTGCCGAAGTGTGTTACGAAAGCAAGGAAATCCCCGAGAAATGGCTCAAACGGACGCAGGTTGGACGCGATGGCTTTCGTCTGGAGGCACGCAATGCTGTGCTTGGATGTTCGTGCGAAGTGGTTCAGATGCCGTGTGGTTACTGTGGGTTCGTACAAACGAAGGGATCCTTGGCTCGTTTGTTCGTGAGCGTCGTCTGTTGCGATAGCCAGATCGAGCCAGGTTACAGCGGAAAGATCACCTTCGAACTCTGCAATTTGGGGAACTTCCCAGTGCGGCTTTGTCCGAACCAAGCCGTAGCCCAGCTATTCATTGTTCGCACCTCTACGAGGAACTGCAAGCTCTACAATGGGCGCTATCAGAACGCCAAAGGCCCTACAGTTTCTTTGCCATTCAAGCGCTAGTACCGGGTCACACCATTCTTCACTATTGCTGTCCAATTAACCCATGACGGCCTCGTTTACCGACCGCAGCAATTGAGCCGGCGCGCTAAATCATATTTCGCAGTGCTTTCGCCCGGACGTCATCGCATATAGTTAAAACATCTTGGACATATTTCTTTGCGTCCTCCGGCGCAAACACCGCTTTCACCTTACCTTTGTGAGCGTATCGGCCACGCCCTTCCGTCAGTTTCTCAAGCGAGTTAAGAAGGTTGGTGTCTGCATTAACCTCGATCGCCACCGGGAGGAGCAGATTTCGGAGATACAAAATCGAAACACCGTGATTCTTAAAAACATCCCTGGAAAATGATGCCTTAGCCTCAACAATCATCTGGCGCAGATAATCAAAAGGCTTCTTTTCAGCCGATTTTGCGTTGTCGTCGATTTTCATTTTTGCCCCATGCCACGAAAGGATTGCCGGGACGACATCGTTAATTTTCCGCGCGTTGACCCATTGGTCCACGGCATGAGATGCAACATTCAAAACGACAGTTTCCATGTAATCTTCGAAAGCAGCATGACACAATACACAAAACGCCCTAACATCATTAGCATACTCGTTCGGTTGTGTGCCTGGATTTGCTGGGATGAATGGATCAACAAACTTTACATTCAGTTCCTGAATGTAACTCGTCAACTCTGCGTAAAGTACGTTTATGTCATCCATTAGACAATCTATAGTTAGGATTATATTGGAAACCGTTACGCCTTCACAGGTATTTCTTTCAAGTTAGTGGCAAAGGACTCATTCACTAATCCTTGAAATCGTGTATATCGCAGCTCGTAGCGATCATTTGTCTTTGTACTGGATTCCACTGAAGACCGAAAGTCCGAATCTTCAAACAGTTTTTGCAGACCCGCGATAAATTTCCTCTTCCCACCGGCGAGTTTCGCACACGGAATCGCTCTAAAATAGAACGCCTCGACCTCAAATAGTACACGGTTGAATCGAGACTCCCATGCACCATCAACAAATTTGCGCCCAACCAACTTTACGCCAAGGACGCTTTTTAGATTCTCAATGGACCGATTCAGATCGGCATACACATTTACAATTGTCGGTTCATATTTCTGCCAATCTTTGGTCACCAATTCCATAACCTCGTCCAAAAACGTTTTGAGATTACCTTGGTATCGCCCCCCAAACATCACGATCGCGATGAACCGAAGCACAATTTCGACGTCCTTGAGACGCGTATCAGGTCCTGTTATGCCAAGAATGTCATGAACTGGCTGAGGTTTACTCGTAGCTTGAACTAAGAAATCCGCGAATGCCCCTTTGTGCAAAACTTGCCGCAATTCTTGAGTGCTGAGCGGGACAGAACCGGTATTGAGTCTGTAGAAAATATCATAAAGAGCATCATCCGATTTGAAGTTGGAAATAATTGTGCATCGTACGTCTGCGTTCATGAATTCGCGAAACTCATCCGTCAATGAGGCATCACTCTTCAGTTGTTCGAAAGTCTTTCCGTTTAAATCGCCCCTAAGCTTCAGAGTTTTGAGTTGTGGTTTATTCCAATAGTTGACGGTAGGATCTACGAACCCAAATATAGTGAGCAACCGTTGTTTGCCATCAATTACAATGAATGCCTTTTTCTTTTTTGGGTCTTCGGCGAGAACAATTTCTGGCACTGGAAGACCTGCGACTAAAGATTCGATCAATTTACTCCGTCTTGCATCATCCCAGGCGTTTCGTCGCTGAAATTTGGGATTGAGATCAATGTTCCCCTGTTCAATCTGACTTATAATTGTAGCGATAGTCCAATCACGAGAGTAAACGACCAATTCGGATTCGTCTTTTGCCGAAACATCCTCAATGATTTCCTCATTCCATTCGAGGTCTTCTGCAATTGTATCGGGAGCAGCAGTTCGCGATATGTCTTGTCCGGATGTCTTAGGTAGCGCGGGAATTTTCATTTTCTTATTATGTTTCACGTTTTGGCTCAAACCTTCGCCCACCTTGGCCCAGACCTTGTGAGGTTTTCGTCAATGCCGCATTTGCGGGCGTCTTCTCTGCGATGCCCAGTTCCAGTTCGGCGGGGCATCTGCGGGCCTCTTTGGCGTTCATGCTCGTTTCTCTCCAATTTTGTCTTCCTTTCAAATGATCACGTAAATTCGCGTGTGTTCGCTCAAGTTCATTCCGCACTGATATTGCCCGTACATTGCCAATTATGCAAGTTCCCAACCCAGCATATTTCCCTGAGATCCAGCAGGACCGCTGGGGGGGTCATGGAGCGCCGATCCAGCAATGTCATCGTGGCATGGTTTATCTTCAGGCCAGCCACGTCTCCATCGACCACGACCGCCATCAAAGCGCCCCCTGTGTTCCCTTGTATGCTCCGATTGCCCCGACCCGTCGCCAAGACTTGCCGGCTTTGGCTTCCCCTCGTTGAGACTACGCCGCCAAACCCGGCAAGACTTGGCTCCCCCGTTGAGGCTCCCTTGATGAATTTCTAAATCCGCCGCTCCACTCCGCTTTTTGTTCCGTCCGCTCCCCGTCCCTGTCCCCTACGCGGGCGGCCGGCCCAAACGCTCCGTTTCACTCACGGCTTTGGAAATTCACAAGCGAGCCGGGAATCCTGACTACGCGCGCCTGTCATGGTTCATGCCTGCCCGTGTTCCCCGCATGAACCCCGCCAGCCACGCCGCTCCGCGATAATGTGAGGCAATTGCCCGTCTGCCCGCCTCATTCAGGTTGTTTTCTTCGCCTTTTTTACGCACGCCGTCACCCCACCGTTTGCTGCTCGCTTGTCCGACACCGAGCCGAGTCGAGGAGCGAGATCAAAAACCGCGCCAGCGTCTCCCTTTTGCCGTTTCGCCACTGTCACGGTTTTAGCTTTCGCTGGGTTTTGAATGCACTTCGCGCACGGCATCGCTGTCTCCCAACCATGTGAAGCGAGCAGCAAACGGCAGGATGACGGACAGCGGTTTCAAAAAAAAGCTATGAAAACAACACATCTAAAATTTGAAGCGTCAGCACCGGCGAATGTCCGGCCATCGTCGGGTTCAAAAACCAGCAATTCAGAACCACTGCATCGGATTGATTTCAGATTGAGATTCCAGAACCGGGGACTTTCCACACCGCAAGTCATTGACTTGCTCTACCACGAAACGCCGCGCTTTTGGGAATTGTGCCAGGTAGTGTAAAAGGGGTCAAACCATACTTTTGCCCAATTATCGAAAGACGAGTTGGTCGAAAGGCTGACGGTGGCCGTGTTGGTGTTGATGCTTTCCCCTGGTTCATTCGACTGTTATTATTATCTAACAAAATTACGTGATTTACAAGCACTTTATTTCAAAGGGCAGCATCAGCGCGCAGTTTGCGGATATGCTTCATGTGTAAAGAAGCATGTTTAATGGAATTCCTTGATTTTCCTTGCTCGCGGAGGAAAATCTTCTGGAACAATAAAAAGAGTCAGGCCCGGAAATTTGCCCTTGACATACATCTAACCATGATGTATTCCACGAAGTCATTATGAAATTATCCATTCCTTGTTTCCGGCATTTCATCGCCCCCGGCCTCCTGCCGGGCGCTGTTCTCCTTCTCCTCTCCGGCTGCGCCTCTAGCCCCCCGAAGCCAGAAATCACCCACCAGCGCGGCTGGATCGGCGGCGAATTCCAACTGGCCCGGCCCGCCCGCTTCTGGCATTCCTCCGACGTCGTCAACGCCTTTCCCAAACCGCTGCGCTCCCTGCAAAAGGCCGGCGTCCTCGTCACCGCCCTCAGCACCAACACCCCGGCCTCGCTCGCCGGCCTGCGCGAAGGCGATTTGATCCTCCAACTCAATCATCAGCCCGTCACCAATTTGAGCCGCTTCCGCCGGACCGTTGATCAAACCGCGCCGGGGACCTTGCTGCCGGTGCAGGCCTGGCGCGACGGACAAACCGTCGAGTTCAATGTCCCGGTGGGCCGGGAAACCTTCCGACACCTGGGCGCCTTTGGCCTCGGTCTGTTCTGGGGAGATCTTGATTTGAGCTTCAACCCCGGCTTTTCCCTCATCGTGCTCGGGTACGATTCGCCCACCGGGGACCGCACCGAGCTTGGCTCCGTCAAATCCACCTATCTCCGCACTTGCAACTCCGGCAAATACGAGCCAACCGACGACGACTGGGCCGCCTGGCTGGTGATTCTGCGCCTCTCCAAAGCAAAGACGGTTCTGGCCCAGGAAAACGTGCTGCCGCCTGCCGCCGCCCCGCCCGCCGCCGCGCCGCGCTCACCCGTCGCCCTCGATCCGTAGAGACTCCGCCGCAGGCCCGCCGCACTCCCGCGACTGGAGCAGCGCGCGAAAACGGTGGCCGAGGTGTTCGGGATGAGTCAGGGTTTGAAATTGCCGGACCCGCGCGGCCGTCCATTCCTCAAAACCGGCCGCGTCCGCCAGGCTGCGCTGAAAAATCTCCGTCAGGAATTTTGCCTGGCGGACCACCCCCTCCGTGCGCAATCCGGCCTTCTCCCCCGCTTGCCGCAGCATGGAGAAATTGACGTGCGCGGTGATGTCCTGTTCGCCGGGGTTGGCCAGGATATTCCCGGAAACCTGATGCCCGGCGTAGGCGCGCAGGGTTCCGCCGGCGCGCTCAGGCTGAAGCCATTCCTCTCCGTCCAGGCCGTAGTCCAGCGTCAGCAGTTTGCCGCGCTCCAGGCTGGCGGCGGCGCGCTTCCACCATTGGATGGCGGCCGGGGAAACCTCGACGACGAATCCGTCGGGCAGCGCCGCTGCCACTGCCGCGGGAATTTCCGGCAGGCAGGCTGCCGCCTCCGATGTCACCGGCCCCTTTTGCCAGAAAAACGCGTTTTCCCCCCAATTTACCCGGCATTCCGCCCATTTTTTTCCCGCCGCGTCCCACCCCAACCTGTGCGCCGGCATGGCGTCGAGCAATTCGTTGGAAAAAATGACGCCGCGCACCGGGCGCGAACCCGGTTCGGCAAAGTCGCCGGCCCATTTCACGTTGGCGAATTCGTTCCCCAGTTTTTCCTCCTGCCAGGCGCGGCGGACGGGCGACGGCTCGATCACCCGGTATTCAAGGCCCGCGAGCGTATCCGGGCGGTGCCGACGCAACCAGCGCAAAATATCCAGCGCGAGCCGGCCGTCGTGCGCGCCCGCTTCCACAATTTGCCATGGGGCGGGCGGCGGCGGCGGGGCGATTTTGTCCAGCCATTGCGCGAATTGAAAGGCCAGCAATTCGCCAAACACCGGGCCGACGCTGACGCTGGTGAAGAAATCGCCGTGCCGGCCAATGGCCCGCGGCCGTTCGTAATAGCCGCAACCCGGCGCATAGAGGGCCAATTCCATGAAGCGGGCGAAGGAGACCGGCCCGCTCCGCGCGATCTCCTCCCGAAGGTCACAACCGGATGATTTCAATTCACTTTTTAGGGATGCCATTCTTAATCCTAATCTTAATCTCTCACGGCAGGATTAAGAAGATTAAGATTAGGATTAAGATTAGGAGCCTGAAACCGCCACGCAATAGAATCTCCATCTGCATCTTGCTTGCTTTTTATCGAAGTTGTGGCAAAATTTGTGCAGCAGCACCGCAATTTATGCATCACTGGCCAGGGTCACCAATTCTGGCGGCTTGGCTATGCAGTGAATTGAACGCAATTGACCCGAATCAAATTATGATGAACTCAAAAATGCTGTTGCCGACGGCAGTCGCACTTTACAGTCTGTTGACCCCCCTTAACCCCGCCTGCGCCCAAGGCACAGCGTTCACCTACAGCGGCAGGCTCGACGACGGCGGCAGTCCTGCCAACGGCAGCTACGATCTGACGTTCACACTCTTCAATGCCCTCAGCGGTCCCAGCCAGGTCGGGACAACCTTCACCAACACCGCCACGACCGTGAGCAACGGGTTGTTCACCGTGACGTTGGATTTCGGCAGTGTGTTTAGTGGCACGGCCTGCTGGGTGGAAATTGCCACCCGCACCAATGGCGCCGGTTCTTTCGCCACCCTCACTCCGCGCCAGCAGTTGACACCAACCCCCTATGCCATTTACGCGGAGGGCGCGAGCGCGGCGGGAATTAGCGGAACGCTTCCGACGGCCAGCCTTGGCGGCGCCTACGGCAACCAGGTGGCATTGAACAACACCGCCAACCAGTTCGCCGGCAGTTTTACAGGCAACGGCGGCGGATTGACCAACCTGAATGTGGGGACGCTGGGGGGAATGGCCTCGTCGAACTTTTGGCAAACCGGTGGCAACACAGTCGCGCCCGGCCAGTTCCTCGGCAGCACCAACAACCAGCCGGTGGAGATCTGGGCCAACAACCAGCGTGTGGCCCGGTTGGCCTATGCTTTGAACGCTGTTGACGGTTACAGCCCCAACCTCGTTTTCGGCCACAGCGGCAATTACGTGGGCAATGGGGTGGTGGGTGCGACGATTATTGGCGGCGGCAGCACCAATGGGCTGCCTTACCCTTCGACCAACGAGGTGATGGCTGACTTCGGCACGGTGGTGGGGGGTCGTGGCAACAGGGCCAACGGCACCTACTCAGTGGCCATGGGCTTCGTTTCCATCGCCAGCGGGAGTCAATCCACGGCCATGGGGGGCTCTTCTGCCACAGGAGATTACGCGACCGCGATGGGAGCTGCGGGTGCCGGTGGAGAATTCTCGACCGCGATGGGCACATCCTATGCTTCGGCAACGAACTCCACCGCGATGGGCGCCTCCACCGCCAGCGGGAATTCTGCCACCGCCATGGGCGCCTCCACCGCCAGCGGGGATGGATCCACCGCGATGGGCGCCTCCACCGCCAGCACCAATTTTTCCACGGCCATGGGCGGCTCGGCCACCGCCAGTGGATATGCCTCCACCGCCATCGGCCTGTTGTCAACCGCCGGCGGATATGCGGCCACTTCCATCGGATATTTTTCAAGCGCCAATGGAGATCATAGCTTCGCCGCGGGCAGCTATGCCCACGCCGACTACACCGGCGATTTTGTCTGGGGGGATTCAGTGCTGGGGGGCAGTGCGACCGGCCCAGACCAGTTCTATGTCCGCGCCCAGGGCGGCTTGCAGCTCGACAACTCCACCAGCATGTTCTGTGGGAACCAAACCCGCCAGATGCTCAACCTCTTTCAAAGCGACTACGGCATCGGTGTGCAGAATTATGTGGAGTATTTTCGCACAGGCTCGAAATTTGCCTGGTTCACAGGCGGCGTGCATAGCGATACTGAAGACGACCCAGGCGCCGGCGGATTGGTCACCATGAGCCTTGACCAGAATGGCAATCTGGGCGTAACCGGTTACACGGTTGCCACGGCCTATTATACGAGCAGTGACCGCAACCGCAAGGCGGGCCTGGAGCCGGTGGATACCAAGACTGTTCTGGAAAAAGTGGCTTCGTTGCCCATCAGCCGCTGGCATTTTACCAATGAGGTGGCGACGACGCACCTGGGCCCCATGGCGCAGGATTTCCATGCGGCGTTCAACGTCGGCATGGATGATAAGCATATTGCGACCGTGGATGAAACCGGCGTGGCGCTGGCGGCCATTCAGGGGTTGAACCAGAAATTGGAAGAACGGAACGCGGAGATTAAAACGTTGAAAGAAAAGGCCGCCAAGGTGGATTCCCTCGAAAAACGATTGAACCAATTGGAACAAATCGTGCAATCTCTGGCCGGAAACAAATAGGGCGCCGAATCATGGTATCTTTATCCCTGGTTTGTAAACATCGCCAAAGTTCCCCGAATGCCTTCGGGGTTCGCGGACCTTGCGCCCCGGCTTTTCGCTCAACCGAAAGAT
>Ga0187848_10001756_pt1 | contig 18004 bp, 13 predicted proteins | sample June2016WEW_4_40_FD_132424 | JGI IMG/M metagenome (GOLD analysis project Ga0187848, IMG submission 132424) | Peatland microbial communities from SPRUCE experiment site at the Marcell Experimental Forest, Minnesota, USA - June2016WEW_4_40 | ecosystem: Environmental > Terrestrial > Soil >... | reverse complement strand
GCCGCCGGCTTTGATGAGCTTGACGTTGACCCCGTGGTAGCATTCGGCGCAACGGGCGGCGTCGCCGGCATGATGATAGGATTCATCGCCAAAAATCGGCAGGGGGGAGCGTTGCTTCAACCAGGCCAGATCCCCGGGCGGCGTGGCGGCGGGCATGGGCTGTTCGATGTATTCGATGTGGGGGTCCTGGGCCAGCCATTCGATCTTCCGCAAGGCCTCCTCCTTGGTGGGCCAGGCCTCGTTGGCGTCCACCCGGACGGTTTTGAGCGGGGCCGCTTCGCGCAGGGCCGCCAGATTTTTGCGGTCGCTGGCCGCGCCCACTTTGAGTTTCAGGACGGGGAAGGAGTCGGCTTCCAAAACTTTGTCGCGGATTCTTTTGGGCGTGTCCAGGCCGATGCTGAGGGAGGTCAGGTGTTTGCCTTCCGTGAAGCCGAGGTTGAGAAAATCATAAACCGGCTGGCCGGCCAGGCGGGCCGCGCCGTCGGCCAGCGCCACGTTGACCGCGCCTTTGGCCGAGGAATTGCCCGGCGCCAGCTTTTCCAAATAGTCCATGCTGGCCGCGAGATTGGCGAAGGAAAGCCGGTCCGCCTGCACCCCGGCCAGAAAAGCGGTGATCGAGGCCACCGTCTCCTGGTAACGCGCGCTGGCGGGCGCCTCGCCCCAGCCCAGGGCCGGGCCGTCGCTCAACCGCACCAGCACCACCGCCGTCCGGCTTTGATCGTGGCCGGACTGGGGGCCGCTGGAAATGGCCCAACGGTGCTTGAGGCGCAAATCGAACGGGAGAAAATCCAGTCTCATGGCGGCAAGGACAACCTAAATGGGCCATGATTGCAAGCGGGGAAAAGGCGGGCGTTTTTGGGGAATTGCGGATTGTAGATTGCGGATTGCGGATTGCGTCGGCCAGGCTTGCCGCGTGCGCAGATGGATCGGAAGGATCGGTCAGATGGGTCGGATGGGTCGGACCTGGACAAAATTCCGCCGCGCCGCCCTTGTTATTTTCATGGCTTAAGCTACTTTTAGGCCATGTGCAAAATATTCTTATGCGCGGCGTTGCTGCTCGGCGGGTTCGCCCTGCCGGGCGCCACCGTGCAGTTGAAAGACAAGGCCTCGGTCAGCGGCACCATTCTCGCGCAGAAGCCGGACGAAGTTGTGATTGACATCGGCTACACCGTGCTGGTCATTCCCCGCAGCCAAATTCTCAAGCTGAGCAACGACACATCGCCCGCCGCAAAAATCACCGCCCCGGTCCCCCCGGTCGCCGCCGTTCCAGAACCTCCGGCCGCCCCGCCACCCGGCGCGCCCCTCCGGTCCGGCTCCGCGGCGGGGGAGGGATTCTTTTCCACCGGGGCGGGCGCCCTGAAAGAGCGCAGCGTGCGCGAATTGGCCGCCGAACTGGGCGCGGCCGTCGTCCAGGTGCGCACGCCCGGCGGGCTGGGTTCGGGATTTTTCATCAACGAGGACGGGTTTCTCATCACCAATTTTCATGTGACGGAAGGCGAAACCCAGATTTCCGTGGAGGTCTTCCAGCAGAAAAACGGGGAGTTGGAGCGGAAGGCTTACAAACAGGTCAAAATCGTTTCCCTCAATAAATTCGGCGATCTGGCGCTGCTCAAGGTGGAGGACAAGGACGCGCCCAAATTTATGCATGTTTCCCTGGGCGACTCGGACGCGCTGGCCGTGGGGGAACGGGTTTTTGCCATCGGCAGCCCGCTGGGTTTGGAACGTAGCGTGACCGAGGGCATTGTCAGCACCAAGACCCGCCAGTTGCAGGGCGAACTCTATTTGCAGACCACCGCCCAGATCAACCCGGGCAACAGCGGCGGCCCTCTTTTCAACCTGCGCGGCGAAGTCGTCGGCGTGACCAACATGAAAATCACCTCGGGCGAGGGCCTCGGTTTTGCCATTCCGGTGGACGCGGTCGTTTTCTTTTTGAAGCACCGGGATTCTTTTGCTTACGACAACGACAATCCCAGCAATCCCTACCGTTACCTGGAACCCTCCCGCCGCCTCAAGAAAACGGCCTCCCAGTGACGCCTCATCCTGCTGCCCCATGACAATTCACTCCTTTTGGCCCATGGCCATGCTCCTGGCGGTCTGGCACGCTGGCGCGGCGGAACTGCCGGCGCAGAAGCTGCTCCCCAAAGACACCGTGCTGGTGGTGGCCATGCCCGACGCCGGCAAGGCGCTGGCCGTTCTGACCAATTCCTCCATGGGCCGGTTGTGGCGCGATCCGGCGGTCAAGGCCTTCAAGGATAAATTCAACGACAAATTTCAAACCGCCGCGCTGGCACCGTTGGAACGCCAATGGGGCATCCATTTCGCCGACTACCAGGGCCTGGCCCAGGGCCAGATCACCTTCGCCATCCTGCCGGTGGATCCTGCCGCCAATTCCGACGAACATTACGCCGCGGTTCTTCTGCTCGACGCCAGGGACCATGCCCCCCAACTCGCCACCAACCTGGCGGCCCTCAAGAAAAAATGGATTGATGCCGGGAAAACGCTGAAAACCGCAAAAATCCGCGAGACGGAGTTCGCCACCTTCATGATGACCTCCGATGAACTTTCCCTTCAGAAACTTCTCCCCAACCTGACCGACACCAACGGCGCGGATAACCTCCTGCCCAAACCGGCGCCCGAAAAAGTGGAGTTGACCTTTGGGCAATCCGGTTCCCTCCTCATTGTCAGCCAGTCCACCCAGGTCATTGAAAAAATTCTGGCCCGCCAGGCCGGGGGCCTCCTGGCCGGTTTGGATGAGCAACCGGCCTTCCAGAACGATTTCGCCGCCCGCCTCCAGGGCGCGCCCTTTTTCGCCTGGTTCAACGCCAGGGCTGTGCTGGCCGATTTCGCAAAACCACCCGCCCCGGCCGCAGCATCAGGACAGTCGCCCCCCGCCGATGCCGCGGCCGCCAATGGCGCTCTGGCCACTCTGGGCTTCACCGGCCTGACTTCCGCCTCCGTGGCCTATCGCGACACGCCGGAGGGCTTGACTTTGCAGTTCTTCGTGGACGCCCCGGAATCCAGCCGTCGCGGGCTTTTGCAAGTCCTGACCACCGAGGCCAAGGACTCCGCGCCGCCGCCCTTCGTCCCGGCCGATGCGGTGAAGTTCAGCCGGGTGCGCCTGGATCTTCCGAAAAGCTGGCGGCTCCTGGAATCCACCTTGAACCAAATCTATCCCTCCATCAGCCAGTCGCTTAACTACGCCCTCGACCTGGCGGGCAAGGTCAAGGATGAGAAATATGATTTGAAAGCCGAATTGCTCGGCAGTCTGGGCGACGACATCATCAATTATGAGCGGAATCCTGTCAACACTACCCTGGGCGATCTGCGCCAGGCGCCGGAAATCTACCTCATCGGCTCCCCCAGCCCGCTCAAGCTGGCCTCCGCCCTCAAAGTCGCCCTGGGCCTGCTCACCCAGGCCGACAAGATCAAGGACCGGGAGTTCCTGGGGCGCACCATCTACTCGGCCGCTTTGCCGGCCAATATCGGCGGCCGCACCTTTCATTTTGCCGCCAGCGGAGGCTACGTCGCCTTCACCAGCGACGTGGCCATGCTGGAGGAGTTCCTGCGCAGCAACGACAGCGACAAACCCGGCTTGAGCCAGACGCCCGGACTGGGCGAGGCGGCGCAAAAAGCCGGAGGCGGGATGAGCGCCGGCATATTCGCCTTCAGCAACGACAAGGAGAGCACGCGCACCCTGCTGGAGACCCTGCGCAAGGAGACCATTTCAGGCCCCGACCTGCTCGGCCTGCTGGGCCTGGAAATCAGGATGAACAAAATCTCCACGGTCGAGGAAGCCGGCCAGTTCAAAGATTGGTGCGATTTCTCCCTCCTCCCCCCCGTGGACGCCCTCACCAAATACTTCAACTTTTCAGTCTGGGTGGGCGGCTTCACCCCGGACGGCTTTTCCCTCAATTGTTTCACCCCCGCCCTGCCTTCGCAGAAATAGCCGGGCCCCGGCCACGTTTCACTTCCCGGCTGTCCCCTCCTCATCTTAATCCTCATCTTAATCTTAATCCCAATCTCCTTCCAGCCATGGTGCTTCATGGTCGAAGACGCGATTCATTCGCATTACGATTAAAATCAGGATCGGCTCGGAACCAACGGATCGTGGCCCTTACTCTTGCGGATAGACCAGGATGCGGTCGTGGACCAGGACGATCAAATCGTTCTTGCCGTCGCCGGTCACGTCGGCCACCACCGCCTCGCGCGGTTCGAAGTCTTCGTTGCGGCGGGAACGGAAGGTGCGCTCTTCAAACACCTGCCAGCGGTTGCCCGGCACCAGCTTGTGCGGCGGCACAAAGCTCACCAAATCCAGATAGTTCTTGGCCGTTTCCAGAAAAACCAGGGCCTTCCGTCCGTCCTGGTTCAAATCGCCCGCAATCACATCCCTCAGAAATCCGTCTTGAATCGGCGTCTCGTAGCCGTCCAATTCGGCCAGCTCCCAGACCTCCCCGCGCAGCGCCATCGTTCCCACCGCGTTGAGGCCGATGAACGCCAGGCTGTTGGCATTGGTCTCCCCCAGACCGACGGGCTGGAGCCGCGAAAAATCGGTCACGGGCAGGGGCAGGTTGCGCACCACCTGCCAGACCCCCGCCGCATCCCGCTCGCACAGCGTCAGCGCCTTCTGCTGTGAGTCCAGTAGAAAAAGCGAGGGCACGGCGTTGCTCCCGTTGCGCAACGGCGCCGCCCCCGCTATCAGCGAACTGCTCGAGGCGCCGTTGATCTGCTCTTTGACATGGAAGGTCCACACCGGCTTGGCGTCGTTGCTGCCGCTCCCGCTTTCCCGTTGCAGCACCACCGCGCGGATGAAGTTCTTTTGCGCCAGCAGCAATTCCAGCTTGCCGTCCCCATCCACGTCCGCCGCGCTCAGCCAGGGCTGTGGCTGTTCGCTGCTGCCGCCGGGTGGCACGACGTCTTCCTCATCAAAGTCCTGGCCGGGCGTCTGGATCAGCACTTTGATTTTTTCATACGGAATCAACACCACCAGGTCGGCCAGCCCGTCCTGGTTGGCATCGAACATCGTCATCGAAGCCGGGTTGGCTTTGAATGCCGCGCTCAAGGTCTGCGAGCGCGTTTTTCCGTCCGCCGTGCGCGTGGCCAGCACCCGTTTGCCGTCCTGGTCCAAAATCACCGCCAGGGTGGGCGCCGCACCGGGTTGCAGCGGCCCAATCGCCATGGCCAGCGGCTTTCCCTCAAAAGGCAGAATCGCCGGAAAGGCGATGCTCCCGTTCTTGTCCAGCCTGGTCACGCCAATTTGATGCTCCTCGCTGCTCAGGAGGAATATCTCCGGCCTGCCGTCCTGGTTCCAATCGCTGACCGCCAGATCGGTGACCCCGCTCAAGGTCGGAAAGGTCTTGGCAGGGCCGAGGTTGCCGTCGGCCTGTTGCAGAGAGAGCGTCAACTGCCCGCTGTCCGGTTCGGCCACCAGCAGATCGTCCAGCCCGTCGCCATTCACGTCCGCCCACAAGATGCCCCGGCGGGCCTGCGTGGTTTTCTTGAGCGGCAGGACCTGGAATTGCCCGCTTTTGAATGCGCCCGACAGCGGCTCGGCCGGTTTGCGGTTGAGGCCCGATATCTGCGCGCGCCCGGATTTTTCCGCAATCGTGATCAATTCCATTTTGTGGTCCCCCAACAAATCATCCGCCAGCCAGGCGCGGACGGCGGGAAAAGTAAAATGCACCTCCGGCCCCAACTGCCCCTGGGCGTCTTGCAGGCGGAACCGGAACGGGTTGGGGCTTTCGAAATTGATCAGCAGCAGATCATCCCGCCCGTCGCCGTTGATGTCCAGCACTTGCAGGCTGTTGACCGCGCCGGAAAAGGGGATTTTTTCCGGCTCGGCCAGCAGGTGGTCCGCATTTTGGGCGATGTAATACAGATTATTTTCGCCCAGCAAAACCAGGCCGGGCCGTCCGCTGCCGTGCAGATCCCCGGTGGTCAGGGCGTTGGCGCCGAGCTGCCCGTCGGTAATGGGAAAGCGCTTGGGCGCGCTCCAGCCGTTGCTCCCCAGGTTGTACTGCACCACCAGTTCCTTCGGGTCGCCGTAATAGGCCAGATCGGGGCGGCCATCCCCGTTCAAATCTGCCACCACCAGCGAGGTAATCCGTTTCTCCGAGGCGATGGAGGTGATTTTAAAACGGGCGTCCGGCGGGAGCTGGTTGATTTCTTTTTTCTGGCCCTCGTCGGCCGGGGGTGTGTTGGTCTTGCCCGTCCGGTTGTAAAGGATGTTGATTTTCGAGCGGGCATTGTTCACCACAATCAGGTCGTTCAGCCCGTCCCCGTCCATGTCGGCGGCACGAAGGAGGGTGATGGCGCTGTCCAACGGATAAATTTCCGGGCCGGTGAAACCGAAGGTGTTGGTTTCCCCGCCGCCGCCCCGGGCGGTGGCCACACCCACGGCGCAGGCCAGCACACCCAAAAAGCGTCTCAGTGCAAAAACCGGATTCTTCATCATGCGGCGGGCAAACTGCCATTGGCCGCGGGTTTGTGCCAGATTATTCACCAAGAAAATGGGCCGCGATGCGCCGTTCATGCGGGACCAGCCGGTGTTCCCAAAGATAAATGCCCTGCCAGGTCCCCAGCGCCAGTTCCCCGCCGGCGATGGGAATGCTCAGATGCACCGACGTCAAAGCGGCCCGGACGTGGGCCGGCATGTCATCCGCGCCTTCCGAGACATGACGCCAGAGCGGGTCGCCATCGGGAACCAGGCGGGCGAAGAAGCGTTCCAAGTCCCGCCGCACTTCCGGGTCGGCATTTTCCTGAATCAGGAGCGAAGCGGAAGTGTGTTGCACAAACAAGGTGGCCAGGCCGGTTTGCAGTCCGGTCGGGCGCAGCCGTTTGACCACCTCGCGGGTGAACTCGTAAAAGCCGCGTCCGCGCGTGGGAATGATGATCAGTTCGGAGTGTTGTCGCATGGCAGTGATGGAGCGGTCGAAGCGGGCTTTCTGTCAATGACACATATTTGCAGGGTTCGTGCCAAAATCCGGCGGCGACTGCAAATTTTTTTGGAAAAATCGCTTGAGTTTTTTTGGATTCTGGCGATGATATAAATAAGCCAGCCGTCCGGCCGGAGCCGGAACGTGCCCTGTTCTTTGGAATTATTGGCAATGGTTTTACCCTGCCATGTTCGTGATTAAAAACAAAGTCCTTGAACCTTAAATTAGTCAACCCGGAACCCTGATCTCGGTTGTGGCCGACAGGCCTTAACTGGAAGCCGAAAGCAACCGTCCCGGTTCCACCCTGTGCCTAACAAGTTCAGAGGCACTGTTTATACACGGCATTACGGCGGGGTTATTTTTCCCCCGATTCTTCCCCCTTTTCGGTGGAACAACAAAAGATTCCCCACTTCGGATCTTCAGAGTTCAGGCCAGATATAGGGCTGAGATTTTATGGCAGCCACGCCTGGCTTCAGCCCGAAAGCCGCGGCCCGGATGGTGATGGTGCCGGGCGTTGCGCTCGCCCGGATGAGCACGGTGGCGATGCCCGCCTCGGCATTGACCGGATTAGCCCGGATCCGGGCGTCATCAATGATGGTTCCCGGCCCCTCTGCCGTGAAGGTGACCAGGTCATTCCCTTGTGGATAGGTCGTCCCGCGCAAGTCGCACAGCCGCGCATACACCCGCACGAAGTCAGATCCATCGGCCGTCAGATCCCGGCCCCCAGTGTCCACCTGCAGCTCAAGGTGGGTGGGTACTCCGGGTGAATGGATGGTCTGCGTGGCGACCACCTCTCCGTTGATCAGCCCCTCCGCCTTCAACTCACCCACCTCGGTGCCGGGACGGGCCACACCGGTCGAGTAAAGCATGGAATGCTCCCCGAACTGGCCGATCTGGAAGGTGAAGGGCGGGTGCGGTATCCTGCGGCCCGCGTCCGGTTTCTGGGTCGCTAACACCTTGCCGTTTTGGCTCAGCCGCACCTCTTCGCAATTGCTGAACACCGTCACCGTGGTTGGCGATTGATGGGTGGCGTAGTTGGCGATAAACACCATGGGGCCGCTCTCCACCCCGGGAATATGGATGTCCGCCGGACGCTGGCTTTGGAACATATAGTAGTCGAACTTGGGCAGCCGGAAAAGGTCCAGGAACCCGCCATAGAACGGTTGGTGGTGGTAGCCGCGGTAGCAGTCCACGCCAGCCCACAAGCAAGCCCCGCATAGGCGGCCAGTGCCCGGACCGTCCGGTCCGTTGGCCTGTGCGTAGATGCCGTCCATCCGGCTGAGGTGGGCCCAGGCTTGGACGAGCAGCGGTGTCTCACCCCATCCCCTGGGCACGCGGCTGCTGGACTGCTGGTCTGTCCAATTGTCCACCTGGTCTCCCCATTCCCGGACCCAGACCGGCTTGCTCCCATTGTTCCGGCTGTAATCAATATCCCAGCCGGCAAAACCCGCCAGGTTGCCAATCCGGTCTCCGGCCGCATAGCACTGATCTCCGGGGTATTCCTCATGCACGATGTTCTGGAGCTGGATGGCGACTGGCCGGTTGTCGGTCTCATTCAACTGGGCTTCCCAGAGGATGGCCGACGGATAATTGCGATAGTAGCGCACCATTTCCCGGGCATCCTGCAGCACCCGCTGTTTGAACACCTCATCCCCCATGAACTGCCAGCCCGGGTTCGAGACGATGGCCAGGATCCCCAACTCGTCGCACGCCTCCATGAAGGCCGGGTCCTGGGGATAGTGGCTTCGGAAGGACGTCATCCCGGCTTCCCGCAGCTTCTTCGCATCCCGGTACTGGGCTTCCGGCGAGAGCGCATATCCAACATACGGATGATCCTGGTGCCGGTTGGCCCCCATCGAGATGAAGTGTTCCCCGTTGATGAACAGGCCCTTGTCCTTGTCAAATCGAATTGTGCGGATGCCAATGCGCGTGAAAACGTCGTCGCCCGTCCCGTTGCCGGCGCTCACCACCGTATGCAGCGCGTAGAGATTGGGATGATAAGGCTGCCACAACGCCGGCTGCTTCACCTCCAGCATCTGCACGAACGCATGGGAGGCGCCGGCATCCAGCCGCAGCGTCGTGTCCGCGGCCGCGGCCACGCTGCCATCCGGGGCAAGCAGCGTCTGCGCAACCTTGCAGTCCCGCGCCGTTTCCCATTCATTGGCGACATCCGTCTGAATCCGCACCGTGGCGGCGGCCGCGGAAACCTCCGGATACGTCACGAAGACTCCGCCACCGGCCGGTTTATTCGCCAGGATCGGGTCTGTGACGTGGAGCGGGTTCACGACCTGGAGATGAACTCCGCGGTAGAGTCCTCCGAAGTAAGTGAAATCCAGGGTGTCCTGCGGTTTGCCGGGGGGCGCCTCCGGGTTGTTCGAGTTGTCCAGCCTGACGGTGACGATGTTCTCCCGGCCAAAGCGCGCCTGCTTCGACAGGTCCACCGTGAATGGCAGGTAGCCGCAGTAGTGACTGGCGACGTGAACGCCATTCAGCCACACATCCGCTGTTGCCATGGCGCCTTCGAACAGCAGGTAAATCTTGCGGTCTTGCCAGAGATTGCTCAGGGCGAAGTGCTTTCGATACCAGCACACCCCCTGGTAATTCACGCCGCCGCTGGCATTCAGTGGTTCCAACCGGACCGTGTGCGGAAGATTTACCGTCTCCCAGCCGGCGTCATCCAGCTTGGTGACATCCTGTGGCTGGCTGGATTGCGCAGACCCGCCTTCTTTCACTTGGGCGCTGGCTGGTGCCACATCGGCAGGCAAAGGCGTCCCGGCCGCTGGCCGGGAAAAGCGCCAGCCCTGGTTGAAGTCAAAATCCCGGCGCACTTCGGGCGGTCGCGGCCAGCTCGGGCTTGCGGGGGCAGTTTCTTCCTTGGTGGGAGCCTGTTCCGATGCCGGGGATGGCGTGCCCGTTGTCAGGATGCAGGGGAGCAGGAATAATGCAATCAGCAGCGGTTGTCCTCCGACGGCCAGGCCCCGTTGTCGTTCGCCTGGCCCAACGCTTGCCGTGGAGTCATTGATCGAAAATCGCTTCATCACAGCGATCCCAAAGCTGGCTGTCGCCAGCCGTCATTACAAGCAAAAACCCCCGAAAACGCTCTGACGCGTTCAGAGGCCCTGTTGCTACACGCCATTCCGGCGGGGTTACTTTGGGCGCATCTTGATTCCACCACCATGCAATTTGCCAATTCCCTCGCCCCACGAAGTGGGGAGAAGGTTAGGGTGAGGGGTTTCATCCAGCCAGTGGTGGTGGTATCAAGATGCGCCCATGCGCCCAAAAGATCGTAAATGCGTCTTGCGGGTTTCTCCAGGCACAAGTAATCTTTCCTAATGAGCGTTCAGGAGATCAAAAAGGCGTTGCAACACCTCAGCCTGGAGGAACGGGCGGAAGTCGCGGCCTGCCTTCATTCGTGGAATGACGACGAGTGGGATGAACAGATGAAACGCGATTTGGCCTCCGGCAAACTCGATAAAATTCTCAGCCGGGTGGACGCCGACATGGCGGAAAACAAAATTCGTGGCATGCCGTGATTTCGCGGACACACGCTCAGTTCTGGGAATGTTTTGATGCTCTGCCGGAGGACCTCCAACGGATCGCGCAAGAGAAGTATCGGCTATGGCAGCAGGACTGCTTTCATCCATCGGTCCATTTCAAACCATTGAAGGAGGATGTCTGGTCGGTCAGAATCAACCAGAGCTATCGGGCTTTGGGCCGGCGCAAAGGAGTGTTGATTGTGTGGTTCTGGATCGGCACCCATGCGGATTACGATAAGCTGGTGAAGCACGCATCCTTCTGATTCAGGCACCCCTCCCAGCCATTGGGCCTTCTGATGTGACCCCGGATTTCGGGCCAGGGCAAGTGCCACCCCTCGGAACCAAGTATTCCCCTCCGTCAGCCGCAAATGTTTCAACCGTGCCCAGCCAGCCGCCGTGTCAACCATGTCCTGTCCCCGTGCCCCCCGCGTGCCGCGGGCCGCGCCTCGCGTCCCGCATCATCAATTGGAAAAACCTATGGGACGCCGTTGTCTGTCTTGAGCGCAAAAAGTGCCAAAAGTGAGCACCGAAACCTGGACCGCTGGCGGCGAGCGCACCAGAGGCGGCGGTGATGCCACAGGCCGCTTGCGCCCCAAGCGTTGTTTTCGATTAGCTCTGCTCCGGAGCTTTATATTGAATTCGCTCATAAATGACCGCAAATTTCTAAAGTCACGAAATCGAATGGCATACCGGCGCAGTTGCTAAAAACCCGAAATGCTCAGGCGGGACATAAGGGAAACGTCCTCAAGCAATTTTATTGCCCGTGGCAGCTTGGGTAAAACAACCTGATCGCCTTGCAAGGCGAACGGAAGCGAGCAGGTCAGGAAGCAAATCCTCGTTGATGGCTACCCCTTTCCCTGGCTTCATCTCGCCAGTTTCGTGCCTATAGAAGGACCGAACATGAAACAACGCGTGACCCATGTAATCCGCCCGCCTCCATCCGCCCCTGTCCACCATCGTGTCCCCCGTCCTGTCATCCGTAGGCCATGCGAAGGTGGAAGGCCCAGCGGAGGAGGATGCATTCTGCATTTTCCTCCAGCCGGGCCTTGACAAACGTTAGAACCTATGGTTGAATTACCTGCGTGAGACACGGAGGCAGAGTCCGGCGGCCCATCCGGGAGGACGCCGCCAGCGCAGGCGCGGAGGGCGGGGAGAAATACGCGGCAAGCCATCATGCGTGCCAGCAACGAAATGGATGCCCCACCATCCGGGCCGTTTCCACTTGTTTTCACTTCCCGACCCCGGATGGGCTTATCAACCCCATCTTCATCCCGCCTCCAAATCGTCAAATCCGCCAATTTCGCCGGGATTCCCATTCTGCATTCTGCATTTTGCATTCTGCATTGTTCCTTTGCCCGCCACCCCGGTCAAACCTCCTGGTCAAACCCAGTCAAACCATTCTTTTAACCTCGGCCAACCTTGACCATGAGCAATCCCGGTGTTTCATGTTCGCAGCACCCAAACAATGGATCGGATTTGTGCCTTTCTTGTCCGCCAAAGCTTCAGCGACGGCGGATGCGCCTAATTGCGGTAAATCAATGGAACTGCCTCTCCATGAATACTTTACGAGCCAAACCGGGTCATTCCCCATCAAACCAAATCAAACCAAATCAAAGCACTTTTTCACCGCACCGCACCAATGAATCAATCCCGCCTGCATTCGCCAATTCCATCCATTTTGCATTCTGCATTCTGCATTTGCTGCGCCCCATCACTCCACCACTCCGCTCGGAGTTCCGGCTTCATTCCCGCTTGGTCAACGGGCCGGGATTCGCTATACTGACGTTGTGACAGGTCACGATTTATTTTCCGCCGCGCCGGGGCCAAACACGGCCGGCTCCGCCGGGCCGGAGCCGGATTTGCGCGAGCGCCAGCCCCTGGCGGCCCGGATGCGTCCGCGCCATCTGGATGAGTTGGCCGGGCAAAAGCACATTCTCTCCCCCGGCATGCTCCTCCGCCGCGCCATCGAGGCCGACCGCATTCAATCGCTCATTTTCTACGGGCCGCCCGGGACGGGGAAGACCTCTCTGGCGCAAATCATCGCGCGGCAGACCCGCAGCAAGTTCGAGCGCCTCAGCGGGGTGGAATCCAACGTGGCGGACATGCGCCGCGTGCTGGCCGGCGCGGCCAACCGCCTGGAAAACACCGGGCAGTCCACCATTCTTTTCATTGATGAAATCCACCGCTTCAACAAGGGGCAGCAGGATGTCTTGCTGCCGGACGTGGAGAGCGGCGTGGTGCGGCTGATCGGGGCGACCACCCACAACCCGTTTTTCTTCGTCAACTCGCCCCTGGTCTCGCGCTCGCAGATCTTTGAACTCGAGCCGCTGGAGGAGGCGGACCTGCTGGAGGTGTTGCGCCGCGCGCTGGCCGACGCGGAGCGGGGCCTGGGCCACCTCAACATCCGGGCGGAGGAGGACGCCCTGCGGCATCTGGCCAAAATCGCCGATGGCGACGCGCGCAAGGGGCTTAATTCGCTGGAAATTGCCGCGCTCACCACCGTTCCCCAGGCCGATGGCGTCATCCATATTGATCTGCCGGTCGCCGAAGCCTGCATCCAGAAGAAGGCCATCGTTTATGACGGCGACGGGGACGCGCATTACGACACCATTTCTGCCTTCATCAAATCCATGCGCGGGGGCGATGCGGATGCGGCGCTTTACTGGCTGGCCAAGATGATCGAGGCGGGCGAGGACCCGCGCTTCATCACGCGGCGCATTTTGATTTGCGCGGCGGAGGATGTGGGGCTGGCGGACCCGATGGCGCTGGTGTTGGCGGTGGCGGCGCAGACGGCGGCCGAATACACCGGCTGGCCGGAAGCGCGCATCCCCATTGCGGAGGCGACGGTGTATATTGCCACGGCGGCCAAGAGCAACAGCGCCTGCGTGGCCATTGACAAGGCGCTGGAAGATGTCCGCACCGGGCGGACCCTGGCGGTGCCGGCGCATTTGCGGGACGCCAGCTACGCGGGCGCCCAGCGGCTGGGGCACGGCCAGGATTACCAATACGCCCATGATTTTCCCGGCCACTTTGTGGCGCAGGATTATCTGGGGGCGGCCCGAAGATATTACGAGCCGACGGAGCAGGGCTCGGAAAAGAAAATCAAGGAGCGCCTGGAAAAATGGCGCAGCCAGATCGAAGCGCTGCGGGGAAAGGACGCCCCGCCGGCTGAAAAATGAACTCCCTAACCCGGACATTCCATCCCCGCTCACGAATCCGGTGGGTGGCACAGGCGACCCGCCTGTTCCGGTCGGCGACTCGCCGACCGGCACGGCAGACGACATCCTGCCGTCAGACGCAGTTTCTTTACAGAATGGTTGTCCGCTGTCTTCCGCCGGGGGCGCATCCTGAAACTAACTCCGTTGAAATCCGCTCCCTCTCCTCCATTGGAGGAGAGGGCCGGGGAGAGGAGGCCCTGCGTATAGATTGCCGGAGGGAATCAGCAAGTCGGGTGCAATGCCTCAATAACGGGTGTGCCGCGGAGGGTAGGGCGGGCAGTCCTCTGCCCGCCGCACGACGGGACTGCGACGTTGGTTCCTCTGCCAATGCCCGACGGCGGGCAGGGGACTGCCCGGCCCACCTGGCTGAAAAATGAACGACGAAAGCGCGACAATCAAATCCGGGCTGCGCGCGCAGTTGCGCGCGCGGCTGCGCGACGTGCCGGTGGCGCGGCGGGCCGGGGACTCGGCCCAGGCCTGCGCCCTGCTGGCACGGCAGCGCGTGTGGCAGGAGGCCAAAGCGGTCCTTTTTTACGCGCCGCTGCCCGATGAAATTGACTTGCTTCCGTTGCTGGAGCAGGCGCTGGCCGAAGGCAGGACCGTCGCCCTGCCGCGCTTCTTCCCGGCAAGCGGGGCCTACGCGGCTTGTCAACTACAAAATTTCGCGCGGGACTGCGCCCCGGGCAAATTCGGCGTGCGCGAACCGGCTTCGACCTGTCCCATTTTCCCGCTGAACCGTCTGGACTTGGCCCTGGCTCCTGGAGTAGGTTTTGACGCGGCCGGACACCGGCTGGGCCGGGGCTGGGGCTATTATGACCGCCTCCTGGCCGAAGTGGCCGGGACCCGATGCGGGGTCGCGTTTGATGAACAAATGGCTGATGAAATTCCGGCCGAGCCGCACGACATGGTTTTGAGCTGCATTTTAACGCCAACACGATGGCTGGAGATTCCGGGGCCGCGACCGATTTTGCCATGAACCAACTTGAACTTGTTTATTCCGGCGCGATCATTTTCGTGGCCGGCATTGTCTTGGGTTATTGGATCTGGCGCCTCCGGGAAAAAAGCATTTTGGCGGCGGCGGGCCGGGAGAAAACGGCGCTGCTCGAAACGGCACGGCGCGAAGGCGAGGCCATCGTCCGCGAAGCCCGCCTGGCGGCCAACGAAGAAGCCCTGAAGTTGCGCTCGGAAACCGAACAACGTCTCAGCCAGCGCGAGGCTTTGGTCAACGGCCAGTTGGAAAACCTGGTGCGGGAGGAAAAAAGTCTGCGCGCGCAAAGAGAGGACCTGGCAGGCAAACTGGGGGAGGCGCAGCGGTTGCAGAAGGAATCCGCCGAACTGGCGCAGCAGCGGCGCGAGCAATTGGCGGGCCTGTCGAAATTGAGCGAGGCGGAGGCGCGGGCGGCCTATTTGCAGGAAGTCGAGGGCAGCAGCCTGCGGGAGGCGGCGCAGATGTCCCAACACATCCTGGAGGAGGCCAGGACGCAGGCGGAGGACAAGGCGCGCCGCATCATCACCGTGGCCATTCAGCGTTACGCCGGCAACCACACTTTTGAAACCTCCACCGCCACCGTCAACATCAAGGGCGATGAAATGAAGGGCCGCATCATCGGACGGGAAGGCCGCAACATCCGCGCCTTCGAGTCCGCCACCGGGGTGACGGTGCTGATTGACGACACGCCGGGGGCCGTGGTGCTTTCGGGCTTTGATCCAGTGCGCCGGGAAATCGCGCGCGAGGCGATGGAGCGCCTCATCCTGGATGGCCGCATTCATCCGGCGCGCATTGAGGAAGTCGTCGGCAAAGTCACCGAGGAAATTGACGACGTCATCCTGCGGACGGGCCACGAGGCGGTGATGAAACTGGGGCTGGCGCCCATGCATGTGGAAATTGTCAAGCTGTTGGGCCGGCTCCATTTCCGCCACAGTTTTTCGCAGAATATCTTGAACCACTCCATTGAAGTCGCGCAATTGATGGGCTTGATGGCGGCGGAACTGGGCGTGGACGTCGCGGCGGCGCGGCGCGCCGGGTTGTTGCATGACATCGGCAAGGCGGTGAGCCACGAGGTCGAGGGGGCGCACGCCCTGGTTGGGGCGGAGATCATCCGGCGTTACGGCGAAGCGGAGGCGATTGTCAACGCCGTGGCCTCCCATCATGGCGAGGCGCCCAGCACCGGCTTGCTCGGTATTCTGGTCAGCGCGGCCGATGCCATCAGCGCCTCCCGGCCCGGCGCCAGGTCGGAAACCGTGCTGACCTACATCAAGCGGGTGGAGGATCTGGAACGCATCGGTCTTTCTTTTCCCGGGGTGGAAAAATGTTTTGCGCTGCAGGCGGGTCGCGAATTGCGCGTCATGGTCCAGCCGGGGGAGGTGAACGATGAACAGGCCTTCCTGCTCGCCCGCAACATCGCGCGGAAAGTCGAGGACGACCTGCAATATCCCGGCCAAATTCGCGTCACCATCGTGCGGGAAACCCGTTGCGTGGAGTTCGCCAAATAGCCGCGGCGGATCAACGCCCTTGGTTCATGTTCGACGGCATCGGCCCTTCCCAGTTCTGCGGAGGCAGCCACGGCTTGGGGTCGGGGGGCTGGTCCGTGACGCAACCCGCCAGCAAGCCGGTCACCCCGGCGAGGAGCAGGGCGAATAAGACTTTGCGCAGCATGTTTTTCACCAATAAAGCGCGCCGCGCTTTCCTTGACTTCGCCGCGGCGCCAAGAGGGGGAGCCAACAGGTGCGGCGGCTCAACGCCCCTGATTCATGTTCGACGGCATCGGCCCTTCCCAGCTCTGCGGAGTGTTCCACGGCTTGGTGTCAATGTTGTCGGGATCGTCCGTGGCGCAACCCGCAAGCAGGCCGGTCGCGCCGGCGACGAGCAGGGCATATAAAATGGTGCGCAGGATGTTTTTCATCAATTCAATCAAGAACTTGGTCGCGTTCCATGACTTCGCCGCGGCTCCAGGCGGGGAGGATGTTGGCGACGCTCTGGGTTTTGTCCACCCGGGCGATCTGGACTTTGCCAATCAGCTTGCCTTCGCGGGCCACCATCATGATGCCGTTGGCCAGCACGCCCTTGTCTTTGCCAATATCCAAAACCACAAAACCGTACTTGGGGTCCACCGCCACGACATTGCCTTTCAGGCCAAGAGGCTCTACCACGACTTCATTGGTCCCTCTGAGCCGGTCCAATTGCTCCTGCAAGTCGTCCCTCTTGGCGAGCAGGAGCTTGTTCTCCGCGTTGACGCCCGCGATCTCCACCTTGGTTTTCTTCAAATCGTCCTGGATTCCGATGACCTGCTCAGGGGTAAGGTGCAATTGCTCCCACTTGCCCAGCTCGGCCTGCAATCCATCCCGCTTGTCCTCGGCGCTCTTCAACTTGACGGTCAAGTCGCTGTTTTTCTTGTCCAGGTCCGCGACTTTGCCGTTGGCGGAATCCAACTCGCTCTTGGTTTGGGCGAGGGTCTTGGTGGTGGCGTCGAGCTTGGTTTTGGTGTCGGCCAGGGTCTTTTTCGTGCTGGCAAGCTCCTTTTCCGCCGCTTCTCTATGCGTCTTTTGATCCTCTCGTTCCGCGATGGTGGTCTCGATGGCCTTCTTCACCATGACAAAATTCACGGCCACAACGCCGCCGCCGCCGAGAATGGCAATAATCAGGCAAATTCGTAATAACATTGGATTTAAAACCTTTACTTTCGGGATAATTTAACCGCTTGGACCAATCTTGTCAACGGTTTCGTTGAGCAAAAATACAATGCGCAATGCCTCCTCATCCTCTCTTGAACCCCATCACCAGGAGGATCAAATCGAGCACGAACAGCACCACGATGGTCACTTCCAGGCTGAGCATCCAGCGGTTGATCCGGTCCTGGTTGAGCAGTTGGTAGAGGTCGTACAGGGTCTTGAGCTTTTCATCTATGGTGCGGTGCCAGTCGGCCAAATGGAACCGGGCGGAAATGTTCTGGTAAATGCGCGCCAGATGCCAGTCGCCGAAAAACTTGGTGATGTTGGAAAGCTCGTCGCTGAAGCGGGCCAGATCAATGCGGATTTCCCGCAGCTCCTGCAAGACCTCGCCGCGGGCGCGCCGGGCCGGCCGGGCCAGGGTCGCGATAGGAACGCTCCATCGCCGTGTCCAGCAGCCGGTCGTAAGCCTCCAACTCGGCCAATTGCAAGTTGGCCAGTTCCAGCACGTAAAGAATTTCGTCCAGTTGATGCGGCTCCTCCACGGCCAGGGCGGCGTCCCAATCCACCACCGTCAGGTCGTTTTGGTAGTAGCTCAGATAGCGGTCGGTGGATTCCTTGGCCTCCTGGCGGGCAAGCTGGCCGATGTCGG
>Ga0187848_10001752_pt1 | contig 18013 bp, 17 predicted proteins | sample June2016WEW_4_40_FD_132424 | JGI IMG/M metagenome (GOLD analysis project Ga0187848, IMG submission 132424) | Peatland microbial communities from SPRUCE experiment site at the Marcell Experimental Forest, Minnesota, USA - June2016WEW_4_40 | ecosystem: Environmental > Terrestrial > Soil >... | reverse complement strand
GGGCTGCTCAGCCCCATCCTGCAGCCGCGCTACGTGATGAGCTTCGCCATGACCATCGTTTCGTTTTCGCTGCTGCGTTCGGTGATTCCGGTGCGCGGCATCCGGCCCGGCGATCTGCGTCCTTCGAAGGTTTGGGCGGGCCTGGAAACGCGCGTGGAATATGCCTGGGGACGCGTGGAGAAGTTTTACGACAATCTGAAAGTGGTTTATCGGATTCAAACCACGCTGCAAGATTGGCAGGAGCGGGAAGACGAGCAAGAGCCCGTGGCGCCGCTCCGCAAACCCGCGTTCAACGACGAGCGGAAGCTGCCGGTTGTCTCCGCTCCGCCGGCCGGGGAAACACAGGGCGGGGCAACTCCCGCCCAGCGACCGGAAACATCACACTGAGGGAAATGCCATGAACTGTCAAAATCATCCGGACGTAGCGGCAATCGCTTATTGCCGAACCTGCGGCAAGCCGGTATGCGGCGACTGCCGGCGGGAAGCATCGGGCACTGTGTACTGCGCCGAGCATGCGTCGGCCGCCGCACCGCCGCCCTTCACCGCGGCGCCTCCGCCGTACACCGCGCCCCCCTACGCGCCGCCCGTCGCGCCTTCTCCCTACGTTCGCTCCGATATCCATCCCGGGCTGGCATTTGCGCTGGGCTGGATTCCCGGAGTTGGCGCGATCTACAACGGACAATACGCCAAGGGCTTGATCCACGCGGTGGTCTGGGGCGTGTTGATGAGCATCGCCAACTCGGATGCCATTCGCGATATGCAGCCCATCTTCGTCATCCTGGTGGTCGCGTGGATGGCCTACATGGTGTTCGAGGCCTACCGCACCGCGCAAAAGCTGCAGCGCGGCGAGCCAGTGGATGAATACTCGAGCGTGCTCCAGTTGCGCGGCGGGCCAGGGCGTTTTCCCATGGCCGCCGTGGCGCTGATCGTGCTCGGTGTGCTGCTGCTGCTGCACACCCTCGACCTGGTGAACTTTGAAAGGATCGTGCCGTACTGGCCGGTGCTGCTGATTGTGGCCGGAGCCTATATGCTGTGGTCGCGCTTTGCCGGCCAGGAGCCGGCGCCGGGAGAGATGCGCCATGAAAGGTAATCGCAACGTGTTCAGGGCCATCCGCGGACCGGTGACGCTGATCACGGTCGGGGTCCTGTTTGCCCTGCAGAACTTCACGCCTTACGATTTCGGCCAGACTTGGCCGGTGTTACTGATCGTGTTCGGCTTGTTGAGCCTGCTGGCGCGGACCACGGCGCCGCAGCCCGTTCCGCCGCCACCGCAGTACGCATGGCAGCCCCCGGCATGGCAACCGCAGCCGTCCGCCAATCAGCCGGCGCCCGGCGGGTATCGCGCCACGTCCTATGCGCAGGGCCCCTATCCGCAACCGCCGGCCGGTGCCGATTCGGCTTCGTCATCCGGCCCGGCCAACCCGGATACGCGACCCGAAAGTTCCGCGCCGGGAGGTGCCGTATGAGACCACGTTCTCTCACCGGGCCGCTGATCCTGGTGATCATTGGCGGCCTTTTCCTGTGGCGCAATCTCCATCCGGAAGCGCCCATCTACGAGATCCTCGCGCTCTACTGGCCGTTCCTGCTGATCCTCTGGGGCGTGTTGCGGCTCATCGAAGTCGCCTGGCCCGGCTCTCCCTGGAGGAGCGGCTTCAGCGGCGGCGAGGTGGTGCTCGTCGTGCTGATCTGCATTCTCGGCTCGGCGATGTGGGCTGGCTACCACCACGGCATCCATTGGTCGGGAGAAAGCCTCAGCGTCTTCGGCAATGAGTACGATTATCCCGTCTCCGCCCAAGCTCCCGCCGCCGGGATGAAGCGCATCGTCTTCGACATCGCGCGCGGCAACATCAAGGTGACCGGCGCCGAGACGCAGGAGATTGCGGTGAGCGGCAACAAAACGATCCGCAGTTTTGGGCGGGAGGATGCCGACCACACCAACAACAACACGCCGCTCGAGGTGCTGCCCGAAGGCGATCACGTGCTGGTCCGCGCCAACCAGGATCGGGCGTCCGATAACCAGCGCATCTCCGACGATATCGAAGTGACCGTGCCGAGGGCCATGGCGGTCGAAGCCCGCGGCCGGCGCGGCGATTTCGAAATCGGCGACGTCGATGGCGACGTAGATCTGGGCGGCGACCATGGCGACGTGCGGCTCTCCCGCCTGGGCGGCAACGCTCGCGTGGAAGTCAGCCACAGCGATACCATCCGCGCCGTGGATGTGAAGGGGCGCATCGACGTGCAGGGCGAGGGGTCCGACCTCTCGCTCGAAAACGTGCAGGGGCAGGTCACCATCAACGGGGCTTTTACCGGCACTTTGGATTTCAAGAACCTGGCCAAGCCGCTCCAGTTCGAAGGCGCGCGCAACACCGAACTGCACGCGGAAGCGGTGCCGGGCAACATCAGTATGGATATGAGCGAATTCACCGCCAACGGGTTGGTGGGGCCGGTGCGGCTGATCACGCGCTCGCGCGATATCAAAATCGGCCGCTTCAGCCAGGCCATCACCATCGAAACCGAGCACGGCAACATTGAGCTCGATCCGGGGATGCCCCTGCCCGCCATTGAAGCGCGCTCCGGCGCCGGCAACATCGAGCTGACGCTGCCCGACAAAGCCGCGTTCCATCTCGAGGCCACGGCCGAACGGGGCGACGCCACCAACGATTTCGGCCCGCAGATTCAGAAAGACACTTCCGGACGCAGCGCCTCTTTGAAAGGCAACGTGGGCGACGGCCCGTCCATCAAGCTGACCGCCTCCCGAGGCGAGGTGGAAGTGCGCAAGGGCGACGAATCCGTACGCCCGCCCGACACTCCCGCCGCACCCGCTCCGCCCGCTTCACCAGCCTCCCCGGGAGCACCCAAGGCTCCGGCCAAGAATCTCAAAGACTCCGAGATCAAGCTGTGAACCCAGGCCGCGGGGCGGGTGTGTCCGCCCCGCTGGCCGTGCGGAATCTTAAACCAAGCCGATGCCTTTTCTCATCGAAGCAATGACCGCAGATGATTGGCCCGAAGTGCGCGCGATTTACGAAGAAGGCCTGGCCACCGGCGCTGGGAGCTTTGAAATCGCCGCGCCTTCGTGGGAACAGTGGGATCGGGCGCGGCTGCCCCATTCGCGGCTGGTAGCGCGGGAGAACACCGTTATCGGCTGGGCCGCGCTGAGCGCTGTGTCGCGGCGCGCCTGTTACGCGGGCGTCGCGGAGGTCGGGATCTACGTGGCGGCCGCAGCGCGGGGCCGGGGCGTGGGCCGGGCTCTGCTGGAGGCGATCATCGAGTCTGCCGAGTGTCACGGGATTTGGACCCTGCAAGGGGCCACTATTGCCGAGAACGCGGCCAGCCTGGCGCTTCAGACACGATGCGGATTTCGAGTTGTCGGGCGGCGTGAGCGCATCGCCAAACGCGACGGTGTGTGGCACGATACGATATTGACCGAACGGCGCAGCCAGAAAATTGGGGTGAGCTGAGTACGCCATCTCGCGTTCACAATCGCGTTTTATCCGCTACCCGCCGGGCGAGGCATCGCTCGCCCCTACAGCGCCCGGCCGCCGGCCGTAGGGGACGGGCATGCCCGGCCCGGCCTGCCGCGAAACACTCCGCAACCTTGGGACTCCACATTTGAAAACCAGCGCAGAAGTGCTCGAATTCGAATCGCTGCTTCAGCTCGTGGGCCGTTATGTGGCCAGCCCGATGGGGCGCCGGGAGCTGAAGAAGGTCGAGCCACACACCGGCCGCGAGCGCCTGATCGACGACCTGGCCGATGCCGGCGAAGCTATCGAATATCTGCGCTCCGCGGCGCGCCCGCAGCAGGCAGCGCGCGGTGCGGCCATTCGCATCGATTTCGGCGGCCTGCCGGACGTGGAGCCGGCGGCGCAGAAACTGCACATCGAAGGCGCCGGCCTCGAACCCAAAGAGATCTTCGACCTGTTTGCGCTGCTCGATCGCGCGGCAGACGCGAAGTCGGTGCTCACCGCCGCCGCCGGGCGCTTCCCCCGGCTGGGGCTGCGCGGGCAATCGATCGGCGATTTCCGCGCGCTTCTCCAGGACCTGGAAGGCAAAATCCTGCCCGACGGCACGGTGGCCGATCACGCCAGTGTCGCGCTGGCGCGGCTGCGCCGCGATATGGAGCGGCAGAAGAAAGCGATTCAGGAATCGCTCGAGCGCTTCCTCAAAGCGCACCGCGAGGAGGGCATCCTTCAGGAAGAGTTCGTCACCATTCGTAATGAGCGTTTCGTGGTGCCGGTGATCGCCGGGCAGCGGCGCAAACTGGAGGGAGTGATTCACGGCGCCAGCTCGAGCGGCCATACGCTGTTCGTCGAGCCGCTCGAAACCATCGACCTCAACAACGAGCTGGTGCGGCTGGGCGAAGAGGAAGCTCGAGAGGTGCGCCGCATCCTGCTCGAGATGACGGACCGGCTGCGCGGCCACGCCGATTCCATCCGCCAGACGCTGGTCTTGATGGCGGAGCTGGATCTGATTTTCGCCAAGGCGCGTTTTTCGATCGAGTTCGATTGCGTCATCCCGCGCTTCGGCGAACGGCTGCTGCTGCGCGAGGCGCGCCATCCGCTGCTCGAAGACGTGCTCCGGCGCCGCCAGCGCAAGCCCGTGCCGATCACTCTGCAACTGGCGCGCGAGCGGCGCACGCTGCTCATCAGCGGCCCCAACACCGGCGGCAAAACGGTGACGCTCAAGACGGTGGGACTGCTCAGCCTGATGGCGCAAGCCGCGCTGCCGGTGCCGGCAGCGGAAGCCGAGTTCCCGCTCTTCGAGCAGGTGCTGGCCGATATCGGCGATTACCAGTCGATCCAGGAAAACCTCAGCACGTTTTCGGCGCACGTCTCGAACATTCGCGAGATGGCGCTGGATGTGACGCCCGGCACGCTAGTGCTGCTCGACGAATTGGGCGCCGCGACCGATCCGGAAGAGGGCGGCGCGCTGGGCGTGGCGATTGTGGACCATTTCCGCGCGGCCGGCGCGTTCACGCTGGTTTCGACCCATCTCATGGCGCTCAAGATCTACGGCGCATCGACGGAGGGCGTGATCAACGGGTCGATGGGGTTCGACGAAAACACTTTCGAGCCGACGTTCCATCTGCAACTGGGGCTGCCCGGCAAGTCGGCGGGTCTCGAAATCGCTACGCGTCTCGGCATGCCGGAAGATATCATGCGACGCGCGCGGATGGCGCTGAGCGACCGCGAGCGCGATGTGACGCGATTCCTGAGCGAGCTGGACCGGCGCGTCCGGGAAACGCAAGCTTTGGAACAAAGCCTGCGCGAAAAACTGATCGCCCAGGAACGCAGCGAGAAAGAGATCGCCCGCGAATGGGAACGGCGCGAGACCGTCAAGCTGAAGGAACTCGAGCGGCGCACCGAGGAGGCGCTGGCTCGTTTTGAAGAGCACGCACGGGAGACCATCGAGAAGATCGCGCAAGGTGGCGAACGGCGCAAGGCCGAGCAGGACGCGCAACGAAAGGTGGCCAAAGCCAAGCGCGAGCTGCGCGACGATTTCGAAACCACCGTTCTGTCCACCGAGGATGACTCGCGGCAGGACCGCATTCAGCCGCTGCGCATCACCGAGGGCGCGCGCGTGCGGTTGAAGGACGTGCGCGAGCCGGCCCGCGTGAGCCGCTTTCTGGCCAACGACCGCATCGAAGTAGAGGCCGGATTCCTGCGCTTGCAGGTTTCGCGCGATGACGTGATCGAGGTGCTGCCGGAAACCGGCGGCGCGCCTGCCAAGCTGCCGCAAGGGGTGACCTACAAGCCGGCTCCGCAGTTAGCGCCGGCGTACCAGGAGATCAACGTGATCGGCCGGCACGCCGAGGAAGCGCGCGATGCGGTGGATGAATTCCTCGACCGCGCCGTGATGGCCACCGCGTCCCGGGTGCGCATCGTGCACGGCCACGGCATGGGCGTGCTGCGCAAGACCATCCAGGAGCTGCTCAGCAGCCATCCGCACGTGGCGAAATTCTACCCCGCCCCGCAGCAGGAAGGCGGCGCCGGAGCCACCATCGTCGAACTGCGGGAATAGGGTGGGCCAAGCGGCAGCGCCCCCTGCCGTTTTGCCCGATCTGGCCGATAAGAGTCCGTAGAATGAGGTCCAGTGCGAGCGAGGGCGCGACGGGCGCTACAATAGATCTTGTGAAGCCCTACCATAAAACAAGAAGTGGCACGATTGTTTTAGGGGATTCGCTTGAGTACATGGCCGGTCTCCGGCCGGAATCCGTGGATCTGATCGCCACCAGCCCGCCGTTCGGTCTTGTGCGAAAAAAGGACTACGGCAATGTGGAGAGCCACGATTACGTCGCATGGTTCAAGCAGTTCGGGATGGAGTTCAAGCGCCTCCTGAAGTCGTCCGGGTCGCTTGTCATCGACATCGGCGGCGCCTGGATTCCCGGCCAGCCGACGCGCTCGCTCTACCACTTCGAGCTCCTCATCATGCTCTGTCGGGAGGTCGGATTCTATCTCGCGCAGGAGCTTTTCGGGTGGAACCCATCCAAGCTCCCGAGTCCACCGGAATGGGTGACAGTCCGGTAGTCAAGGCTGGCGCGCTTGCGCCTTCATCCGTCAGGCGTCAGGTGCCATCGCTCCCCGTCGTAGCTAATCCGTCCGGTCCGCTTTAGGAACTGCTGCGCGGTTCGCACATAGTGTTTCCATCGCTTGCCGAAATGGACGCCGCCGATGACTCGCTCAATTGAGTCGTCGCAGATGTCCGGGTGCATCTGCTGGATGAGCGGGTGCAGTTCGGTTGTGCGGAGCGGGCCTCGCGCGAGAAGGAAGAGAATCGTGTCGGAAAGGATAGCGTGGGTCGTCTTGCCTTTCGCTCGCTGGCGCAAGAGTCGGACGTGCGCCGCCTCAAGCTTTTCACGAAAGGCGCGCCTCGCCCCCGCCTGGATCGACCTCTCCGCCCTCAGGAAAGCCTGTTTCAACTCCGCTGTTTCCCGGAGCATCACCTCGATTTCGTCTGTGTCGACCCGCGCCCCCAACTGGGCGTAGCCCTGAAGATCGCGGCGAATCTCGCGCACTACGGACGCGTCGCTGAACGAGGCGCCATACTCCAGGTTTCCGGCGATGCCTGGCCGGGTGAGGTTCGCCGAGGTCACGACCGCAAGTCGGTCGTCTGCTACGTAGACCTTGGCGTGGAGGCTCGGCAGGTGCACCAGTTCGAACCTCGGAAGGGACTTGCCCAGCGATGAAAGTGCCTCGACGTCTGTTGAGCCGTTGAGGAGGCTCTCCGGGCGAAGATTTGTGATCATTGCAAGACGGATCGCCCTGTCGACGCCGCGGCGCTGCAGGTTCGACAGGATCAGGTCCGTGGCCTGGAGCTTGACGAAAGGGGAAACGAGAAGAAGGTCGTGCTGGGCAACCGAGACGAGATCGAGGAACGACTCTTGCCAAGGACTCTTGATGAGGTCGACTGGGAGACGGAGCGGAGTCACAGCGGCATCCAGAACACCCTCAGGTCTGGGTCAAAGCAACACAGACCACCGTGAACCCGAGCGTACTCGCTGCAAGCCGCCTCATCGGAATCGAACACCTCGCAGGCATCGCACCGCTCGACGTACCGGGCGCCTTTCTTCGATGGGGGCCAAACCAAGACGCCCCGCAGCCCAGACCTTAAGGTGCCAGGGTCGAGGCAGACACAGGTGCTCGTCATCCTCGCCCTGGAAAAGTCACACGTTTTGTTCGCCACGGTCACGTCGCCCAAGAGGATTAACCGGCACGCGAGCCCACTGTAGCATACCTCAGGTAAGACGGCGGCCACGCGGAGACACCGCGCCGAGGCCGACGGCTTGAGCTTTCACCGCAAGAGCAACGAGGAAATCGCGGTGGGAATCCGGCCCGATATGTTCATGGCATACTGCCTCAACGCCTCCCTGCTCCATCGCTACGGGCGCGAAGCAGGCGTGCTGCGGCTGCTGAATCAGGCAACCCGCCTCCAGCAGCCGGCACCCGAGGAAGTGGAGGCCCTGACTACGAAGCGGCAGCGCGTGGTGCAAGAGGTGAGCCGCCTGACCCGCTTGGCGAGTTTCAGACAGCAGGTTCTATTCGCTTACGGCAACCGCTGCGCCGTAACTCGCGTGCAACTCCGGCTGGTCGACGCAGCGCACATCCTGCCCGTTGGTGCGGAAGGTAGCGCAGACCATGTAAGAAACGGCATCGCGCTGTCCCCGACCTACCACCGAGCTTTCGACGCGGGCCTGATCTACCTTGACGAACGTCATGACATGCGCGTAAACGAGGGCCAGCTTCAGGTGCTGGAGCAGATGAACCTGGCTGGGGGCTCCGATGCGTTCAGGGCTCCGCTCGGCCAGATATTCCCGCCGCCGGACCCAAACCAGCGCCCGTCGCAGGACTTCATCAGACGCGCCAACCGATTTCGGCAGATCACACCGTAGCCCATCACGGCGCACACGCGCTGTTCGGGATGCCGCTGCCGTCCACGCCGATTGTCCCTGCCCTACTCCCCCTCCGCTTCCGGTGGTTCCCACGCATCCAGCAGCTCCGGGTTCTTGGCGAATCGTTTCAGCACGCGCAGGATTTCGCCCGACCGGAAACCGGCGTGGAGCAGCCGGCGGTAGGCGGCGGCCATGTCCTTATCGTTTTCGAAAAGCCCCTCGCGCACGGCGAGGCGGTACTTGCGACGAACCCAATCCTCGATCAGCGCCGTCTCGTCGACGCCCGCATACACGCCGCGCACGGTGCGTTCGGCCAGCGCGGGCGCCACGCGGCGGCGGCGCAAATCCTGCACTACGCGCGTGCTTCCCAACTTGTCGCCGGAGAGGCGCGCGGAGGCGAAGGATTCGGCGAAGCGACGGTCGTCCAAATAGCCGAGATCTTTGAGGCGCACCACCGCGTTGTCCGCGTCGGCTTCCCGCCGCGCGCGGCGGCGCAGTTTCTCGCGCAGCTCTCCGGTGGAGTACGCTCTGCCCGCGAGGAGCCGCAGTGCGTAGGTCCACAATCGTTCGGCGTCCAGGCGCCGGTCCGGTTTTTCCGCCATGGTTGGGGGTTCCTATGCGGAGTATACTGAAAATTGGCTCGGATAGAGACGGGTGAGCCGAAGGAAACAGGAGGCACACGATGGATAAGAACGGACTTTCGGCATTTTTGTTGGGCCTGGGCGTGGGGGTCGGCATCGGCATATTGTTCGCTCCCAAGTCCGGAGAGGAAACGCGCGAATATCTCCGCAGCAAGGCGAACGAAGGCGGCGACCTGCTGAAGCAGCGCAGCGCGGATCTGAAGCAGACGGCGGCCGACTGGGTCGACAAAAGCAAAGAGGCCCTGAACCGCCAAAAAGAAAACCTGGCCGACGCGGTGGAAGCGGGAAAGCAGGCGTACCGTGAGGCGCGCGCGCCGCAGGCGAACGAAGGGAACGCTTAGCATCTAATTTGGTGGCGGGACGGAACTGACGGCATGAGCGACGGAGTTTTTCGCTGGATCGTAAGCGCTGGGGTGTTGCTGGTGGCCGCTGTGTTCGTAGTGCAGGCGCTGACGGCGGTGGCGATTTCCCGCGCGTTGCGCCTGATGCAGGGAAAGATCGCCGGTTTTCTGGCCAGCGCCGAACCCGCCGTTGCACGCCTGGACCCGATGATCGAGCGCGCCACCGTGTTGATGGACACGGCCACGCCGCAGATCAAGATCGCCGGCGCGACCATTGAAAAAGCCGGTCCGGTCCTGGAGAGGGCGCGCGTGACCATCGACAAAGCGGCCGCCGCCATCGACCGCGCCGGGCCGCTGATCGATCAGGCCAAGACCACGCTGGCCAACGCTAATCTGGCGATTGAGGAAAATCGCCCGAAGGTTTCGGAAATCACCGAGCAGGTGGCCGGGATCACACGCACCAGCCGCGAGCAGGTGGATCGCCTGGGCGCGCTAGTGGAGGATGCCGGCGACCGCGCCCGCGCGCGGCTGGCGCAGATCGACGACACCGTCACCGACGCGGTGGAGCAGGTGGGCGAAGTGGGCAACGCGCTGAAGCGCGCGGCCATGCGCCCGGTGCGCGAAGCCAACGGCGTAGCGGCCGGAATTTCAGCCGCGGTTTCCACTTTCGTAAAAGGCCGCAAGTATCCTCCCGACATGGCGACCCAGGACGAGGAGATGTTCATCTGACGCCGCTCAAAACAGGTTGACGTCGAGACCTGCGATGAAGTGGATGCCGGGAATGACGAGGTCGGGCAACTCGCGGTTGTTGGTCAGGAAGAGAGATCCGCCCCGGTGTGCGCCGCACGCGCGAGGTGTGTGGCATCGGCCGGCATCACCCGAGAGTGGCCTCAAATCTGGCCGTAGCGCCACATCTGCCAGTCAGACAATTTGACGCTATTCTCGCGACTGGCCGCGCGGCTCCGCGGACTTCGGCGGCTTACACCCTGGCGGCGTTCGTGGACCTGCGCTCGGCTACGTATTGGCGGAGACGCGCGTGGAACGCCGCGGCCAGCGCGGTCTGCGCGGCTAGCGTACGGCCCACTTTGGCGCCTTCGATTTCCAGCACCGGCAGCAGGTCGCGCGTGGTGGAGGTGATGAACACTTCGTCGGCGGCTTCCAAATCGGATGGCAGCAGCGGCTTCTCCCCAACCGCGAGGCCCGGCACGCGGATTTCGTCGAGCAGCACTTCGCGGGTGACGCCAGGCAGGCAGCCGGAGCTGAGCGGCGGCGTCCAGACCTGGCTCCCATTGGCGATAAAGATGTTGGCCGAAGTGCACTCCGACACCTCGCCGCGCTCGTTGAGCAGGATTACTTCGTCGAAGCCACGCTGCTGCGCGTTTTCAAGCCAGGTGAGATTCACCGCCCAGGACAGGATCTTCGTGCCGGCAAACTCGCAGGCGGCGTGGCGCGCCTGCGGCTGGACGGCGAGCTTGACGCCATGGCCCCAATCCTTGGTATCGGCGGTGAGCGCGATCAAGTCGCTCGAGCGGCCGGTCGAAAGGCCGGCCCACATGCCGCCGCCGTTGCGGACAATCGCGACGCGGAGGGTCGAATTGTGGGCGTGGTTGGCTTCCACCAGTTCCAGCAGCCTGCCGCGCAACACGTCGGGACCTTCGAGCAGTTGCACGTGAAACAGCGCGGCATCGCGCTGGATGCGGGCCCAGTGGCGCTCGAAAGCGAACAGCACGCCTTCGGACACGCGCAGGGTGCTGAAAACGCCCCAGCCCGCCAGCAGACCGACTTGCCCCGCGGCCAGCGTTTCGGCCGAGGCTTCCTGAATGCGATCGTTGTGAAGAATAAACCGGTGCACCACGCTTTTATTCTATCGCGGGGCGCGTCGGCACCTCGTGGTAACGCCGCCTGGGCTCCATCCGGCGGAGCGCTGCCGCCTACCTCATGGGCCACTCTATACCGAGCAGAAACTGGCCCTCGTTCCGCGGCACCGTCAAGTAATACGAGGCATCGTTGGGAGAAGGACTCGATGGGACCTCGCAGCGCAAATAGCGGAGTTCCGGGGTAATGCGGATTTTCCAAAGGCCAATTCCGATTCCGCCACCCAGCACCCATGCCTGGTCGTGCGCGTGCCAGCCCACCGAAGAGAACGTCACATCTGGATCAAATGGAGGAAACCCGTAGTTGATCGTGTTGATCTTTCCGCTGGCATATCGCGGCTCGAATCCCAGTGACAGAAACGGATGCGTGCGAGCAACCGGTAAACGGTACTTGACTAGAACGGGAAACGCCCACGAATTGGCAATGGTACGGCTCACCCATGACTCGCCTATCAACCAGAAATTCAGGGTGTTTCCGAGGCGGCTATAGAGCACATCGGCCTCTAATGCAAAGTGAAGTGGCAGCCCCACCTCGATTTTCGGACCGACCAGGTACGGCTTGGAATCCGAGGAGCCGGAATAACCCGCGTAGCCCGGCGGGCCGTAGTCCGGTGAGTCTCCCGTGAGCCGGAGGCCGCCTTCCGCCCCAATGGTCAGGTGTTGAGCCGATCCGAGGATGGCGATACATAGCAATGTGAGTGCTTTGCGCATGACAGTTCTAAGACCCGCGGGAGGTGCGTTCACACTACACCGCGCCGCGGTTCTCTTGAAATGACTCAGCCTTTACCGGGAACGTCCAGCGTCGCGTGGTCGCGTAATCACCAAGCCGGCACCGTGCCCGCCGCCCTGACGCGCGGCCTCGACAGGCGACAAAAACCGATCGTCTGTCCTACCCCTGACAGACGGCAGCACGCCGCTGCTGCAACTCGGGACGGTACGCCGGCGGCACCAGCAGCGTCAGGGCGTCGGGAACGATGCGGATCTCGGCGGGTAAGTGGCCCGCGAATTCGCCATCGATTTGCAGGAACACACGCTGATCGAGCGGCTGTGGCGCCGATACGCGGCGGGCGCGCAGCACCACGATGCCGGGCACGCCATCCATCCGATTGGCGACCAGTCCCGCGAAATACCGGACATAACGCAGCGTGGTGCGGCCCTGGAACAAGACGAGCTCGAAGTGGTCGTCGAACAAGCTGACATCGCGGGCGATTTCGAAATCGCCGCCGTAATTGCGGACCTTGCTGACCAAGGCAAACGAGCAGTGGTGCGTCACGCCATCGGCCTCGATGGAGAATTCCGGCAAGCGGCGCCCCAGCAGGCTCCAGCCGGCCAGCCAGTACGCCAGCTTGCCGATGCGCGCCTTTAACGGCGCGCTGACGTGGTAGACGATCTGGGCATCCAGGCCGATGCCCGCCATCAGCAGAAAATGCCGGGAGACCGCGCCGGCTTCCGAACTGACTTGCCCGATCGAAATGCGGTGCGGGCGGCATTCGCCCAGACGGCGCGCGGCGGCCAGGAAATCGCCGCCGAGTTTCATCTCCATCGCCAGCACGTTGGCGGTGCCCGCCGGCAGCACTCCCAGCGGCACCTGGGAATGCACCATGCCTTCGGCCACTTCGTTGAGCGTGCCGTCGCCGCCGGCGGCCAGAATCAGGTCCGCGCCGCGCTCGATCTGTTCTCGCGCCAGCGCGCCCGCGGTGCGCGGACCGGTGGTGGGGCAGCACGTGACCTGGTGCCCGTCTTGTTCCAGGATTTCGGCGGCGCGCGCAACCAACGCGCCTCCCTTCCGCCCCAACTTGCCCGCGCACGGGTTATAAATGAGGACGGTCTTACTGTAGCTGGTGATGGTGAACTCTCCCATTCCTCGTTAAATTATAGATGAGAGCACAATGAAAGATTTTGCAGGGGAGGCCGAGACGCTGCGCGCCGAGGTGCGGCGCCACGAGCATCTGTACTACGTCCTGGACCAGCCGGAAATCAGCGACGCTGAATATGACGCCCTGATGCGCCGCCTGCGGGAACTGGAGGAGGCGCATCCGGAGCTGGTTTCTCCCGATTCGCCGACCGGGCGGGTGGGCGGCAAGCCGCGCGAGGGCTTCGTCAAGGTTCGCCACAGCGCGCCGATGCTCAGCCTCGACAACGCGCTCAACGAAGGCGAGCTGCGGGATTTCGACCGCCGCGTGCGCGAACTGCTGGAGGGCGCAGCTTACGCGTACGTGGCGGAGCTGAAGCTGGACGGCCTTTCCATGGCCGTGCAATACGAGGAAGGCCGCCTCCGCCAGGCGGTGACCCGCGGCGACGGCACGGTGGGTGAGGACGTCACCGAGAACGCGCGTACCATCCGTTCCCTGCCGCTCCGCGTGGATGCCATCTGGCCAGCTTTTGAGGTGCGCGGGGAGACGGTCATGAACCGGCGCGCCTTCGAGCGCCTCAACGCCGAGCGCGACCAGCAGGAGCTGTCGCGTTTCGCCAACCCCCGCAACGCCGCGGCCGGCTCGCTGCGCGTGCTGGAGCCGCGCATCACGGCGTCGCGCCGCCTGGATTACTACACGTACTTCCTGATGACGGGCGGCCGCTTCGCGCTCCCCAGCCATTGGGCTTCGCTCGATGAAATGGTCCGCCTGGGTTTCAAAGTCAACCCCCATCGAAGGCTGTGCTCCGGCGTGGACGAGGTGCTCGAATTCTGCGCCCACTGGGAAGTGCACCGCCAGGATTTACCTTACGAGATCGATGGCGTGGTGGTGAAGGTGGATTCGGTGGAGCAGCAGAACGCGCTCGGCTTCACTGCGAAAGCGCCGCGCTGGGCCATTGCTTACAAGTACCCGGCGCGCCAGGAGCGCACTACGGTGGTCGGGATCGAAGTGCAGGTGGGCCGCACCGGGGCGCTCACCCCGGTCGCGCATTTGCAGCCGGTGACGGTCGGCGGCGTCACGGTTTCCCGCGCCACGCTGCACAATGAAGACGAGATCGCCCGCCTGGGACTGAAGGTCGGCGATGAGGTGATTATCGAGCGCTCCGGAGACGTCATCCCCAAAGTGGTCCGCGTCTGGGCGCAGGGCAAAGGCCGCACGGCCTTCGCGATGCCCGTCAACTGCCCGGTTTGCGGCGGCAGAGTGGTGCGCGAAGAGGGCGAAGCGGCGCGGCGCTGCATCAACGTGGACTGCCCGGCGCGGCTGAAGGAATCGATTCTCCACTTCGCGTCGCGCGGCGTGATGAACATCGACGGCGTGGGCGAGGCGCTGGTGGATCAGCTCGTCGACCGCGGCCTGGTCAAGAGCGTAGCCGATCTCTACCAATTGACCGCCGAACAACTGCTGTCGTTGGAGCGGATGGGCGAAAAGTCGGCCGCCAACGTGCTCACTAACATCGCCCGGTCCAAGCTGAATCCGCTGCCGCGGGTGATCGCCGCGCTGGGAATCCGTTTCGTCGGCGAGCGCACGGCGACGCTGCTGGCCGAGGCGTTGGGCAGCCTGGACGCCCTGGCGGCAGCCAGCGCCGAGGAGTTGCAAGGCGTGGAAGAGGTCGGGCCCAAGGTGGCGGAGAGCATCCTTCAGTTCTTTCGCGAGCCCCGCAACCGCGAGCTGGTGGAGCGGCTGCGCGCCGCCAGTCTCGATTTCACCTACGTCTCGGAACGGCCCACGGGCGGCCCGCTCGATGGCCTCACCTTCGTGCTGACCGGCACCCTGCCCAGCCTCAGCCGAGATCGGGCCAAGGCGCTGATCGAGCAGGCGGGCGGCAAAGTGGCCGCTTCGGTGAGCAAGAAGACCAGCTACGTGGTGGCGGGCGAAGACGCCGGATCGAAGTTGGATAAAGCGCGCGCGCTGGGAATCGCCGTGGTGGACGAGCAAGAACTGCGGCGCTTGATCGAAGTCCGCGAGTGACGCGGGACGGGCGCGTCCGGAGAGCGCGCTACGGGTGGTCGTCCTGCATCAGCTTGCTCACGCGCTTCAGATTGCTCCTGATCTCGTCGGTGGCGTCGACGATTTGGCTCGTGTCATAGATTACGCGCGGGGTCAGGAAGATAATCAGCTCGGTGCGCTGAGTGCTGACGCTCTTGCTCCCGAACGCCATGCCCAGAATCGGGATACGGTCCAGAATCGGGACGCCGCTCAAGGATTCGGTTTTGGATTCCAGAATGGCACCGCCGATGGCAACCGTGTCGCCGTCCTGCATAGTGATCTGCGTGCTCATGGAGCGGTTCGAGAACCCCTGGCCCAAGTTGTTCGACGCACTAGCTGAGGGAGCGCTTACCTGCTGGTTGATGATCATCGTCACCACGCCGCTCGAGTTGATATGGGCCAGGATGTCCAGCGTCACTCCCGTGCTCTGGCCGCTGATGGTCTGGGCGAAAACCGAGTTGCCACTCGATTGCACGCCTGCCGCCACGCCCGAGGACGTGGCCACCGGAATCTGGCTACCCACGTTCATGGTGGCCGGCACGCTGTCGGTGGCGATGATGCTCGGCGACGAAATCACTTTGGCGCGGCCGACACCTTCGTTCGCTTGGAGCAGCCCCAACAGTTGCTTGCTTTTCCCCACCACCATGCCGGCCGTCAACGCCAGGCCGCCCGAACCGACCGCGGCGAATGGCGCTAGCGACGTCGTGATCCCGCCGATCAGACTCTGCCCGTTGGTTTGCGGCGTGACACTATTGTTCGTTAGGGAGCTGCAGCCGGTGTTTCCCGCCGACTGCAGACAGCTTTGCAAGCCCGCTGCGAAACTGCCCGTCAGATCCACCTCGTAAATCTTGCAGTCGATCAAAACCTGGCGGGGCGGCACATCCAACTGGCGCAGCAGATTCTGAATCTCCTCCCACTCCTGCGGCGTTCCCTGAACCAGCAGTGTGTTATCGAACGGATTGGGGATGACGTGCGGCATGCGGGCGGCCTGCTCGCCGGCAGCCCCCTGGCCCAAGTAGCTCCCGGTGCGATCGGCCGCGGCCGGCTGCGCCAGGCCACCGGTGGCCGTACTCTGCATCGGCACGGGCGTCGCTTGCGTCTGATACGCACCGTAACCGCCGTAGCCGCCGTAGCCGCCATACGGATTACCGGACATCCCGCCGTAGCCGCCAAACATGTTGCCGTAGCCCATCCCCATAGAACCGCCGTAGCCCATGGAGCCGCCGTAACCGGTGGAGCCACCATAGCCCATGCCACCGCCATAGCCGCCACCACCCATGCCGTAGCCCGTGCCATTCAAGCCGAGCCCCGAAGCGTACATGCTGTTGTTAGATTGCTGCGCCAATCCGATCAGCGCCATCGGATTCCCGGTGTACAGCGCCATGATGGCCATTGCTACCGTCTCGGCGCGGCCGTATTTCAAGCGGTACACCCAGTTACTTGTCGATCCCGAAGTCACCTTGACCGGGATGTCCAGTTTTGCGATCCACTTTTGGACTTCGGCGAAAATACCTGGATTGGGCGCCACGGCAATCAGGATGTTGATGCGGTCCACCGGAATGAACCGCACGGCAGCATTCTTCTCGGAGAGCGAATAGGCTTTGAAGACTGTGTCCAGTTCCTTGGCCAGGTCGGTGGGGCGGCTGTTCTCGACATCGAAAAGGCGCACACGCTTGGTCGCGAAGGTGTCGCTGTCAAACAGCCCAATCAGTTCCATCGTCCGCCGCATGTTTCGGCTGTTGTCCTCGAGAATCAGCAGATTCGCCGGATCGTAGGTGGAGTGCGTGGCGCCTTCGCCGTAGAATGGCGTCAGCAGTTTGTCCATGTCCGTGGCGGTGGCGTACTTGAGGAAAATCAGGTTCAGAATCATCTGCTCGTCGTCGGGCAGCGTTTTGGCGTCCGCGTTGATGATCGGCGTCAGCGGGAGCTGGGACACGGCGTTGACCGGCACGATCCGGTACAGGTCGCCCACCTTCACGATGGTGGCGCCATTGACCCGCAGGATGGTTTCCAGCAGCGGCATCAGATCCACCGGCTTCACTTCGCCATAGGTGTGAATGGTGACCGAGCCTCTCACGCGCGGATCGATCAGGATGTTGATCTTCAGCATCTTGGCGATCAGGTTGACCATCTCGATGAGGTTCACGTTGTCCATCGAGAGCAGGCCCTGGTCGGCCATTTTTGGCGTCTGCGCCGGTGCGGTGGCCTTAGCGGGTGCGGGCTGCTGCGGCTGGGCCGGCGCCGGTTGCGGCGGCTGCTGGGGCTGCTGCGCTTGCCGCTGCTGCATGATCTCCTCGATCGATCTCGACGGAGCCTGCGCCAGCAACGCCGGAATCATGGCGCCGGCGACCGCCAGCGAAAGAAAGGAACTGTGGCGCATCGGGTTACTCCCGCCCGCTTGCCGGGGCCGCCTGCTCGAGCGCCCAGCAGGCTTGCTCCGCCGGGTCCAGCTCCGATTTCTTGGTCCGCCACCGGTAAACGCCGAAGGGTCCCGTCCGTTCAAAGCGGACAGCGTCGCCATCGTCCCAGGCCCTGGTGTTGGCCCACACCTCGGGGCGCACGGGACCCGCCGATTGGGCTTCCACCCGCGTAATGCCGAACGGGGTCCGGCGATAGATCCACGTCTTGCCTTGCGCGTCGGTATGGCGGTAGAGGTTGGAAGCCACCGCCACCGCGCCAGCCGGTATGGCGAGCGGCGCCGTCCCGCCGGCCGGCTCGGCCGCCCGCAGCGCCATCATCGAAACCAAAAGCATCAAAAATGTTTTCATCGTTCTCTCCCGGATCTACTCACTTCGCGCAGGTATCGGCCGGTAGCGCCCAACCTTCACTGCGCCGGCTCCCACAAACAGGCCGCACCGAACGGCGTGGGACT
>Ga0187848_10001747_pt1 | contig 18065 bp, 13 predicted proteins | sample June2016WEW_4_40_FD_132424 | JGI IMG/M metagenome (GOLD analysis project Ga0187848, IMG submission 132424) | Peatland microbial communities from SPRUCE experiment site at the Marcell Experimental Forest, Minnesota, USA - June2016WEW_4_40 | ecosystem: Environmental > Terrestrial > Soil >... | reverse complement strand
TCTTCCACCGTCCGGTTTCCGCCGCATGGCCCTCGGCCCGCTCCTTGCCTTCCAGCAACAATTCGTCAAACGACCCCGCTTGATAACCGGGACGCAGCACAATTCGATTGGTGACGACCCTCTGATTGGCTGCTCCCGGAGGATTGGTTATCACCTGATTGCTGGTGCTCAACGCGTTGTTTTGGCCAAGTTCCCAGTTGATATAATAACTCCCGTCCGGTTCCAACGGGATCACCCGCGTCACCCCCTTCTCCCCGTGCAGCACCACCTTGTGATGTTGGCGTTGGATTTCCGGGCTGTCCAAGTCCAGTTTCAACTCGCTCGCCGCCATGACTATTCCCATGCTCCACACCCGCGTATAGGTGAAAGGGATGAAAGGCGGCTGATGGGGCGGCACATTGCTCGCGATGTCCGACAATACAAGAAAACCCTCCTTGTCCCTGTGAAAAGTGACCGGCGCTTCCCGTTTGCGCGCGATAATGATCCGGGCCGCCTCGTTCCTCGCCAATTCCAGCGGGAAGGCGTCTTCCAGCAGCAACCGGTTGAGCCGGATCACGCCCCCATCCTTGAATTCCACGTCAAAAAGCCTCTGCGTTTCCGCGCGCAACTTCACGGCCGCGAAGCGGGCATCCTCGTAAATGGAAGGGCCGCCCACGATTTTATTGAGTGCTTTTATCAGCAGCCCCGCCAATTCATTCGACGCCCTCTCCGAGCCTTTATATTGCAGCAATGACTCCCTGGTGGTTTGATCCAGCCGCCTCCTCAAAAAACTGGAAACTGCATCCGCCTGGCCCGTCAGCTTGGCCGCAAAGGATTGCAAATCGGTGATATCACCCGCTTCGAACGCCTGCGAGTCAAACTCGACCTTCGCATCCTCCAGGTCCAAATGCCACTCCAACGCGATTTCCTTCACAAATAACGGGTCCCAGATCCGGTATATTTCATAAGGCCGGTCCCGCCGCAACACCCCGTCCTCATCCCTTTCCGCATAGATGCTGCCCAAATCCGACGCGCTCTCCTGGAACAGCCGCGCCGGCACAACATGATGCTCCGTCCCCAATATCGCGTTCCCGGCTTCCTTCAGCGTCTCTGCGAAAAACTCGTCCGATCCGATTGTCCTGCCCTCCCATATCACCGGCGGATCGCCCGGCCGCCTGGAATCAAAATCCACGTCAAAACCCACCGCCCCGGCCCCTTGCTGCCAAAGCTCCCGCAACCCCCGCCCATAAACGCTGCGCGGCCACAACAATCCCGAACTGTACCCCAGCGTTCCCCCGCTCACGATGTCAACGGTGTCGTCCGTGATTTCCACCAGCCCCAAATTGGTCGCCAGATTGGCGTGGGGGCCGGCCAGACGGCTCGCCAGCTTCACCCGCCCGTCATAAGTCATGTTCTCCAATTTCTGCAACGCGGAAATGTGCCCGAGCTGCAGCAGGCAAACCACCGTCACCACTCCGGCCGTAATCAGCACCACCGGCAATTTCCTCCCCTTCCCCGAGCCCCCCCCCAGCAGCAGCCCTTGCCAATCCCTCAGCACCCCTTCCCATTCCTTGTAACTGAGCACATCGGCAGGAAGTTTGGGCAAGTCCGCCAGCTTGGGCAAACCCGGCACTTTTGGAAAACGCAGCCGCACATCCCCATTTAAAACAAAAACCCGGAGCAACGCAAGTCTGCTCCGGGCTAAAAAGCCAAACTTCGATTAACAGATATTATGGTCCGTTTTACCGCTAATCATCACCGCCGGTCCCTGTGCCGCCACCCGTGGTGGTGCCGCCACTGGCGCCAGCAGTGCTGCTGCCGGTGTAGGTGCCTCCAGTGTTAGGCGGCAACTGAGTACCTGGAGGTGGAGGCGGCGGCGGGTTTCCACCGGTGGGAGGAGGAGGCGGCGGGAAAGTCTGGAATGCAATAAGTATCGCAGCATACGCAGCCGGATCCAGCGTCTGCGGCTGGTTGATTACCAGCGTGTCCCCCGACGAATTCCCAGTTACCGTCCAGGATTGACCGTCTATCAGCGTCCGTGTATCCTGGCCAAGTTGACCGACTGGAAGCTTTACCGAGCAAACGATCGTGCCTGTCACGCTGGTGAATACAACCGTGAAGTTGTTTCCGGACGCATCATAAGTCACCGACACCTGGAAATCCGTGCCGCGAATGCCGGCCACCCCGTTGGGCACCGCCACTTTATAGTCGGAATTGGCCGAGAGCTTCTTCACCTTTCCCAGAACCTGGCCGCCGTCCAGTTTCAAATCCGTGGACGAGTCGCCCGCCCCCAGGTTCTCCATCTTCGACAAAGTGATGGTGGTCTTTTCCTCCAGCTTTACCGTGGAGGTGAACCCGTTGACCTGGAGATACGCATTCGCGCCTGGCCCGGATTTCAGAACCGTGTGTGGGGCTAATTCCATGTTCACCTTCAGTGGCAGGAATGGCCCCCCCGCCACCGCTTGGTAAGTCACGTCGCCAATCACGGAGCGAACGATTGCTTTTGCGTTCCTGTCGCCGCTCGCAGCCACCAGCAACGTGGTCAAACCAGTCAACGCCAACACCAAGCCGCAGATCAAAATGGATTTAATTCGTTTCATAACGGTTCTGGATTAGAATGTTGTAACAGTGCGAGATTACCCCCTGCGGAGGGAATGTCAACTGATTTTCGTGCCTTTTTTTGCTATTTTTTCGTTCATTTTTGCCAAAAACGCCCATTTCCACCCTTTCGCAGCCCTTCCCCCCCTTTTTTATCGCCCTGCCGGCTTGTTCCCCGCCCCCTCCGCCAGCTTTTCTTTTACCGTTTCCAGGCAGTCTTCAGCCTCCTTGGTCCGCACCACTTGCAGCGAAAGCTCCAGCCAACGCTTCGCCATGGGATAGTTTCTAAGTATCGAACAGTGCCAGGCGAACCTCCATTCCACGCTGGCGCTGTTCCGGTACAGTTCCAGGGCCTGCACGAAATACTTCGTCGCCTCTTTGGGCCGGTCCAGCCAATCCAGGCACATCCCGTAGCCCAACCGCGTCTCGAAATCATACGGATTCAAGGCCATCCCCCGCTCAAACCATCCCATCGCCTCCCGGGCCAGATCGTCCGTGCCGTCCTCGCCACGCCAGGCCTCCAGCCGGTATGCTTCCCCCAACTCATAATCCGTCATATAATTGCCCGGCTCGGTCTGCTGCGCCCTCTTCAAACCCGCCACCTGCCTTTCCCTGGATGTCCCCTTCAATCCGCGTTCCAGCCAGTAGAATTCCCGGCCCGCTTGCGCGCCTTCCCGCCCGAGGAACCAGACCGCTGCCGCGGCCGTGATGGTCAGCAGTGTTTTTCCCACCTTCCCCGGATTGACCCAGAATCGCTCCGTGCCAAACCGCCAGTGCGCGCTCAACAACGCCATTAAAGTGATGGCGGTGACCGCATTGGCTGGAATCTGCATGTTACATTCCACCACCGAATGGATCAAAATGAACAGCAGCCCCAGCGACGCCCCCAGCACAAAAGCCGCCCTCGAACTGTTCTTGCCTCCCAAGTCACCCGATCCCCTTCTCACATAAGGCCAGATCCGGCTCACCCCGCCAAAGAGCAGCCCCAACGCCGCCATCACTATGCCAAACCCCGCCAGCCCCCACTCGCAAAGCGTATTCAGATAGTCATTGTGCGCGTTCCTCGGGTTCCCCTGCACATACACCTCGGCCCACATCGGGTAGAGATACCTGTAGCTGCCCGGCCCGCCTCCCCACCATGGATGCTGCTGATGAATCCGCTCCGCCACCTTCCAATAAAAAGCCCGCGCGTCGCCCTTGTCTATCAGGCCTCCTCCGAACCGCTCCCCCACCGCCCCGAACTGCTGCATCAAAACCATCCCGGCCAAGGCCAGCGCTCCCAGCGCCAGCGCCCCGCGCCGCCAATAACCCTCCTGATACAACAGAACCACGCAAAACACCGCCAGCGTCACCCCCATCGCCATCACGCCCCCCCGCGACTGCGATACCACCACCCCCGCCATCATCACCAGCGCGCTGTAACCCAGCAAAACCTTCACCGTCGCGCTCAATCGGCCCATCACCGTATAGGCCAGCGCCAGCGGCAACACCATCCCCGCAAACGCCGCAAAACTGTTCGGATTGACATAAGTGCCGCTCCCCCGCGCCGCATACGGGGCCCATTTCAACACCTGCCACACCCTGGCATCGTGCGTCATGAACTGGTAAAACGCCAACAACGACTCCCCCACCCCCACCGCGATCAACACCACCGCCGCCAGCGTCGCCGATTCCCGCCGGTTTAAATTATTGACAATGACAAAAAACAGCGCCCCGTACAAAATCACGCACCGCAAATCCTGCCGCGCCACATACGCCAGCTCCGCCGTCTGGCACCGCACAATCGCGTACAGCACAAACCCCAGCACCGCCCAGCAGATCGGAGGCCACAACAGCCGGAACGGCCGCTGCGTAAAAAACCGCGCCACCCACATAACCACCGCCAGCGCCGTCAATCCCTGGATCACCAGAAGCCCATACAGATGCGGCGCTTCCGGACTGTCCGGATTCACCCGCACCGCCCCGTAAGCCAGCGGTCCCCAGACCAGAATCACCAGCACCACCCCAAAAATGCCCCGCTCGCAAAACCCGTCCACACGTTCCCGGAAGGAGGGGATTGAGCGTCTCGCCGGCTTTTCCGGTGATGCAGCGGCCAATGGAGGAATCTCGCTCACCCCATATACTCGCGCGGGTCCGTGATGTGCCCCGTCAACGCGCTCGCCGCCACGGTCACCGGGGACGCCAGAAAAACCTGCGACTCCTTGTGCCCCATCCGCCCCGGGAAATTCCGGTTCGTCGCGCTGATGCACTTCATCGGCGAGTTCATCCGCCCGAACGTGTCCACCGGCCCGCCCAGACAGGCCGCGCATCCGGCGTTCTCCGTCATCTGCACCCCGGCATCCACCAGGATTTGCCACACCGTTTTCTCCCCCCACCACGAGGCCTGCAAATCCTGCACGATCTCCGGCGTCGCCGGCACCCCGAAGGTGTCAATCACCACCCGCTTCCCCTTCACCACCCGCGCAAACTCCAGAAAATCACTCGTCTTTCCACCCGTGCATGAACCCACATACGCCCGGTCCAGCTTGATCCCCCCCAATTCCTTCGCCAGCCGCCGGTTGCCCGGATTCGGATGACACGCCACGGTCGGCTCCAACTTCGCCAAATCCAGCGTCATCTCAAACACAAACTTCTCCGCCGCATCCCGTTCCACAGGTTCATAAGCCGCCTTCGTCCCGTTGAGCCGGCACCGCCCGTCCACCGCCGCCTTGGTTTGCTCATCAAACTCAAAAATCCCGTTCTTCCCTCCCGCCTCAATCGCCATGTTCGCCACCGTCATCCGGTCATCCATCGAGAGACCCTTCACTCCCTCCCCGTCAAACTGCATCGCCCGGTAGGTCGCCCCGTCAAACCCGATCTGCCCAATGCAATGCAAAATGATGTCCTTCGCCATCACTCCCCGTTGCAGCCGCCCCTCCAGCCGGAAATGCATCGTCTCCGGCGCCTTCAGCAACAACTTCCCCGTCCCCATCACAAAGCCCGCGTCCGTGTTCCCAATCCCCGTGGCAAACTCATTAAACGCCCCCGCCATGCAGGTATGCGAATCGGTCCCAAACAGTATCTCCCCGGGCCGCGTATGCCCCTTCGCCGGCAGCGCCGTATGACACACCCCCGCGTAACTCGATCCATACTGCCGCTTCAACATCCCCTTGCCCGGATCAAACTTCCACGACCCATTCGGATCATCAATCACGTCGTAAAAATAAGGCAAATTCTGTTCCCTGACGAACTCCCTCAATATATCCACATTCCGGTTCGACAGGGAATCCGCCGTAAAAATATAATGATCCGGGATAATCACCACCTTGTGCCGGTCCCACACTTTTGCCTTCGCCCCAAACTCCCGTTTAAAAACTCCGATCGTTCCCGGCCCGCACACATCATGCGTCATGAGAATATCCGCTTGCACCCAGACATTCTCCCCGGCCTCCACCGATTTTTTCCCCGCCGCGCGGGCCAGGATCTTTTCAGTCAGCGTCATAAATTGTTCTCAACCTACCCTCTGCCGCCCCCGCCCGCAACCCCGAACATTGCCAAACCTCGCCCGTCAAGCCATCAAATTGGCCAAAGGGGTCCAAAGGGGCCAAAGGGGTCAAACCGTAGCTTTGTCCATTTTTGGCTTGCGGATGCAATCGAGCTGGGGCAGGATTGCGATCATGGCGCGTCTATTGCGAATCGAGTATCCGGGAGCGGTCTATCACGTCCTGAGCCGGGGAGACCGCAAGGGTCCGATCTTCCTGGATGACGGGGACTGCCACGATTTTATCAAGACTTTGGCCGAGGCCTGCCAGAAGACCCGGTTCGAGATTCACGGCTACTGTCTGATGAAGAATCATTTCCACTTGGTGGTTGAAACGCCCGAAGGCAATCTGGTGGCTGGAATGCGCTGGCTCATGAGCACCTATGCCAACCGTTTCAACCACCGGCACGGACTGTGCGGTCATGTCTTCAGTGGACGTTACAAGGCGCTGGTGGTGGAGGCAAACGGCCGCGGATATCTGCGCACGGTCTGCGATTACACCCACCTGAATCCTGTCCGGGCCAAAGTGCTGCCGGCCCGGAGCCGGCTCCTGGAATATCCCTGGAGCAGTTTTGGAGGCTATTTGACGGAGCCCAGGCATCGTCCGAAATGGCTGCGGGTGGATCGGCTGCTGGGCGAACACGGCATTGCGCAGGACACGGCGGAAGGCCGCCGGGAATTTGAGCGGCGGATGGAGACGCGGCGGGCGGAAGAAGTCGATCCCCGGCAATGGAAGGGGATGCGGCGCGGGTGGTGTGTGGGAAGCCCGCAGTTCCAGCAGGCCTTGCTGGAACGGTTGCACGGAAAGCTCGGCCCCGGCCATGCCGGGCAGATACGGCGGGAGGCAAGCCAGGCGAGGGCCGAGGCGATCATCGCTGCGGAACTGCGGAAATTGGGCTGGAAGGAGGCCGGCTTGAGCCAGGGAGCCAAGGTCAATGCCGGCAAACTGGCGCTGGCGGCCCGACTGCGAAGGGAAACCACCCTGACGATTCAGCAGATCGCGGACCGGCTGCACATGGGCAGCCGCAAGAGTGTCAGCCCCAAGCTTCACGCCTGGAGAAGATCAAATGAATGAAGACCAATGGACGAAGCTACGGTTTGTCCCCTACGCCCCCTACGACCCCCTACGACCCCTACGACCCGTACGACGAACATGTTTATCATGTCTGTTTAAGTCTTTGATATAGCGGTTCACTGCGTTGCTCGGTTCTCTGCCCAGACTGCGGCGGGCAGGTGCAAGGCGGTTGTTCCCTTGGGTGATCTGAGATGAATAATCACATTAATTGATTTTGTCCAGATTCGCGGAGCATGACAGCGACAGTGTCCGCCCGCTCATGCTGGAAAACAAACCCCCGCTCCAGTTTCCCGGAGTGGGGCAAGGGAAAACCAATGGCTTACATCCGCTGGCGACGGAACAGCAGGAGGCTCAACCCGCTCAGGCTCGCCAGCACCAGAGTGGAAGCCTGATCCGGAACTGTGTTAACTGAGTTGAACTGCAGATCATCAATTGCATAGGGGCTAAAGCCCTGGGCAGAGCCAACCGTATCCACGCGAACGATATCCGAGGCGTCCAAGGTGAATATGCTCCACGTATTAAGGCCTCCTAGGGTTATGGTTTCCGTGGCGACAAGGTTGTTCAGCGGACCGTAGGCATTCGCGGTAAGCGTCTGTCCAGGGGAGGAGCCAAACGTGCGGCTGGCATCGAAAGAAACGATCGACTGACCCGCCGCGAAGAAGATCGACTCCGCGTAGGTGCCGCTGTCGTTCACCCCGTTAACGCCCAAGAACTGAGGGCCATCGGTGCCGTTCACTTCCCAGTTGCCTGGGTCACCGTTCGCCAGGCCGCCCCAAGTACCGGAGTTGCGATTGTCGAAGGTGACACCGAAACCGGCGTAGGCGCTGGTCAGTGGTTGATTGTTGTTCAATGCGGGAAACTCGTCGAAGGTGATAACCGTATTGCTGGCGATAACGGGCTTGGTAAGCGCGAAAGCTGCAATAATCAAAGCAGCAGTCGGAACTCTGTATGTTTTTGTCATCATATATTTTGTCTTGGTTCAGTGTGGAATGGACTTTTCCAGTTCACGTTTAACATCATGTACGAGAAATTTGGCAGAAATAACAGCATAAGTGACTCCAACCCAACTCAATTAAACCGCTCATCGGATTAAAAATCATAAGTAATTGATGCGCAACATTTCACAAATAGTATTTTCAAATTAGTATGACTAAGCACAGTACAACGCAGAATAATATGTGTAAAACAAACCGACAGAAATGATCGAATTTCGGCACGAAATACAGGGTAACCAATTGTCATTCAAAAAGTTACATAAGCACTGCTGCAATCTGTAAAGAATCCCGACAGATTTACATGATTTCGGCCAACTTGGGTCCCCATTAAGAAATCCGGCCATGCGTCATTGTAAGGCCTGATGCTGGACTCGAGGAGCTTCTTTTGTGCAACGGGTCAAACAATAGCTTTGTCCCACAGCAAGCCGAATAGCCTCTCAATCAAGAACTTACAAACGGCTGAAAACGGGTCCGCCATCATCGTCAACACTCCAACACTCCATCACTCCATCACTCCCTTGCTCCTGTTCACCCCCTTGCGCCTTTCCATTGACAAAACCATGTTTAAATTCTATTGTCGCATAGTGAGAAGGAGAATGGAAAAAAGGGCGGGAGGGATTGGCTCGATCCGGCTTGTCCGCCAAGGGCATTGCGGCGGCGGAAGCACAACCTCGCGGCATTTCCGCCACGGCTTTAGTTCCCCCGTCTATGTTAATATAATGTTAACGCAAGCCGCGATCCTTCCTTCGCCATCACCTCCAATCGCTTCTAATCGTGCCTGATCGTGTCTAATCAAGCCAAATCAAGAGTTGCGCCAGTGAAGTTGATCGGAACGCGGGTGAAAGTCCCGCCCGTCGAGTTAGGCTGTTCACGACGGAACACGACCTCAACAGCGTCGCCGCGAGGCGGGGTTGGAAGCTGAGGAAGATGAGCAGACGGGCCGTAATGAAAATGAACCATATCCAATGAGCCTCGAAAAGCTTAGAACCGGAGACAAGCCGAACCGCTCCATGATCGGTGAAGGCCGCAGGGAGGAGGCTGGGCAACGGCCAGCGCCTTCTCAACGGTCCGGCGGGGTCAGCGTGGGCGGCACGTCTGTAAGTTCGGTCAAGGTAAGCTGGGAGGTCTCCGGGGGCGGGTGCAAAACCCAACTGTCCGAGCAAGCGGGTTATTCCCGTGAGGCGGGCGGCGTCGCCGGAGAAGTCGGAGTCCTGCGTAGTAGCGACGAAGCTCCCGTAATGGGAGTGGAGCAAAGGCGGGATACTTGTCCGGGTGTCAGGAGCGACGGTGGCCGATGGCTCCGCAGGAGATACGCCTCCACGAGGACATCCTCATTAACCCTGACTTTGGTTCGCGCTCCAAAGGCGCGGACCGAACCGGACTCGGAGAGCCGAATATGGGAAATCCGTCCGTTCGGTTCGATGAGGGGCGAAGTGGCAGCACGGGACTGACAACTGCGGTCAGTTCAAAACCGCCTCCTGCCACTTCGCCTACTCTACTGTTTTTTGTGACCATGTTCAGCAAAATACTAACAATATTTTAACACAACCGCAAAGCAGCATGGCCGCATCAGGCCAATTCTGATTGCCGATTGCATGAAGGAGATCAAGATTCTGACGGACTTGGCGAGAAGGAGCTGACACCCGGAATAGTGAATTGCGCCGCCCTTCTCTCTTTCCGCCTGAATGATTTTGCGTGACACCGGCCATCGGAACAGCGACTTCTATTGCCTTCAACCCGTCATTCCATGACCGCCGCCAAAAGAAGAACCATTATGCCCAATAATTATTTCCTGACAGCATTGCTGGCCTTGCCAACCCTGGCCCTGCTCATGAGCACTCCAACTTCACCAGCGCAGGTTAAAACGCCTGCCCCCGCCGACGCCACAGGCATGAAAAGTTCGCAGGAAGGACTTTTCGACAAAGCCCTTCTGGCCATGTCCACGCGCGCCCGGGAACTCAACATCAAAGGCGTCGCCCTCGTCGCCTGTGCCCCAGGCGACACCGTCCAATCCTGGTCCTCAAAAATGGTCGTCGTCGGCAACCTGAAAACCCCCACGACCGACAGGGACAAGGGAAACAATCTGCTCGCCATCGCTTACGCCAAAGCCGCCGAAATGGCCGACACCTCGAAGGACAGCGGCAGCAAAGTCCGCCCCTCCCTCACCGGTGAAAACGGCTGGGAGGGCGGAGTCACCGCCAGGGGAAAAACCGGCCAGTTGATCGCCGCCTTCAGCGGAGGCGTTTCCGCCGACGACCTCAAAGTCTCCCGCGCCGGTCTCGCCATCCTTGCCACCCAACTCTAAGAAATGTGAATTTGGAAGAGTGCATGGTGAAATGAAACCCGGCCTGCCAATCCGCAATCCGCAATCCGCAATCCGCAATTCCAAATGACCTTTCCCGACACACTGCAACAATTCGACCGCACCTTCGTCCGCTGGAAAAACCGCCCCTGGTCTTATTTCGGCGGCTGCGATTATTTCCGCCTCTCCAGCCATAAACGGGTTCACGCCGCGCTGCGGTCCGCCTTGCGAAAATACGGCTTGAACGTCGCCGCCTCCCGCCTGACCACCGGCAATCACCAAATTTACGGGCAATTGGAGGCCGCGCTGGCCGATTTCTTTGGCACGCCGGCGGCGACCCTCGTTTCCACCGGCTACGCCGCCGCCGCCATCGCCGCCCAGGCGCTGCAAGGCGGATTTTCCCGCGTGCTCATTGACGAAAAAGCCCACCCCAGTTTGCACGATGCCAGCCGTCTCTTTCGCTGCCTGGTGGAATCTTTCCAACACCGCGATGCCGGCAGCCTGGCCCGCGTCCTGGCCCGCGGCGGCGCCCATGACAAACCGATAGTCCTGACCGACGGCCTCTTCTCCCACAGCGGCGAAGTCGCGCCCCTGGCGCGGTACTTGCAAATCCTTCCCCCGCACGGCCTGATCCTGGTGGATGACGCCCACGGCGCCGGCATTTTGGGCGAAAAAGGCCGGGGCACGCCCGAATACGCCGGCGTTTCGCGCGAGCGCATCATCCAGACCATCTCCCTGAGCAAGGCCTTTGGAGCCTTCGGCGGGGCGATTTTGGGCGCGCCGGCGCTGCGGGAAAAAATCATGCGGCACAGCTCCATGTTTGCCGGCAGCACCCCCTTGCCCCTGCCGCTGGCCGCCGTGGCGCTCCAGACGCTGGACATGGTGCGCCACGATCCCCGCCTGCGCCAGCGCCTGGAGCGCAACATCCAGCAAATAAAATCCGCCTTGCGCATGCAGGGCTTTCCCGTGCCTTCCGCCCCCGCGCCGATCATCCCCTTCCTTCCCGGAACGCCGCGAGAGGCCGCCGCGTTGCGCCGGCGCTTGCTTTCGCGAAGCATTTTTCCTTCCTTCATCCAATATCCCGGCGCTCCCGAGGCCGGCTATTTTCGCTTCGCCATCTCCAGCGAGCACACCGGCGCGCAACTGAACAACTTGCTGAAAGCCCTGACCGCGGATTAATACCGTTTCCAGTTTGCTTTTGCACTGTAGCGGCGGTCTGCGACCGCCGCCAATCGCCTTGGCAATAGTGCAGTTACAAACTGGAAACGGTATAACTCATCTCGCGCTCCCAATCTAATCTCAATCCTAATCCTAATCTGACCGTCATTCCCCTGCCTTCCGTCCCAAAATCCCCAATCCGCAATGGCGCCGCCGATTAATTCTTGCCGTGCGGCACAAGAAAGCACATAATGCCACGAACAGTGCCGGACCGGAATCGCCGCGGCGGGCCAGGACCATGTCTGGTCCAGCCGGGGCAAAGCCGGGTCCGCAGGCGCGCGTAGCTCAATTGGATAGAGTGACGGCCTCCGAAGCCGCAGGTTGTGGGTTCAACTCCCGCCGCGCGCACCAAGTTTTATTGTGAAAGTTTATTCGAGACAGCCGGAGAAAGCCGCCAGCCCGCCGGGCAAAACCGGCCTGTTGAAATACATTCTCATGCTGGAAGATGAAACCGCCCTGACCGAGGAACTCATCCCTTTTTTCGCCTACAACGGTTACAAATTGGTCCCGGTGACCAACGGCGTGGACGGCTTGAAACAAATCATGTCCCGCGATTTCGCCGTGATCATCTGCGACATGATGATGCCCAACTTGCCCGGCGACATGTTTTATCGCGCCGTCGAACGCACCAAACCGCACCTTTGCCAGCGCTTCATTTTTATCACCGGCTTTAAAGGCAACCGCGACATCGAGGATTTTATCCGCAAGGTCAACGGCGTCATGCTCTGGAAGCCCTTTGAAACGCAGCAATTAATGGACGCAATCCAAGTCGTCCTCCAAAAAACCGGCGGCTGACCCGCGCCCCTTCCGCCCGCGGCATTCCCGCTCTCACTTCCCCACCCCAGCAAAATATGTCCGAAGATAAATCTGTTGTGCAAAAGCTGGCTGCGCCTCCCCTGGCGCCGCTCAAACTCCAATCCAAACTCGCCTCCACTCCCCCCTCCGCGCCCCGCTATTCCGTCCGGGTCAGGAACGCCGCCGGCGCCGAGGTCGTGCTGGCCGATCCCCGCGCCACCCGCGCCCTGGTCGCCCTGATGGACGTTCATGCCGTCAACGGCGGCGCCGCTTGTCATTGGGGCGGCCCCGCCGCCTTCGCCGAGATCATGGCCGCCATTCACGGCTTCCTCTTTGCCGTCCGGGACCGTCCCTGGCACGCCGCCTACAATTTCGTCAACGACGCCGGCCACACCGAAAACGGCATTTATGCCCTGCGCGCCAACTACGGATTTGATGGCATGACCTTCGAGGATTTGAAGGGTTTTCGCAGCCTCCAAAGCAAGCTGACCGGCCACGGCGAATCCCATGTCAACCCGCAAGGGGTCCTCCTCAGCAACGGGCCGCTCAGCTCGGCCCTGGCCCAAGCCCAGGGACTGGCCCTGGCCGACCGTGTTCTCAAAAATGACCGCCTCACCGTCTGCACCGTTTCCGACGGCGCTTCCATGGAGGGCGAAGCCAAGGAGGCCTTCGCCGCCATCCCCGGCCTCGCCGCCAAGGGCCTGCTCAGTCCTTTCCTCCTCGTCATTTCCGACAACGACACCAAACTCTCCGGCCGCATCACCAAGGACTCCTTCAGCATGCAGCCCACTTTCGCCGCCATGAGCGTGTTGGGCTGGAATGTCATCCAGGTGCCCGACGGCAACGAACTCTCCTCCGTCTATCTCGCTGTCGAGCGCGGCTTGGATCAGGCCCGGGCCAATCCCCTCGCCCCCGTTTGCCTCTGGGTCAAAACCATCAAGGGCTTCGGCGTCAAGTCCACCATGGAAAGCTCTTCCGGCGGTCACGGTTTTCCCCTGGCGGGCGGCGAGAAAATTGTCGAGTTCGTCAACGAAATCTACTTTGGCGGCGAGGTTCCCGCTGAACTGGCCGCCTGGTCCCGGGCCCTCCGCGCCGACTGGGAGAAAAAAGACGCCGCCAAAAAGGCCAATCCCGCCCCCGCCCCCGTGGTCAAGGCGGATAAAATCCAGGCCGGCCTGGCCAAAGGCGCGGTGCGCGCCGCCCAGGAGGGCCTGCCTGTTTTTTCCCTTTCCGCCGACCTGGCCGGCTCCACCGGCATTTCCTTTTTCCAGAAGACTTTTCCCGACCGGTTTCTGGACCTGGGCGTGGCTGAGGCCAACATGGTCAGCGCCGGGGCCGGGCTGGCCAAAGCCGGGCTGATTCCTATCGTGGACACCTTCGGCCAGTTCGGCGTGACCAAGGGCAACCTGCCCTTGACCATGGCCGCCCTCTCCCAGGCCCCGCTCATCGCCATCTTCTCCCATGTCGGTTTTCAGGACGCGGCCGACGGCGCCTCCCATGAGGCCACCACTTATTTCGCCGCCACCTCTGCCATTCCCCACACCGTCGTCATCGCCTGCTCCTGCTCCGACGAGGCGGAGGCGCTCATGTACCAGGCCATCAAACGCATCGCCCAGGCCCGCCAGCAGGGCGGCGACGGCGAATCGGTCCTCTTTTTTGTCGGGCGCGAAAATTATCCCGTTCACCTGGTCGAACACGCCCGCTATGAATGGGGCAAGGCGCCCATCCTGGCGACGGGTGGCGACGTCGTCATCATCGCCTGCGGCCCGCTGCTGGGGCAGGTGCTCCAAGCCGCGCGCCAGCTCCAGGAACAAAAAATTGCCGCCACCGTCATTAACAATCCCTTCGTCAACCGCGTGGACCTGGAGACCATCGGCCCCGCCGTGCGGCAATGTTCCGGGCGGGTCGTCACCATCGAGGACCATCAGGCCATCTGCGGGATGAGCGCCCAGGTGGCTCACCAGTTGGCCCAGGCCGGCATCCATCACCACATGAAAACTCTGGCCATTCGCGGTCATTTCGGACAGTCCGCCTACAAGGCGGCGGACCTTTACAAAAAGCACGGCCTGACCAGCGCCAAAATTGTCGAGGCCGCGCAGGAACTCATCCGTTAGACGATATGCCTGGAACCTCCAAATCCTGGCAAGGGCAACTGCTCCTGGACGGCGGGAAACTGCACGACTCCTTTTTCCATCGCGCCGTCGTGCTGATTTGCCAGCACGATGCCGAAGGCGCTTTCGGCCTGATTCTCAACCGTCCCGCCGGCAGCAAGGTGGGCGACGCGCTGGTGGCCAACCTGCCCCAAGCCCTCAAACAGCAGCCCCTTTTCCTGGGCGGCCCCGTCCAGCAGGGCGTCTTGAGCTTTCTCCATACGGACATTTTCGTGCCGCACGCCAACGTCCTGCCCAATTTGAATCTCGGCCACTCCATCGAGTCGCTGATGGATTTGACCGAATCCTATTCCACCACCCAGCAGCTCCGCCTCTTTGCCGGCTACGCCGGCTGGTCCGCCGGCCAGTTGGAGAAGGAAATGGCCCGCCACGACTGGCTGACCCATCCCGCCACCGTGGATTTGATTTTCAAGTCCGACCCGGCGCAGCTCTGGAAGCAAATCCTCCGCCAAAAAGACCACACCCTGCGCTGGCTGGCCGATTCCCCCGATAACCTCTCCTGGAACTGAATTCCGAGTCACCCCAGCGCCGCTTGTTGCAAGGCCAGCAATTGTTTGATCCCGCTTTTCCCCAGCGCCAGCATCGCCCCTAATTGTTCCTCCGTGTAGGTGGATTCCTCCCCCGTCCCTTGCAACTCGATGAATTCCCCCGCCCCATTCATCACCAGATTCATGTCCACCGTCGCCGCCACGTCTTCATCATAAGCCAGGTCAAGCAAAGGTTGCCCGCCAACGATCCCCACGCTCACCGCCGCAATCGGTTTGACAACCGCACCCTCCGCCAGCTTCCCCGCGGCCGCGAGTTTGCGCACGGCCAGCGACAAGGCGACGTAACTCCCCGTGATCGCGGCCGTGCGCGTGCCCCCGTCCGCTTGCAGCACGTCGCAATCCAGCCAGACCGTGCGCGGGCCGATGCCTTCCAGGTCAATCGCCGCCCGCATGGCGCGTCCGATCAAACGCTGAATTTCCTGCGAGCGCCCGTCAATTTTGCCTTTGGCAATATCCCGCTGCTTGCGCGTCAGCGTCGAGTAAGGCAGCATCGAATATTCCGCCGTGATCCAGCCCCCCGTTACCCCCTGTTCCTTCATCCAGCGCGGCACCGTTTCCTCCACCGTCACGCCGCAGATCACGCGCGTGTTGCCCCATTCCACCAGCGTCGAACCGGTCGCGTGCGGAGCGATGCCGTTTTGAAAACGCACCGGGCGGAGTTGATCGGGGCGGCGTCCGTCGGTGCGGACAGGCGCGGCAGTGGCATCAGCAGTCATTGCAAAAAGCCTAGCGGGCGGCGGGAAGCGGGGCAATCGCAATCGCAACTCAGACATTTCCCACGGCGCATCGCCGGACCTGTCAACCCGCGGGCAAAGCGCCCTTCTGGCCGGCCACAGTGCTGCCGTCGCCAGGCTTCAATTCCCGGAAGACAAGGGTGGACAGAATGGTCATCCCGCCCAGCACGAAAAACGCCTTGTGAATGCCTTGAATCATTTCCGGCGCGTCGGAGTGAAACCGGTCGGGAATAAAGAACGCCACGGCCAGCGAGGCCGAGGCCACGCCGAAACTGATGGACATTTGTTGCAGCGTGCTGGCAATGGTGCTGGCGCTGCTCGCCTCTTCCTCGGTCACGTCGGCATAGACGAGCGTATTCATGCTCGAATATTGCAAGGAAGAGAAGAACCCGTAGCAGAAGCTTTGCGCCACGATGAGCCAGACCGGCGTGCCCGCGCCAATGGTCGCAAAGAGCAGGATGAGCAAACCCAGGATGACGGTATTGGAAATCAGAATCACCCGGTAGCCAAAGCGGGTGAGAATCCCCGTCACCGTCAGCTTCAGGCTCATTGACGCCACCGCTTGCGGCATCATCAGCAGGCCCGACTGGATCGGCGTGAAACCGAGGCCAACCTGGTAAAGCAGCGGAAAAAGAAATGGGATGCCGCCCAGGCCAATGCGCGTCACGAACCCGCCGATCACCGCGGCGCGGAAGGTGCGGATGCGCAGCAACGTCATCCGCAACAGCGGAAAGGCCGCCTTGACCGCGTGCAAACCATAGCCCGTCAGGAGCAGGAGCGCCAGGGCCAGCAGCCCCAATATCTCCCGTCCGCTCAGCGTATGTTCACCGAAGACCTCCAGCACATAGGAAAGCAGCGCGATGCCGGACCCGAACAAGACAAACCCGATGAAGTCGAGCGGAGAAGTTTGTTCCGCCCGGTAATCCGGCAGATGCCGATAGACCAGATACAAGCCCAGCAGGCCAATCGGAATATTGACAAAAAAGATCACCCGCCAGGGGAAATATCCCACGATCAGCCCCCCGATACACGGCCCCAGCATGGGTCCGATCAGTGCCGGAATGACCACAAAGGTCATGGCGCGGACCAGTTCGGATTTGGCGAACGTCCGCACCAACGTCAATCGGCCCACCGGCACCATCATGGCCCCGCCGCAGCCTTGCAAAATGCGGCAGGCGACCAGCAGATGGATGTTGCTGGAAATGCCGCAGAGCAATGAACCCAGCGTGAAAAGCCCGATGGCGCACGAAAACACCCGGCGCGTCCCAAACCGGTCCGCCATCCAACCGCTGATCGGGATGAACACCGCCAGACTCAAGGTGTAACTGGCCAGGACCGACTTCATGCTCAACGGCACCACCCCCAGCGCCTGCGCGATGGCCGGCACCGCCGTATTCAAAATCGTGGTGTCGAGCGACTCCATGAAAAACGCCATGGCCACCAGCCAAGGCAGGAGGCGCTTGCTCGAAGCGCCCGGCGGGAGCGCGGGCGCTGGCGCAAGGACGGATTCTGGCTCGTCCATAAATGCGTGTTACGGCGGCGCCAGTGTATGTCATCGCAAGCATCCTGCAAGAGCCGGTGCAACCGGCCCGCCATCTTCCTTCCTCCCTCCTCGCCTTTCCCGCCGGCCCGCTGTAAGCTCGCGTCCGCAATGCTCAACGACAATGCCATCACCAGTCTCTACGTTCATGTGCCGTTTTGCGCCAGGAAATGCGCCTATTGCGCCTTTTACTCGGAAGCCGCCGACGGCGCGCTGGTCAATCGCTATGTGCGGGCCCTGACCACCGAGATGGAAATGGTCGCGGCCGACTTGCAACCCCAGACCGTCTTCTTCGGCGGCGGCACCCCTTCCCTCCTGAATCTGCGCCAATGGCAGGCCATCTTCAAAGCCATGGACCGCCTCCATTTGCTCGGCGCGGCGGAATGCACGGTCGAATGCAATCCCGCCACCGTCTCGGCGGACAAGGCCCGGCTCCTGCGCGACTGGGGCGTCAACCGCGTTTCCATGGGCGTCCAGTCCTTTCATCCCGCCTTGCTGCAACGCCTCGGCCGGGTCCACAGCCGCGAAATGATTTTCAAATCGTTCGATCTCCTCCGCGCCGCCGGCTTTGACAATGTGAATCTGGATTT
>Ga0187848_10001744_pt1 | contig 18096 bp, 15 predicted proteins | sample June2016WEW_4_40_FD_132424 | JGI IMG/M metagenome (GOLD analysis project Ga0187848, IMG submission 132424) | Peatland microbial communities from SPRUCE experiment site at the Marcell Experimental Forest, Minnesota, USA - June2016WEW_4_40 | ecosystem: Environmental > Terrestrial > Soil >... | reverse complement strand
CGACCAGGTGGCGCGCGAAGGCCAGGTCGAGCGTTCCCAGCGCAGTCCCAGCCTGGTCGAGTTGTAGACATTGCCAGTGGTGAGGGCGAAGGGCACGGGGCGCGCCAGGTAGACGGCGGCGTCTTCAAATTTGCTGTCGATGAAGAGCGAGACCGGGATGAGGCGGCTGGCGGCGGGCTTGGCCATCTCGCCCGTCCACTCGTAGACGCCGACCGCGCGCACGATGTTCTCCGCTGCGGCGACCTTGTGGGTCTGCGCGCGCAGGGGCCCGCTCGCGGCAATGCAGAGCAGCAGCGCGTCCAGAACCCGGGTGAGGGAACGCGTGCCGCAATAGGTGCGAGACTGGGCCATGCTCTCCTTCATGCGCTCTGTTAGACGCGGCGAGAATGCGCGGCGTCTCATCCCAGAGTATCTTGAGCGAACCGCCGCGCGCTTGCACACTGTTTCCAACACCATGGGAGTTCGAAAGATGCTCTACCATCTAGGGTGTGAGTACAACGACGGCTTCCGGCAACGGCGCAGTGATTGGCAACGGCGCACCGCCGATTCTGCGGGTCGAGGACCTGTCAATTGGATTTAGCGGGCATGAGGTGGTGCACGGGATCGGGTTCGAGATCGTGGCGGGCCAGACGCTGGGCCTGGTGGGCGAGTCGGGGTCGGGCAAGTCGGTGACTGCGTTGTCTGTGCTGCGGTTGCTGCCGGCCCAGACGAGCGTCTCGGGCAGGATTCTGTTTTCGGCAACTGCAACGGCTACGGTCGATCTGCTGGCGCTGCCGGAGCGAGAGATGCGGCGGCGGCGCGGCAGCGATGTGGCGATGGTCTTTCAGGAGCCGATGACTGCGCTGAACCCGGTGATGCGGGTCGGTGCGCAGATTGCCGAGGCGGTGCGAGCGCACCAGCCGGAGCTGTCGTCGAAGGCCGTCGACCGGCTCGTGCTCGACGCGATGCGCGAGGTGGCGCTGTCGGAGCCGGAGCGGCGGGCGCGCGACTACCCGCACCAGTTCTCCGGCGGCCAGCGCCAGCGCATCCTGATTGCGATGGCGATTGTGAACCGCCCGCGGCTGCTGATTGCCGACGAGCCGACGACGGCCCTCGACGTCACCGTGCAGGCGCAGATTCTGGCGCTGCTGAAGGACCTGCGACGGACCCTTGGCCTCTCCATGCTGTTTATCTCGCACGACCTCGCGGTGGTGGCCGAGGCCTGCGATCAGCCGGGCGATCGCGTCGCGGTGATGCAGCACGGGTGCATTGTGGAGCAGGCCGGCACGCGCGAACTCTTCTGCAATCCACGGCACGCGTACACGCGGCGGTTGCTGGCGTCGGCGCCCACCATGGCCTCCGACCGCACGCGTCCGCTGGCCTGGCTGGCGAAGGAATGCTGAGGGCTGCTCTGAAGGCTGAGGCTCTGTGCGATAGACTGAGAATTCGTGCGGAATCGTGCGAATTGATCCCTCCTATGCGCGCTCTTGTTCTCTCCGACATCCATGGAAACCTGGAGGCCCTGACCGCGGTGCTGGATGCCGCCGGTCAGTGGGACGCGCTGTGGAACCTGGGCGATATGGTGGGCTATGGGGCGAGTCCCAATGAGGTCCTGCAGGTGGTCCGGCCGCTGGCGACGCTGACGGTGCGCGGCAACCACGACCGCGTCTGCTGTGGCCTGACTTCGACGCGGAACTTCAATCCTACCGCGCGGGCGGCGGCGAAGTGGACGATGGAAGAGCTGAGCGCGGAGAACCTGGAGTGGCTGCGTGGGCTGCCGCAAGGTCCGCTGTATCCTGAGCGGAAGACTCCGGATGAGGCGCGCGTGGCGCTGGCGCACGGATCGCCGCTGAATGAGGACCAGTACATCCAGAACATGCGCGACGCGTGGGCCCCGCTGCGGCAGATGACCACGGCGATCACGTTTGTGGGGCACACCCACATCCAGGGCGGATTCGCGCAGAGGGACCACGACTGGCACGAGCTGCGGCCGCGCTACGCGGGCCGCGCGGGCAGCGAGTCGTGGACGCTGGCGATTGCGCCAGGCATGCGCTGCCTGATCAATCCGGGCGCGGTGGGACAGCCGCGCGACTTCGACTGGCGGGCGGCGTTTGCCATCTATGACAGCGAGGCGAATGAGGTGGAGTACCGCCGCGTTCCGTACGACGTGGCGGCGGCGCAGGGACGGGTGCGCACGGCTGGGCTGCCGGAGCGGCTGGCGGCGCGGCTGCGCGAAGGCCGATAACAGTGGCCAGTGGCAAGTGGTCAGTCAGACGGTGGTGGAGGATTGCTCTTCGAGGGTGGAGGCGAGCGATTCCCACTCGGCGAGCAGCGCGTTGCGTTGGTTGCGGAGTTCGTCGAGTTCAGCGGCGGTGCGCTGCGACTCTTCGGCGGAGACGTAGTGGCCGAGGCTCTCCTCGGCTGCGGCGATGCGCGAGTCGATGCTGGCGAGTTCCTGCTCGATGGCTGCGACGCGGTCTTCCAGCTTCTTCAGCTTGATGGGATTGAGGCGCTTGACGTGCGCGGCGGCTTTGACAGGCTCGGGCGTTGGGGTCGCTTCGGGTAGTGCTGGCTCGGGAACGGAGGGCTTGAGAGAATCTGCGAGCGATGCGGCGACTTGTTCCGGGCCGCCGGATTTGCGCCAGAGGTAGTCCTCGTAGTTGCCGGGGAAGATGTGGACGCGGTGGTCTTCCACCTCGAAGACGCGCGTGGCCAGGCCGTCGATGAAGTAGCGGTCGTGGGAGACGAACAGCACCGTGCCGGTGAAGTTGGCGATGGCTTCGAGCAATACATCTTTCGCCCGCAGGTCGAGGTGGTTCGTTGGCTCGTCGAGCAGCAGCATATTCGCCGGCGACACCAGCATCTTGGCCATGGCGTAGCGGTTGCGTTCGCCGCCGGAGAGCACGCCCAGCGGCTTGAAGACGTCGTCGCCGGAGAACATGAAGCAGCCCAGCAGCGAGCGCAGTTCGACCACCGGGACCTTGGGCGCGATGGCGCTGATGTCGTCGAGCATAACTGCGGCGGGGTCGAGGACCTTGTACTGGTCCTGCGCGAAATAATCCGCCAGGACGTTGTGGCCGAGTCGCACCTTGCCGCTGGTCGGCGGTTCCAGGCCACTGAGCAGGCGGATCAGGGTGGATTTGCCCGCGCCGTTGGCGCCCACCAGGGCGATGCGGTCGCCGCGATTGATCTGGAAGCTGACGTCCTTGAGGACGTGATTCACACCGGCCGGTTCCCCATCGACGGGCGGCAGCGGGTAATCCTTCGACAGGTGCGAGACCTCGATCACCGTGCGGCCGGAGGCGGGCGGCTGCGGAATGGTGAAGTGGATCGTCGCCTCCTCTTCCGGCACCTCGATGCGCTCGATCTTCTCCAGCTCCTTGATGCGCGACTGCACCTGCTTGGCCTTGGTGGCCTGGTAGCGGAAGCGGTTGATGAAGGCCTCCAACTGCTCGATGCGGTCGCGCTGGTTCTTGTACGCGGCCATCAAGGTCGCCCGGCGCTCCTCCTTCTGTGTGAGGTACTTTTCGTAGTTGCCGTGGTAGGTGTGGATCCGCTTGTTCCATATCTCGATGGTCTTCGAGACGGTGACATCGAGGAAGTAGCGGTCGTGGGAGACGAGAATGTATGCGTTGGGATAGTCGTGAAGATAATTTTCCAGCCAGTTGCGCGACTCCAGGTCGAGGTGGTTGGTGGGCTCGTCGAGCAGCAGCAGGCTTGGCTTTTGCAGCAGCAGCTTGGCCAGCGAGATGCGCATCTGCCAGCCGCCGGAGAACTCCTCGGTGGGGCGTTCCCAGTCCTGCTTGGTGAAGCCGAGGCCGCCCAGCACGGCCCCGACCTGCGAATCCAGCGTATAGATGTCGTGGACGTGGAGGTGGTTGGCGATGTCGGAGTAGCGGTCGGCGGCGGCGCGGTACTCGCGCGAGCCGGGGTCGGCGGTCGAGAGCGTGTGGGTGATCTGCTCGGCCTCGTGCTCCAGCGCGTGCAGATGGTCGAAGACGGAGAGGCACTCGGCAAAGACGGTCTTGCCGCTGAGTGCGAGGCCGTCCTGCGGCAGGTAGCCGATGGTCATGCCCTTGACACTGGTGAGCGCGCCGTAGTCCAGCGTCTCCAGGCCGGCGAGAAGCTTGAGCAGCGTGGATTTGCCGGTGCCGTTGCCGCCGACCAGGCCGGTGCGCTCGTCCGGCGTGATCAGCCAGTTGGCGTCTTCAAACAGGAGTTTGGGGCCGAATCGCTTGCCGGCTGCGGAGAGTTGAAGCATCAGTTTCTATTTTCGCATCTCAAACGTGCTTGCGAGGATGGGTCGTACGATGCGGTAGTGGTGCAGTTTGGAGCGGTTTTGTTAAGAACACGGCTTCACAGGCTGCGGAAAAACTCCCGTTTTTGTATTTCGGAGAGAGCAGGGGGCTTCAGCCCCCTGAATAAGGCCAATCGAATCAAGGGGGCTTTAGCCCCGGGCCTTTTGCCAGAAGCGGCAATCAACCCTTTTTCCGCAGCCGCTTCAGCCGTGCCGTAAGCACTTCCCTTCTGTTGGGGCTTTAGCCCCTGAGGGCTCAACAGAGATCAAACTGCACCACTACATACGATGCGCAGCCCGGAGTAGAAACCGGCAACTGGCTCTGCTACTGTCATCACTGGGAGCTAGATGCCTTTCGACGCACACGTACCTTCCGATGGTTTGGGCGCGCCGCCGCTTGCGCCGAGTGGGCCGCCGCCGTTGCCGAGCGCGGAGGCCGCGCCCCCACAGGCCGCGGCAGGGCCGGAGCCGGGCGCCGTTGCGCCCATCTGGCTGCAGCGCACCTCGCTGTTTGTGCTGGTGCTGTTCTGCGTCTACCTGGGCGTGCTGGTGATGATTCTGCCCTGGTGGAAGAAGGTTTGGGACCACAACCTCTTCATCCAGTCGCGTCCTGCCCTGGCTGCGGTGCTGCGCAACGGGGCGGTGCGCGGGCTCATCTCGGGGCTGGGTCTGCTGGATATATGGATTGGCGTCTCGGAGGCGATACACTACCGCGAACACCGTCGATAGACAGCGCTCGCTCGACGGGAGATGGCCCAGAGGTCTTCCGCAGGAGGAAACGAAGACACCATGCAACGAAAAAATCCTGGACCGCTTACCGCCGCGCCGCTGGCGTACGAGAACCCGGAGTTTCTGAACTCGCCCGACGGCCGGATGCTGCGCATCATAGCCGAGTACTACGAGCCGATGACGCGCTTCCGCCGCGAACGTATCCAGGACACGGTGGTCTTCTTCGGCTCGGCGCGCTTCCGCGCGCTGGATGTCGCAAGCCATGAGCTGGAGCTGCTGGAGAATACCGGCTCGATCACGCCCGCGCCGGCCGACGAGCAGCCCGCGCGCGCGCACGAGGTGGCACGCGGCGAGGCCTCGGAGCAGAGGCTGCGCCTGGCCGAGGCCGCCGTCGAGATGTCGCGCTACTACGAGGACGCGCGCACCCTGGCTGGGCTGGTCTCGCGCTGGGCGATGACGCTGCCCGGCCGCCGCCGCCGCTATGTCATCACCTCGGGCGGCGGGCCGGGAATTATGGAGGCGGCCAACCGCGGCGCATACGAGGCCGGCGCCAAGACCATCGGCCTCAACATCAAGCTGCCCTTCGAGCAGATGCCCAACCCCTACATCACGCCCGACCTGAACTTCGAGTTTCATTACTTCTTCATGCGCAAGTTCTGGTTCGCGTACCTGGCCAAGGCGCTGGTTGTCTTTCCCGGCGGATTCGGCACGATGGACGAGATGTTCGAGCTTTTGACCCTGGCGCAGACGCAGAAGCTGGCCAAGAAGATCACCGTCGTCATCTACGGACCGAGCTACTGGAAGAGTGTGATCAACCTGGATGTCTTCGCCCAGAAGGGCGTTATTGCGAGGAAGGACCTCGATCTCTTCCAGTTCGCCGACACGCCCGAGGAGGCGTTCGAGATGCTGAAGGCGGGCCTGACCGAGGACCTCCAGTTGCAGGCCGCGGCCGAACACGAACACGCGCTGCCGGGCGTCGGCGTGCCGGAGACTCCCGCGCCCAGCGCGCAGGAGCTCCTCGGCCCGGACATCGCCAAGACACGGTAGTTTTTTCTCAGCTATTTTTCGCGGAATCATGCAGGATGGGCATCCTGCGCCTATGCATCACGCACCCCATCCCCGTGCCCAATTTGGTTCGGCTTCGCGCACAATTCTTGGTGCAGTCATCTTCTCGTCACATGGCTTCCGGAGACTGGATACGCAGGCAGTTGAGCGAGAGCCGGAGGCACCACCATGGTCCAGAGCGTCTCCTACCTATGGCGCGAGCCGCGCGCCGCCGAGGGATTCACCGCTGGGGTGTCGCTGCACAGCCACACCAACCAGTCGCGCGAGACGCTGGACTTTATCGCTGAGCTCTCCACCGACTGGGGTGTGCTGCAACCTCTCATGCGCTGGGCGGAGCGGCGCTGCTGGCGCACCACCGGCATCCGGCCCGACTACGCGCGCAGCTACTGGACTCCGCCGCTGACGCCGCGCCTCGCCTTCGACCTCGAGCGCCAGCAGATTGAAGAGAAGCTGCAACTGCCGGCGATGGTCTCGCTCACCGACCACGACGACATTCAGGCGCCGATGCTGCTGCGCTCGCTCGCGTCTGCGCGGCAGATCCCCGTCTCGCTGGAGTGGACGGTGCCCTATGGTTCCTACGCGGCGCAGTCGGCCTTCCACCTCGGCATCCACAACCTGCCTAGCGCCACCGGAGCGGAGTGGATGCGGCGCATGGAGGCGTTCACGGCCATCCCGGTGGCCGAGCGCCCGGCAAAGCTGCTGACCGAAATGCTGGCCGAGCTGGACGAGCTGCCCGGCGTGCTGATCGTCTTCAACCATCCGCTGTGGGACCTGTATCGCATCGGCCAGGAGCGGCACCGCTTTCTGGTGAACGATTTTCTCGCCGTCTACGGACAGTTCTGCCACGCCGTCGAGCTGAACGGCCTGCGCAACTGGGACGAAAACCGCCAGGTGGCCACCCTCGCCGCGCAGTGGAACCAGGTGCTGATCAGCGGAGGCGACCGGCACGGCGTGGAGCCCAACGCCAACCTCAACCTGACGCGCGCGCGCAGCTTCACCGAGTTCGTCCACGAGGTTCGCCGCGACCGCCAGAGCCACGTCCTCTTCATGCCGCAGTACGCCGAGCCCTGGAAGCACCGCATCCTCAACTCGACGCTGGCCGCCATCCGCAACTATCCCGACTTCCCCGAGGGTTCGCGACGCTGGGACGATCGCGTCTTCCACCCCGACGCGGAGGGGAATCCGCGACAGCTCTCTGAGCTGTGGCGCGGAGGCCGCGCGCCGGTCTACCTCACAGCGGTGCTGGCGATGGTGCGCCTGCTGGGCGCTGCGCCGGTCTCCAGCGGACTGCGCCTGGCCTGGAACGATGCCAGCGCCATGCGCACCGCGCTGGCCGAGCGCAAGGCGTAAAGGCCGTCCATCGCTTGTATCCTGTTTAAACCTTGTGTAGCTCCATCGGTCGAGCCGGTGTTCTTGTTTCTAAGATAGGTCCGGGCTTCAGCCCGGACGTCCAGGTCGGCATAAAAATCTGGGCTTCAGCCCCCGGGAGATGGGTTTCGCTTCACCGCACCATCCTCCGGCAGAACCTCCGAACGTTTTTTTGAAAGGTTCTTAATGTGGCGCGGAAGCTGGATTCGCAGGTGGGGCTGCGCTGTCGGCCCAGTAGCCATTGCGCGCAGCAATCGTCAGCCCCGGGTACTCCGGTGCGCGCAGCTCGATCGCATGAAAGCCCGCGTGCGGTGCCTGCGGCTGGAAGCTCAGCACATAGCGATTGGGAATGTGGTTGGAGATGGTCTGCAGATTGCGTTCCAGGCCCTTCTGGTTGCCCAGCTTGAAGTACTCGCCCCCGGTCAGCCGCGCCACCGTCTCTGGAATGTTCTTCTGCAGGCCCTCGAAGATGGCGATCGCGGCGGCCCTGGCCAGCGCCAGTGGAGGCGCCAGCAGCTCCAGACAGCCGTACGCCTGTTCGGCGGGATTCTCCTTGAGGTTGACGTTTGGATCGTTGGGATCGCGGCTCATGCACCCGTGCGCTGGGCCGGGGGTTGGGTTGGCGAGGGCTTTGGCGGAGCCGTTCACCAGCTCGTCCCTGCCGCTGGAGAACCCGATGCTGTAGATCACCGTATTCGTGTCGCTGATCTCGCGCAGCGCCTCGTCCAGCCGGAGCTTGCTGCCGTGGTCGTTCGTCTCGCTGACCAGCAGGATGGCGCGGCGGTACTCGGCGGGCTGCTTGCGCAGCAGGTCGACCGCGAAGCCAATGCTGTCCAGAATCGCCGCCCCATTGTCTCCGCTGTCGTCGGCGATCAGCGCGTTGATGGCGTGCGCGGCGCGGTCGTTGTCTGGGGTGAAGTCCTGCACCAGCACGGGCGAGCTGTCGAAGCCGACCACGGCAATCTTGTGCGGAACACCGCCCACCACCGAGCCGAGCATCGAGGTCAGCGCGCGGTACTTGTCCAGCTCATCGGCCCCTGCGCCTCCGCCCTCCAGGACGACAACCAGCGCCAGCGGCTCGCCGCCGGTGTCCTGCTCCAGGGTGAGCTTCTGCGGGACGCCGTCGTCGGTGAGAACAAAATCGTCGGCCTTCAGCGTGAAGACGAGTTGCCTGGCTTTGTTGCGGACGAGCGCGGGAACAAGAACCAGAGTGGAGCGCGCCGTGAGGGTCGAGATTGGCGGGGCTGGAGAGTCCGCGGTCGGCGCGAGTGCAGCCCGCGCCGGGCCCTGCGCAAGTCCAAGGGTCGCCTGGGTCGCCCAGGGGATTGCCCAAAGAATGCAGCCGAGCGCGAGTGCGGCGTGGCGCTTCATGGTTCAGTCCCTCAGGATCAGTGTATCCGCGACTGAGGACTGTTTCACGGTGCCCCGTTGATGGGTAGTAGCTCAGTTTGAATTAGCGGACTGGATGAACATTGTTGATGATAGCCACTATGGTCACTATGGCGAGGAGTAGGGCTACAATTGCCCAAACCATGGGCTTAGCGAAGTTGAGAGTGAGGCCAAGTCTGCTCCTCTTTGTCACGAATAGACGTGGCTCATCTGGGTTGTAATAGAAAACCAACAGCTTCCAATGTTTTGGATTCTTGTCTATCAGCATGATTGGCTCCGCGTGGGCCTCGTGGTGGTATGTATTTTACCCCGCGAGCGCGCAATTTCCTCATACGACCAAACATGATCGGACAGACCAGCGGCGCAATGGCTGTGGATTTCAAACTGAGACATTACCCGTCGATAGCTAAGGGAGCGGAAGCCAGAAGAATCCAATGGGAGCCAGCACCGCGCGGTCGGAGTCTTGCGACGGCTGTTGCAGGCTGGAGCGCCGCTTGTTGTCGGGAGTGAGGGTCAGGGTCAACTCCTTCTTGTCGCGCAGCACCACAACGGCGAGGGGGCGTCCGTGGCTGTCCCTGATCGCCTTGGTCCAGTCGGCGGAGTTGGCCACGGACTTCGCGTTGGCCCGCACCACCACGTCGCCCGCGCGCATTCCGGCCAGCAACGCCGGAGAGTTGGCCTCCACGCTGCGCACCAGCAGCCCCGCGCCGCCGGGCACGCCGAAGTACTCGGCGAGTTGCGTGCTCATCGTCTCCAGCATGGCGCCGGTGTAGGAGGGGTTCATCAGCGTGGGGCCGAGGAAGCTGTTGCCGCCGCGCACGGGCGGGGCGGCAGAGTCGGGAGCGGCGAAGTAGATGCTGCCATCGATCTCAGCGGGCGGCAGCGGTTCGGGGACGGTGAGGTGCTGCTCCCACGCCTGTCGTTCGACCGCTTCGCGATTGGCGGTCTGCGTGGTCACGGTCATCTGCTGCCCGTCGCGGCTGACCAGCAGCGTGAGCGGCGTTCCCGGAGGCGACTCGCGCAGCATCCGGCGGATCTGCTCCTCGCCATCGATGGCCTGGCCGTTCATGCGCAGGATGACGTCGTGCTCGCGCAGGCCCGCCTTGCCGGCCGGAGCATCGTGGTCCACCAGGACGATCTCCGCGCCGCGCGCCTCCTTCAGCTTCAGCGCCGGGAGCTGGTCCTCGGTCACGTCACGCACATCGACGCCCAGATAGCCCTGCCCTCCGCGTGTAGGAGCGCCCGATCCGCTCAGAAAGAAGAGCGCAACTCCGCCGCCTGGCTTGGACGCCGCGCCGCTGGCATGGGCGCACTGCGTCGCGGCAGCCGAAGCCGCCAGCAGAACCATCGCGTATCCCAGCACCCTCTTCATTGACTCGAACCTTGACCCTTGACCCTTGAACCTCGTCCCTACTGAATGTCCGCCGTCCCCGCCAGCGCTTGCATGCTGACAGTGCGGATGTATGGATTCACGTCCGTGGTGGAGACGGTGCGCATCACCTTGCGCACGCTGGAGTCCGACTCGACCGGCTCCAGCAGGCTGATCGCGCGTGTGCGCACCTGCGGGCTGGAGTCGTGCATCAGGGCCTCCAGTACCGCGTCGCGGACCCTCTGGTCCTCGACGACGTAGGGCTGCAACCCATCCAGTGCATTCATCCGCACGGCGGGGCTCTTGTCGTAGCGCAGGCTCACCAGAAGCGCGTTGCGAATGCCGCCGCCATCCGGCCCGCCGACGCACTGGTGACCGGCGCGGCACTCATTGGCCAGCAGCGCCACCGAGTCCATCCGCACTCCATTGGTCGCCGGGGCCTTGGTCCCAATCAGCAGCAACTGGCGAATCTGCGGGTCGTCCAGCGAGCCCTGCACCGTCTCCGGAACCACGCGGTTGTAAGTCACCTGCACAATCGCCGAGTTGGGCGTCTGCACAATCCCGCTGACGTTGGCGATCGTCCCGTTGGTGGTATTGCTCAGCACCACCGGCGACGGCAGCTTGGGCTGGTGCGCCACCTGGTAGCGGTCGGTGAAGTTGCCCGCCAGAAAGCCCACCCCGACCAGCAGCGTCATCAGCGCCGGAGCGCCCTGCATGTGGCCCATCCAGGCGAAGAGATTGCTGCGCAGGCGGTTCAGCAAGCCACGCGGAGGGATCGTGTCCAGCGCCTCGTCCAGCCTCATGCGCGCGCTCGCCAGCAGGTTCGGCGAGGGATCGACCACGGGGTTCGAGGCCAGCGCCTCGTGCATTGCAAGCTGCGCCTGCAACTCGCGACTGCACGCTTCGCAGCCCGCCAGATGCTCCTCCAGCGAGGCCATCTGCTCATCCGGCAGCTCGCCGTAGGTGACAAGAACTATATTTTGCTGCGCCTTTTCGCACTTCATCGCTCTACCTCATCCGGCCTCAAACAATTGCCTCTTCAAAATGCCTTCTTCGGGTCTATGCCATTCGCCCGTCTGTCGTGCCTTCTGCCTAACAACTCGAACCTCGAACCTTGAACCTCGCAACTAGCTTTTCAACTCCGCCAGCTCGATTCGCAGCTTGCGGGTCGCGCGGAAGAGCGTGTTCTTCGCCGTCTCCTCGGTGGTGCTCAACATCTCGCCGATGGTGCGCAGCTTCAATCCCTGGTAGTGCTTCAGCTCGAAGACCATGCGTTCGCGCGGCGTCAGCTTGTCCAGCGCCTGGTGGATGCACTCGCCCATGCGCTTGCGGTCGAGCTCGCGCGCCGGGTTGGCCATGGCGCGGGTGTCGGAGATGTTCGACAGCAGGTCCATCTCGTCGCCGCGCGCGTCCAGCACCGTGGCCGGGTCCTCGCGACGGCTCTTGCGCCGCCGCAGATGGTCCAGGCAAAGGTTGGTCACAATCCGGTAGAGCCAGGTGTAGAACGAGCACTCGAAGCGGAAGTTGCCCAGGTGGCGATACGCCTTCAGGAACGCCTCCTGATGCACGTCCTGCGCGTCCTGCTCGTTACTGAGCATGTGCAGCGCAAGCCGCAGGACGGGCTGGTCGTAGCGCCGCACCAGCGAGTCGAAGGCGCTCCGGTCGCCGCGTTGTGCTTCCCGAATCAAATCGTCGTCTTCAGCACGCTGCAGGGCTCGCGCGTCGAGCTGCTCCTGGGTCAGCTTGCCGCCGTTCCTGTCGGTCCTGGTTCCGAATTGAGCCGCGGGCTTGGCCATCGCTGGGGACGATTCTATCGCTCCACAGCGACTTGCGCCCACACGGGCCGCCGCGTCCAGCAGCGCGGAGAGGCGCAGCGCCGGTGCCAACGCGTTCGCGCCTCGCGCGCGGCTGCCGCCAACCATCGCCGAAAGCACCGGCGAAAGCTCTCCGCCGGTCTCCAGTCCCATCGCATCTGCATTCATCGTCTCTGACTCCGGAGCCAGGAAATGGGTCACTTGAATAGACCGTCCAGCCGCCAAAAGGTGAGCACTACCGTAGCCGTCATTCTGGCGCAGCCAGAATCTCCGTAGTGGTTCTTGTCGTTGCAGGTTGTTCGTGCTGTCATCCTGAGCGGAGCCTCTCGCGGTCTCATCGCGAGAGGCGTAGTCGAAGAGCCTGTCCTGAGCGAAGCCGAAGGAACCCCGACGAACCCAACCCAGTCACAACCGCCCGCACCTTTCTCCCACAAACTCCCGCCCTTGCCATCCCACCAACATCTGCTCAACCTATAAACTCAACCCATGCCTCCAAGCTCGCCCCAGCCCAGCCTCTTCCCCGCCCCAACCTCGAAACCAGCGACCGGCCCTACCTCCGGCAAATGGGTCTCTGCCCACTGCGACGGCGGAGCGCGCGGCAACCCCGGCCCGGCTGGCTTCGGCGCGCTGATCCGGGACGCGGACGGCGCGGTGCTCGCCGAGCTTTCGCAGTTCCTCGGCATCCAGACCAACAACTTCGCCGAGTACTCCGGCCTCCTCGCCGTGCTCGACTACGCGCTCCGCAACGGCCACCGCCGCCTGCGCGTCGTCTCCGACTCCGAGCTGATGGTCAAGCAGATTCAGGGCAGGTACAAAGTCAAGAGCCCCATCCTGCGCCCCCTCTTCGACCAGGCCCGGAAGAAGATCGCCCAGCTCGACGCCTTCGAGATCACCCACGCCCTGCGCCACAAAAACAAGGAAGCCGACCGCCTCGCCAACCAGGCCATGGACCGCGGAATCAGGTGTGGTTGAAACTATTCAGGTTGGCATGGGTTCTACGTTTGTAGAGTTTTGTAGAGTATTTTGAAACAAGGATAGGGACAGTCCGCAACTGTCCTGCAGGTGACGAAATGGGCCAATTTTTGCCGCCGATGCTGTTCGCAATCCTTCTGTTGGGTGCTGGTGTTGAAGAGGGCCTGGCCCTTCAAGCGTCGAGTGGTGCGACGGCGCAGACATCTGGAGCGGGGCCGACGGTGGTGCTTCCCGCCGGGAGCAAGGTGGAGATGGCGTTGACCCGGCCCGTATGGGCGGCCAAGGCGAGGGCGGGCGATCCGCTCTACCTGCAGACCGTCTTTCCGGTGACGGTCGGCAATCGAATCGGAATCCCGGCTGGCACTTATGTGGAAGGTACCATCGACTCGATCGTCGCGCCAACGCGCAAAGTCGACCGCGCCGAGATCGACGTTCACTTCAACCAGATCATCTTCGCCGACGGCTACACGGTGGTGCTCTCCGGAGCGGAGGCGCAGGATGCGTCCGGCCCGGCGGCGACTTCTCCCCCTTCCGCCGACAGCCTTGGCGCGACGCTCAGCATGGTGACCGTGCAGGTGAGCAAAAACAACGACATTCTGCTGGACAATGGCTCGCAGATCGAGATGACGCTGGAGGCGCCGCTGGTGTTGGATGCGGCGAAGGTCGCGCAGGCTGTCCCGCTCTCCCGTGCGCCCGCGCCTGGTTCGTTCAAACCGGCGACGCTGTGTCGTCCCACGCCGGGCGATCCTGGGACACCGGACACTCCCGGAACTCCCGGAACGCCGGACACGGTAATTCCGGGCACGCCAGGGACGCCGGGTACAGCGGACTCGCCGGGGACGCCGGGCACACCCGACATCGTGATTCCCGGGACACCGGCGACACCGGGAATTCCTGGTACGCCGTCTACACCCGGCATCGCCTGTCCTGCTCCTCCACTCGTTCTCTCCAGCACGCCGGGCGGTGTAACGGTGAAACAAACGCCAACTCCACCTGCAAAGAAAACCAGAATCCAACAAAGGGGCCAGCAATGAGCAGAGATGCCGAACGCAGAGGGACATTGGTTTTGATGGCGCTTCAAGCACTTGTGGCGCTCTTGATCTGCTGCGTCTGTGCGGAACAGACGGCATTCGCTGCCGGAGAACAGGTTCAAACGCCGCCGCAGACAACCTCGTCATCCGAGGCCGCGACAGAGACGGTCCGCGTGCCTGCGGGGACACTGGTTCCGTTGACGCTGGTCAGTCCGATCAAGAGCAAGTCGACGAAGGTGGGCGATGCGGTGCGCGCGGTGGTGGCGTTTCCCATCACTGCAGGCGCACAGGTGGCGATTCCCGCAGGGACGTACGTGGAGGGAGTGGTGACTTCGCTGACCGCGCAGGCAAAGGGGACGCATCAACCGGAGGTGCAGATCCACTTCACCCGCCTGCTGTATGCCAACGGCTACACGGCGACGCTGGACGCCGCGAACACGCAGGCGAAAAATGAGATTCCAGGCGCGGCATTGCCCACAGTCCTGAGTGATGCCTCTGGTCCAATCAGCTATGGCCCGGGCCGAACGCGAATCGCCTTCTATGGCGGCGAGGGCTTTGTGTCGCGTGAGCAGACCTCTACTATGCCAACGCTGCCGCCGCTCCCGGGGCCGTCGATGGCAAAGGTATTAGGCATTACTTGGGGCGTTATTGCTGCGCTGCTCGTAACGGGAATTATCTTTGGCCGTCACCATCAGGCAAATGCCGATTACGTCCTCTTCGACGTTGGCTGGCAGTTCCAGATGGCTCTCACCAGCCCGCTTGATGTGGATGCAGGGCAGGTTGCATCTGCCGCTGCGACTCCCACGCACTGAGTCAAGCGATGATTCAGTTGTAGCTGACGCGCCGGTCCCCGCGCGTGATCCGCCCGATGATGTGGAAGCGCTCATTCGCCCGGTTGAGCACGGCCTTGGCCTTCTTCACCTGCTCGGCCGGAACCACCACGATCATCCCGATCCCCATGTTGAACGTCCGCATCATCTCGTCCTGAGTGACGTTGCCGAGCTGCTGCAGATGCTCGAAGAGCGGCGGCACGGTCCAGTTTGCCAGATCGACCACCGCCGCCGTTCCGCGCGGCAGAATGCGCGGCAGGTTCTCCGTGATGCCGCCGCCGGTAATGTGCGCCATCCCGCGCACAATCCCCGCGCCGATGAGCTTCTTCAGGATTGCCAGATAGCTGCGATGGGTGCGCATCAACGCCGCGCCGGTCTTGTCCTTCAGCTCGTTGACGTAGTGGTCGGGCAGGTATCCCGCAACCTCGAAGAGCAGCTTGCGCGCCAGCGAGTAGCCGTTGGTGTGCAGTCCATTCGACGGCAACCCGATCAGCACGTCGCCCGCCTCGATTCCGTCGCCGGTGATGATGTCCGGCCGGTTGACGCAGCCGACAATCGTTCCCGCCAGGTCGTACTCGCCGTCGGCGTAGAAGCCGGGCATCTGCGCCGTCTCGCCCCCGATCAGCGCGCATCCGTTGGCGCGGCACGCCTCCGAGAGGCCGCGCACCACCGTCTCCACTGTATCGCTGTCCTCGGGGCGCAGCCGGCCCGTCGCCAGGTAGTCGAGGAAGAAGAGCGGCGTCGCGCCCTGCACGGCGATGTCGTTGACGCAGTGGTTCACCAGGTCCGCGCCGATGGTGTGGTGGATGCCCAACTCGAAGGCGACCTTCAGTTTGGTGCCCACGCCGTCCGCGCTCGAAACCAGCACCGGCTGCGGGAATTTTTCCAGGTCCAGCGCAAAGAGGCCGCCAAATCCGCCGATCTCCGAGAGCACATGCTTGTTGAACGTCTTGCGCGCCAGCATCTTGATGCGCTGCTTGGCGCGGTCGCCCGAGGTGATATCGACCCCCGCATCGGCGTATGTGGCATGCACCCTCGCCGGTGCGTGTTTCTCATCAGCGTGCGTGGTGTGGACCGTGGCTTCGTGCGCGGCGTGGGCAGGTTGGTCTGCAAGGAGCTGGTCTGCGAGGGACGGGGCGGTCGGATTGGAAGACTCTTCAGTCACTCGAGTTCTCTTTGTTCTTGCTGCAAACCAACCTGCGTTCAACCAGTTTGTTCTGCTCCAGCTTGCGATGAAGCATCTCTGGATCAGTTCGTGCAAACGGGCCGGAACGCTGCCGTCTACAGAGCTGCACTTCGTCGGGCACTGCGGCGAAGCTCCAGTCTATCAGCCGCGCATGAGGATAAATCCGGCAGGGGATTTCCACCGGAAGGCAAATCCTGGTCGGATGTTGGGCCAACGAGCGCGCTCGGCGGCGGGCGCCGCGCTCTCCTATACTGGATCGATGCGATCTGAGAGCAGGATTAAGCCGCATGTGCAATCGCTCAACCTCGAACGCCGCGCGGAGGAGTTCTTTCCCGGCGGAGTGAACTCGCCGGTGCGTGCCTTCCGCGCCGTGGGCGGCAATCCGCCGTTTGTGGCACGGGCCGAGGGCGCATATCTCTTCGACGCCGACGGCAACCGCTATGTGGACCTCTTCGGCTCCTGGGGACCGATGATTTTGGGCCACGCATTTCCGCCGGTAGTGGAGGCCATCCGCGAGGCGGCCGGGCGCAGCACGAGCTTTGGCGCCTCCCACGCCGGCGAGGCGGACCTTGCCGAGCTGGTGCGTCGCTGCTTCCCCTCGGTCCAGAAGATGCGCTTTGTCAGCTCCGGCACCGAGGCCTGCATGTCGGCCATCCGGCTGGCGCGCGGATTCACCGGGCGCAACTTTGTCGTCAAGTTCGAGGGCTGCTACCACGGCCACGCCGACGCGCTGCTGGTCAAGGCCGGCTCGGGCGTTGCGACCTTTGGCATTCCCGGCTCCGCAGGCATTCCGGCGGAGACGGCGCAGCACACGCTGGCGCTGCCGTACAACAATCTCGCCGCGGTGGAGGCAGCCTTCGCCGCCCATCTTGGGCAGATTGCCTGCATCCTGGTCGAGCCGGTGGTGGGCAATGCGGGGACGATTCCGCCCGCGCCGGGCTATCTGGAAGGTCTGCAGCGAATCGCGACGGAGCAAGGCGCGTTGCTGATCTTTGACGAGGTGATGACCGGCTTTCGGCTCTCTCTGGGCGGCGCGCAGCAGCTCTACGGCGTCACTCCCGACCTCACCACACTAGGCAAGGTCCTGGGCGGAGGCCTGCCCTGCGCTGCCTTCGGCGGCCGCGCCGACGTGATGGACCATCTCGCGCCTCTCGGCCCCGTCTACCAGGCCGGAACGCTCAGCGGAAATCCCCTGGCAATGGCCGCCGGGATTGCCACCCTCACCCACCTCATCGAGCACGAGAGTACGGTCTATCCGCAGCTCGAACGCACGACCGGGAAGATTGCGGAGGGAGTCGCAGAGCTGGCGCGCGAGGCCGGAGTTCCGCTGACCGCCAACCGCATGGGCTCGATGTTCACCTGGTTCTTCACCGCCGGGCCGGTGACGGATTTTGCCTCGGCCAGCGCATCCGACACCGCCGCCTTTGCCCGCTTCCACCGGCGAATGCTCGCCGCCGGAGTATGGCTGCCGCCCAGCCAGTTCGAGGCCGCCTTCGTCAGCACGGCGCACGGCCCCTCCGATGTCGAGCAGGTTCTCGAAGCCGCGCGCGAAGCTCTGGCGCAGTAGAACTCCGCGCTACGCTTTAGCGGCGCATGGACGGCGCGCTGGAATCGGGACGCGCTGCAAGATTGAGGCTCCGGTCTCAATCGACGAAGTGGCTTTGATGGAGGAGGCTCTCCTCCTCCGGCTCGGATTCTTCCTCTGGCGCGGCAGGTGCGGTTGGCAGTGGGTGAGATTCCTCCTGTGTGCCAAAGTGCTCGCCCGGCTGAAAGAGAACGAGCAGCGTGCGGCGCAGATGTTCCAGGTTCTCGCGCACAACCTCGGGGACCTGCTTTGCCTTGGCTAGGATGAAGGAGCCTTGCAGCACGGCCTGGATGAAGGTGGCAACGCTCTTCGCGCTCCACGTCGCGGCCGGTGCGTAGCGTCGCCGGGCGGCCTCCACATCGCGCGTCAGCTCAGTGGTGTGGGACGACAACGCCCGCTCGCAGGCGGCGCGAATCTCCGGGTGGGTCGCATAGGTCTCCTGTAGCAACACTCCAAGCGGACAGGTGTACTCCGGCAGTTCG
>Ga0187848_10001743_pt1 | contig 18115 bp, 9 predicted proteins | sample June2016WEW_4_40_FD_132424 | JGI IMG/M metagenome (GOLD analysis project Ga0187848, IMG submission 132424) | Peatland microbial communities from SPRUCE experiment site at the Marcell Experimental Forest, Minnesota, USA - June2016WEW_4_40 | ecosystem: Environmental > Terrestrial > Soil > Wetlands... | reverse complement strand
CTCCTTCACCGCATCGCGTGACTTCGCCATCTTTGCACCCCTCGTCGTTTTGGTGGAATTCTCGAAAGCCGACCCTTCCAAGATACCACCCCACGCAAGATGCGCCGGATGCAACGGTCACGACGCACCACCAGGCAACCTGTGTCCCTTCCGTTGATGCCGAAAGGCGTTGAGCACTTTATAGACTGGTGCGGGGAGTTTGCGAACGCTGGTGTCCCTTCCGTTGATGCCGAAAGGCGTTGAGCACTCGCGCGTAGCGCCGGGTCCAGGGCGGAGCCCTGGCGAATTATGGACGGCGCGTTAAGATGGGAGGTTTACAAGATGTAGTCAGTTTGTCTCGTTTCCGCCCCGGGCAATCCATTCTCGGCTATCTTGCCGGAAGATACCTGGCCAGTTCGGCGAAGGCCGGGTCGAGGTTCAAGGGGTCGAACTGGATGGCCTGGAACATCCGCTGCGGCAGCGGCAAGTAGCGGGGATCGAAACCCATGATGAAAGAGATGATTTGCGCGGCCGGCTGCTTGTTGCCGATCAACATCTCGTTGTGGAAGACTTCACACTCATAGGCCGGCCATTGGCGTCGAAGGTTGGCGGCCGAGCTGCCCACGGAGAGAAAACAGTCGCTTTGCTCCAGGGCGGTTTCGATTTCACGCCGGAAATGCGAGCGGTGGTGCCCCTCGCTATTGATGAAGGCCCGCCGGTGCAGGCGGTCCTTGACGAAGTGATACACGCGGGCGGCAAACTCCTTGTCTTCGCCTCCGTAACTGATGAAGACCTCGCAACGCGGGCTGCCGGCGTCGTCCGGCGGGGGGACCGGGCGGGGCTCGGTCGCCATCTGCCGCAGCAGTCTTTGGATCATGCGCCGCGTGACCGGGCAGAGGTCGAACTTCAGCTTGCAGTCCATGAATTCCTGAACCTGCTCCGGAGGCCGGATGGACTTGATGTCCTCCAGCAGGCGCGGCACGGCGTCGCCGAGCCATTGGGCGTTTCCATAGTAGCTCTTCTCGCGGTTGGGATCGGGAACGCCGTAGAAATAGCGGTCGGGCAGGAAACAGGTTTGGCCCTGGGCGACGGCGGCATTCAGCCGCTCGACTTCGAACATGCCCACCGGCCTGCCGAGCAGCCGGCTGCCGTACACTTCACCGTCCAGGAGCGTCGCATCCTCGTCGATGGTCATCTTGGCGATGCGATCGACTTCGATGCCGAAATCCCGGGCGGTGATCGTCACGAAGCAATTCGAGGTTGTCTCGCCGGCCCCCGCGAAGCTGGTCTGCACGCAGTCGGGCCCGTCCAGCCATTTCAGCGGGACGATCAATTCGTTCCAGCGGGCGGAGTCCGGGTAGCCGCGGCTGCGGAACCGCTCGTCCCACAGCCGCCGGGCCGACGCGTATTCAGCCCGCTCGAGGGTCTTGCCGGCTTCGCCCGCGAACACATAGCGGGCCTTGTGTTTGGCGGCCACGACCATCAATTCTTCGCGCAACTCGCGCTCGATCGTCTCCGCGGGCTGCAGCAGCTCCTCGCGACTATCGCTGGCGCCGTTGGAAAGATTCCAGCCGATGGGAAACACGTCGCGGTAGAACAGGGCGTAATACTCCGTGCCGCCCATGCACATCACGGGCAGGGTTCCGCCGCTGACGTAGCGGAAGGGAAACGCCCGGTCGTCGAAGACGTACGGGGACGGCGAGCCGGCGTCCAGGAAGGCGTCGATCTCGGCCTGGTAGCGCGCGACCTTGTCCCCGTAGCCCGGCAACTTCTCCATCCAGCGGCGGACGTCGGTTTTGCCGTCGCGGAGCCAGACGGTCGGGGCGTCCTCGTCGAAGGCAACCGCCAGGCACGTCCCGCCGCCGCTGCGGCGGAGCTCGAAACGCGTGAGGAGGACTTGGAGCAGTTGATTCTCGGCACGGCGGAACTGGTCGACCAGCCCGCACTCAAGCAGTTCCTTCACGGCAGCATTCCTCCGCGGGATGAGCCCGTCGCCACGCGGGCAAGAGGTCAGTCATACGCGGCAGTGTATGCGGGCATACGCGAGAACGCAAGGGCCCTGGGCACGAACATCTTCAAAGCGGTGCGGGCGCGGGTTATACTGGGCTGGACCCGGCAGGGCGCCGGCCGGCCGACAAGCAAGCCATGAAAGGAAATCGACCGATGCGATACGCCGACTGTCGTGCCTATGCCGTCGCTCGCCGGGCTGCGGTGTGCGTAGTGCTGGTGCCGGCGATCTGGCTCCTGTGCGGCTTGGCGCGGGCGCGGGAATACGCCCCGCGGGTGATCTCGCCGGCGCGTGCCGACGCCTACAGCATGAAGACCTTCGCCGAGTTCGCCCGCTGGCGCGGGCTGAAAGACGACGCCTTGGCCTGGGAGGTCTACAAGTACCTGGTCGATACGCACAGCGGCCTGTTCCACTGCAATGAAGTCCTCGAAGGCGACGACAACCTGAGCGAGTACCGCAACGTCCGCGACCCGGTGAAGATCATCAACGTCTACGGGTATGCCTACTGCGGGATTCTCGGGCCGACGATGGCGGGCGTCTGGGAGGACATGACCGGCAAGCGGGCGCGGACGGTGACCCTGCCCGCCTGGTCCCACGTGGTTTGCGAGGCCGGCTACGCGGGCAGTTGGCATTACATGGACCTCGACGTGCGGGCGGTGTTCCGCCGCGCGGACGGCAGGCTGGCCTCGCTGGACGAAGCCCGGCACGACCCGTCGCTGTGGCACGATCGGGGCCCGCTCTTCTTCCCCAACGATTCGCTCGAGCAGGCCCGGCGGATCTACGAGAAGACCCGCGTGGAGAACTACCACGGGTTCAATCAGAGCGGCCACACGCTGGACTACGTGCTCCGCCAGGGCGAGAGCTTTACGCGGTGGTGGACGCCGCAGGGCGGGCGCTGGAACCATCGCCTGGAGTGGAACCGCGAGGAGTGGCTCCGCCGCTTGATCGAGGAGAAGCCCCGCGGCCCCAAGCCCAACCACCGCGACTTCTCGATCCACGACCACGGCAACGGCAAGTTCGTCTACCGGCCGAACCTTGGCGGCAAGTCGTCGGACTTTGCCGACGGGGTGTACGACTCGCGGAACGTGCAGCCCGCTGCCGGCGGGCTGAGCCTGAAAGAGCCGGGCGAGGGCTACGCGATTTTCGAGGTCCGCTCGCCATATATCATCGTGCCGAAAGTGGGGCCGCTGGATACGCTGGCCGGGGACCGCGAGGCTTCGCTGGTGGAGTTGGACGCCGGCGGCGCTTCGCTGGCCCTGTCGGTGGATAACGGCCTGACGTGGCGCGACTTGGCCCTGCCGGCCGGCTCCGCTCCGCTGGACCTCACCGCGGAGGTGGCCGGCCGCTACGGTTACTTGCTCAAGATCGCGCTCCGCGGCCGGCCGGGCCAGGCGGTGGTCCGCCGGCTGGTGATCAGCACCTGGGTCGAGGTCGCCCCGGCGGCCTTGCCGGTGCTGGTCCGGGGGAAGAACCGCATGGAGTACCGCTGCGGCGACCACTACGGCTTGAAAACCCGGGTGCTGGAGATTCGCTCCGAGGCCGGCAAGCCCGAGGAGACTTTGAAGTATCTGGCCGGGCCTCCGGCCGACTACGACCCGAAACGGAAGACGGACCGCATCCACGGCGCGGCGGTGGTGAAGGTCGAGGCCCCGCCGGGCACGAAGATCGCCTGGTTCACCGCCGAAGGCGCCTTCGCAACCCACCAGGGCCAGGCCGCCGCCAACACGCGGAACACGATCGCTTATGCCGTGGGCGAGCCCGCGGGTTTCCGGGAGATCTACCGGGCCGCGGTGCCTACCGACACGTCGCATTGGCACTGCAACGGCCATCGCGAGCTGCGGCTGGAGAAGCCTGTCGAGCGGCTGTTCATCCGCTACGTGGGCGACCCGGCCTTGAACAATTTCCATATCTATGCGCATTGCACGGACGATGCCCGCCCCTCGGCCCGCCCGGTGACGATCACCCACAAATGGCGCGAGCCCGGCGGCCCGAAGAGCCGGACCGTGACGCTTGCGGAGCCGGGCCCGTACGAGATCACGACCGACGGCGAGCCGGTGTGCGAGTCGATCGAGCTCGCGGTGCCCAGCGAGGCGGGCGAGCAAGCAAAAGGTCAAGAATGATTTGCCGGGGTCCAACGTATCCGGCACACCCCGCGTGCCGCCTGCCAACGGCACACGGAGTGTGCCGGATACGTTATTGGACAACGGCTGCACTTCCGGCGGACCAGCTCACCTGCGAGTTCTTTTCCGCTCAGCAGCACGGTTATCGCCCGGCAGCCTCACTCGACTTGAGAGATTCCAAAGCGTCCTGGGCCATGCCCAGATACCTGGCCCGTTCCTGCTCGTTATCGGTCAATTGCGACAGACAGTAGGCAACGGCTACTGTGACGTGCGCCACGCTTTGGGCATCGTGTGCGCCTGAGAGGATTATTCCCCTTGCGACGGCCAGCGATTCAGCGGGCACTTTGCCGTCGCTCGCGGCCTTGTCGAGAATCCGCAGCATGCCCTGCTCGTTCGCGTCCAACACATGGGGCTGATTGGCTTTCTCGGAGCTCTTGCGGGCATTGTCGCGCGCGTTTTGCCGCCGGTCCAAGTCGAGTTCTCGCCATTTGAGGTGTTCCAACAGCGGTTCCTGCATTGCTCTGATGCGATCAGTGCCCTCTTTGAGCTGTCGGGCCGTGATGCGCCCCCGTGCGAAATCCAGCTCAATCGCATTGAATTGTTCACGCAAGTCCGCCAGGCGTTTGTCCACGTCATCATTGTGCTGTGCGACGTCGGCGGCCACGTTTTCATCGCCGGTTTGATGTGTTATCATCCACTCGCCCCCCCGGAGCGCGGATGACAGCGAAACCGGCACGATCACGAGGACAATCAGTCGGTTGAACATTTGTCTACCCTCGCTGACGGGGCATTGGATCAGGGACACGGCTTCTCCCCTTTCAAGTATAGGTTGCAGGATTGCCGCGGGTCCCAACGGGGCAGCAGGTCTCCCGGCCCCGGCCGGCGGCCGGGGTGTCGAGGGCGAGCGGCCGCCGCAAGGTTTTCGACGGTGATCGGCCGGTCGCTGCGGTACACGCCACCCTGCCAAGGTTCGCAACACCCGACTCCCGCGTGCGATATTCACTTCTTGCCCGAAACGCCGTCGAGGACCAGGTCCTTGGGCCCGTCCTCCACGGTCACGTTCTTCACCTGCTCGGTGCCGCCGGGCAGGCGGTAGCGGACCTTGCACGCGCCGGGCGAGCGGAGAGCGACATACGCCGCCGGCGAATGCCCGGCCACGCTCAGCGTCCCCGTGCAGATCGGGTGTTCGTCGCCCAGCCAACAGCTTGCGGTGACCGGGCCGGTCATGCCCTTGGGCAAACGGAGTCGCAGGCCCGGCATGCTCATCTTGTCGTTGAAGTAGCAGACCAGGTCGCCGTTGGTCAGCAGCACGGCCAGGTCCAGGGAGCCGTCGCCGTTGAAGTCGCCCGCCGCAACCGCCTTCTGGCCCAGGCGGGGCTGGCCGGGAGCGGTCTGCGTGCCGGGCAGGCGGAGCTCCCCCTCCTCGGCGAAGGAGCGGAAGCCGCGATTGAAGTGATAGAGCAGATCGCTCTGCTCGTAGGCCAGGAACAGGTCGGGCCGGCCGTCGTGGTTGAGGTCCATCACCTGGGCATCGGCGGCCCCGGCCGGGCATTTGTAGCCGAGCGATCCGGCGTAGCGCAACACCTCGCGGAAGTTTCCCTTGCCGTCGTTCTCCCACAGCGTGTTTTTCTCCGGCCCGGCCAGGAAGACGTCGATCGACCCTTTTTCGGCGAAGTCGCCCGGGGCGGCCCGTGCGGTCCCGCCGCCCGTGGCGACCGCCGAGCGGAGCGGTTTGTCGAAGCCGCCGGCCTTGCCCTTCCACAAAATGCCGCCGCGCTGGGCGGGCTGCAAGACGTCGGCGAAACCGTCGTTGTCGAAGTCGGCAACGACGCACGCCGAGGGCTGCCCCAAGTCCTCCTCCAGATCGCCGGCCAACGGCATCTTCTTCCAACCGCGGCCGCCGTCGGCTGCGAGCAAGAGCGGCCTGCCGGAGCTGCTCACCAGCACGCCGGGCAGGCGGTCCGTGGAGCACGGCGCCAGGCCGAGGCATCCTGCCAGGGCCAGCGAGAAACCGGGGCCGGCCGGCTTGAACTTGCCGTCGCTGCCGGCCAGCCGCACGGACAGGTTCTCCCCGTCCCAGGAAACCAGGTCGGCCAGGCCGTCCCCGTCGATGTCGATCCAAGTGAAACGCCGCGATTTGCTGTCGAGGCCCGCGGCGGCGGTGATGTCCTCCAGCGCGTCCTGCCCCTTGGGCCGGAAGAGCCGGTCGCCGTCCGAGGAGCCGACGAACAGGCACGTCTGGCCGGCCTTGCCGAACTCGACGGCGGTCATGCCGGCAATCGTTCCCGGCACGTTGCCCAGCTTGGCCTGGCCGGACCAGCGGACGCCCACGGTGACGGGCACTTCGGCGTCGGTGTCGCGGACGAGGTACTGGGCCATGCGGATGAGCATGTCGCTGCCGCCGGCAAACGTGCCGACCATGTCCGGCGCCGGGGCCAGCACGTCCCAGCGGCCCGTTTCCGCGGGCTGGAGTTTCACCCACTGGCCCGCCACGTGCAGGAACGCCCGCTTCTGGCCATCCTGGCTGCCGAAGAACAGGACCGCCGGGCCGCGGTTGTCTTTGAGGGCCTGCCGGATCTCGTCCAGGTGGTCTTTCTCGCAGGTGGCCAGATTGAGGACCGACGTGGGCGGCGATTTCCCCTTGATCCGGGTGGCCGCCGCCATTTTCCACTCCAGCGGTTTCGTGGAAGCTTCCAGCGGGCCGGCGAAGATCTGATCGGCCTCGCTGACCAACTGGACCGGGGTGAAGCGGGGATTGATGATTGCCCGGGCCACGCTGCCGTAAAGCAGCAGAAATGCCAGGGCGGCAGCGGCGAGCGTTCTGGACATGAGTTCCTCCAAGCTTCTCCACCCGGGGCAGCCGATAACAAACGTGATCTTCGTTGCGGCTCCTGCCGTTGTCAAGCGCGCAAGGGTCGGAAACCTGGACCCGAAGACCCTGGTGAAATCCCAGCAGGAGTTCGGCTGCGATTTTCCGTCAGGGATTGAACGGCGATCCGGCCGCTGCTCTAATAAGGGAGAAGCGAGTCGCCGCCAGGCAAAGCAAGAGTTTCCGCCTGCAAGAGGCCCTGAGCAGGTCTCCGAGCGCAATGCCCCAGCAGCCGCCTACCTCCGGTCCTTTCGACGCGGCGGGATTCGCGGCCACGCACTGGACGGTCGTCCTTGCGGCCGCGGGCGGTGAATCGCCCTCCCGCGCGGGCGAGGCGATGGCCGAGTTGTGCCGCACCTATTGGTATCCGCTCTACGCTTACGTGCGACGCCGCAAGTACGAGGCCCACGAGGCCGAGGACCTGACCCAGGAGTTCTTTGCCCGCCTGATGGCGAAGAACTACCTGGCGGACGCGGATCGCCGCAAGGGCAAGTTTCGCGCCTTCCTGCTGACCGCCCTGAAGCACTTTCTTGCCAACGAGTGGGACCGCTCCCGGTCGCTGAAGCGCGGCGGCGGACAGGTCGTTATTTCCCTGGACACGCGAACGGCCGAAAGCCGTTACGGCCGGGAGCCGTTCCACAACCTGACCCCCGAGCGTCTCTTCGAGCGGCAATGGGCCCTGACGGTCTTGGAGCGGGTGTTGGCAGGGCTGCAAGCGGAATTCGCCGCCGAGGGAAAACAAACCATCTTCGACGGCCTGAAGCAACTCCTCACCGCGGACCGGCCTTCGGCCGGCTATGGCCAGGTGGCGGGGGAACTGGGAATGACCGAAGGGGCCGTCAAGACGGCGGCCCACCGCCTGCGGCGGCGTTATCGGGATCTGTTGCGGCGGGAAATCGCCCACACGGTCGCGTGCCCCGAGGAGATCGACGAGGAGATCCGTTACCTCTTGTCCTGCTTGTAGTTGCGATTCCTTTTCGGCGGCCCGCCAGAAATCTTCGGCGTTTCGCTGTAACCTTTCCTCCGGATTGCTTAAGTAGTAGGTAGATGCCCACTGGCGCCGAGAAACGGGAAGTGCCGTCATGGACCAAGAGAACCGATGTCCGCAATGCGGCGCGGAAATGGCTGCCGACGTGCCGCAGGGGCTCTGCCCGGCGTGTCTCCTGAAGCGGGGACTGGAGACGCAGAGCGGCGGCGGGGGGAGCCAGCCCGGCCCGGCCGCCGACGTGCCGCCGACGCCGGCAGAACTGGCGCCCCTTTTCCCGGACCTGGAAATCCTGGAATTGTTGGGCCAGGGCGGGATGGGCGTGGTCTACAAAGCCAGGCAGAAGCACTTGGATCGGCTGGTGGCCCTGAAAATCCTCTCCCCGCGGATCGCCCGGGACCCGGCCTTCGCCGAGCGGTTCGCACGCGAGGCCCGGGCGATGGCCTTGCTCAGTCATCCGCAGATCGTCGCGGTCCACGACTTCGGCCAGACTACCTCCCCTCTCCTTCCGGGAGAGGGTCAGGGTGAGGGCCGCCAGCCTTCGTCCCCTCTCCTTTCGGGAGAGGGTCAGGGTGAGGGCCGCCTGTATTACTTTCTCATGGAGTTCGTGGACGGGGTGAGCCTGCGGCAATTGCTGGATGCCAAGAAGCTCTCGCCGCAAGAGGCGCTGGCCATCGTGCCGCAGATCTGCGACGCCCTGCAATACGCCCACAATGCCGGGGTCGTGCATCGCGACATCAAGCCGGAAAACGTCCTGTTGGACAAGAACGGCCGGGTGAAGATCGCCGATTTCGGGCTGGCGAAGCTCGTTGGCCGCGACCCCAAGGACCTTGCCTTGACCGGCACCGGCCAGGTCATGGGCACGCCGCACTACATGGCCCCCGAGCAACTGGAGCATCCGCAGGACGTGGACCACCGCGCCGACATCTATTCGCTGGGCGTGGTCTTCTACCAGATGCTCACCGGCGAGCTGCCGCTGGGCCGTTTCGCCCCTCCCTCGACGAAGGTGCAAATCGACGTGCGATTGGACGAGGTGGTGCTGCGGGCGCTGGAGAAGGAACCCGAGCGGCGATACCAACAGGTCAGCGATCTCAAGACGCGGGTCGAGACGATTGTGCAAACGAGCCCGGCGGCCGCGGCCCACTCGCCGGCCCCCGCGGGGGCGCCGGGGGAATCCGCTGCGGAAGCGGCGGGCGGGCCTTCGACGTGGCCGCGGTTCTCGCGCCTGGCCATCGCCGGGGCCGTCTGGGCGTCGTTATTTCCAATAGTTCCCGTTTTTGCCTATTGGTTATCTCGGTCTGATTGGTCGGCAGGGCCCGAACCGGCGCCGGCGCCCACCCTTGAGCAGCAGGCGCTCAACACGATTGCCATCCTCCTTCTCGTGGCCGTTTTTGCGCCGACCGTCACCGCGCCGTTCGGCACCACGATCCTGGGCGCGGTCTCTATTTCCCAGATTCGACATTCCGCGGGACGACTATACGGACTGGGGCTGGCCCTGTTCGACGCGTTGTTGTTCCCGTTGCTGGCGTTGGATGCGGCCATCGTCGCGGTGGCGTGGGCGCTCTGCGGCGTGGGGTCGGCCACGTACCTTCCGGACGGCAGCGTCGCCGCGCCAAAAGGCGAACAAGGCACCGTGCTCCTCGTCGGTTTCGGGATTCTCCTGGCAATTGCGCTTGCCATCGACTACCTGATCGCCCGCTGGGCGTGGCGCGCGGTCAATAGGCCGGTCGGTGCAGGTCCGCGCGGGCGGGCCGCTCCCGCCAGCGCAGGGCCGGCTCCATCCGCGGCCGACCGGCCACCGCCGAACGGGACCAGTGTGGCATTCGCCTGGATTGCGCTGGGGTTGTTCGTGGCCGGCCTGCTCGGCGGCGCGGGGATTGCCGCGCTGAGGGCAGAGGCCGGGATGATTTTCGGCCTGTCGTGCGAATGCCTCGCGCTGGTGTTCGGCATCCTCGGCCGCCGGCACAGGGCCGGCAAGGTTGCTTTGATCGGATGGGCCGTGCTCCTCGTTTGGTGCTCCATACAATATATCATTTTCCTCAACGTACGGGCAGAGAAGTTCAACGAGGACGAATTCCAATACAGCAGTTATGTTACTACGACGGCGACGGGAATCTGGCGCGTACAATGGGGCGAACAAGGGGGCATCGTCCGATACATGGCGTTCGTCAAGGATGGCACGCATGAACCGCGAGAACTGGTATCCGTGGCAGGCAGGTCGCCGCAGTCCATCATCACGCTTGCCGTGTCGGAGGGTCGGGCTGAGCCCCTGCCACCGTCCGCCAACGTCTTCGAGCTGATCGACGGCCGGTTTCGCCAGCAGTGGGTTGACGTGTCCGTGGACCAGGCCAAGCGGTTCTGCGACTCCAAGCAGGGTGAGTACACAATCGATTCCTTGAACGCTTTCCTGAAACGGCCGGTGGGGGCTGCGCAATCCCGGGCGAGCGCGCCCCCGCCTGCTTCGGGGCCGCACGATCAGCCCGCACCTTCTAATCCCGCGATTTCCCGCGGCACCGTGACCACGCGGGATTCCACGGAAGAGGAGGCCCACGATCTCGTGGAACAGCTTTCGGCGGCGCTGGCTGCGCAGGCAACCATCGCCGGCGCGAGAGGGGAGGGCGCCAGCGGCCGGGCTGCGGAAACGGACATGAAGGCCCTGGAGGGTGAATGGGCCGGCGTCTCCTACGATTTTGACGGGAAGGAAAACATCCCCCTCAAGGGCTCGGAGGAATTAAAGCTGACGCTTGTGCGTTCCCAGATTGCGGGGTGCTTCGACTCGATTTATCAGAAGCCCGGGCTTCAGGACGTTCCGGGCGAGAATAAGCAGAACTATACGTCGAGCGGCAATGCGCTCTTCCAGCTTCAACCCAAGAAGGGCAAGCCCGGCAGCGGGCTGCTCGAGGCGGTCTCACCGGATGCCGTCGTCCCAAACATCGGCGTCCACCTCGTCATAGTGCCCGTGGGGATCGCTTACTCGGTCGATGGGGCCGGCATGACCGCGCGCTTCTTCTGGAAGCGGCAGAAACGGCAAGTCGTTTTCACCGCCAAGAAGGGCGAGCCGAACATCGTCTTCCATTTGAAGCGGGTGGAAAAAGCGACACCCAGCGCGAACAAGCAGCAACCCGAGTTGCCGGGAGGCGATGGGGCGAAGGGCAAGGCACCGACCGGAGAGGGGCCGGTGCCGGGACCAGCCCCGACGCCTCCGAAGGGCGACGGTGCGCGGCCTGGCGGGGCCGGTGCGAGCACGCCGCGGCTCGAAAAGGTTCTCGATAGCTGGGTGCGGGTCGGAAGCCGCGCGACACCGCCCGCCCGCTGAAGCGCTTCGGACGCTCGAGGGTGGTGTACAGGGCCCTGCTGGAGTAGAATCAGAGACTGCCCGACGTCGATCGCTCCGGTCGGTGCTGCGGCGGCAGCCGTGCCCACCGCTGGCCGTCGTAGAATCCATTATCACGACGAAGGAGGCAGGTTATGAAATTCGAGTGGCGTTCCCTATCGGCCATCGTCTCCGCCGTGTTCCTCCTGTCGGGCGGCTGCACTGACTCGAAGAACCCCCTCTCCGATCCGCAGACGTCGAAGGCCGACCAGCGGCTGGCCGGTGTCTGGCGGGAACAGGACGAGGATGGCAAAGTGACTTACTACCACGTCGGCCGCGTCGGGGAGAAGTTGCCCGACGGCATGATGTGGGCAGTGTTCGTACAGCACAGTGAAGGGGAGGTGGAGTCGCCCGGGGCATGGCTGATCTTTCCCACCATCCTCGGCGGCAAGACCTACCTGAATGTGACGGAGGCCAGCCCACAGCGAGTGGATCGCCTGAAGGAGAAAGGCTGGAAGCCTGAAACCGACGATCACTACTTCATCCTGAAGTACCAGGTAGAGGGGGACAAACTGGTGCTGTGGAGCATGGACGAAGACGCCAAGGAGCAGGCGATCAAGGCCGGCAAGATCAAGGGCGTAATCGAAAAACAAAAGAGCGGGTACATGGACAGGGTCGAGTTCACCGACAGTACCGAGAACGTCGCCCGGCTTGTTGCCCAAGCGGGTGACAGCCTGTTCTCCAAGGAGCAGGTGCGGCGGCTTGAGAGGGTCGATGCGGCCAAGAAGCCGTGAATGCCGGCGGGTGTGCTGGTCCGCCCGCCTGGTAACCGTTCACAGATCGGAGAATCAAGAGATGGAACCGCGGATACACGCGGATGAACGCAGATGAGTGAATACACTCATATCCGCGTCTATCTGCGTCGATCCGCGGTTTCTCCCTTCTTCTTTGTCCACGGTGTGAACGGTTACGCCCGCTTGTGGCAACGTAAACGATAGGGGGAGGAAGGGGACAGGTCCCTGTTTTCGGGCCCGGCTGTAACTGCTGGGAAACGCCGCTTGGCCGAAAAATGGACCCGACCCTCCGGGTGCCACCCGCCCTGTGAACGGTTGCGACAAGATTCTTACCGCTGGCGGACTGGCTGCCGGGCGTGTATCCTGGTCATGGGCGTCTCGACGGGCAGGTGATATCAGGGTTCCGGCCGGGCAGCCGGCCGAGGAGGCGGCAGATGAATCCGGCGCGAGTCCGGTTGTGCGGGCTGGCGGCGATGCTGGCCTGGGTCCCTGCGGCGGGCATCACGCCTGCACGGTCGTCGGAAGAGCGGTCAAAGCCGGCGGCGCCTCCCAAGGCGCCCCTGGTCCTCGTGACCATCTCCAAGGAGACGACGTACATCACCGGGCCGTTGCGCAAAGACGGCTATGTCGATTACGTCGCCGCCCTGAACCAGCGTTGCAGCCAAGGCGTGACGCCGGAGAATAACGCGGCCGTGCCGTTCCTGAAGGCGATGTGGCTCGCCGGGATCGGCCCGAAGCACGGCGACGGGTATTGCAGGATGCTCGGCATCCCGCCGCCTCCGGAGAAAGGGGACTACTACGTCACGCTCGAAAAGTATGCGAAGGGACTGAAGGCCGCCGGGAACCCCGCCGCGGAGGCCGTCGAGGAGGGGCGCGAGTTTTCTTGGGAGCAACTGACCCAAGCCATGCGGCGGCCCTGGTCGAAGCAGGAGTTCCCCGTTCTGGCCGGCTGGCTGGCCGCCAATGAGGGACCGCTGGCCTTGCTGGTCGAGGCCTCGCAACGTCCGCGGCGCTACGACCCGCTCATCTCGGACGACGGGAGTGTGCTGGCGATTCTCTTGCCGGCCGCGGGGGAGTACCGGGAAGCCGTGCGGGCGTTGACTGCACGCGCGATGCTGCGCTTGAGCGCGGACAATCCGGACGGGGCGTGGCAGGACCTCTTGGCCTGCCACCGCCTGGCGAGGCTGGCCGGCCAGGGGCCGACGCTGGTCGAGGCACTGGTCGCCATTTCCGTGGATGCGATGGCCTGTGCCGGGGACCAGGCGCTGTTGCAGCACGCCCCGCTCACTCCGGCCCGGATCGCCGGGATTCGGGCCGACCTGCACCGCCTGCCTCCCATGCCCAAGATGGTTGACAAGATCGACGTGGCCGAGCGGTTCATGTACCTCGACTGCGTGCGGACCGCCGCCCGAGACGCCCTCCGCTCGCTTTCCGGCTCCACCGGCCGCAAGCCGAAAGGCGTGATCGGCGCGCTCGGCCATGCGGCCGCCGCGGGCGGCAGCACCGCCATCGACTGGGACCTGATCCTGCGGATGGGCAACGGTTGGTACGACGGGGCGGCCGATGCGCTGCGCAAGCCCACCCGCGGCGAGCGGCAAGCGGCGGCCGGCAACATCGCCAAGGAGTTCGACAGGCAGGTGAAAGAGGCCCAGGATTGGAAATCGCTCGCCGTGGACGCGACTTTCGACCGGCGGGGAGGCGTCTCGCGGCGGGTTGGACTGAGCCTGCTGGCCCTTATCTTGCCGGCTACGAGGGCCGCCGGCGAGGCGGAAGATCGCGGGACGATGCTCTTCGAGGTGACCCGGCTCGGCTTCGCGCTGGCCGCCTACCGGGCGGACCACGCCGCGTGCCCCGCCAAGCTGGCCGACCTCGTTCCCAAGTATGCCGCCGAGGTGCCCAAGGACATCTTCAACGCCGCGGACCTGCACTACAAACGCGAGGGCTCGGGCTGCCTGGTCTACAGCGTGGGCAGCAACGGCAAGGACGACGGTGGAAAAGGCCACGCCGACCGCAAGGACGGAGAGGACTGGGACGACCTGGCGGTCCGCGTGCCGGCGGGAGGAAAGAGAATTTCAAGGCCCTGACGGAAAATACGCGTGACGCGACGCAATGCTCTTCCTTTGGCGATAGCAATTGCTGAATCGGTCGGAAAAGGATCGTCGAAAAAAGAGCAGGTGCCGAGGGAGGCAGAGGGGACGGGCGCATAGGGGAGAAAGGTGCGGGAGATGAGAAGGGCGCCCGAGGAAGACGCATTCAGGACTCCCGCCCCCTTTGCTCCCTTCCTTTCCCCCCCCTTTCCTCCCCGCGCGGCGCGCCTCCCCTTTCTAGGCTCGACGACAACCAGTCGACAATGTCGTCAGGAAAGCGGTCGTGTCGGTACTCGTCCTGGCACAGTTCGTCCTGGCACAGGAAGTCGAGGGCCTCAGGAAACTGGTGCCGGCCCCCCGTGCGAAAATCCTCTTTATATTCCTGCAGGCCGACCGCGTCCCACCCGGTGACCGCGCCGCGAAAGTTCAGCGAAACGCTGCGCTTGACCACCCAGCGATCGTCCTCGTCGTTGCAGTGCCAGTGGTCGCATGGGCCGAGGCCCGTTGCCATCGCGGCGCCGGCGATTTCAGCGAGCCTCGCAAACCCGGCTCGGTTGCCGGCGAGGATGAGCTGCATCCTCCAGCGGCCGCGCCAGCACACCGGTCGCTCAATGGCCCGGAGCGCCGGTCGCCCCGTGCCGCGCGACGGCACGAGCAGTGCCGTTCCGTGCATCCCCGGGGAGTCCTCCGGAATCCCCGCCAACGGAACAAGTTCGCCTGGCACAAGGTCCTCGCGCCACTGTTCGATCACCCGCCCGTACCCTGCGCGGTCCGCGAATACCCAGACGTCGGTCTTCATTTCGTAACGGTACTGGGATTCAAGTTCCTCGGTGGAGCGAATAAGGTTAACTGGCATGGCTGGCTCCGCGCAACGGTTGCACCCGCTCATCCCGCTTACCGCGCCACGTCGCTACGGCCGAACACCGCGCCGGCCACCAAACACGCTCCGTAGCCACGCGCGCGAACCGGTCAGATCTTCCACCGTAGCGTGATAGTGCCCGAACAGGACAAGGGGGTCGGAGTCTTTGTTCGCACGCCCGCCGCCCTATGCCGCGATTCTACCCAGACGGCTGCCCGCCCGTCAACAACAGCCTCTGGCGCGTTTTCCCGCTTGACACCTCTCCCACCCGCCTTTTCCGCGCTGGAATGGTATATACTGTGTGCGGGCGAAAATGGCACCTTTCGTGGAAGCCCGAAGCGCAAGCGAGGGAATCGGCTGCCTCCCTCGCTTGCGCTTCGGGGTCGGGCCAATCTCGCCCACGAGCAGTATAATGGGCACCGGTCCCGCGCCGCCCCGGGCGGCCGGACGCCGAAAAACGAAACGATAGAACGATAGGACGCGACGTGCAAATCAACAAGCTGCTGTGTGCGGGGCTGTGCGGTTGCCTGTTGGCGGTGGATCAGGCCGGTCTCGCCGCCGACGGGAAACTGACGATCAAGGACAACATCGGCCGCGACTGGGTAAACGAGCCGATCGCCTGGGAGTTGCCGGCTGCGAAGAGCGACAAGGTCCTGGTGGAGCGGGACGGCACGCCCATCCCGGCGCAGTTGGTCGCCACCCCGGGCGGGAGTTGCGTGCTGTTGGTCGTCGATCGCCTGGCGAAGGACGCGTCCACAACCGTCACGGCGGATTTCGGCAGGCAGGGGCCCGCGGCAACGGATTTGAGCGTCGCGGCGGACAAGGGCGGGCTGGTGCTGGCCAACAAGTTCGCGGCGGTGAGGCTCAACAACGGCGCCGCGGGCAATGTTTCCCCGATCCTCGGCGTCCGCACGGCCTCGGGCAAATGGACGGGCGGCGGCGGGTACGAGACGAAATCGGCCCAGCCGGTCAGCTCGCGGACGGAGTTGCTGGAAAAAGGCCCCGTGCGGCTGGCCGCCCGGGTCACGACGACCTTCGACAACGGCAGGACGCACGTCGTGACGATCCGGCTGTGGAGCGGCTCGCACTCGATCGACGTGGACGAGACGTTCGACGTCGGCCCCGACGACAAGTACCAGTTCAAGAAGTACGCCGGCGACAGGGACGAGCTGGCCTGGGAGTGGTGGAGCTGGTACGGCGATCGCGAGGGACTGGAGGAGACGCACCCGAACAACTGGGTGTTTCGCCTCGACGGCGACCGCTACCAGCCGCGCGAGATCGGCTACTACGGCCAGGCGTCGACCGACACGGACAAGGGCAAAGTAATGATCGACAATCACGGGGCCGGGCTGGCCGGGTACACCCTCGCCCACGGCCGAGAGCGGCGGCTGGAGAAATACCTTGCCGGCCACACGCAATGGCGGCCGGACGCCGTGCTGTGGTACCTCACGAGCCCGAGCAAGGACGACGGCGCCGATGCGCTGGCCGTGTATACGCACTCGGTGCGGAACTGGCGGAACCCGAACGTGCTGCCGACGCCCAGGGGCATCACGCTCCGCACGGGGGCCAACGACATCCGCGTGGTCTCGCTCGAGGGCGGCAAGCGGCTGCAGCTCGAATGTCCGATCGGGCTGGGCCGCCGCTGCTGGGCCTTCCGCACGTCCACCCGCAAGGAGATGCTCGCCCCGGCGGGCAGCTCGCCCACGGCCCTGGACGCCGAGCGGGTCCAGCGGTGCCTGGGCCTGGACATCACGCGGCACTGGATCACCGACTGGCCGATGAAGAACGACTACCCGCGGCTGTTCATCAAGCCGGACGAGAAAGACGCCTATTACGCGCGGCTCAAGGGCCGGGGGATCGACGCGCCGGGCAACACGCTCGATTTCTTCCTCCGTCGGCAGGACCAGCCGAACTTCGACCGCGACTACGAGGCGATCAGCCGCCAGGCCGACCAGATGATCGCCGGCTATTGGTCGCACGGCACGGACAATACGGTCGGCTATCCCGGCTGGATGCTCGGGTACTGGCACGGGATCATCGTCGCCGGCGGGGTGGACAACCTCTGCGGGACGCCGTTCTGCACGCCCGAGCGGGCCCGCGCGCTGAAGAAGAAGCTGGCGATCCTCACCTACGCCCTGGTTTCCCGGGACGCCTGGGCCGACAAGCAGATCAACTACGGTTGGGGCTCGATGAACATGCCCGTGGGCCGCTGGGGCGGACGGGTCGTCATGGCCTCGGCGCTTTCCGATCATCCCCTGGCGAAGGAGTGGCTGCGGGACGCGGGCCGCTACTTCCACATGCTGCTGGAGACGGAGTACGCGCCCGACGGCACGCACATCAGTTGCCCGCACTACATCGGCGCGGCCAGCACCAGTTTTTACGCCTGGATCGCGATGGCCAACAGCGGCCTGGCGGAGGACATGTCCACGGCGCCGGCGCTGCGGAGATTCGCCCGGTTCTACATGCAGTTGCTGAAGCCCATCGACGTGCGCTGGGGCATTCGCGTGCTGATGAACGAAGGCGACACGCGGCCCGGCAGCTCGTCGTTGCCGGCGATCCTGGCGCGGTTCTTCAAGCGGACCGATCCCGAGTTGGCCGGCCAGCTCGTGCAGCTTTGGATCGAGGGCGGCCGCGATCTCTCGGGCGGGATGGGCATCCCGGATGCGCTGGTGATCGACCCGGGCATCCCGCCGCGCCCGCTCCGGATGGGCTGCCAGGTCAACCGCGGCTTCGGCGCGTTCCTCCGCTACCGGGCGCTGGGAACGCCGGAGGAGGCGTACCTGGCGGTGGTCGGCGGCAATTTCATGATCGACCACGCCAACACCGACCAGCTCGGTTTCACCTGGAACGAGAAGGGCGTCCCCCTGACCGACTTCGAGGGCGCGATGTACGTGCCGATGGCGTGTACCGCCGTGAGCCATACCACCATCGCCTGGGACGTCCGCCCCGGCGGCGCGTCCGACCCCGGCAAGGACAAGCCCGGCAACTGGTACCACGACCACAACCAGCCCTACGTGGACCTGGGCGGTCTCACGCCGCGGCTGCACTGGCAGATCGGCTTCGACGAGAAGACGCAGGAGATCACCGAGACCCGCGGCCTG